>Ga0067045_1028180_pt1 | contig 40352 bp, 36 predicted proteins | sample TerdegcTABiofilm_FD_59184 | JGI IMG/M metagenome (GOLD analysis project Ga0067045, IMG submission 59184) | Combined Assembly of (Gp0054472, Gp0054536) Wastewater bioreactor microbial communities from Singapore -Terephthalate degrading... | reverse complement strand
TTAAAAACACGCGGGCTTTAATATCTTTTTCATTTATTTTCAACGTTCTTTCATTTAATGCTGATATCACAATAATTTTGGCATCCGGGTAACTATCGGTTATTTCAGATATTGCTTCCAGGCCATCTTTACCCCACATGGTAATATCCATTGTAACCACATCAGGCAGTATTTCTCTGTATTTTTCCAGGGCTTCAAGGCCATTATCAACCTCAGCCACTACTTCATGACCAGCTTCTACTAATGTCTGTTTGATAATACGGCGCATAAAACTTGAATCATCAACTATCATACAACGAGCCATTACAAAACCTCTGCATTCACTATGATAATTACGTACAAATTCTATTGACATCTACTCCTGTCCAAACACTACTTAATCATACCATAATCTTTACGTCAAGGCTTTATTATGAGTACTCAAACAAACAAACACATTGCAAAACTTTTAAAACTTGTTGGCAAAGCCATAAATACCTACAGCATGATTGGAGCAAATGATAATGTACTCATTGCTCTTTCAGGTGGGAAAGATTCTCTGGTTTTGATGGATGCATTACATCGTCGTTTACACCACATTCCCATTACATATAATTTGTATTGCTGCCATGTCTGTATTACAAACTTTCATAACAAAGAAACTATTGAAACACTTAAGACATACTGCCATCATTACAGTATACCATTATACGTAAAAGAAATAACATTAGATCTTTCTGACAAAAATTCATCACCATGTTTTGTCTGTTCATGGTTCAGGAGAAAAGCTTTGTTTGAAACTGCCGCCCAACTTCAGTGCAAAAAAATTGCCTTTGGTCATAATCAGGATGATATTATCGTCACTTTTTTTATGAATATGTTCTATCATGGGAAACTATCGACAATGCCGCCAAAATTAAAAATGTTCAATGGCACATTGGAGATAATCAGGCCACTAGCATTTCTCACGGAAGCAGAAGTGAAAGGATATTGCAATGCACTACCGATTGTGCCTTTGGAAAATGATTGTCCCTATAAGGATACAACCAAGCGAAAGCAGACAAAAGAACTATTAAAAATTATCAATAAATCGGTAAAAGGTGCACAATCAAGCATTTTCAGATCATTAAGCCACAGGGATGATGAATACCTGCTGTAAATCAGCCTCCACCGGAAGGCCTGAAGCATGAAAGCTCATCGCCTTCGTACAATTTTGTAAAAATCCCAACACGTTGCCCATTACAAAAATATGCCAGTGAGTAGATATCGGGTAATCCTAACTGTTTTACCACATACCTTACACGGGAACCTTTAGGAATTTTTAGTATATACCCTTCATCCGGGTTATACCTGTCAATGCTGGCTTCTTTGTGTAACCCGCTATATAGTTTAACCTTTATTTCAATCTCCTTCTTTTTGAACATCCGGGGATCCTTCTTCTTTTATTTCATATTTATTTCGGTATTCTTTACCAACAACCAAAGCATTACCATATTTTTCATAATCAGCCATACAAAAATCTTTAGTAATTTGTATAGAATTTTTAGGACAAATATTCACACACTCCTGACAGTAAGTACACCGTGATAAATATATTACAATTCGTTTTGTTTTTTTATCATTAATAATAGCAGGATACAATTCAATAGCATTGGCAGGACATACTTTGCTACATAAACCGCAACCGGTACAACTTTCACCATTATACTCTAATCTGCCTCTGAAACCTTCTTTCACCGCAACTGGTGGATGTATTGCACCTTTTGTAAGAGTATCCGCTGTATCTTCCAGAATATATTTTGAAGGGAAATAATTTGTGGATTTTTTTGCAAACAACTGCTCCACAACTTTATATACCATTCCTAACATGGCTCACCTTTCATATCATTTTCATCTTTGGATCTAACATAATGAGAACCATTCCAATAATACTTATTGCTGAAACTGCAAAGAGAAACACTTTAGCCACTTGAGAAATCTTCAACCGTGCCATAATTACCCTGATTACAGTTACTCCAATACTATATATAATAACAACTTTACCTGAAAAAAAGATTATTTCAACCAGAGGAGTGATACTATAACCCCCAATGGAAAAGGTCAATCCAAACAAATCCGTAAACGTATAGGGGAAAAATAAAATAACTATCAAAGCTGATAATGACAGTGCTTTAAACGCATCAGTTAAAAGCAAAAATGCTAATAACTTCCCCGAATACTCAACCATGACACCTTCTGCTATTTCAGTCTCAGCCTCAGCCTGATCAAATGGCACCTTAGACATTTCCGCAGGCAGCACAAGTATCATTGCAAGAAACAGCAAAATGCCACCAAGTATCCCAAATGCACCCGCTTGGTGCCATAACGTATATTCAAATAGCGATTGTAAGGCAAACGGATTATACATACTGTCAGCTACATGCCAGGCTATGCTCAATACAACCACAGCGATAGGCAATTCGGTGCTCATTAAAATAACCATTTCACGCTGTGCCCCTATAGAAGCATACGGTGATCCTGAAGCAAAAGCCCCACTGATACTAGCAATGGATGGTATAAGAATAAGATAAATGATAACTATCAGGTCACCCTGTACAGGGCTTTGTAATCCGATTATATAACACACATAGGAAAGGGAAATATAGAGTAATAACACAATGCTTGAAGTAAGTGCAACCAGCGGTGCCCCGGTAAACAACCACCGAACCGATGTTGCCGGGATAATTGTCTGCTTCTGCATTAATTTCAAAATGTCATATATCGGCTGAGCGATAGGTGGCCCAATCCTTGACTGCATAAAGGCTGCAAGCTTTCTATCAATCCCTTTTAACAGCAACCCTGCAAATACACCTGCAACTATAATAGCTATCGCCACACCTATCGCATCATCCATCTTTTGCGTACCCCTTTATACTTTTGTATACTTTTTGCACGCAATTCTTCCCAGGATATGGTGCCAGAACTTCCATCTTTTAGCACATAAGCCATCCTATCAGCACATGCTACGCATGGGTCAATGGAAGCAACGACTATTGGGATATCAGCTATTTCAATGTTGGTGAGCATTGGTGCCCAGGTAAACCCATTGGAATATGTTGGTGCCTTTACTTTTATCTGAACTGGGTGCTCCTGATTGTCCAGTATAACATAGTGGCATACCTCGCCACGGGGAGCTTCATACCGTCCTACACCTTCACCCTCTACCTTCTTCAGTGCATTGATCATCTTAACAGCACCACTGCCGGTATTTATATCCCCTTCAGGAAGGTTATCCATACAGAACTGGATTATCTTTATTGCTTGCTGTATTTCCAATACACGCACGGCCATTCTGTCATACACATCACCAATTGGTTCTTTCCCTATATCCCGTGGAGATACTGGCCTCAACCACGGTATTTCATAGTAGGCATTCACTGGATAATCAACCCGCACATCTTTCATCAATCCAGAACCTCTGGCCGTTGGTCCCACTGCGCATAATCGCTCAGCCTGTTCTACAGTAAGAATTCCTACTCCTTCTGTCCTGGCTCTCAGTGTTAAATCATCAAGTAATATTTCCGACGTTCTATTATACAACTCCTCATAGTATTCCAGCACCTGATGAATAGTCTGTGCATTATCTGCTGTTATATCGCGTCGCACACCGCCTATTGTAAGCATAGCATAATTAATGCGGTTTCCGGTAAGCTCTTCTAAACAATCAAGGACTTTTTCCCTGATATTCCATGTGTACATAAAAAGTGTATCAAATCCAATTTCATGAGCTGCAACTCCAGTCCACAATAAATGAGAGTGTAGTCTTTCCAGTTCACCAATAATGGTGCGTATATATCGCGCACGTGGCGGCACTTCTATTCCTGCAACATCTTCTATGGCCAGGCAATATGCCATGGGATGGGAAAAAGAACATATACCACACACCCTTTCAAGAAGATAGATTATCTGTATGTAATTTCTCTCCTGGGCAATCCTTTCTATTGCCCTGTGTGTGTACCCAAAATCGATATCAGTTCCAACAACCTTTTCCCCTTCAATCCTGAACGTAAACTTAATAGGCTCTTTGAAAGCTGGATGAATAGGACCTATATTCAATGGATACGTTATATCGGATTTCATTGCATTGATTCCTTATTTTTTTGGTTCCTCAATGGATATACACCATCAGGAAGATAGTTACCCGTAAAAAGCCTTCTTGGATCAGGAATATCTTCAATTTCCACACCTACCATTTCCATAGTTTCACGCTCCATAAAAAGGGCTCCCGGAACAATATCAGTAATTGTTCTAATCCTTAAATCGTCTTTAGGTATATCCACCGAGATAATAACCATGATTTCAGAGAACTTTGCATCTTGAATTTTTAATGCAAACGGATATATAAGCTCAAGACGATCTTCATACTCTTTATACGGCATAGGGGTTGATATATGCAACCTTCCCATGGTTTTCAAAATTGCTATTGCTGAATGAAAAGACTCCCTGTCAATACTAATCCAGAGAGTTATACGGTTGATTCCATTGCCATAATCAGTAATCTTTTCACGGGATGCCTGTAAGTGGCTTCCTAATTTATTCTGTAATAGCGTTACTATGGGTTCAGTTTTCATTGCATATATACCATAACATCATTTTTGTAATTTTTCTAGTTTTTCCCAGGCTTTTGCTATGCCATAAATGATTGCTTCAGGTCTTGGAGGACACCCTGGTATATACACATCAACAGGTATGATTGCATCTACAGGACCGGCCATTGCATAGGATTCCTGAAAAACACCTTTGGTAGAGCCACAGCCACCAATAACAATAGTAAGCTTGGGTTCGGGAACCTGCTGGTACACCTGAAGGATATTGTCTTTGATTTTTTCGGTTACGGTTCCAGTAACCAGCAGTACATCAGCATGCCGCGGGCTGCCAACTAACTTTATACCAAACCTCTCTGCATCATAGCGTGGCATGAGTGTAGCTAATATTTCAATATCGCATGCATTGCATGACCCCGTATTCATATGGTAAGCCCATAATGATCGCTTCAAATGCCGGTAACTTACATTTTTCACAATAGTACCCCAGTCAGTATAAGAAGCATACCTGCAACAATGATAATAAACCATTGAATAAAATCTTCAACATCACTTATGAACAATTTTTTTATGATTAAAAAATAGGCATCCAGCGTATGTTTAAATCCCCAGTATAAACTGCTTGCTGTAATAAGTTGCAGCAGGGAATTGCTTGTCCCTGAATAGAAAGGAAGGCTTTGCTGATCAACTGTATTATAATCATTTCTGAAAAACAGTTTGCTAATAATAACCACTACAACAACTAATCCAATAAAAATTCCCAACCAGAACAATGGTGTCCAATGAAGGTATTCAACGTGAAGTATATTCATCACTCTATCCCTAAAAATTAACCAATGCATTTACTGCTGGTTCAATTAATGCCTTCAGTATCCCTTGCGGATATATACCTATAACTACTATAAAAACAGCCAAAACAAGCATACTGCACTTTATCAGTACCGGCTGTTCCATGGGTCTTTTGTTTGAAGGCATACCTAAGAATGCACTATAAAATACTTTCATAAATGAAGCTAGTGTTAAAATTGAAACAAAGATTGCAATGAGCGTCAATACTGGATTATACTGGAACACAGATTCATAGATAATAATTTTTGACACAAAACCATTCAATGGTGGAATCCCTGATATAGCCAGGGCTGCTATCATAAATATCACCGTTGTAAATACATCATAATGCGCTAACCCATGCATTGCATCCAGATTACGTGTTTTGAAATGCCTTACCAAAACACCCGATGTTAAAAACAGCAATCCCTTATACAATGCGTTGTTAACAACATGGAGTAATCCACCAATCATTGCTACTTTTCCAAAAAGAGCAAAAGAAGCATCACCTGATTTAACTACTGTTAAGCCAACACCCATACCTAAAAGCATATACCCCACCTGAGACACTGCATGGAAGGCCATCAGGCGTTTTACATCCTTCTGTACAAGAGCCTGAGTCACACCCACAAACATTGACAGTATGCCAAAAACAATAAACAATACACCCAACGGATAGCTGACATGAGCATGGCTCAATCCAAACAAAAATGATATCCGTAGTAAACCATACAGGCAAATTAAACTTCCTAATTTTACCATTGCACTGATTGGTGCAGGTGCCTCTGAATAGGTATCCGGTATCCACATGTGCATGGGAACAACACCTGATTTCATTGCCAGCGGTATTATAAGAAGGACAATGGCAATTTTATCTAAGAGTGTTCCCCGTACAGCTTCTTTGAGATAGTCAATGTTGAATGATCCATACTGTGCATACAGGAAGGCAATTCCTAATAAAAAGAAGCTGGTTGCCACAGCGCTAACAAACATATATTTATACCCGGCATAGGGTGGGTGTTTTCGTTCAGTACGGAATGCCACCAGGGCTGCTGATGAAATTGAAAGGATTTCCAGAAATACAAAGAAGGTAAACAGGTCATTTGCAACACAAAGCCCCATCATTCCTGCTACCATAGATATGAATAACACGATAAAATAATTTTTTCTTTCATTTTCTTCAATATACTGAGTGGAGAATAGATAAAAAATAAAAACAAGGGTTGTCGTCATTATAATGAAAAAAAGTGAAAATGGATCAATCTTTAATCCTATCCGTATTGGGAATGTCAATCCATGTTCAGTTACTATCTCTGGATTGGAGGAACCTACCATATAATACAAAATTCGACCATGGACTAAAACATCACCAGCAATATAATATGATGCTGCCAGTATCATTCCCAGAGCTATCGCCCCAATAATAGTACGGGCAGTACGGTTTACCATCCCAATCATTGGTATCATGAAAGCAGCAAGAAGCGGGATAGCTACCAGTAAGATAGGAATATGTTTAATCATACTCTTCCACTCCACGCAATTTTCGGGTATCCAGAGTATTGTTATTTCTATATGTAAGCACTGCTACACCCAACATGAGTGCAGTGGTAGCAAATCCAATTACTATGTTGGTTAATATGAGCGCCTGGGGTGTGGGTAATACCATGGTTATAACAGAATCAAACGGCGCCAGTGTGAATATGGGAGCCATGGCGTTTTCACGGTAACCTAAAGAAATAAAAAACAGGTTTATACCTGAATCCAGGATGTTAAATGCCAGTACAATTTTAATAAGGTTGCGTTTAAACAACAGTGCTATTATCCCTATGGTCAGTAAAAGAATAAATGTTACATAAAGCACGATTGCTGACATAATGATTACCGCACTGAATTAGTATCTTTTACCCCTGAAGCATGGAACAACGTTACAACGATAAGGCTTAACCCAAAAAATACTTCAATTCCCACAGCCAGTGATAGCAATGGTAATATCCCTGCTGATATTAAATAGCCCTGATTTGGCCCAAAAGCTATTATCCTGCCAAATCCAGTACTGGTGTGAGCAAGAAAATTATATAAAAACGATATTGTAATTCCTGCAAATCCCAATCCAATAAAAATGGTTAATCCTAATGATTCAAAGAAAGAAAAAATTTTACGAGTCCGTTGCATATGGCGGGTGATTAAAAAGCTGATAAGGAGAAGTGCTGTGGCCGAAGCCATAACAGAGCCACCCTGGAAACCTCCACCCGGTGAAATATGACCATGAACCACCAGATAAACCCCAAAGCTTAATATCATAATATACATGATAAAAGATCCAAATGTAATGACCCTTGACTCAATTTTTGGAAATTGACCTGCAGGAGGCACACCTGCTGAAACAATGCTTTTGCTTTTTAAAAATGTAAAGAAGAGCATTGAAATACTGCTGACCACAATAAATAACACGGTAGCTTCCCCTAATGTGTCAAATCCACGGTAATCAAATACCACACTTGCTACAATGTTATTGGACTTGGTTTCAATCTGACCATTGCGTAAAAAGTAATCATCCATGGTGCTAACACCATTGATATCAATACCATGTTCCGGCCTTCCCTGTAACACTTCTGAATTGCCTAAAGCTTCTCCAACAGCATGCAGATGGAGTATCCCCACAAAGAGAAAACCAAAAATAATAACAATTGCTATAACGCTGAATAACCTCATTCTTCCCTTCTCCGTGTCATTCTGATGGCAATAACAAAAATACAGGTAGTGAGTGCCGCTCCTATACCAGCTTCTGCAATGGCAACATCTGGTGCATCTAAAAGAAAATACAGTACTGTCAGAACCAGTGAAAAAACCGAATAGCTAACTATTGCTGCCAGAAGATCTCTAAAATAGATAGAAAGCAGCGCTGTGATTACCAGTGCTATTGAAATAACCAAAAAGAAGTAATACATCATAGTACACCATCCTCATCAGGAATTCCTTCACTTACCTTTTCAAGTTCCAGCTCATCTGCAGTCTTAATCTGGGATTTATAATCAAATTCATTTATAACAACACCAAACGGCTTAATACCTGATAACAATGATGCTCGTGCTATTGCGTGAGCACTGATTGGATTGGTAAAGATAATAACCAGCAATGCCACGATACTGTGGATGGCAATGGTGAGGCTTGCCTGGTCATAGTAGACTATATTTTTAATAACTATCGCCAAAACAACAAAGATACTGCCAAATGTGGTTGTTTTTGTGGCTGCATGCAAGCGTGTATATATATCAGGAAAGCGCATGAGCCCAATAATACTCATCCCATTGACAACCAAACCAATGACAAGACACGATACAATAACAGTATTCACTTACTTCCTCTCATCTATGAGATAGCGGGCAATATATAATGTCCCAATAAACGAGATAATTCCATACACAATACCAATATCAATGTATAAGGCTTTTTTCTGAGCTGCACCAAGTACAATCATGATAACAATTATTAATGTGTTAATGGTATCAAGGGCCACTATTCGTTCAGGTACATTATGGCTGAATGCAATCCGGATCACAATGATGCATACATACACTATGCACAACAGCGCCGATACCATAAATATTGAATTAAAATCGTACATGTGCGTAGCCACTTACCTGAAAAGCTTTTTTAAAAAATAGTGTAAAAAACCTGCAACATCCTTTGGTACTGCTGTATATTCCTTACTCTTATTCCAGTACAAACAATGAATGAATAATTTTCTTTTTTCAGGATCAACACCTATCGTTAATGTGCCAGGCGATAGGGTAATCGAATTCACCAGTAAATATACCCCCATCTCATCCTGAATTTCAGGGTCAACTTTCACAATGGCAGGCTTAATTTTTCCACTGATAATTCGGTACATCACTTCAACATTAGCTATGAGCAGCGCAATGAAAAAAGGGCCTGCAAAGTATACAATTAACCCAAGATAAAAAAATGGATTTAATAATCTACCGGTAATCTTTATTGGTATAAGCCAGTATGTCACAGATGCCAGTATAATACTGATTACGGTGCCAAAGATAAACTCTTCATACGACCAAAAAAGAATATCATTGCCCGAACCTATAGTCAGTACAAGGTAGGAATATGCCGCAATCATCGTATAAAATAAAATTGCAAGGAGCTTATTTTTTTTATCTTCAGATATCATTGTAAAACTCTACCAAACTATTATGCCAAACCCTATATAACATTTGTTAATAATACAAGCATTTTTCTATAATTATTTACCATTATTCATTATACCCACATCCGTCATAAGGGCTTATTTTTTCTTCAGGAGCAAGTTCAACTCCTTCATAGTAGGGAAAATCTCTGCACATCCGGGGCCTTATTTCGTAAATACTACATACACCTAGTCCATTGCTATCGAAAGTAAAATGTTTACAAGAATAATGGTACGGTAAATCTTCAGATTGGTTTTCATATTTAAATGTCAACATAGGATAAATTAGATATATCTCTGAAAATTTAGGATTAACTGAAGGCATTCGTAACCAGTATTCATATGCTTTTTTTAGCATTTCAGGCGACTCAGCAAGCCTTACATCATTACAGCATATACCACACCGTTTACATTCCATAGAGTGCACCAGATCCTGTTATCCGTCATACAGTGTATATAAAAAAAACTTGCATAAATCAGGCTTATTATACGATATAATACATGATAGCATATTTTATTTTTTATTGCAATTTATTGTATATTTTTAACCATTGCCCTAAATCACCCAATAAAAAAAGTGCTGTTTACTAAAGGAATCATGAAAGTAAAGCTAAAAATACTAAAAAGCGATATTGAGCGACAGTTCAAAGAAAAATATTATCTGAAAAAGAAACGATGGTCTAAAAAGTGGGATAAATTCCTTGAACATGGCCACGAAAAAATGACCATTATGTTCATCCCTCATAATGAACAGAAAATATTTAATTTTCAGATATCTCGTTTTACTATACTTTTTTTCAGCTCCTTAATGATGATAGTTATCGTTACTTCAGCGTATGCTATAATAAAAAATGCTGCGGTAAAACGTGAAGAGGAACGCTTGTTGTCAAACTACAAAGATATACGGTCACAGCTTATACGGTTTGAACAGCTGACTAATGAGCTTGATAAAGAATTAGATGACATAAAACCTGATATTGAAGATTTATATGAATTGGCTACCAATAACAATAATACTCAGTCAATCTGGGAATCATCCATAATTTCAGAGGAAGACCCCTCAATGCGTCAATATTCGGCAATTTTGCCTTCTGAAGTTAAAACATTGCGAGTATTACAAAAAGATCTGATCTGTACAACAAATACTGTAAAAACAATAAAGAATTTTATTGATGTACGTAATAAAGTTATTTATGACACCCCGTCAATAATTCCCAATCCCGGGCACATCACTTCCCTTTTTGGATGGCGCCGTTCCCCATTTGGTTTTGGAAGGGATTTTCATTCCGGCATTGATATCGCAGCACCTCAGGGTACTGAAATACGAGCAACGGCTCCAGGTGTAGTGATTTCAGCCTCCTGGGGAGGAGGATACGGTTATATGGTAAGGATTAAACATAAATACGGTTATGAAACAATTTATGGGCACTGTTCCAAAGTAATAGTATTCCCGGGGCAGAATGTACAAAAAGGACAGGTTGTTGCCTATGTTGGCCAAACCGGTTCTGCAACGGGGAGCCACTGTCACTATGAAATACGTTTAGGCGGGGTGCCAATAAATCCTTACCCATATATGAGCAAGATGTGGTAATATTTTTATTTCCCTGTTCTATACATGCTTGTAATTATAACACATGAAATCATTATCCAATATCATTGTTATTGGTTTATTGCTGTCATTAGCTACTGCTATAGTTATCTCCCAGCAATTATCTCGTTCGTTTCACCAGCGCATTAATGATTATATCACTACATACAAAATTTCAGAGGAAAAAATACAAACCCCCTCTTCTACACAGCCAGAAATAGAACCCCAAGCACAATCGCCATTTGATTATAATCAGGGAGACTGGACAAAATACATCATAGAGCCCCAGTATAAATTTACTGTCCCAGGAGCCGAACCACTCATAGAAGAAGAGCCCTATGACATTCTGTCATATGGTTCAATGAATCTCAACGCACGATATGGAAAGTCATTTTTTACCAGCAATAAGTATAAACGATTTGATGAAGACAAACCAACATCTACATTAATCCAATCCGGTTTTACACCTGAACAAACCATGCAGCTTCATATCGAAGGCAAAGCTGGTAAGCGTCTTACCCTATACATTGACCACGATAGTCAGCAGCGCACTAACACCTATATAATGCAATACAAAGCTGTAGAAGACGATGAAGTTTTACGTGAGATTAATGCCGGTGATATAACCATAAAAGTGAATAAATCAAAATATGCAGTGTATGATGACACCACATCAAAGGGCATGGGTATAGATTTTACCATTAAAAAGGGCAATTTACAGGTCAAAGCGTTTGGTTCAGTGGCAAAGGGCGTCAGTGAGATAGAACATTTTAAGGGTAACTTTTCCAGTGCAAGCATTACATTGCAGGAATTCCAATATACAAAGGCAACATATTATCAGCTGGAACCATTCAAACGCTATGATAATGTGGATACTCCCTCATCAAACATGTATACAACCATTACATGGACATCAGCACCAGTCAATCCATCAACCTACACACCCTATTCTGTTGGTATCGATAGCTCCGGTTTTGAACTGTATGCAGATGATGCTATCACACAGGATAAAAGTGGATTACTGGAACTTCACAGATGGGACAATCCTTCTATTATTTTGGGATATTTCAGAAAATTACAGCAGGGCTCTGAGTATACCATAAACTTTTCCACAGGAACTATCGCCCTGTTAAAAGCTTTTAAACCCCAGGCAAAAATATTTGCAGTCTATACTCGAAATGGTGGGACCACGCAGACTTCCGACCCTTCTGCAATTACCAATCATCCGCAATTTCCCGGTAAAATATGTGTGTTTATTAAATGTGGTCCATCAATTCACGAGGATGCTAATTTTAATGGCACTCTTGACCCAAGTGAAGATACCAACAACGATGGTGTTTTAAACATAGACATATACGAAATTCGCGGAATATATAACACAGGGCTACAAAACATTCGTGCTGAAGACGTTAAAATATCTTTTTTTAACAATCTTTTTCCTATGTCCAGAACCGACATACAAAAATTAGGAAATTTCATTATTGATTATAACACTGGCGCAATTACGTTTAAGCTTCGTGAACCATTTAAACAGCTTTTGTCCGCTCAATCACAAAAAATTATCTACACTGAATCACAAACTCAGGCATATACCGTATCCCAGTATAAGATTGGTATTGCAGGATACAGTCAGTCACGGGGATTTCAGCTAAAACATGTCAATATCATCCCTGACACCATACGGGTTAAAATTAATGGCATTCAGATTGCCGAAAGCCTGTACAGTGTTGACCCCACATCGGGTTTTTTCCAGTTCACCAATCCAGGGAATCCTGTAATCACTCCTGAAACCGATATTGAAATAAGCTACCAATACCTCCCCTTTGAAGGACAGGCCCAACAATTCGTTGGTGGCATGCGAGCTGATTATGCTTTGAATAAAAATATTAATGTTGGTGGGACTATTCTGTATACCACGCAGGGCATGGCATCCACTGTTCCTCTGTTAGGCAATGAACCAACACAAACTACGGTTATTGAGGCCGATAGTTCCGTTGAAGTGAGCCCTCATGATATATCAGCATTTGCCTCAAAAATTACGCAATCCCTTATTACCGTACCGGTACTATTCAAAGGCTATGCAGAGTACGCAAAAAGCTATCACAGCATCAATACCTTTGGCAAAGGACTGATAGATGATTTTGAATCAATTTATTCTGGGCTTACCGTATCAATGTCAGAAAAAGACTGGGTATTGGGCTCTTTACCCCCTAGTATATCGCAGAATGAACGTGCCCGCATCTATTATAAATTTTATCGCGATAGTAATAATCCTGAAACACTGTATGGTTTAGACTTTACCCCCATTAATGTGCCATACTCCAAAAAGCCTGGCCCTTATAATGTTGCTACTGGCCACATTGCACCGTCGCTCCAGAGCGAGCAATCCCAGCGTTCTTTAGGCTTAAACTTTGATTTTTCATCGGGGGAATGTATATCTATTGTTACCCGTACACTATCCCAAAAACCCACTGATCTTTCCAACTTAGAATATGTTGAGATATGGTATCGTAGTACCGGTGGTACTGGTACTGTTGATATGTACCTTGATATAGGTTCCATAAATGAAGACAGTGACGATGATGGGATTCTTGATACTGAAGATAGTAATCATAACGGATTTTTAGATTATGATACCAATAAAAATATTTCCGAAGATACAGGATATACGTTTGACAATCCATTTACAACAGTTGTGGGCTCTGGGCCTGCTGTATCATCTACCACCATTGGCGATGGAGTGCTCAATACTGAGGATTTAAATGATAATGGGATGCTTGATACCGGTGAACAATATATACGTGTACCCGGATTAACAACCCCAATTACCGTGGATTGTGCCAATACTACATGGCAAAAAGTCCGTATTTATATAAACAAAACTAACCCCGCTTTATATACCGCATTGCCAGATGCATTTGATGATATATTGAAAAAAATATATGCTATTAGACTCATATTACAAAAAAATTCAGCAGCAACTGGTACCATCCTCATTGACACTATTCGCTTTGTTACCATGCACTGGCAGGTGGATAGTATTGATGGCACAAGTGGCACTGATATCGACAAAGTGAAGCTTACCCTTATTGATTCACTTAATGATTCAGAATATGCACAGGAGTCATTTGCTCGCAGTAAAAGTGATATTTATACCAGCCTGTATGGTGATAAAAGTAAAAAAGAACTCAGCCAGACTATGGAATCTGCCCTGAATGTAACGTATACTTCAATTACATCAGCCACTATAAAAAGAAAATTTTATAAACCAATGGATCTTAGGTTTTATCGCAATGTCCATTGCTGGATTAATATACGAAATTATACATCAGGCGATACACTTATATTCCGTTTGCAATCTTCAGATAATGATTATTTAGAGTACTCATACAACCCACAATTTATACAAGCCTGGGAAGATATCGTTTTGTCATTACAATGCAACAATACAAATGCTCAATTCATAAAAAAAGAAGGTAACCCTGATCTTAAACGAATAATAGCTATCACAGTTTCAGTGCAGAATACCACTACTAGTGGCCAATTCTGGCTTGACGATATCTATGCCAGCGACCCCATGACACTTGAAGATACCGCTCACTGGTATGAAGGCAGCATAAAAATTACCAAACCGATTACCCGCACACAAGCAGGGACTCCGGTGTTTTCGGATATTACTCTATCATATTTAAAAAAACAGCATGGGAATAATTTTTATACGATAGGTCAACCATATAATGATATTTCTGAAGACTATAATCAGGCAACAGTAACCTGCCAGGTGCTTCCATACTGGCACACATCACTTGATTTTATTCAGGAAGAATCGCAAACTGATAGTCTTAATGAGCAGGTAACCGCATCAAGAAGAGGAATAACCAGTTTAAAACAAATCCATTTTGCCTCAATCCTCTCACCTCCCAATACAACAATTCCACAGCTTAACCTGCTCTATAATTATGAAAACTTCACCAACAAGCAGGCATATTATCAGGATGTAAACACATTTGATAATGACACCAGCAAAATAACACATCAGGCAACAGTTGGCGTGCAGCAATCGTTACATGATGTATTGGGCGGAGATTTTTCATACAGATTTCTCCTTGATACTTCTTTTAAAGAAGATATATTCAAAGAAAACACCCAATCAGTAGCAACAGGAACAAACACTCAAAAAAAACAGCGTGAATCCTGTTCAATGAATTTTAATTATCAATTACCTCATTTTTTTATTTCCCCCAACATACAACTACTAACAGAAGAATTTATCACCTACTCAGGAACGGTAACTGACATAAACCCAGCATTATCACAGGAGATTAGTTCAGGATATCACATTCCTTTTTTATATGGAGATAGTATACGATTTATTGAGCGTTTGAAAAAAAGTTCACTTTCCTTTGGCCTTAAAAGTTATAAGCTTATAAACCCTTCTATAACATACGAAATCTCATATTTTGAAAATCAATTCAAAGACCTGCAATCCTATGATACATGGATGACTCTGGGATTCAATCGCACCCGTTCTACACAGGGATTTCTATCCAGTACAATTGCTGTACCCATAAATCTCCAAACTTTATTCCCCAGTATAAAAAGTTGTTCATTCAACTATACTCGTGCAAGCACACTGAATGAGATTAATGTGCCCTATGAAGGTGAGTCTATAAATTTTTATGAAGAAAAATATGGAGTAAGTCGTTATTTGAATCTATGTGCTGGCCCCATATATAACATTATTCACTATCCCCCATGGCATTTTTTTAAAGGAAGATCAAATTACGCTCACGGACGTGATTTTGTAACCCATACGGTATCGTCACAGCCAGAAGTTAATGGAACTCCATTCTCAGACTATAATAACTATTTCAGGCTGTTAGATAATGCTTCATTCAGTATCAACTGGGAACTATCGCCATTTGTTTTATTTTTAAACAGCAGTATTCATTCAGTTTCAGACCGCAACGGTGTTAATACCGCCTCCCAGCAGGTTGTTACCTATACTCTTGTTTCATCATTATCATGTGATTTAATGAAAATATTTTCCTCTGGTTTTTTCAGACCAAACAGGCCCGATCTTCCGTACCATTCCGCAACTGCATTACTAGAATATCAATGGAATAGATACCTTCGTATTACTTCCAATATACTGCAGGATGAGTACACACCCAGCATTGGAGCAACATTTAAATGGGACAGGTCAAGTATTGCTGCAAAATTTGGGATTAGTTACCGTACCCAGAAATGGCATGAATTTATCCCGATTGATGATAATGAGCGATCGGCAAAAGATGATATCTATTTTTACAATATGATGGTACAATCACCATTTACAAATATTGACAAGGGATACACATTTTCTACAATTTATGAAACAGATGTCCCGTTTATTTATGATTTCTTCAGTACCTGGTACACATTAACAGCATTACCAATATTTCGATTAGAATATCTCATGACACTGAACCGCTATAATTATACCTACTACACTTCACCAGAACCATACGACCTGTACAGCATATCATCAAGCCTCACAATAAATGTCCACAAAAATGTTCAGGGATCATGTATTGCACGTGGCATACTGGAGCGCTATAGAAATAGGGAAACAAATGACGTTAATCGTGAGATTATATCTTATGAGCTTGGCTTCCAATTCAGCCTGTTATTTTAATATAATCAGACATTCCTATGGGCATCTCTTAAAACTGCTTTTTTCCGATTATTCATATAAAAATAAAGCAGTTTTATCCTATGTATTATGCCCACAAGGGAACATCCAAAAAAAAGTTTTTAGAAGTTCCCTTATATTATTATAAGCGAAATAAATGTTTAAGTATTTTTTTAAAGTTTTTAAATTTACTCTGCAATACAATTTTTAAACTACTATCTCTTTGATTTTTTAATATCTGATTTGTAGTCATTTCTATTATCTCCCACAACGTATCCTGATCAGGGCAATGTACAAAATAATCAATATGAACCTGAAATGCACCCTTGTACTTGCGCCCGCCACCATCAGGAGTAATATTTTTTATGAGCTCATTTAAATCAAAATCTTCGCTTCTTGTCCTGAATGATGCGTCAATATCCAATTTAGTGTGATTATTATGATACACTGCCCCATATACTACCACAAGCTCAACTGGATTATTTTGCAAAAGATAATCCGCAATAATGGCGATAATATCACGATACCTTTCTTCCACAAATCCAACCCCAGCAATAAGCCAATCTTTATAAACAATGGCATTTTTCATTGCTTTCTGTAACAGGCTCAATGCATGCGGAGTTAAAGGCGTATTTTCAATCTGTTCAATTATTGTCATATTGCAAAATGGCTTAATATATTCCAGTGCCATTGTATCATATTCACCCACATGTTTAAAATCATCAGAATCCGTTTTAATGCCTACATATAGTGCTGTTGCCAGACTGGGAACATCTTCTAATGATACAAATGATATATGCTGCATTAACAATGCACAGAGTGTGCTTGTTGAAGATACTTTATCAGTTAATAGGCGGAAACGTGCAGGAACATCATGTTCCGCTGGTGAATGGTGGTCTAAATGGATTATACAGGGAATAATAGCAAAATTATCTTCAAGAGCTGCTATCTGATAATCACATACAATATATCCTGAAAATCTGCTAAGATTTATTTCTTTTAAATCCGCTACAATGTTAAACGGTATATTGAAAATAGATATAAATTCTTTATTAGATGGCAGAGAAGCAGGCATAAATCCATATATAGTGGCTTTAACATGTAACAATGTACATAGTTTCCAGAAAAAATATGACGAAGCTAATGCATCTGGATCTGGAGAACCTTTTATAATAATTGCTATATTTTTCTGTTCCTGTAACAAAGATGTAATAGTTTTTGCTGATTCTTCAAAATTAATATTAATCATGATGACACTACTATAATTGGATAAATTATATTGGGAATAATCATTCTATTCGAAATATAATAATACTGATATCTTCTTTAACCGCTGTATTGCTTGTATATGTATCTATGTCTGAAGAAATACGCCTGATTATAAGAGCAGGGCTTTCACTGTTGTGGAGTCTTATGAGATCTTTAATTCTTCCAATAGAATATGGTTGCCCTGTTTGATTTACAGCACCCGTAATGCCATTAGAGTAAATACAACCAATACATGGCCCTTTGATTACATATTCTTTTGATTCATAGATAAAATCTTTCTCTATACCAATGGGGATTCCTTTTGTATCTAACTCTATAAAACTATCATTTTGAATTTCATATATAATCAAGGGATTAAACGCTGCATTAATATATTTCAGTGATAGTGCTTCAGAGTTAAATGTAAAACAAAATGAAGTGGCATACCTTTCAGTAAATTTGGATGTACATACCACCCAGTTCAATAACTGCATAATTTTTTCCGGAGTGTCATATAGGGGGGATAAAGACTCAAACGCAGCATAGAGTTCCAATGCCAATACTGCTGCATCCACTCCACTGTAGGAACAATCGGCTATTAAAAAGGCCAGTGCATTTTTATGTAAAACCTTTGCATTGAAGAATTCCCCTCCTAAATTAGAATTGTTCATAAAAAATGAGCTTATCCTGATGTGCTCAATATAGGGCATCTGACGGGGGATAATTGAATTTTTTATAGCACTCACAACTAAATTATCATGTTCGCCAACCTGTTTTGACTTGACCTCTTCAATCTGAAGTGAATTAACAAGTGCACTGTTAAATTTTACTCTGTACAACTCCATAAACTCAATTTCATTAAATGTATAAGGCCTTCCTTTTTTAAGAGGGCAAATAAAAAGTATTCCTATAAGTTTTCCCGACTGGTCAAAACATGGGAGAATAACTTCAATAGCATTGTTTTTTACCAATGCCAGTACATCATCATACGGCTTAAATATTTCATCAGTGTAGAATAATGATTGATGTATTGTTGTTTTTGCTATCTGGCATAATTGAACCAGTGAATCATCAACAGATATTCTTTTTACCTGGGGCTGCTGCCCTATAGCATGGCTCAAAATATATGCCTTTTCCGATTCATTATACATTAAAAATGAAGCAGATGTTATATTAAAAAGGTATTCCAGTGAATCCATTGTGGCAGTAAAGAACCTATCCCAGTATGTGGGATCACCTTCAAATTCTTCAACCTGCGATAATGCCTGAATAAATTCATTAAAACGTTTTTCTAATTCAGCATATTCTCTTTTAATCAATTTTTCTAAATATGGCTGTATAACCCTGGTGAAGAAAACTAAATATACGAAATTTAAAAAGGCGACAGCAACTGCAGGTATCTGGCCTCCTGCCAGAAAATACTGGTAACTGGTAACAAGAATCCAGTATGTTGGAATTACTGTAAATACCAGCACAACGCTATAATACACAATTTTAAGATAAAATTCTTTAAAGTTAAGATATCGCTCATCAGAGATAGCATAGTTATTAATATACAATAATAGCAAAGCTGCAGAGGATATTCCTAAACTGTGATATTCAAAGCGTTTGAAAACATAGGGCATTATGATAAAAGAAATGAGTATTATGAGTGCACCAACGTGATTCCCCATAAACACATAAAAAAGCTGATACCTGAAAGAGGTATTCTCCAGGCGTCGTACTTTATAATACAGGGTGAGGAACGTTCCCATAATATAAAAAACAAAAACAACCAGATACAGCACTATAAACTGACCATATTCAAACTGAATATGGAGACCATCAAAAGAAGCAGAAAGAATTATACCATCGGTTACCACCGTAAGCAAAAAAGTAACCACTCCTGGAATTGCTGAAATAATTATAATAAATAGAGGACTCTTTTTCTCCCAGCGTGGGAATATCTGTGTATAATGGAAGAAAGCCTGATTAATGATTATAATCAATGCAAAATACCAGCGTGTTAACTCTGTTATTGCTATAGTTGAAATAAAAAAAGGAATCAGCAGGCATGAAATCATTGCTGCTGTAAGCAACGCTATAAATGAAAACCACCTGTTCACTGCATACGAAAACCGCTTCAGAACATTAACCAGAACTACAAACAAAGCATACAAAATTGTAAAAAAACAAAATAAAATAATTATATATCTCAAAGCAAAACCTTCCGATATCTATGAATTAATGTTGCATATATAAACAGGCTACTTCTACAATAGATATCGATAAATTTCAAGCTAAATAATAAACCATCGGTAAGCTTTATGGATATGCAATAGTATTCATCAATTTATGCTTTAACTTTTTATTAACTGTTAAAAGCTTTCTTTTTATAAAATGATATGAAACACCCTGTTCAGCAGCCAATTGTATATATTTCTTGTTATGAAAATATTTATTTAATATCAGATTTTGTTCATCATGTTCAAGTTCATCAATAACATCATAGAGAGTGCTCACAATCATACCATCAATGACAGTATCGCCAATATCCTTGCTTTGTACATCAGTGATAGACTCTATATCCATAAAAGTGTCTGGATTTTTACTGTTACAATACTTTTGCCGTGCAATTTCCCTTCTCATACGGGAAATACATATATGTCGTGTTGTCTTTACGATATAGTTTTTAGTTTTACGTGAATGGGGATCATTATAAAAGCCAGCATGTAACAACTTCAAAAAAACATCATGAAATATATCTTCAATTTCATCTTTATCAGAACAAAACCGTGCAATAATTTTTTTGATATAATTGCCATACAGAACATAACATTGAGCAATACAATCAGAACTTTTATTATTCATACGATTCCTCCAAAATATTCCTTTTTTCTGTATTACTTTATTACTCGTCTTTATAAAAATTAGACAATTCACATTCATGCTTACAAAGGCAGTGTAAATGCTCATGCCACTGTTCCAAAATTATTTATTTCTCTATACTTTATTTAGCATTAGTAGTATTTTTTTTCTTCTCATTCTGTGATATATCTAAAATTGAGAAAAAATTTTTTCTATTTTTTTTATTCACATAATAGTACTACATCAAACAGTATATACTTTAATATCCATCTGTTATTTTTTAGTAATAATTGCTTAAAATAATTGATATATTTATTTACTGGTATAGTTTACTAGAAAGGGAGCAGTATATGTTTAAACCACCATTAAGCATGCAAACCACCACGTTGTGGAATTATCCTTCACAGCATTATGGAGATAAGCAACAGGGCAACCAGAACTACCCTGGTGCTACACCGTCATATATCATCTGGAATCTTCTTATGCGCTATACACAAAAGGGAGATCTTGTTGTTGATCCCATGTGTGGTAGTGGAACTACTATTGATGTTTGCAAAGATACCGGTAGAAAATGCCTGGGCTATGATATTCACCCCTACCGCAAAGACATAATCAAAGCTGATGCACGTTCATTGCCTCTTGAAAAAAATAAAGCTGACTTTGTCTTCATAGACCCACCCTATGGCGACAATATAACCTATTCTGATGAAAAGGATTGTATTGGCAAACTGAAAGCAACTGAAATAGAGTATTTTACCGCTATGGAACAGGTTATACATGAGATTCATAGAATATTAAAACATGAACACTATATGGGCTTATACGTATGCGACTACTACAATAAAAAAGATGGATTTGTACCTATTGGATTCCGTTTGTTTTCACTGTTGACGAAATATTTTATCCCCATTGATATACTAGCAGTAGTACGCCACAACAAGACACTTCAGATGGGAAACTACCACAAGGCAGCATTAGAGGGAAATTTTTTCTTACGAGGATTTAATTATCTGTTTATCATGTATAAAGAATAATTCAGCCAATATATCGTGTTGTGCCATTGATATCACATATAGTAAAGCTTTCAGGAAGGTTTGCAGAAAACGAAAAGCCCTCATGCCATAAACCACTTTTGTCGCGATAATACCATACATGTTCATGGCATGCTTTTTTGTAGAACTCATAATGCATTCTCACCTCATCATTAATTCCATCAGCTATTTTAAGCCTGTTAATAAATCGACATACCTTCCACAGTGATGTAATATCTTCCCTGGTAAACCCTTGCCCAAATGAATATAAGGCACTCCCTCTGCACAACCGCCTGTCTTCAGGTACCCCCATGCTTTCAAACAATGGCACACCCGGAAGCAAGTAAAGAGGAGAAAATCCTATTATCACAGGTAACGAAGCTAAAAAAAGAATATCATCAATACATGTTTGAACCGTAGCACCAGGTAACCCCGCAATGATATACACTATCACCCTGACTTTCCCCACACTTTTCCAGGCAATATCTTTTATAATCTTGTGTAATGCTGGACGATTGTGATGTGCAACAACATCTTCATGTGATGAAACAAGCGAGAGGTTGAATTCTAAAAATCCAGCTTCCAGCGCATCATCAATCACCGCATATAGATTGGGTGCTGTTACACCATTCATACATAAAAATTGCATCCCTTTAGTATGATAGTATTTCATAAGCGATAGTAACTGTTTAGCAAACCCCTTGTTAAATAAAAAATTGTCATCCTCAAAATTGACTATTTTCACTCCGTGTGAATACAGGTATTCAAGTTCTTGCTGTATTGAATCAATACTTCGCTGATAGTAGCGATACCGAGAATGAATTGAACAAAAATCGCAGTTATACACACAACCTTTACTGCATATAATATTTGCCATTCGTTTGCCATAATATGTATACCAGGTATCACGTTGCGGAAATTTATGCATGAAGAATTCATTGACCAATGAACTGTCACAATCAATAATTTTGGGAAGATGTGAAATGTTGCCATTTGAAAAATGGATCTCCTGAAGTAGCGAAGGCAATGTAATTTCACCATCTCCCCGAATATAAAAATCAGCACTGCCGTTTTCTAAAATGTTTGTATCAGCCCATACAGCCCAACCTCCCACAATAACTATCGCCTCTGTTTCTTTTTTAATTCTTTCTACAAGAACTTCCACATCATGATGATATGCTGAAAATAAAGAGGTTATACACACAACATCATATGCATTTTCTTTTATATATTTAACAATAGTATCATACGAATATCCAAATCGTTTATACCCACAAAAAAGTCTAAACCATGACGTATCTTTTATATACACATGATCAAGATAATTGAATAGCTCAGGCGTTGGAATTACTTTGGTAGTGCCTTTATAGCGTGCATCAAAGATTGTTACATCAAGCCAGTTATATCCCGCTAATACTTCTTTAATGTACAAAAGCCCCAAGGGTTCTGAGCGGTGAAAGCTATAATAAAAATCAAATATTGGCGGTGATAGCAATAGTACTTTGAGAGGCATATTATGATTGTTTTATCTTTGTTCCGCGGAACAGTATGGTTGTTCGCCCTATCTGTATTTCATCCCAATCAGAAAGAGGTTTGGGACGCAATAATTTCTTATTGTTTAAAAATGTGCCATTATCACTTGCCAGGTCAAATAAATAGTAGCTATTCCCAACTTTTTTAATTTTTGCATGTTTTAAGGAAACAGCATCATCATTGATGACTATCGTATTCTCTTTATCTCGTCCTATTGTTACCTCATCCCATATAAGAGGAAATTTTTTCCCCGTTTCAGGTCCACTTTTTTCAACCAGCCATGCATTAGTATAACTGTATTCAGGAGATGTTGATAAAAGCAACGTATCTGTATCTTTTTTTACAGCTTCATCTTTTTCATACAGCGCAGTATAGTATCGACTCACTGGCTGTGGTATTCGTTGCATGCTTACAAGCTCAACGATCTGTTTCCATTTATTTATAAATACCAGAATAACAATAACCAGCGCTACCACTAAAAGCACAATAATCCCTGCCAGCACCACAAATGGCAGATCAGTATGTATTGTATAGGTATTCTTTGGAAAAGAGTATTTTGCATACCCCGTATCATTATCCTGAATGGATCTGTGTTTAAATTGTACTTCTATGGGATGAATGGCGTCATCATGTTTTTTTGTTTTGAACGTTATTTCAAATGGTATGGTTTCGGATTGCGACTGTGTATGGAGTACGTCAATCACCAAATCTTCTACCCCTACAGTGGCAACAAACAATTTCCCTTTGGTAATCTTACTTAATCTGCTCACTACAGCAGCTTTTGAACATCGTTCAGGGACAATTGTATATATAGGGATTGCATGCTCACGGGCATTTGTAACAACGTCATCAGGCAACATAAAACTGCCCTCATCTTTTCCATCAGTCAAAAGAATAATGGATTTTCCACCCTTCTTTCGAGCTAATTCTTCTGTAGCAGTAAACAAACAATTATATAGCTTCGTTCGTTTGCCATGTTGCTGAATTGATTCAATTGTTTCAGTAGAAGGTATATCTTTTGAAAATGTACTCAGTGTTACAACTTCATCATTAAACTTGTATACAATAAACCTATATTTGCCTTTACTTTTGTTTATAATGTTTATAGCTATTTTTTTAAGCTTTAGAAAATTTTTCTTTGATAAACTCTTGCTTGCATCAATACACAGTGCAATATATCCATCTGCATCCAGTGACTTTACCGTAAACTCATGTATTTGTGTGTTATCTTCCACAATGGCAAAATTTTCTCTGTCCAAAGTACCAATCGGTATTCCTTCCGGTTTGTGTACTACACCCTTTATAGTAATCTCAGGGAATGAATCTACATTGATACGTTCAATGGCAACAATTGGTCCCGCAAACAGTATACCAGGTATGGAAAGAAACGCCGCGCACGTACCCACAATTGCAGCATATTTCAGATATCGTTTCATAGATTTTTTCATATATGCATAATACATTATAACAAATTTCATCACAGCCTTATATGACTTCTATCAAGATTTCTCACTGCTTCTCTGATCCAATTGACTCCCTACTCCATTTTTATCACACAGGTGGTGTAATTGTCAATTGATGATTGACCGCATTTTCATACATTAAAAACACTTTTTTAATAAACTCACGTAGTAGCATGAAAACACATAAACAGTAAAGATAGGTGTACTATATATAGTATCGGTATGGTTGAATGGCCAATACAATCAAATTTTATTCATGGGCACAGTCTTTAACCTGACCCTGCACAAGCCTTACAGCATGCGGCAGGGCATCCTGTATAACCTCTAAATTCTCTATAACAGCTTTTGGGCTTCCAGGTAGGTTAATGATAATTGAAGATCCCCTGATACCCGCTATTGCCCGTGACAGCATTGCATGTTTCGTTATTGAAAGTGAAGCATGGCGCATTGCTTCAGCAAATCCTGGAGCATAGCGTTCAATCACATCAGCCGTTGCCTCAGGCGTGACATCGCGGGGAGCAAATCCAGTCCCTCCTGTTGTCAAAATACAATTAATATTCTTTGCACATAGGTCACGCAATGTTTGTGCTATCATCTCGCGCTCATCAGGAACAATGCAAAATTCAACCACACTATATCCCCTGTTTTTAGCCCATTCTTCTATAGCCTTGCCTGAAAGGTCCTCACGCTCTTTTCTGTATGACCTATCGCTCACTACAACTATCGCTATAGTCATCATACTACCCCTCTATTTCTATACTTTTTACCGTAAGCTCTCTTCCTGAAATTATGGTTACATTGGGAGAATTACACTGTGGGCAACTAAATTGCCAGTCATTTTTATTAAAGGTAAACTCATTGCCGCAATCATCACATTTGAGTGATGCCTTCACCATTTCAACAACCAGTTCAGCATTCTCAGCAATGGTATCCTTGCTTACAAAATCAAAATATGTCTGCATCCATTCAGGAATATAATCCGACAATTCCCCAACCAGAAGATGTATTTTAGTTACCTTACTGGCACCGTTTTGTGATGCATGCTGAACAACGATATCAAGGACATTGGACATGATGGATAATTCGTGCATTGTTTCCTCACAAATGCTAATCGTTTTTGTACAATATATCGATATGTAAATATGAACAATCTTTTCTTCATTTTTTTGTAACCGATAGTTACCATGCAAAAAAAAATTGATTCATATATTACGTATAACATTCATTATATCGATTTCTGCATTGGGCAACTAAAAAAAGATATTGATGGCTTACCCAATAGAACCGATGCCATCACAGCAATACTGAAGCATATTCTTTTCCAAAAGGAAATAACAATCCCATTATCAAATCAGGGAATCACAGCATGCAATGACCTTCTACGGGTAATGAGTGGATGGGACATAATACAACATGGTGATATAGCAGGTTATATTTACCAAAACATCAAAGACACCCATGACAAAAAAAAGAAAGGGCAATATTTCACCCCACCTGCTATTGTACAGTATATGGTTGAACAAGCGCTGCAATATCACGACAATCCTTTAACCGTTAAAATTTTAGATCCTGCTTGTGGATCAGGTCAGTTTTTGATTTATACATATCAATATCTTATGGAGCTCTACAAACAACATGGTATTTCTCAGGAAGAAGCTGCATACACTATCTGCCATAATAATCTCTTTGGCTATGATATTGATCCTGTTGCCTGTATGATTGCACAGTGGAATATAAAAAGACTTTCAGGAACCCATACTAACATTTTCAACAGGGACATGCTTTTAGCAGAAGACCTTTTTAATAAAAATAATGCATTTGGATTTGATATAATTATTGGCAACCCCCCCTGGGGTGCACATTTCACACATGAACAAAAGCAATACTTCAAACAGCATTATTTTTCAGCCAAAAGTGGTATAAACAGTTTTACGTTATTTATTGAGCAGTCACTTTCTTTTTTGCACGAACGCGGAATTTTATCTTTTCTAATTCCTGAAGCATACCTCAACATTAAAGCACATCAGAACTCACGCCATATGCTACTTTCGCACACCATAATTAAAGAAATAGTTCAATGGGGAGATTGTTTTAAAGGAGTGTATGCACCTGCCATATCGCTTACTGTTCAAAAGGAGCCACGGGAAGAAATTCGCAGGAAACATATTGTTCACATAAAACATGCAAAATCATTAACAACTATCGCACATTTAATACCCCAACAAATGTATTGTACTTCCCATGAATCTATCTTCTCCATCAATTATACCCGCAAAGCAGTAGCATTATTAGAGCACATTCATACACTGCCGTATATTACATTACAAGACAGGGTTAAATTTTTTCTTGGTATTGTCACTGGCAATAATGACTATCACATTAGCACTATCAAAAACTCAACACATCCTGATCCAATAATCATAGGCAAAGATGTAGAGAAATTTCGCATTAATTTCAGTAACCATTATTTTAAATATAATGTGGCCACATTACAACAAGTTGCCGAACAGCAATGTTACCTTACAAGAAATAAAATACTATATAAATTTATTGGCAGGTATCTGACCTTTGCCGTTGACCCCCATGGATTGTATACACTTAACAATGTTAATGGTTTTATTCCACTGTCACCGCAGCTGGACCCTGATGTCCTTGTAGCTGTTTTAAATTCTCGCCTGCTGCAATATATTTATGAAACTCAATTTTTTACTGTTAAAGTCTTACGTGGTAATCTTGAGAAACTGCCTATAAAAATAATTAATTCTACAAACAAAAAGCTTTTGAAAAAATTATCTTTAGAACTCAGGAATGCTGATGGAATTAAACGGAAAACATTAATGGATACAATTGATGATATTGTTTTTCATGAATATGGGATTAATGATATGCTTGCACATCATATCCATGAAAGCATCGCCACAGGAATTTCTATTGCATAATAATTATTGATTTGAACTACCCTTAAAAATTATAACCCCATCTACAGTATCATCACTCTTTTCATCAATAAACGCAATCCCCTTTGACGGATACATGTAGATTGACCCATCTGCATCTTTTAGTACCTTCATTCCTTCATTGCCATAATTAAATACTATTGCCATTATACCCTTTGATAAACGCACACCATCAATTAAAACACCATATGAACCCCATATAATAATAAACGATACCCTGCCAGTATATAATCCTATAATGGTTAATGGATTCCGGTAAGTATATAAATAATGAAAAGGTACCGTAATTTCTGATTGTATTTTTAAAACATCCTTAAATAAATCATGCTGTACCTGTTGTGTTTTTTCAAAAGGGTTCCCCTTTATTAATAAAACTTCCTGTTCAGACATATCAATCACCGTAGATGATGCCCCAATGCCTGGTGCAATTAGAGTTTCATCTTTTATTATCATACTGTGCAGCTGGCCTTGATTTATTTGAGCATTGATTCCTGTAAAAGTCATACAATACACCAAAACCATACTAAGAAGATATTTCTTTTTTATATGGCTCATGAACTTATATCCCTTACATTCGCAACTTCCCTTTTTACAAGAGCATGTTTTCGTGGATAGCTTGCAGGCGTGTACCTATCTTTCATAAAGATTAAACCTTTATATAGTTTCAATTTTCTTGCTTCTTCAAGCGTAGCCATATGTCCACCAAGATTATGTGCGTGCTTTTTTAAATAGTGAATTAATGTTGCCATATCATTTTTTGCAAAATCATTTGCTTCATGTTGTTTATTATCACTATACCCTACTATTATCTCTTTATCAGTAGACACTATCTTATTATTTTGTATTCTCATTTCATACACATTAAGAGCATAATATATATACATCCACCCCCCTTGCTTCACAAAGGGCAGTCCATACTCCAGTGCCATAAGCGGGTGAGCAAAAGCACGGGACACAGCAAAATCAAAATTATCCCTATATGCTTTTTCTTTTGCTATTTCTTCTACCCTGCCCTGAATTACCGTAACTATATTAGTTATTCCCAATGTTTCTATTGCATTCAACAGGAATTTAATTTTTTTATTATTTGAATCTACTAAAACACCTTTCATATTCCCGCCAAAATACAGCAATAGCGGGATTCCCGGTATCCCTGCACCTGTGCCTATATCTATAAAATTTGTTCCACGTGGAACATCTACATGCATTAAAGGCGTTATGCTCCCCATGATGAGTTCTTTATAAATAGATTCACTATCTTTTAATCCTGTAATATTAGTATTTTTATTATACTCATGTATAAGCTGTGCATATTCCTGCAGCTTTCTGTTTATTTCCTGGGGTATGATGCCGGTATTTAAAGTATGCATAATTCGTATTCTCTTGTACTCAGCTATAAATAAATCATCAATGTATAACAGAATATATTATTCTTTGCAATAATCTTTCTTAATTAATAATTAAAAGTAATTGTCATTTCAAGATAGAATTCCAACATTAAGCTATCCCTGTAAAATCTCATACCAAAATTCCCATCTTTTAGACTTCTGTGATCGTGTATGTATTCATACGTGCATTATCAAGATTAATATTCTTATCTGATGCAATTTTTTAGGATTGCCCTTATCCCACCATTCACTTTCTTTTGTGCAGGCAGCAACAATAGAAAGTGCCAAAGAAAAATGCATTGTTCTTTCTATACTCTATAATCTCACAACAGCTTAGGTTTTAAACAGCATTGGTTTAGTACTTCAATCTAAGAAAAGCTATCCTCTTTCGATAGAAGGTTGCTGATTTTATGGAACACTCGGAGACCATCTATACGATCTTGATTGTGAGCCTTTCGAACTACGCATGCAATATTTGACGCTATACCACCTGAGGGTGTCCCCAAAGACACCTCATTGCAATTACTTTGCACCCACGTCATTGCGAAGAACGAAGTGACGAAGCAATCTTGTCTTCTGATGCATTGAGATTGCTTTACTTCGACATGCTCAGTGCAAGCCCCACGGTTTGTTTTTAGACGGCCCCCATTGCTATGAAATTTTTTACGATTTCTTTATGCCTTATACTCAATATCCACCTGTTGCATTCCGCTTTATCTTCCGGCTTATTGTTGAGGGATGCCTTTGTAATATTCGTGCTATTTCCCATACCGATATTCCTTTATGGAATACCATTTCTTGATGACAATTCTTTCTCCCAATTGTATATGATTCAAAGATACCTCATTTACGTTTTTGTTATTTGAGAATATACCCTAAAAAGGAAGTGTTGAGTACGAGTCTACATTTTTCTACTTTGTGTCGGACTTTATTCTTCAATAAGCCGATAATTAGCTCCATACCATTAATCTTTATTTTCAATATGTATTTCATATTGTTTTCTTCATGTACAAAACTTTCCGCTATACTATATTATTATGATAAAATACCTACATATTTCACAGACCGTATATGATCTTAAAAATTAATTCTCTTGAAAGTTCATGTTTTTTTATTGTAATCAATAGTGCTTTAATGATCAATAATCAATAGATTTGTTAAATATAAAATTTATTCACATCACACCCTTTCCCCTACTCTTTATATACTTTGGACCATTTCATCTTCAATTTAATAATTGTAAACTTATGATTACACATTATTTCCTGCATTATACCATGAATTGATCAAATTCATTACATATTCTATAAAATATTTAAACCACTATCTCTATATGTTCATAAAACGATATTTATTACTAAATGGAACTTTCACAACATCATAGCGCTAATTTACAACTGCAGCATGGTATTCATGATAGATCATAATCCTATCACTTCATGCTGTTTTATTTAGTATTTGTTCACGTGCCGGTGTATAGATAGTCAAACATGGATAGTAAGTACCTTGATGAGTATGTGCAAAATCATTTCACCACATTATACCAAAGACCCACCTGCTGAAATTTGTTGCATAGCATTTTAATTGAATTTAGTTACTACCAGTTAAACACTGGCCATTTTGCATGCCAAAGCCTGCCATCACTTTAATTTGCTGTTCATCCTTACCTTGCAATATTCTGTACATGAAACGTGATAATATTTCTCTTTATTTTTTAATACAATTAAATGATGTTTATTTTATCTTTTATAAAATTCTTTTAGTACAACAAACCCAATTCAATAACGTGTTATTATAGCATCATCGATAGAAGCATTGCATGAGCTTTTGATTGTTATCTAAATTCCTAAGTGTTTATTATATTTATTTTACTGCTCAAATGTAAAAATGATTATATCATAATGACCACTGTATATAATCAGACAATTTTAAAAAGTTTCACAACAGCTTGTTGTATACAGCCTTACTTGTAGTATTATATTTATTCCTAATTAAATTTAATCTTTTTATTGAGAGGTAATAATATGTGACATAATGTTCCACGTGGAACATTGAATCTCAGAGCATACAATACATATAATTTATTGAAAATATTAGTAACTTAATTGGATTGTTTTCTGTGTAATGATTCAAGATGTACTAAAACTATTGATATATCCGAAGGATCAACGCCTGAAATACGCAGCGCCTGCCCTATGGTTTCAGGCCTTATTTTTTTTAGCTTTTCCCGTGCTTCATTCTTAAGTCCTATGATTGCATCATAATTGATGGTTTCGGGTATTTTTTTGTTTTCCATCTGTTCCAGCTTTTTTATACGCTCCAGGTCTTTCTTTATATAGCCTTCATACTTTATGTTCATCTCAACAATCTTGGCTTCCTGCTCATTCATTATTAGGCTACTATCGCTTTGTATAATAGACGGTAACACATCATCAAGACTGATTTCTGGTCTTCGCAAAAGTTTTCCCGCTTGTATCTGATTTCGCTCTTCTATTTTAATCTGTTTATTTTTAAGGATTTCATGTAACTTTTCATCTATCACAATAGATACTGTATTAATGCTATCTGTCAGTTCCTGTATTCGTTTATACTTTTCTACTGTCTTCTCATACAATGCTTTATCAATAAGGCCAATTTCATATGCATAGCGCATCAACCGTTCATCAGCATTATCCTGCCTCAGCAGTAACCTGTATTCTGCGCGTGAAGTAAACATCCTGTATGGTTCATCTGCTCCTTTGGTAACCAGATCATCTATCAGTACACCAGTATACGCTTCTGAACGCTTTAAAACCAACGGTGGCATCCCTAACAGTTTATTACCTGCATTTATGGCGGCAATAATACCCTGTGCAGCAGCTTCTTCATATCCTGATGTCCCATTTATTTGCCCTGCATGGTATAATCCTTTGACCCTTTTTGTTTCCAGTGTGTGGTATAACTCCACAGGAGGTACATAATCATATTCAACCGCATATGCAGGCCGCATAACCTGGACTTCTTCTAACCCTGGTATGGTTCTTATCATCTCTAACTGTACATCTTCAGGCAATGAGCTTGAAAAACCATTAATGTAGTACTCATTGGTGTGCAAACCTTCTGGCTCTAAAAAGAGTTGATGCCTATTGCGTGAAGAAAAACGGACAACTTTATCCTCAATTGACGGGCAATACCGAGGTCCTATCCCCTGTATCTTCCCTGAGTATAATGGAGAAAGATGAAGATTATTGGTAATAATTGCGTGTGTTGTTTCGGTTGTATAGGTAATATAACAGGGGACCTGTGGGCGATTAATGGAATGCGTTCTATACGAAAATGGTACCGGTACTGGATCAGGATGCTGCACTTCACACTTGCTGAAATCTATTGAATTGCCATTTACCCGAGGAGGGGTTCCTGTTTTCAATCGCTTAACAGGGAATCCTAAGGCTCGCAGTGAATCTGAAAGCTTCTCAGCCGAGAAATCACCCAACCTGCCTGCCTTTTCATTATAATTCCCAATATGTATCAAGCCTTTTAAAAATGTACCTGTACATACAATCACTGCTTTAGCTATATGCTGTTGCCCGCGTATTGTTTCAACACCCTGTACCTGCCCACCTTCTACAATAATTGCATCAACTATATCCTGAATTATTGTTAAATTCTTCTGTTTTTCAAGAACTTCCTTCATGCGTAACTGATACTGCTTTTTATCTGCCTGAGCACGCGGTGCCCATACTGCAGGTCCTTTGCTTTTATTGAGCATCTTATAATGTATGCCCGTTTCATCTATTGCAAGACCCATTTCCCCGCCCAGGGCATCAATCTCTTTCACTAAATGCCCTTTTGCAAGCCCACCTATAGCAGGGTTACAACTCATTTGGCAGACAGTATCAAGGTTACCGGTTAGAAGTAGCGTTGTAAAACCACGGCGTGCCGAAGCCAGTGCTGCCTCAGCCCCTGCATGACCTGCCCCAATAACAATAATATCAAAATACCGTATCATTGTAGTATATATCTCGTAAACATTTTCAATAAATATGCTTGAATAAAACGTATAGTGTGAATACTATTATCAATTAATAATACCTTTTTTTACCATGTAAAAAAAATTTTTTCTACATTACACAGTGGGGGGGGACCAATGGCTGTACATAAAAGCACAATTTTAAAACATATCCACATACTAAAGGGTGATATTACAAAAATGGAAGTTGATGCGATAGTTAATGCGGCTAACCCTTCATTGCTTGGCGGAGGTGGTGTTGATGGTGCAATACACCGTGCCGCCGGACCACAGCTTTTAGAAGAATGCAGGACATTGGGTGGCGCTCAACCCGGAGAAGCCAAAATCACGAAAGGCTACCGGCTTAAAGCTAAACATGTCATTCATACACCCGGCCCTGTGTACCGTGGGGGAAATCACAATGAGGCTGCTATTTTAAAAAATTCATATTACAACAGCATGAGACTTGCAAAGGACAATGGTTGTAAATCAATTGCGTTTCCAGCTATTTCCACCGGTGTGTATGGATACCCAAAAGATGAAGCATGCAGCATAGCACTAAAAACTATCATTGAGTTCATGGAAAAAGAAAATTTTGTGATAGATGTGTATTTTGTACTTTTTGACGATGAGAATTATGGAATCTATACAAAACATTTACAGGAGCTTTCGTGAATGAACTATTGTGAATCGCTGACATACTATTCCAGGAAAAATAAAAGTATTGTGTGCATGGGGCTTGACCCGGTACTTGAAGATATCCCCATCAAAAAGAAATCGGTACGCGATACTATTGTAGCCTTTTATGAAGGCATACTTAACAAATGTTTGCAACTTCATATTTATCCAGCATGTGTAAAACCAAATTATGCTTTTTATGCACAGTACGGCATTGAAGGTGTGCTTGCGTTATGTGATGTCATCACGCTATTCAGGAATGAAGGATTTCCTGTGATCCTTGATGTAAAACGTGGTGACATTGGCAAGACTGCCACAGCCTACGCAAAAGAAGCCTTTGAATTTTTTAATGCAGATGCCGTTACCCTGTCACCTTATTTAGGATTTGATTCCATTAAGCCTTTTACCAGTAACTATCGCGAAAAAGGGTTTTATGTTCTTGTCAAAACTTCCAATAAAAGTTCTTCAGAAATACAGGATATTGTTATAAACAATGAACCGCTGTATTTATTAATTGCAAAAAAACTACTTGAATGGTATACTCCAGGCATAGGTGCTGTGGTAGGTGCAACATTTCCTCAGCAACTCAATGATATTATCACGGTATTTGAAGAATCCGGAAAAGATATCCCACTTCTCATTCCGGGCATTGGGACTCAGGGAGGTGACATGGAAGCTGTAATAAAAATATTAAACAACTCAAAAAACAAAGGCCTGCATCGGGTTAATGCTTCCAGTAGTATTAACTATGCATACAAGGAATCACAATACCATAACAAAAATTATGATGAGGCGGCGGTTGAAGCATTAAAAATTTTAAATGAAACATTAGGTTATTAACAAATAATGACAACAAGAATAGAAAAAAATTATCAGATTTTTATTGTTTCAAAAGATGAGGATGCTGTCAGTACAATTACTAAGGTTTTTTCTGACTCTTTATACACTATCACACTTGCAAAAACTGGCATGGAAGTTTTAAGCCTTATCTCATACAAATTGCCCCATATAATTTTAATTGGTACCGATATTACCGATATCAATGCGTTTGAGCTTGTCAGCCTTATAAAGAAAAATTCTATAACCCGTTATGTTCCCTGTATAGTCTTTGGATATAATAATGAAATACAGGATAGAATTTCAGCTATTGATGCAGGTGCTGATGGATATCTCCCTTTACCATTAAAAAATGAGGAATTGCATTCCCTGGTCCATGCAAAACTGATACAGCATGATGAACTGTATTTATTATCCGTAACTGACGACCTCACTGGCCTTTTTACCCGCAAAGAATTTTTCCGTCGTTTTTCATTTGAGATAGAAAGCAACATTCACAGATGCGTCTCAATCACAATTATAGATATTGACCACTTTAAAAATATTAATGATACCTATGGCCATCCTGTGGGGGACATAGTCTTGATACAGTTAGCCAATATGCTAAAATCACTGCAATCAGAGAATTATACACCCGCACGATTTGGTGGTGAAGAGTTTGTCGTTATTTTCCCTGGTGTCCAGGCAACAGAAGCAAAAAAAATTATTGACCGTATCAGGCTCCAGTTTTCAAGCATCAACTTTAAAACAAATACACCTGACAAGACTTTTTCAGTCAGCTTTTCTGCCGGCATTTCAGAATACCCTTCAATGGGTATAAATTTATCAGAATTACTGTCACGTGCAGATCAGGCATTATACTCAGCAAAAACTGATGGACGAAACCGTGTCTATGCGTTCAGTCCAATAATGTCCCGGAACGATAAATTCTGGGAATATATAAAAACAAATAAAATAATAAAAAACATCTTCATTGACCCATTTCTTCACGAACCTGTAACAGGGTATCACTACCTCCCAGTTGTCCTTGAAAACCTGCTTTCATTTGAAACATCAATAGATGCTATAGGGGTTTTAATAATTAAAGTTTTACCACTTGTTGATTTTTACCAGTATAGAGGATATAAAAATTTTGAATATGATATTGAGAATATTTCTTTACTCATACCCAAAATTTGCGAGATACATTTTCCGTATGAGCGATATGTTACTGTTGCAGATCTTTATGATTATGAGATAGCTATCCTGTTCCCATTTCCATCAGCATTAAAAACTAATGTTTCAGAATTTACAAAACTTTGTAAAGAACTGGTGCTGGATATATCACTGCAATCAATACATCACCATGTTGAAATTCATTATGCCCATGGTGTTGTTCCATTCCATAAACATCTGGCCAGAAAAATACTTCAGGAAATAAAATCAATAAAATCTAATTTTTCACCCCTGCTATCACTTGCCAATGAAGCAGAAATTATTTCATCTTTTTGGCAAGCAATTCATTCAAAAAAAGATATCAGTGATTATATTTTTTTATTACCAGTCTATAATACTGAATTTACTCGATCACTGTGTCATGTATTCAGCAAACAGCTGGTATCGGCAAAAAACTTTTTTGATATAATGATAAAAAACGCAATTACATCTGAGGAACATTACTTACAGTTTGTTTCTTCATTAGCAACTATTGTATCGGCTCACAAATTTCATTTACCGTTTATCATCAACTGGATCCCTTCTATAGACCTATCTTTACAGATAAGTACCCTTCAAGATGTGTGTACCAAACTTTCGCTGGACAAAATAGTTTTGGCTATTGACGAGATAGAATTACACTCTTTCATCTTGCACTATGATGGATTAAGCTCAAAGAACACTACACCAGTTGAATTTGCTGTTTCAAACTGTTACATCGGGAGTAATTTACTGCAGTCACTTTCTACAATTGAATTTTCTTTGGTTATATTATCAGAACATATAATACGCAATCTCCATTACTTTAAAGACAGAATAAAAATTATCAATGGGTTGCGATTATTCTGCGACCAGATTAATCTACCTCTTTATGCTCCCAATATACTTAAAGATGAGGAATACAGAATCATAAAAGATATTAATATTACGTATTCTTCCGGGCCATATATTGAACAGCAATATGCGCTTTTTTCATCATCAACAAAAGTAAAGTGAAGGAGCAGGTACTATGATTTTGCAACCTTTTCATTCATCTGATATGCCAAAAAATATACTCGTTATTGATGATAGCAAATTAAACAGAGCAATTGTGAAAAATACTCTTTCAGCATATAACATAAATGTTTTTGAAGCAGCAGATGGAAGAGAAGGGCTCAATGCATTAAAATCTAAACAGTTTGATTTAATATTAGTTGATATTGTTATGCCCAATCTGGATGGATTTGGTTTTCTGGAACAATTTAAACAATACATCGGGAATGAATTCATCCCCGTCATTCTTATGACGGGCCTTGATGATTTAAACTCCAAGATTAAGGGATTAACCATTGGTGCAGATGATTTTTTATTAAAACCTTTAAACCAGAAAGAACTGGTAGCACGAGTTCAATCCTTGCTTCGCTTAAAAAGTGCCCATGATGAACTCTATGAAAAAAATCAGCTCATCCAAAAAGAACTGGAATATGCCAAACGGCTTCAGCAATTTATCATTCCTAAAGATTTTTCTTTTGTTCCATACCCATCTATCAGTGGAAGATATCTTCCTATTGCAGATATTGGTGGTGATCTGTTTGATTGCTACAAAATCTCTGATTCAAAAGTTGGTGTACTTATAGCTGATGTTACTGGTCACGGTATACCTGCTGCACTGGTTATGAGTATGGCCAAGATGACATTCAGCATATACGCATATGAAATAGAAAATACCAAAGAATTAATGAAAAAAATTAATGAAGAAATGCGCGGATTACTTTTAGATATGCAATACATTACTGCATTCTATATGGTCATAGATGTTGAGAAAAAAACAATCTCATTCACAAATGCTGGACACACGCGCCCGCTATTCTATAGAAAAAGCACTGACAAAATTATTGCTCTTGATACCAACGGTTTATTTTTAGGTATCCAGGATGAATCACTATATGAACAAAAAACCATTCATTTTGAACACGGTGATAGGTGCATCCTCTATACAGATGGAATAACTGAAATAAAAAATGAGAATAAAGAGGAATTTGGGGAACAAAGACTGGCAAAATTTTTAAAACAACACAATGAAAAACCCGAAGATTTCTGTGAGCATCTTTTACAGACACTTGACCATTTTTCTCCACTTCATGACCGAAAAGATGATGTTGCGTTTATGTTCATAGATTTTTCATAAATATATAACTTGTACAGCAATGTTTTATAATACTGCATCACACCTGATCTTTTACAGTTTATTGTATGGCCTTGATAATTTCATTTTAAGTTCAGGCATATGTGAAGGGATTGCATTATCTCCATGGCAGGCAGGAAAAAGAATTGTAAAGAACTACTACGTAGTAGTAACATTAAAAAGATTAACGTCAAAACAGTATCCAATAATCATAACAACCGATTCTGAAGATATTTTCAAAGTTATCAAAGATTATATTCAACAAAACATTTCCAATATTGGATTGCGTTTAAGTTTATTATCAAAAAAAAAGTTACAGGCTACCTTTGCTTTTAACAAACCTCTTGAAAATACACCATGTGATAGTGTGCATATTTTTTTTAGTGTATATATTCGCTGTAACAATCCACACCTTGTCGACGAGTATTTTACCATATATATGCCTCTAGAATTATTCACACTATTTAGAATAAACGTTAGCAATTATACAACATGCCATTCGTTGAATGATATCGAGACACAATTTTTACAATTCTTCAACGACCCCTACAACCTGTTTCCATCTTTGCCAATAATTCTTGAAACAATGGAAGATAATGAGTTCCAAAAATTGATATACTTTTTATTGAATGAAAAGATACTCACTCCTTACCACCTGTATTTGCTAACACGGGCATTTCCACAGCATGCATTAAAAATTAAATACAATATTTCAAGTAACCTGATATCTGATATTCTTCATGTTGGGAAAACTATACACCATATAACAGCAAGGGACCTCATTGAAGGAATATATGCTTTTGAAGAAATTCTTTATTTAAAACTCAGAACCAAACCATATTTCATATTTGGGAATTTTATTGATCAAATTACCAGCGTTTTGCATCATATTGCTATTGTATCAACATTCCAGAAAAAAACATTTGAAACATGGTTTTCTGAAATAGAAAAATCTGGATTACTGTATACGATTTTATCGCATTGCGATGATGTAACTATCGCCACAGCTTTTAATGATAATTCAAAGCTTTTCAATCACCTATCTAACTATCTATCTTCCAGGCGAATAAAAAGTATAGCCGCATACGTAAACAACAAATATACCTATGACCACACAATCCTGTCACAGTATACAATAGTCCAGCATTACCTAAAAAATGTATCACATATCAATATGCTGTATACAATGCCATTTAACCAGCTGTTAAAAAAATATATTGATCCTCAGATGATGTATTATATACTGTTTGATTGTGGATGGTTTACTATTGCCACTGCCTTGAAACAAACACCTAAAAAGCTTGTTTGTGATTGTATACAGAAATTTCCGCAAGGGGCACAATACTGCATTCTGGATGTCTATGATGGTGTGCTTAATCCAAATATAGTTCATGATGAAATGCAGATAAAAAAAGCCCGTCAATTGGTAATACAATCTCTGATCAGATTACACTGCAATGGAACTATACATTGTGAGGTGTAGTGCCGTGTTTTTTATCATGCAAATATTCTGCTATCTTTGTTATTGCTTCCTGTAATTCACTGAATTTATCAACCGAAAGCGCAACACCTTTTTGTGTGGGTTTATATACAACCTCACCATCATCAATTGCCTGATACCATATTCTAAGATTAATGAGTTCTTTTCCCTGATATTCCGAAATTTCCACTCGTATAATCTCATTATTATTTTTTTTTATGTCTTTAATTATAACACCCATTGTTTCCCTCTACCATTGTTTTATTAACATATAATACACACAAATTCATAATTTTCAACTATATATTGCTATTTATCCACACATTATTCACAGATTTTTGTTACTTATTCTCACATTATCAATAATGATAAAAAATTTTATTTAGGCGATAATTTTTATAGATTAATTGGTTGCCAAAAAATATCATTATGCTTACATAGAGACAATTCAAAATAATTAACATCGCTAACAGTCTATAGCATCTAACCTTTTTACCACATGCTAAACGAATATTACGATATCAACAAAGTTATTAACAATTGTTGATAACTAAATGGGTTATTATTATGACAGATTCAACAGTATCTATCTGGAACAAGGTTTTGGGTTCTGTAGAAACATATATTAATAAGCAATCATTTAATATGTGGTTTAAAAATACAGAACCAGTGGCCTTTAACGAAAATATTCTTG
>Ga0067045_1003096_pt1 | contig 40384 bp, 36 predicted proteins | sample TerdegcTABiofilm_FD_59184 | JGI IMG/M metagenome (GOLD analysis project Ga0067045, IMG submission 59184) | Combined Assembly of (Gp0054472, Gp0054536) Wastewater bioreactor microbial communities from Singapore -Terephthalate degrading... | reverse complement strand
GGCTTTCGCCGGAATGACGAACAATTGGCCGTTCCACTTCTAACTTAACGCCTATGCGCTTCGGGGGAGAGGGTCAGGGTGAGGGGGTGTGCTACGATTATCACGGACTGCAGGCTTTTGAGACACCTTCAGACGCCCGTCTCACCGGTCTTCGAACCTCCCACAAATGTTCTCGGCTTATGGGAAGCGGAACGAGCTTTTGGCATCGGGTATATCGGCGGTGCACAATGGGGAGAGTGGTGTTGCCCGGCGTCGGAGCCCCTCGAGGGGCTCCTGGCCACGATCTTCTTCGGACTACCCTCAGTCGGACTTCTCGGAGCAGACGAGGTCTTTCAAGGCGTCCGAAGACCAAACGGCAATCGGTCCGCATGCCCCCCGGGGGTCCATCCGGCAGCGATAGCCTGTCTTCTCTATGCCTTGCCCGTCAAGGACGCCCCAACTTTTCTGGAAATAGCAGCACTCGTCGTTGAAACAGACGTAGTGGATCTCTCCACCCCATGTCGACATATAGGGGGTTTCGATGGGGTCCATCTGAGCCCCGCAGTGGGGGCACACTGGTTGCTTCTTCATATGTGGTCCTCCCCGCCGCCGGACGGATATCACGGCGGTCGTTGTTGAGTGTTTTAGTACGGCGAGACCGTCGGCGGCGCTCCACTCTCGTCACTCGGCCGAGCATTACTCCCGAGGCTCCGTGGCCATTCAACGATGCTAGCGCCATGTACAACCATACCCTTTTGTGGTATTTCACGCAAGGCATGCGGGGTTGGACCTCCATAGTTTTCTCGTCAAGGTGTGTACACATCATGGGAGGGGAAGGCCAATGGACCTGCACAAACAACTCGGCAATCCGGCAGGATATTTCCCACGGCCACAGTGAAGATCACGGCCCCATTCGCTCCCATCATGTTTGACCACGTGTGCCAGCTTTCCCCTGCCGTTCACTTCTCTGGAATGCGAGCGTCGAACCAAGCCTGCAGGGCCCTGAATTGTGACCGACGCGGCAGTGGAGCGCGGACAGTGCTTTCGTGCGGCCATTTGTGGTTCGTTCCACGAATTGGGGCCGCCTTTTTTCAATGCGCTCCGCTATAGGAAAAACGGGGTTTTTGGGATAATCTTACCGTACTCACCTGCGAGGATTGACCATGAACCAAGACGATCCTGTAATCAGCGGCCGGCGCCAGTATGTCGCTCAGGTAGATCCCATAGAAAAAGTCATATTGAGTAGCATGGTTGAAGGGGTGATCACCGTAGAATGCGACGGGACCATAAACATGGTCAATCCGTCGGCGCTACGTATCCTCGGGCTCGTCAAGTCAGAAACGGTCGGCAGACCGTTCGAGGACGTCTTGGGGCCAGACAACAACCCTTTGCGAAGACTCTTTTCCCGAGTGGTGCATGAAGGCAGTCACTCGCTTCATGAGCAAATTCCGTACAACAGACCCGACGGACAGCGTATCGATTTGGAAGTGGCCACCTCCCTGCTTGCCTTTGACGTCTGCGTTCCGGGACTGGAGAGCGTGGTCATCGTGTTCCGAGATGTCACGGCGTTCAAATCCTTAGAGCGAGCCAGACGCAAGGCAGCGGATCACCTTTCGCACGAGTTGAAAACCCCCTTGGCCATTATCCGGGCATCTGTGGAGCGGCTCGGGAGGACCGAGCGGTCGTCAGCCACCTTTGACAAGATATTGCAGAGGATTGACCGGAACCTGCTCCGGTTGATTGAGATCCAGGGAATTGTTGAGGAGATTCTCGATCCGCCGCCGTACAGGCCCGCCCCGTGCAATCTGGCAGATCGCATAAGGCTTGTGCTGGATCGAATCGAGCTGGAAGCGGCACATCGAGAAGTCTCGCTCAGCCACGATCTTGAAGATCTCCACCTTGAAATCGTGGATCCGGCCGTGCTGGACACCGTGGTCAAGACACTTGTGAAAAACGCCATCGAAGCAACCCCTGACGAGGGAGAGGTGCACGTCTCATTACGCAGCATAGACGGGAAGGCCATTTTGGAGGTCCGAGATCACGGAATTGGAATACCCGCCGGAGACGAGGAATTCGTCTTTGACGGCTTTCACCATATACAAGACACCGAAGAATATTCCAGCAAACGGCCGTACGATTTCGGGGCAGGTGGCAAGGGCCTGGAGCTATTGCGGCTCAAGGTTCTCACGGAAGTGTTCCCCTTCGCAATCCGGCTCCGGAGCTCGCGGTGCATCCATATTCCGAGTGCTGGAGATCAGTGCCCGGGAAGGATATCCCAGTGCCCTCATGTTGAAGATGTGGAACAATGCGTGCGCTCTTCCGAAACCACCTTTACGGTTACCTTTTCCGATCGTCGCTGAAACCACGCGGCACAGACCGTATGCGGCCGATGCCCCGAAAGGGGATCTTCTGAACGGATCATTGACAAAGGAGTCTTTATGGACAAAGCTTTTCGGGAAAGACTGGATAGGATGTTTTCCCCTCGTTCGGTAGCGGTTATCGGCGCAGGAGCCACGCCCGACAAAGTAGGTCACGCAATAGTCGATAGCCTCTTGACAGGCGGATTTCCGGGCCAGATCTATCCGATCCATCCCCGGCACACGGAGGTTCTCGGCCTTCGAGTATATCGCGACCTCGACGAGCTTCCTGAAGTGCCGGATCTTGCGGTGATTGCTCTGAACCAGAGGTCGACGGTGGAGACCGCCGAGAGGCTGAGAAAGCTCGGGGTTGCCGGAGTCAGCGCTATCGCCGGAGGATACGCGGAGATGGGTCCGGACGGGGCCTCTCTCCAGGCTGCGTTGAAAGAAGCCGCCGGGGACATGCCCGTGGTCGGACCGAATACTCTCGGGTTCCTCAACGCGAACGCCCGTCTGAATGTGACGTTCTATCCACGGGTGATGCGTCCCGGAAACGTTTCCTTTCTCAGCCAGAGCGGTGGTGTTGGCCTCGGAATCAAGGGTAGGGGAGAGGACGAAGGCCTGGGCATTGCCAAGTGGATCGGCGTCGGAAATCGCGTGAATCTGGAATTCCATACCCTTCTCGACTACCTGAAGGACGACCCCGAAACCAGGGTTATCGGAATTTTCACCGAAGGATCATCCGATCCAGTGGCATTGATGGAGAGCATTCGGGCCATCACCCCCAGCAAGCCAGTTGTGGTGTACAAGGGCGGGAAAGGAGATGGTGCGGACCGGGTCACAGTTTCCCACACCGGGGCAATAGCCGGTTCGGCAGCCATCTGGGCGGGTGCGCTGCGACAGGCCGGGGCCGAGAGCGTGGCATCGATCTCCGAGATGGTCGCGGTCTGCAAAGCACTATCCGTCGGAAAGGTACCCGAAGGGAAAAGGCTCGGTATTTTCACCCACACCGCAGGCCCCAGCATCGTCGCATGGGACATTCTCCAGGAGGAGCCAGGATGCGTTCTGCCCGAGCTCGCTGAGAAGACCATTCAGCGCATTGCGGAAATCCTCGGACCATCGGTCCCTGTCGTGTACAAGAACCCTGTGGATGGGGCAGCCGGCGCATTCCTCACCAAACCATTTCACGATATAGCGGAGGCCATACTGGAGGACCCGTCTGTAGACGCACTCCTGGCAATATTCTGCGAGCACAAGAACTGGGAATATCCTTCGGAAGCGTTGATCGAGCTGGCAAGACGTTTGGACAAGCCAATCGTGGCCTGCTTCATCGGTACTATTCGCAAGATTGAGCCTGCCAGATCGAGACTTCATGAGGCAGGAGTACCGACGTACGTAATTCCGGAGGAAGCGGCCTTGGGACTGAGAGCACTCTTGCGACGAGTGAGATGGCAGGGGATTTGATGGAAACGGATTGCTGTAGTATAGTTTGTATAAAGCGTCGGAGGCAGAGGCATGGCATCATCAACCACTATTGACGACACCCTGCGACGTGTATTATCCACGTTGAAGACCGTGGCCGTGGTAGGCCTGTCCACCGATCCCTCGAGGGATAGCTACCGGGTTGCGGAATATCTGAAGAAGAACGGTTACAAAATTATTCCCGTCAATCCGCGCGCTGAAGAGATCTTGGGCGAAAAGAGCTACCCGAACCTCAAGTCTGTCGACGAGCCGATAGGTGTGGTGGATGTGTTCAGGCGTGCCGAGCACGTGCCGGCTATCGCGGAAGAAGCGGTTGCGGTTGGTGCAAAAGTTCTGTGGCTCCAGCTTGGAATCGAGAGCGAAGAGGCAGCGAAGACTGCACACGATGGGGGTCTCATCGTGGTGCAAGATGCTTGTATAATGCAGGAGCACAAGCGTCTTATGACCTGAGCCGCGCAAGTGCTACGAAAATCCGGGCTACAGAGCTGTCCCGAAGTACCGTTGGCCGTCAGGAATATTCAGCTAGAGCCTCCATGCTCGCCAGCGACACCTGACGTGCTTCTTCGTGAAATCAGGTGAAATAGTTAACGGTTTTCGATACTGGGCTATGGCTGCGACACGGACATCGATCTAGCTTTCGATCAGATGACGCGCGGTCACCATCACTCCAACGTGCTGAAAAGCGTTGTACGGAACAGCGTTTTGCGAAATTAAGTACTACCAAGGATTATTTCATGGCGTTGCTCTTCTCAAGAGACAAGACAAAGCTTTTTTTGGACGCTCTGCAAAAGGGGGATATCGACCAGGCAAGGCAACTCCTGGAAAAGGGTGTCGATCCCAATACGAGGGATGAGACAGGAAATCCACCGCTCACTCGAGCCGGTGCAAAAGGCAGTATACGCATCTTGAGACTCTTGCTCGACGCGAAGGCCGATCCTAACGCTCGAGACGACAAAGCACAATCCGCCCTCATCGCTGCCTCTGCAGCGAACCAGCAGTCTGCGGTGAAATTGTTGTTATCTCGGGGGGCAGACATAGAATTACAGGATCGGGAAGGCATGACCGCGCTGATGGTAGCGTCCCAGTACGGTCACGTCGACGTGATCAAGATGTTGCTCGAAAACGGCGCTAATACCGAAACCAAGACAAAAGACGGCAGGACCGCCCTGATGGTTGCTATGCAGGCTATGCAGCCGGTGGCGATGACGAAGCTCATAGACGGCGGGGCAAATGTCAATGCCAGGGGACCGGGAGGATGGACTCCACTCATGAGAGCCTCCTTTGACGGCCATCTTGGCATGATGAACCTGCTCCTAAAGAGGGCCGCGCTGGTCAACGCAGTGGATCAGGCCGGAAGAACGGCGTTGATGAAAGCAGCCTACGTGGGGCATCGCGAGGCGGTCGAGCTGCTTCTGGAAAAAGGGGCTTCCCCTGACCTTGCAGACCAGGCCGGCTGGACTGGGCTCATGGTCGCCGCAGATCGTGGCAATACCCCGATAGTCAAATTACTGCTCGACCACGGCGCGACCATCGATCAGGCGGACAAGTCAGGGAGAACAGCTCTCATGTGGGCAGCCCGCGCAGGGCGCACCCAGGTAGTTCACCTTCTGCTCGACAGTGGAGCCCAACCCGATCTGAGAGATTCAGCGGGCATGACCGCCATACTGTGGGCTTCCCAGGAGTCCCACGAGGAGATTGTAGAGCTCCTTCTTGAACGAGGGGCCTCCCTCAATTCGGAAGTGGAAGAGACCATAGAGGCGATGATCGAAGCCTCTGACAGTGGCAGAACGGAGACCTTGGAGCTCACGTTGGATCGAGGATTCCTCGTCGAGTCCGATCCAACAGAACAGATAGATATCTTTGAGCTTTCGGCAGCGGGCGCCATTGAGAAGTTGAGGGCCGCTCTGGATGCCGGTGCGGATGTCAACGCGGTGAATAGGTTCGGGCTTACCGCTTTGATGAGGGCTGCGCATAAAGGGCACGTCGAGGTTGTGAAACTACTGATAGAACGAGGAGCCGACATCGAGCTCCGGGACAAGGATGGTAAGACTGCCCTCATGAAGGCTTGCGCCACCGACCACGTCCACGTGGTCAAGGAGCTGCTCTTGCGTGGAGCCGACGTGAACGCGAGAAACCGGTACGGTCTTACCCCGCTCCTGAGGGCCGCGTACAAGGGCAAGCTCGAAATGGTGAAAATGTTAGCCGAGCATGGAGCCGACCTGGACGCGAGAGATCAGTCCGGTATGAACGCAGTGGGATGGGCAGCCGTAAAGGGCCACACAGGCATCGTAGAGCTCCTCATGAGCTATGGTGCAAGCGTTCGCACACCCGAGAAATCCGCCACAGACGTCTGCGATCGCCTCCTACAAGACGAGCTTTCCCCTGAGACGCGCCCGGATGCAGTCGACGAGGTGACTGCAGAAGATCTATTCGAGGCCTGCATTTGCTCCAGTCTCAAGCAAATCGAGAACCTCGTCGATGCCGGTGCGGAAGTGAATGCTCGGGACAGGACAGGTAGGACCGCCCTCATGTGGGCCTGCTACAAATCCAGATCTGATGTAGTGAGATTTCTCCTGGACCGCGGTGCCGACGTCAACGTTCAGGATAACGGTGGTAGGACCGCTCTCATGTGGGCGACCCGGTATGGGAGCCGCAGCATGGTGGAGATGATCCTGGATGAAGATGTGGACATCGATCTCAAAGACCGGCACGGACGGTCGGGTCTCATGTGGGCTTGTCTCCGCGGGGATCCTGAGGTGGTAAAGCTTGTCCTTGCAACGGGTCCAGACTTGGACGCCCAGGACATCGAGGGCAGGACCGCCCTGATGTGGGCTTCAGACAAGGGATTCTTGGAGATTGTGAAAATGCTTCTCGCGTGGGGCGCAGACGCCTCCATGACGGACAGTTCAGGAAGGACTGCCCTGGGCCACGCGATCCGCCGGGGCGCAAGGGAAATCGCTGAGCTCTTGAATGGCCAGGGATGAGAGGACTCCGCAGGGGCTTGGAAATCGTGCGTAAACAGGGAGTTGAACGTGAACGTGTTTCCAGGTTCTTTCGATGACCGTTCTCCGAGTGTGGCAGTAATCGTGCTCGTCATGGTGCTGATCTTCGGCCCTGTAGGGGTATTGAAGGCCGCAGATGCAGGAGCGAGCGTTGTTGGGCAGATCTCCCTTGGTGAAGGGAATCTTGCGCCGGACCAGCACCCCGACGTCCAAGAGGCGTTAACCTTACCGAATGGGTATGACGAAGATCTTATCGAGGGCCGTCGTGTGCGTTTGCCAGAGGGCAGAACTCGCGTGGCCCCGTACGGAAACCTTAACGGGTATCAAGCGCTCCAAAGCATCAGGAGAAGCGAGAAAGCCTTCAACAGGAGCATGAGGGGCATCGACGACAGTGTCAGACGCATGAACACGAGTATCGACCGAATCCGCACCTATAGAAGACTTTTCCGCTGAACACTCTTTCCTGTATTGCCACAATGCCCAGGATAAACGGAAACTACCATTGGCAACCGCTACAAAACAGGCTTCCGCGGAATTTCGGTCCTCGTACCATTCTTCACGGCTGGTTAGGTGGCATGCGTGACCTGCTCTTGGGCTGGAAATGAGCGCACTGGGTAGTCTCCCTGACGAGGAGCTCGTCATCCGTGCGCAAGAGGGCTCGGAAGAGCACTTCAGTGCACTGGTTGATCGATACGCCTCCAGTGTGTACCGGCTCGCATACTCGATTACCAGCGACGCACGTGAAGCCGAGGAAGTAGTTCAAGAGACTTTTCTGAGAGCGTTCAAGCATCTCGACCGGTATTCCCTGTCCAAGGGGGGCTTCAAGACATGGGTCATGGCAATAGCGCGCAATCAGAGTATAAACGTATTCAAATCGCTAAGACGAAGGGCAGCGAGGTTCCTCGATGACACCTCTCCCGAAGATCTCAATCCAGGCACAGCAGATGCTTTTTTCACGCGGTACGAAGATGCGGAGACCCAACTCTCCAACAAGCAGCAGCACGCGCGCCTGGAAAAAGCACTTACTCTGTTGCCTGAGCGCCAAAGAACTGCGCTGCTCTTGAAGACGCAGGAACAGATGAGTTACGAAGAGATAGCCTCTCTCATGAGCGTATCGGTGTCTTCCGTGGAATCCCTCATCTTCCGAGCCCGAAAACGGCTTCTGGAAGTAATGGAGAATGTGTGAACGCTCTCGCGGGTTCTTGCCGCGTTAGCGGTATATTAGAATGAGGGAGACGAGGCCATGAGCTGCACCAGATACGAAACAATGATCTCTCGAATGCTGGACGGTGAGTTGGACCCCAAATCGGCCCACAAGCTGAGAATGCACTTGGACGACTGCGCCGGCTGCCGCGCACTGTACCATCGGCTGAGCGCGTTAAACGAAAGCATTGCCGAAATGCCGGTGCCGTTTCCGGCCTCCAATCTTTCCCTCATGGTGAAGAGGCGCATTGCATCTCTGGGAGAGGCTCCGCCGGCCAGGAGGCTTGTACCAGCGTGGGGTCGTGCCCTCGCGTTTGCTATGGTGGTTGTGGTGGCGCTGGGTGTCGGAAACCTGGCGGGGACTTCTCTTAGCTCCGTCGTATTCGAACGAGCGAAGCCCGACCCTGGGATAGAATTGCTTGTCCTTGAAAACGGCCAGTCATTCTCCGATGCGATCCTTGAAATCGGTCCCGAGGGAAGTCAATGAAAAGAGGTTTGTTCGTAATCGTGTTCATCTTTTCGCTAGTGATGAACATCGCAGTGGCCGCCACCCTCCTCGTATCCAGGTGGCAGACCCAGGATGCTCATCCGATCGAGCAAACCCCAGCAGCGTCCATGAGTGCAGAGGATTCTCGAATGATAGCCAACCTCTTGCCTCAGCAACGACGGGCCGACATGATTCGGATGCGACAGGATGTGATCAAGAAGAAGGTGGAGATCCTTGAGAAGATAGCCCAAAATCCGGATGATTTTCGGGCAGTGGAGCCCCAAATTCAGCAATTGATCGGTCTCCGGGGTCAAATGGAACGACAGGCACTCGAGAGAATTAGCGCCATTATGGCCAACCTCCCGCCGGAAAAGCGCCCCGCGTTTCTCGAATTTCTCAAGACGCGCGCGTGCCTAATGGGGCATGGAAGGGGAATGCATATGCGCCGCGGGATGGGCGGCATGTGGGGACCGAGACAGGAGCAGATCAGGCAAGACTTGGGAAGCGACAACAGGGAGATCGCTGGTCCACGCGGCGGACCTGCATCCCAATGACGCGTCGGTCGGCCGAATCCTCCCTGCGCTCAATCTCCCATCTCAGCGAATCGCTTCACGCGTCCCAGTCGCCCTCATCCAATTCTCGGAGAGATTGATAGACATCCACGAAGGCCTTGGTAATTGAGGTGCTAGTGATGTGAGTGCGTTCCACGAGCTGGGTTTCCGTGATCTTGCCCGCTTCCACGAGCCTCTGGAGCATGAACTCGAGTTGGCTCGGCTGCAAGCGATACTTGGCCATAAGGGCTGGATCGTTCATACCCGAGGTGATGTCCTTTACGAGATCGCTGGCCCGGATCTTGCGGGGTTGCTGCCTGCTCTGAAGGGGCGTCGAAATCGGTGAGTCGTTCTCGCGCGCAAGGTCTCGCAAGGCGTCTCTGTACACTCGATCCGGGTCCGCTTCTCCATTATCGTCCAATTCTTCGATAGATCTCTGGACCTCCACAAAAGCCTTGGTAATCCGTGTTTCCGCAAGGTGGGTTCTTTGTTCGAGTTGCTGCTTAGAGATTACACGGGCTTCGACCATCCGGTGAAAGAGGTACTCGAGTTGTTTGGCGGTAATTGCGTACTTGGCCATTATCTGAGAATCGTTGAGGCCGGACTGAATGTCTTTGAGAAGCTCCGATGCCCGGACAGTGCGCTCTCTTGTCACGGATGTACCCTCGCAAACCGCAATCAAACGCTCTTCGAGTTCCCGACCGATCTCGGCTGACGCCGATTCGGCTTCGCTCCCTACGTATGATTGCTGTTCGTCTTCTTGCGTGAGGAAGAAAATACCCGATCCTGGTAAGCCCCATCCACTTGCCTGCGGCGAAGAATCGGTTGCCATAGCTCGAAACCGTACTCCTCACCTGGGACAACACCATACTGAACGCGAATCTTCTTGTCAATCGAGGAGGCAGAAGTACCGCACCATTGATGGTAGGGGCGGGCCTCGTGCCCGCCCGGGCACCCACAAGGAAAATGTCTCAAAACTCGGGACACACCAAAAATCGTAGCACGATTGATCGTCGCTGCGTAAAAAGGCACCCTCACCCCAACCCACTCCCAGAGGGAGAGAGAGAGGGAGGGAGCCTGAGAAATCCCCCTCTCTCGCAATACTCCGATAAGAACCAAAGTACCTATGACCTAACATACAAGGGTCAGGGTGAGGGGGTGTGCCACGATTATGACGGACTGCAGGCTTTTGAGACACTGTCCCAGGGGTGCCCGTACGGCGCGAAGCCTGAAAATTACAGGAGAATGAGACCTTTGGGACAACCAATCGAATCTACCTAATGCAAAGCTTGTCAACTCCTTTCCTTTGCGATATAATAGCGCAGCTTTTTTCCATTTTTGCGGAGTGTGTGTATGACAGGGTTATTGCGCGGAAGGATGGTGGTGTTTTCGTGCGTTCTCGTCCTGGTCGGTTGTTTCTTCTTAGTCAGTCCCTCCCATTCACTGGCGAATTTCGATGTTCGACAGGACGCGTTTTCCATTTCCAATGCGCCGGGTTGGTGTTTTGCAATGGCGGCGTTCTCTCGTTGGTATTACCTTACGCAACAGGAAGGGATTCCTCTACGGCACTGTTTAGATAAGGGATGCCAGCAACGAATCGCGAAGGAGCTCCAGGGCTATTACAGCAGGAATCTAGTAAAGATTCAGGCCGACTACTGCAATCAAAGCCAGGAGCATCGCAGGGAATCCTTTAGGCGATTCATTATTGGGTTAGCGGCAGGGGAACCGAGAATCGTCTTGCTGATGAGTCGAACCCAAAAGGGAGTTGTTCTCCACGCTGTCCTTGCGTACGCATGGCTCCCGGAATCCGAGACGATCAAGGTCTACGATCCGAACTACTGCGATAGTGAGCGTTTCATTGATATGGAAAGAAGCGAATACACATCTCTCGATATTACCTATAACGCTTTCTGCTTCCCAGAAGTGCTTCATGACCATCCCGCGCTCGTCAAGAAGATGGAAAGCTTGTACCAATCGTGCTCAGTTCACAGACCTGGAAACGAGGACAGGCGTGCGGTTGCCAATCCGCTAGTCAAGCGTATCAGGGCGGAAAAGCACCGTACGAACTAATTTCGGATGCCACGCATAGCTAATCTAGTGCGTGGCAGTAGAGCAAGGTTCTCGCGGTGTCCAGGGAAAATCGTGAACCTGAGGAAAGAAGAGACGGTCTGGGGTCCACGGGGCCACCGCGGCGGGGAATTTCCAGCCACCTTGCCTCAACATCGTCGAGCAGGCCGCCCTTTTCAAAGCCTGCCGAGACACCACCTACGCTATGACGTCGCCCAATTGTTAGAACAGCATTCCTCGTATGTAGGAGACGATGCTGATAACGAGAGCTCCTAGCAACGCGGCCCAGAACGATCTGACCTCGAATCCCGGCGCTATGGCAGCAGCAAGCCAGAGCAACAGAGCATTGATGACGAATGTGAACAGTCCCAACGTCACCACGATGAGAGGAAAGCTCAAGAACACGGCGATCGGTTTGAGCAACAGGTTGAGAAGTCCGAGGATAGCCGCTGCGATGATTGCGCTCACGAGACTTCGCACTGTGATTCCAGGGACAAGGTAAGCTGCCAGCAAGATCGCAAGGGTCAAAACCAACCAACTAATTATGATCCCCATATCTCATACCCCCTTTCCTTCGGTCATCTCCCAAAGATCCTTCCCGTGGCTGGGTGCCGACCGGGGGAGCCGTGCGTCTCCTTGCATTGCGGTACTCTCCCATCGACCAAAATCTTCGGCAGCCGCTTCCTTCTCGGGTCCCTCAAAAAGAATTGAAAGAAAAGCCCTGTCTGCAGCCGACAAAGTCCTCTCTTTGCTCTTTACGATGTCTATGTGGAGCACAAAAGGACCTTCCACAAGAGGAACAATCTGAAGGTGACCGCTGCTCACATCCTGATCCGCGCCCATGCGCGCCAATAAGGTGATACCTCTCCCGATCCTTACCAGCTCTTTGATGAAATCCACATTACCCGATTCGATACACGCCGCGGAAACGATAGACGTGTTTTCCAGTATCTTTTCTACCAGACGCCTTGTGCCGGATCCCCGTTCCCGGAGGATCACCTGCTCCCCAGCCAAATCCTGTACCGAGACTTTCCCTCGGCCGCAAAAGTGATGATCGGGAGAAACGAGGAGGACCACCTCATCCTCCGTGAACGGGATAACATCGAGCCGTTCGTGTTCGTATTGGATGCGTCCTACGATAGCGAAGTCGATTTCGTTCCTGAGGACGCTTTCGACCATCTCTTGGGAGCTGCCTTCGTGAATCTGGATCTGGATATGAGGATGAGACTGCTGAAACGGTGAGACGTAGCGGGCGAGCCTATAGCGGACCAGGGTCTTCGAGCTCCCCACTCTGAGCACCTCTCGGGAGCCCTCGAGAATCTTCTCGGCTTGCCCTACAAGGCCGAAAATCTTCTTGGCCACCTGGTATAAGCGTCTCCCCGTGTCCGTAAGCTCGAGCTTTTTCTTCTTTCTCACGAAGAACTGGGTTCCATACTGCTCTTCCATCGCCTTGATCTGCATGCTGACCGCTGGCTGGGTGATGAAGAGCCTGTCCGCCGCAACGGTAATGCTCCGGCACAGGGCTGCATAATAGAAGGCCTTTAACTGATTGAGGTTTAGCTCTCCTGCCATGAGATAGCCGGATCAAAACATAAGATATTCTTATGTAATCATAAAAATTACTGCTTTGACATGTCAAGGAAAAACTTCCATCATCCCAAATGGAAACCGGGTCTTCCCACTTTATCCCTCGGCTTGTCGTGCTCTTCCACACATGCGCTCTTCCACGTCATGGGAAGGGGCTGCAGTCGGCCAGTACCCGAAACAAGGAGGAATCATATGGCGCGAGAATATGACGGCATTATCTTGGGGGCCGGACCTAATGGATTGACCGTGGCCGCCTACCTCGCAAAGGCGGGTTTGAAAATACTGGTTTTGGAGCGGAATTTTGAAGCGGGAGGCGGACTTGCCACAGAGCAGGTTACCCTGCCGGGTTTTCTCCACAACACCCATGCGGTCTACATGCCCATGGTCGATTATGCGCCGCCTCTCAAAGACTTCGACGACTATCTTACCAAGGACTACGATCTGGAATTCAAATTTCCCGACCCGGTCATGTCAATGCCGTTTGCAGACGGCACGTCGTTGTGTCTCTACCAGGACACGGAGAAGACCTGCAAATCCATAGCGCAATTCTCACAGAAAGACGCTGACACATATCGCGTGCTCGCAGACCGGTACCGAGTGTTGACAGAGGATTTCCTCGGACCGGCTACGTACGAAATGGCAAAGCCTGCATTCGAGCAGATGGTGACGCTTCAGCAAACCGACGTGGGGCGTGAGATCTCAGAGCTCACGGAAAAGACCCCGCTGGACATCATCAACGGCCACTTCGAGAACGACAGGGTACGGTGTCTCTTTCTCTATCTTTCATGCATGTGGGGCCTCCACCACGATTTGGAAGGGGTGAGCTATCTTGTGCCGCTGCTCATCAACCGCGCCGTAAATTATCGGCTTTGCGTCGGGGGATCCCACCACCTGGCTCACCTGTTCACCAAAGTCCTGTACCGCAATGGCGGGATGATCATTTCTCCGGTTCAAATCAAGAGGATTATGCTGGAGAACGGCTCTGCGAAGGGGGTCGAGCTCCAGGACGGGACGGTCTATACCGCGAACAAATTTGTCGCGAGCAGCCTGGATCCCTATCAGACGTTTCTGCAGTACGTGGGAAAAGAAAATCTGGAAGACCGTTTTGTAACTAGGCTCAATGACTGGCAATGGGAGAAATCCAGCCTCTTCCACGTGCATCTGGCTCTGGATGAGGCGCCGAGATTTGCCGCAGCGTCTTCCAATCCAGACCTGAACAATGGCTTCATCTTCGTCCTGGGATATGAAACCCAGCAACGTCTGGTGGAACATTACAATGCCATACACGAGGGCGAGCTATATCCGGGTGGATTCAACTGCTGCTTCCCGTCCATGCACGATCCGAAGCAGGCCCCGCCGGGTAAGCATACAGCTCTCATCTCATTGCATGCACCGCACGATCTCAAGAATGGTGGCGCCGAGCAATGGTACCGTATTCGAGAAACGGAAGCGGCCCGCTGCATCGATTTGTTGCGCACGTTCGTGCCCAACCTTACCCCGGAGAAAATTCTCTGGCACTACATAACCACTCCCCTGGATATCGGCAATAAGTTTGCCGACATGGTGAAGGGATCCTACAAGCAGGGCGCATACTTGCCGCTCCAAATGGGGTATCTGCGTCCTAATGAGGAATGCTCGCAATATGAGACCCCGGTGAAGAACCTCTATGTGTGTGGCGCAAGCACGTTTCCGGGGGGACTGATTACATTCGGACCCGGGTACAACGCTGCTAACAAGATTGCTGAGGATCTCGGGTTGGAGCGGTGGTGGGGCGAGCCCGAATGCGTCACCAAGGCAAAGGCCAGGGGCACGTTGTAGGAGGCACTTACATGAAAGTCAATTCCACAGGACTCGGCAAGACGACTATGGTAGCCCATTTTGCTGATTTGTCCAAAGTGGAGGACGGAGAATCAGCGGCCATGGTGCTAAATATCGAAGCTACCGAACCCGTTCACTGGTCCATTAAGGCCACGGTCGGAGGCGAGGATCTCAGAACCTTTGCCAAGCTTCTGCTCAGGCCGTCCGTTCTGGCAAGAGCTCTCTGGCTCGTATGCTTCGGCAAGTCGCTGACAGTCAACGGCAAGAAGTAGGTCGACGGTGATGGCATTCAGAAGGCGTGGCCTCATGAAAGCCTGCTTCTGTCGCCGTCCCTCGGGGCTTCGCCTCGGAGACGGGAAGTGGGACGAGCGGACCGGGCCGTGCTGTGAAGCTGAGAAACGTGCCTTCGCACCGTACCGAACAGATGGATGAGAACGGTAGTCCATCCGTGAGCCTGCATAGAACCGGATTCTCTAGGGAACGCAGGGAGACAAAGGAGGTATCTCCATGGCTGATAGGACGTATGACGCCATCGTGGTGGGCGGGGGGCATCAGGGAACGATAATTGCCTGTTATCTTCAGCACGCGGGGATGAACACGGTCGTGTTCGAGCGCCAGCATGAACTGGGGGGAGGAGCATGTGGAGAAGCGCTTCCGCTGCCGGGGTTCCTCCAGAACCCCTGCGCCCATTGGACTCGCTTCTACGGTCATCCCGCTTACCAGGACTTCGAGTTGCGCGAGAAGGGGTTGGCGTATGTGTATCCGGAGCACAGCGAGGGGATGATCTACGACGACGGCTCAGCCTTCATGGGCCTGACCGCGTGGCGGGTTGTAGACCCCGTGACCGGCAGATCCGAATTTGACGAGAAGAACGCGCAGTACACGATCGACCAGATTGCCAGATTCTCCAAGCGGGATGCAGATGCTGCGTACGATCTCCTGGAGAAATATCGGACCAAGTGGCGGGCCGCGTTCCATGAATGGCGTTACAATCCACCCACCCCGTGGGGAGTGCCGGACGCGTTTGAACGACTCTTCGACGATCCGGACGCCCCTATTCCTCGGGAGTACCAGTTCTACACGTCACAGCAGGTGGCATACGATCTGTTCGAGAGCGATTATCTCCGTACGCTATTCATGAGATCCTGCATGACTTCGAGCGGTGTCTTCCCGAACGACTGTATCGGAGTATACAAGACACTTCACACACTGGGCCTCATCCTCTCCTGGGAGCCGGCATCTATTGCGATCGGGGGAACCCACGCTATTACTCACGCCCTCCAGCGGGCATTCAGCTCCATGGGCGGAGAGTTCGTAGTGGAAACCCCCGTGAAACGAGCGATCATCGAGAACGGCACTGCCGTGGGGGTGGAGCTATACGACGGCCGCCAGATTGCGGCAAGAAAAGTGGTCGTCAGCGATCTCAATACTAGCCAAACCATCCTCAATCTTATCGGAGAGGAGCACGTTCCTGCAAAAATCGCCCATCGTGCAAAGAATGTCCTCAAGGACAGAGCCCAGCTCTTCTGGGGAAATTTCGCTCTCCATGAGCTGCCCCAATACACCGCGGCTGCTGATGTGCCGGAAATCGGCATGTGTCCGCGGCTCAATTGGGGACCCAAGGATCCGGACTACTTCGCCACTCGTCACCAGGCCGAGCTGTTCGTCAAGGGAATCCCGAACAAGCTGGTGGCAATCGTCGCGCCTGATAGCATCTGGGACCAGACAAGAGCAGCCCCGGGAAAGCACACCATCCTCATAGAGCAATTCACCGCGCCGTACCGTTTCTTCAGCGATCGCGAATGGCTCCGCATGAAGGCAGACATCGTGGAGATTATGCGTGAGCAATGGTCCTGGTACGCTCCCAACATGACCAAAGACAACGTTATTGCAACTCACATCACCACCCCTATGGACGTGCAGATGCGGAACATAAACATGCCGCAGGGTGGATGGACCGGAGAGGACATGATCGCATCTCAGATGGGCAGAATGAGACCGTTTCCCGAGCTTTCCCATTACAGGATGCCGATCAAAAACCTGTACCTCGCCTCTGCCGCTGCCCACTCTGGTCCGGGAATCGGTCGAGGAAGTGCATATAACTGCTTCAAAGTCATTGCCGAAGACTACGGGCTTCCGAAGATTTGGGAGCAAAAGGGACGAGCGTACTAAGCAGGAGGGCGACATGGGACGTCTCGACGGCCGGGTAGCAGTGGTGACCGGCGCCGGAAAAGGGCTCGGCAGGGCTTTCTGCAAGCGACTGGCCGAAGACGGGGCACGAATCGTGGCAGTCACGAGGGCGGATGTGGAGGGACTGGAGAAGACCGCTCTAGACGTCAAGGAAGTGGGTGGAGAAATCATGGTCGCGATGGCAGACGTCACCAGCGAAGAGGATACTCTGTCCGTAGCGCGCCAGGCGGTCGACCGATTCGGTCGGATAGATGTGCTGGTCAACAACGCGGCCTACTATTACGGTGTTACGCGCCAATCCTTCACTGAAATAACCCTCGATCAGTGGAATCGCATGATGGACACCAATGTGAAAGGTCCCTGGCTGTGCACGAGGGCTGTGTTTCCCTACATGAAAGAGCAGGGGAGGGGGAAGATCGTCAATTTGGCATCTGAGGTGTTCTTCACCGGGTCCCACGGATTCGCCCACTACGTTGCGTCCAAAGGGGGCGTGATAGGTCTGACTCGGGCTCTGGCCATCGAGCTGGGGCCGTACGGCATTTGCGTCAACGCTGTAGCGCCGGGATTCACCGACACAGAGGCCAGCAGGACCATCGCTGACCCCATGAAGTACGATACCAGCCGCACCCCTCTCAGGAGGCTTCAACAGCCAGAAGATCTCCTGGGCATCGTATCGTTTCTCTCGTCCGATGAAAGCGACTTTATCACCGGCCAGACCATTCTCGTGGATGGAGGCAGAGCGATGCATTGACATTACGGCAGATCACGTCGGGAGCGGCCCCTCGTCGTCTCTTCTCCTTCCTGGACTTGAAGAGCAGATCTGTGCCATCTCCAATTTGGTCTCTCCTGCTCCTACGCTTCCCGACCTGAACAACACATATATGCAGGGATGCACGTACAGATTGTCTCGTCAACCGCCACTAACCCACTTTCGAGGAGGAGCAGACATGAAAGTGTACGACGTTGTGCCGGGGCTCGAATTCGACCCGGAACGCGATCTGGAGCAGTCCCCAGCATGGTTTCTCGACGCCACCCATTCGGTCCCACCCTGGACTCCCATGTTCGGCTGGTTTTGGATCAATTTCTGCCGGCACGGAATGCAGTGGGGAGCAGAAAAGCTGAGCCTTCCCACCGTGAAAGGGTGGGACTGGCGTTTCTTGAATGGAGGCGGATACCTTACGTTGCTCCTCGTGAAGAGCGAGGAGGAGAAGCAACGGAGGGAAGTCGAGTTCAAGAAGGCCATCCTCCCGTTTATCCAGGATTATGACGGACTGTGGAATGGCTTCGTGAAAGAGATCTTGGGCCGGTACGAGAATCTCAAGAAGCTCGAGACGGACAAAGCGACAAACATCGAGCTCCTTGACAACTTCGAGGAGACCATAGATACCTGCCGCCGCATGTGGGAAATCCACATGTACATGATGTACGGAACGTACACCGCTTATATCCTCTTCGAGAACATGTGCCGATCACTGGTGGGAATAGACGATACGTCTCCCGTGTTCCATCACGTTGTTTCCGGATTCGACAATAAGGTCTTTCAGGTAGATAAGCGCTTGTGGCAATTCGGCCAAAGGGCGATTCAGGAAGGATTGGATGACGTATTCAAGCAGAAGGAAGCTCCAGACATTCGCGAAGCGCTTCTGGAGACACCAAAAGGGCAGGCCTTCATGAAGGACTTCACGGACTTCTTGCATGAGGACGGATGGCGCATGCAACGAATGTCCGAAATCAACCTTCCTACCTGGGTCGAAGACCCGACTCCTGCACTCGGCATGGTCAAACAATTCATCCTCAAGGGCGGCTCGTTCAACCTTGACGACGAGCGGGCAAAACTTGTTACCAAACGTGAAGAAGCTGAGAAGGAAATCCTTTCGAAGATCCCGGCCGAGCAGCGTGGATGGTTCGAGCAACTGATGCGTCTTGCCCAGAAGAGTGGGATATTCAGCGAAGAACACGACCACTACCTCGATCTCTACACGCATGCCATGATGAGAAGGAGCGCACTGGGTCTGGGCAAACGTTTCAAGAGGCTGGGCGCTCTCGATCACGAGGAAGACATCTTCTTCCTTATACCCGATGAGGTGAGGAGAGCAGGAATTAACCCCGATCAATTCAACATGCGCTACATTATAGATCGTCGCAAAGAGGCCTGGCACGAGTGGATGAAGAAGCCGAATCCTCCGGCAATCTTGAAAGACGGATTCGACATGGACCAGGCCATGGGTGTCCTGATCCAATCCAACGATCCCATCGCGCTTAAGGTGGTAGTTGGCTCGATGCCTCAGGTCAGGCCCGAGCTCAAGGCAGACCTGTACGGCACATGCGGGTCTCCGGGAGTGGCCGAAGGGATAGCAAGGGTCATCATGACTGAGGATGAGCTGCACCTCGTCCAGGAAGGAGACATCCTTGTTGCAGTCAGCACGTCCCCAAGCTGGACCCCGGTCTTTTCCCTCATCAAGGGAGTGGTTGTGGACCGGGGTGCCAGCCTGTCCCACGCGGCCATAGTCGGTCGGGAATACGGAATTCCCGTTGTCATGAACGTCTTTGAAGGCACAGCGAAGATCAAATCCGGCCAAAGGATAAAGGTGGATGCCAACCTAGGCACTGTCTACATCCTTGACAAATAGCGTGTGACAACCGCAACCAGAGCGAGCGCCGGTCTGCAACTGGGGCCGGTGCCGCTCCGAGTCGGAGGGGGTCGGCCTTCAAATGAGACAAAAGTGGATCTATTGGTACGATGAGCTGGGAAGCGAGCACAACGATCTAGTGGGCAAGAAATGCGCCAACCTGGGAGAAATGACGCGGCTCGGATTGAGGGTTCCCCCGGGATTCGCCATATCCGTCGATGGCTACGAGAAATTCATGGAGGAAAGCGGCGCGGGCGCCCAGATCAGGCGGTATATCCGAGAATCCGGGGATCTTGCCGGGAACGTGGGCAAGCAGGTGGAAGCGAGTAGAGCAATCAGAAGCATTATCGAGTCCAAAGATATGCCGAAGGCTATGGAGCAAGAGCTTCAGGAGCATTACTTGCGTCTGTGCGGCCTGGTGAAAATGGAGCGAGTGCCGGTGGCTGTCCGCTCGAGCGGGGCAATCAGCATGCCCGGTCAAATGGAGACCTACCTTAATGTTCAAGGAGCTCGAGAGCTCACCCGCAAGGTTATCCGGGTCTGGAGCAGCGCTTTCACTACCCGCGCCATTGCGTTCAGGCTCGAGAAGAAAATGGAGATGGAGAAGGCCCCCATCGGGGTGGCAGTGCTCAAAATGGTGAATGCCAAGTGCGCGGGGGTATGTCTGACCGTGATGCCCACCACGGGGGATACCTCCAAGATCATCATTGAAGGAAACTGGGGTCTCGGGGAGAGTGTTGTCAGCGGAGAGATAACACCGGATCAGTTCATCGTGGACAAAGAGTGCGGAGAATACGAATGCACTATCAGTGAAAAGCAGAGAATGGTTTGCTATTCTCCCACGGGAACCGCTACGGGCCAGGTCCCGAAAGATCTCCGGTGTAAGCCCTGCCTGGATGATTTGGAGCTCAAAGAGCTCGTCCGGATTTCCAAGTCAGTGGAAGAGCACTTTCAGGTTCCTCAGGATATGGAATGGGTCATCGACCACGATCTCAATTTTCCGGAGAACGTATTCTGGGTTCAGACGCGACCGGCCAAGTACGCGAAGGTCAAGAGGGATGATTCCGAGTATCTTGCCGAGCTGATGACGAGGATTTTCAAGATGTAGAGTGCCGGAGGAGCCGTTGCCGCCCGAGCATGGCCTGAAAGGACCCGGTCGGGCGCACTAGGAGTGACCATCATGAGCATTCTGTTCACCCAGTATTGGGATGTTATCCCCGGAAAATGGGATGAATATTCCGAATTCGTGAGCAACGATTACAACCCGGCCCTGGAAAGGTTGGGGATCAAGCTGCTTGGCGGGTACTACGTGGCCGTGGGAGAGGGCCCTCGAATCATAGCGGTGGCAACGGTGGAAGAAACGGACTATCTACGCAAGATCCTTGCCACGGACGAATATCGCAGAATCCTCGCGAGACTACATCAGCTTGTGATGAAGTACTCCAGCAAGCTCTATGTGTCGAGCGGGAGGGTTAAGGAAGGACCGTATAAGATCCAGATGGGGGCGTGGAAATTCAACCAGTACTATAACATCCTGCCAGGAATGGAGGAGGAACACTACAAGTTTGTGAAAGAAGAATGCATTCCCGGCATGGAAAAGCTCGGGGTGCCGATCACGGAGGGATGGCGCTTGGTCATCGGTTCGGGCCCGCAGATACTGGCTGAGTGCACGGGTCGGAAGCTCGAGGACATAGCCAGGGCGATCGACACCTCAGAGTTCAGGAAATTGGTTCGAGCCCTCAAGAAAAAATATGCCACCGACTATAGCAGCCGGATTCTCGCTCCAACGGGGCGTATCGAAGTTCCGAGCCTCTTGAGCCAGATGCTAAAAGGCTTCTAAGCTCCTCTCTCGTGCTGTCGAAAAGGCACGATACCAAAGTGGAGAAGGGCGGCCGCAAACATGTGGAAAGGAGTACGACTATGTACGTTCGCATGACATTCTTCACGGTCAAAGAAGGAAAAATGGAGGCGCTGCGCGAGCTGTACAACCGGGAAGTCATCCCTGCCCACAAAGGTCACAAGGGAGTCAGATTCGTCCACTTGCTGGAAGACCTGGGAAATCGCAACAAGGGAGCCTCAGTGACGGCCTGGGATACGAAGGCCGATGTCGACGCCTATGAGAAGAGCGGAGATTACGAAAAGCTTGTGGGAATGTTCCAGCAGATGTATGATGGCGAGCCGGAGCTCAGGTCGTACGAGATTACGGCAAGCTCAGAGCCTATCCTGCTGAGACTTTTCTGAAGGTGCCCATGGACAGCCGATATCCGCGGATTTACGAGCTGGCCAAGCCCCTGCTCGCAACGCGAGATAACGAGATCCACACGAGAATAGCCTTTCGCTTCGCCCTCACGCTCCTGGCTGCCGAAGGAGGTAACGAAGCTGTGATTCTTCCTGCGGTATTGCTTCATGACATTGGCTGGAGCAGTGTCCCCGAACGGTTGCAGCTCAAGGCCTTCGGTCCCGGTCAGGTGGATCGCGATTTGAACCGGATTCATGAGGTCGAAGGGGCGAAGAAAGCCAGGGAAATTCTCGAAAGGGTAGGCTATGATCCCGATCTGACAAACGAAATTGTGGAGATTATCGCCGGCCACGACTCGCGGAGAGATGCGCTGTCACTGAACGATGCAATTGTGAAGGATTCGGACAAACTGTGGAGGTTCTCCGAAGAGGCTTTGGAGGTCGATCCGAGGCGCTTTCGGGTCCATCCCGCAGTTCACGCTCAATGGCTCAAGCAAAAAATCGATCGATGGTTCCTGACCAGGACCGCCCGGGACTTGGCGCGCGAGGAGATCCAAAAGCGAATTCTCTCTTGCGGCCTACCGCCTGCAAACGACTAGTCTCGTGTCTATATGATTGCTGTCCACCTACGTCTCCACCTACCGCCGGCAGAGTGCTCCCCGCGGCCCCCAGCCTTGGCGGAGATTGCGGAGAGCGGTGTGACCACCAGAGCTGAATGCGCATGGAGAATGCTGATGAAACGCGTCACGTTCACACTGAATGGAAAACCGGAAACCTGCGTTGTCGACGAGAATCTGGTGCTGCTCGATTTCGTTCGAGGAGAAAAAAACCTTACTGGGACCAAGCAGTCTTGCGATCGGAAAGGGCAGTGCGGAGCATGCACCGTGATTGTGGATAAGAAGGCGGTGAGAGCATGCCTCACCCGCGTGGCCAAGCTCGAAGGAGCTGACGTGATCACGATCGAGGGTCTGGGTACACCTGAGAATCCACATCTTATCCAGGAAGCATTTGCCCTGAGTGGCGCCATCCAGTGCGGCTTCTGCACGCCCGGAATGATCATGGCCACCAAAGCATTGTTGGACGTCAACCCTAACCCGGACACCGATGCAATCAAGAAGGCCCTCGCACGGAATTTGTGCAGATGCACCGGGTACAAGAAAATTATCGACGCGGTAAAATTGGCAGGCAGATTTCTCCGGGGCGAGACCACTCCGCAGACGGTTATGCCTGACGAAAAAGAAGGTTGCATAGGACAATCATTCCCTCGCCCCACAGCGTTGCTCCTGGCGACCGGAAGAGCGCAGTTCTCTGCGGACGTATGGAAAGAGGGCATGCTCGAGCTTGCAGCGGTGCGATCCCCTCATGCACGTGCCAAAATCCTATCGATCGATACCGCGGCGGCGGAAAAACTGCCCGGCGTGGTCTGTGTCATGACCGCAAGGGACATTCGGGGCACTAATCGTATCCGGGCCGATCAGCCTGTTCTGTGCGAATCCGATGTCCACGTTCTGGGTGACGCGGTTGCAGCGGTCGTGGCAGAAACGAGAGAGGCAGCGCTGAGAGGGGCGGAAGCGGTCGTGGTTCAGTATGAGCCGCTGCCGCCGGTCAGTACCGTCGAAAGAGCCATGGATGACTCGAGCCCCCAGGTCCATGAGGGACTCGCCAACATCTGTTACACCCACCCCCAGATCAAAGGTGACGCCAGAAAGGCGCTGGCCGAGAGCGATGTGATTGTCGAGCAAGATTTCTCGACCCAGTTGATCCATCAGGCGGCCCTGGAGCCGGAAGCGTCCGTGGCATACCTGGAAGGCAGCGGTGAGGAGCCTTGCCTGGTGGTCATCGGGCGGAGCATCTTTATCCACGGTCATTTGAAGGCCCTCCAGGAAGCTCTTGGCTGGGAGAATATGCGCTACGAGCAAGCGTTCATTGGTGGTCAATTCGGCATAAAGATCGATATCACCGCGGAGGGTCTTGCGGCCGCAGCCGCTCTTCACGTGAAGCGTCCGGTACGGTATGTGTGCAGCCTTGCCGAGTCCATGCAGATAACCACCAAGCGTCACCCCTTTTACATGAAGGTGGCGCTGGGCGCGAAGGCCGACGGCAAGCTCACTGGTTATGCCATCGATTTCACTGTTGAAAATGGCGCCTACCTGTCAATAGGCACGTCCGTGGTGAATCGCGCGTTGTACATGCTGAGCGGCTCGTATCAAATTCCCCACGTGGAAGCCTCGGCGAAACTGGTGTACACGAACAATGCGTGGGGAGGCGCAGCTAGGGGCGCAGGACCGCCTCAGGTGAACTTTGCCCTCGAGTCGGCCATGGAAATGCTGGCGGCCAAGCTTGGAATCGATCCGCTGGAATTCCGGCTGATGAATTCCGTGAAGCCGGGCGAGTCCATATCTACCGGCCAGGTGGTGGATGAATGGCCCTATCCCGGTTGTCTTGAGGCACTGCGCGACCGATATCGAAAGGCACGCGAGGAGGCTGCCGGGTCGAAACAGGGTCGGTTCAGGAGAGGAGTGGGACTCGCAGGCGGCAGCTTCGGCGTCGGGAGGGGTGGGCCAGATCGTTCCAGTGTGGCTGTGGAGCTTATGCCCGACAATTCTCTCACCATTTACGGCTCCGTAGCCGACCCGGGAGAAGGAAATGACGCAATGTTAACCCAGATTGCGTCCCACCTCACTGGCATTCCCCGGGACAAGATATTTCTTGTCCTGCGTGACACCGACCGGACCCCGGATTCGGGCACTGCTTCTGGAAGCCGGGTCACCTATATGAGCGGTGGTGCATTGGTCAAAGCCATAGAAGCTCTGAAGCAGGCGATGGATGAAGCGGGGGCAAAAGACCACGCGGACTTGGTTGCTGCCGGCAAGCCGACGAAATATCTTGGAACGCGGGTGGCTGAAACCACGCCTCTCGATCCGAAAACAGGTCAAGGTATCCCTTTCGAGTCCCGGGTACACGGGGTGCAAATGGCAGAGGTGGAAGTCGACACCGAAACGGGAGAGGTGCGCGTGCTGAAGATAACCGCGGCGGTAGATCCGGGAACCGTTCTCAATCCATTAATCGTGGAAGGCCAGATCGAGGGCGGTCTTGACATGGGAGCAGGAATGGCTTTGCGCGAGCATTACGTTCACGGGGAGTCCACGGATTGGGTCAACCTCAAGTTTCCCACAATGAAGACCGCATTCGACATGGAGATCATCCTGCTGCAAACCCCGAGAAAGAGAGGCACTCTGGGGGCAGTGGGTATCGGTGAGTTCGTGCTGCTCCCCACTCCTGCGGCCATCATAACGGCCATCCAAGATGCGACTGGTGGAGAGCGCATCTGTCACCTTCCCGCGACTCCCGCGCGAGTGCTCGAAGCCATGGGAAGGACCATTGGACGCTAACAGGAGAGCATGCCAACAGGCGAACAGGTCAAAGCTCGGGGCTACTTCACGCGTACTCTGGAAGGACGCGATGTCCTCTTTGATGACGAAGGCTTCCTCGTGAACCCGGAGGACTGGACAGAGGAGCTTGCCGAGGCCCTGGCTCGGTCGAGCGGAATTGCGGAACTAACGGAGCTGCACTGGCGTGTTCTCCGTTTCATGAGGAATTATTACGTGCAGAACGGGCGAGCCCCCCTCAACAGGGAAATCCGTACCGAGACCGGAGAGAGCATCATGGAAATTGAGCGCGTTTTTCCGGGCGGCATCCGGGGAGGGGCTCGCCGGCTTGCCGGTCTCCCTAACCCGAAGTCGTGCTGAAACACCATGAGTCGAATCCCGCGCATCGTGTACCTGGACAATGCAGCCACATCGTTCCCGAAGCCGCGAGCCGTTCTCGACGAAATGATGGACACGTATTCCCGGCTTGGGGTCTCTCCGGGCCGCGGGAGTTATGACCTGGCCGCGGAATGCGAAACGTACGTGTATGAGGTCCGGAGACGGGTCAATGATTTCTTCCGCGGCGATAGGCCGGAGCGGGTCGTTTTCTTCCATAATTCGACCGATGCGCTCAACACTGCCATCCTGGGGCTTGCGTCACCTGGAAGCCATGTGGTGAGCTCCAGGCTCGAACACAACTCCGTTTTGAGGCCGCTCCATCATCTGCGGGACAGGGGGCTCATCAGCTTCGATCTGGTTCCATTTGACGGCAGAGGGTTCATCGATCCGGACGATGTGGCCAAGGCCATCAAGCCCGCAACTAGCTTCGTCGTGCTCAACCATGTTTCCAATGTCCTCGGAACAATTCAGCCCGTTTCCGACGTGGGTCGCATGTGCGCGGAACGGGAGGTACCCTTCATCCTGGATGTGTCTCAGTCTGCCGGGGTGGTGCCGATAGACATGCGGACCATGCAGGTCAGTGCTGTAGCGTTTACCGGCCACAAGTCACTTATGGGGCCGACCGGGATCGGGGGATTGGTGTTGCGAGACGGCGTGGACCCGAAGCCTCTCAGGTTCGGCGGGACGGGATTCGAATCATGGAGCCCGGTTCATCCGGAGAATTACCCCTATCGTCTGGAAGCAGGCACGCTCAACGTCTTGGGAATAATCGGGTTGAACGCGGGCCTTCGTTACGTGACTCAACGGGGCTTGGGTGCCATTCACGAGCACGAGATGTCACTCGTGCACGCTCTCCGAGATAGGATAACGTCACTCGATGCAGTACTTCTCTATTGTGCAGAGAACCTGCACAATCACGTTGCTCTCTTGACGTGCAACATTCGAGATCTTGACCCGGACGATTTTTCTGCCATTTTGGATGGGGACTTCAACGTTGCCACTCGCTCGGGGCTTCATTGTGCACCTCTGGTTCACGAAGACCTGGGAACCAGCCCCCGCGGCAGCGTGCGCTTCAGTTTCGGTCCCCTAAATAGCCTGGACGATGCCTCGGCAGCGGCCAACGCGGTGGCTGCGATAGCAGGCCTTCGGAGTCAATAGAGATGCGAATGGCGATCATTGGAGCCTGTGTGGCACTTCTAATATTTGCTTCTCCTGCGGCGTCCGAGGTAACGCTGCACTTCGGAATCGGGTACGACCTGAGGTGGGTCCTCTGCTGCGGCAAGTCCCTTGCGGGAAAACCCTTTTGTCTCAACCTCATGAAAGATGACTGTCTCACCTACTCGGGACGGGTCGTGAGCAGTTGCGCGGAATGCCGAGAAGCCCCTGACTATACCCAGTGGCCCGCTCCGGAAGACAGTACGGACCCTCCTCAGGAATGAGTGCACGTTTCGCGACTGAAGGCTGTCCGGTCTCCGTTCAATAAGAAGCCTGTCTGCCGCACGCGTCAATGGTGACAGCCCCCGAATTACAGCTCCTTCTTGATGGTGATACCTTTTGCCTTCATCTCTTCGAGTGCCTTGGCGGTTGATTCCGGAGCAACTCCCTTGCACAGATCTTCGATGACGGTGACCTTGTATCCAGCATTCGCCGCATCGATCGCTGTGGCTTTGACACAGTAATCCGTGGCTATGCCGTAGATCAGCAGCTCCTTGACACCGTTCTCTTTGAGGATCTTGTCCATTTCAGTGTCGGCTCCGCCGTCGTCCCGAAAGCCCGAATAGCTGTCAAATTTCTTGTCCTGCCCTTTTTTCACTACTGCAGCGAAAAGGTCATCACTCAGAAGAAGCTTAGCGTTCTCGGTTCCCTGTATGCAGTGGGGAGGCCACAGCACCTGGGTCCTTTCTCCGATCTTGATCGCCTCGAAAGGCTTTTTCCCTTCATGGTTCGTGAAAAAGGAAACATGGTCTTTGGGATGCCAGTCCTGCGTAGCGAAAATCAGGTACCCCTTATTCTTCAGTGCTTCGGTGGCGTTCTTGACCTTGGCGATGAAGCTGTCGTCCGTGCCTTCTACTGCAAGAGACCCTTTCTTTGCTGTGGTGAAATCTCCCTGCACATCCACGACGATCACAGCCATCTTTTGTTCCGAGAATGCCGTGGTAGCGAGCACCAGGATAGTAAACAAGCACGCAATCACGGTAACCAATGTGATAGCCGACTCTTTCATAACAGTACCTCCTCTTTGCGGATTGCTCTGTTTGTCGGGGCTGCCACTCATTGAACATGCGTGGCAATTATCAGTGTTGACAGCCTCAAGCGGTGGCATTCTCGGTTCCTGTTCGCGCCACTCCACCCATGTCGATTGTCAACGGTACTCCCGAGTTTGTCAACCTTTGATCACCACTTGTGTATTGCCGACCACGGTCGGATGGGCGGTACGCAAACGAGCGAGTGAGGAGCCACATCGAGCCGTCATAGGACACGGAGCATCATGAACCGCAGATGACGTTCTCCAGTCCGGTCGTCTCAGTTATTTCCAGAGCTAATGCTGGATCGGCTCTCTTCTCTACGGCGTGACTTACTTTCGACTGCCAGACCCAAGCCAGAATGCTGCCCAGGCGTAGGTTGGCGTATGTTGAAATGTCAATACACATGTCTGTAGCAAGAGACGTATGTCTATTCAGGAACAGAAGTCTATTCGACACGTCCATGTGTGGCACGGTTGAGGCAATGGCGCTTCGAGAAGCGCACCTATTTCATGCGGCCCCCGAACTGCCGCAGTGACTTCCGGCGTCTATTGCCCGTGGAATTGAGGTGTTGCACGCACTTCCAAAGCGCTAGAACTTTCTCTCGACTCAATTCGGAATCCTGTTGCAAACTCATCGTACTGTAAAGTATATTACGAAAACGTCCGATTCCCAGTCGTTCATCTTGAAATTCTTGCGACCGGATGTCCCACGTGGAGCGGAAAGACGCCAGGCTTACTGGACCGAGAAATGACTTGCATCGTACCGGTCATCAGCGGTTGGAGTGTGTCACAAACACGAACTAAGGACCGATTGTGACAAAAAAAGGGCTGCAAAGGGAGCGATCTTGATTCCCGATAAAAAGGGGGATGGACTGCATGGCAAGGAGCATCTTATGGTTGAACCCGTTGAAAGTGTTCGGGAAGCTGGGGATTAGGGCCCGGATCCTGCTCTGCGCGGCGGTCCCCCTCGCGATTGTTGTCGTAGGAGCTGTGCTTGCTCTGGGTGGCTTGAAAGAGGTTGTTCAGGCAACCGACACGCTGAGTCAGTCTCACAGATCTGTCGAACAGGCTATGGCGGTTGAGGCGCTCGCCCTCGAAATGCGGGCTGACATTGCGCGTTTCTTACTCACGGGGCAGGAGCCAGACCTGCAGCCGTACAAACAAGCGCGTGAGGCGATCGACAAGAGGCTTGAGGATTTGAGACAGGCGGAGAAGACTGAGGTTGGACGAACAGCTCTCGCTCAGGCGCAAAACCAGCTCGACGCGTGGCGGAAAGGATTTGTGGAACCAGGGATAGAGGCGCGTCGCAAAGCACAGGACGCAAGGGATTTGAACCAGCTTCGTGAACGCACGTCCATCGAGGAGGGCCAGCGTCATTTTCAGCGGTTCAGGCAAGAGATGGCCGGCTTCGTGAAGCAACACGAGCAGCTCATTGCACAGAACGATCAAGTCCTCTCGAAACGATTCCAAATCACTCGCGCAATGGTAGGGGTAAGTGTCCCTGTGATCGTGATCCTGACGCTGGGAATCTTGTATTTGCTCTCCTGGAACATTCGAGGGCTTTTCCTGCAAGCGGAAACTCTTGTGGAAGCCGGGATCGGAGGCAATCTGTCGGAGGGCGTTACGATCTCGGCGTGCAAGGAGGTGGCAAGCCTCGGGGTCGCGCTCAACAGGCTGGTGGAAACGCTGCAAGGACAGGGGCGGCAGATAAAGAATGATGTCTCTCAGCTCTCGGAATCCGCGTCGGCGATTGCCAGCACCGGCGCACAACTGGCTGTGAGCACGTCGAGGGCATCGGCGGCTGTCGCACAGACCACATCGACGGTTGAAGAGTTAAGACAGGCGGCCCAACTGGCCAGCGAAGAAGCAAAGCGTGTTGCTCGAAGTGCCCAACAAACGATGCAAGTCGTAACTTCCGGGACTCGAGCTACCGAAGACACGATCAGTAGGATGAACGTGGTCAGAGAGCAAATGGCGTCTGCCGCGGAGACGGTTGTCAAGCTCAGCGAGCGCAGCCGGTCCATCGAACAAATAATCGGGGTGGTCAAGGACCTGGCAGACCAGTCGAGTCTCCTGGCAGTGAATGCTTCCATCGAGGCTGCGAGGGCGGGTAACGAGGGTAAGGGGTTTTCCGTTGTCGCACAGGAGATCAAATCCTTGGCCGATCAGTCGAAGGAAGCCACGGAGCAAATCCGAAGCATACTTCAAGATATCCAGAAGTGGGTGAGCGCTGTGGTCATGGCCACCGAACAGGGAGCCAAGGCAGTGGACGCCGGTCTGGAGCAGTCGGTGTTGGCAGGCAAGGCCATAGAGGCTCTAGCGGAAAGCGTGGCAACGTCCTCGCAGGCCGCAAGCGTTATCGACGCTCAAATCGAGCAACAAGTAGTTGGAGTAGACCAGGTTGCCGGGGCAATGGGTGACATAGAGGCGGCTATGCAGCAAAACCTCGAAGCTGCCCTTCAGTTGGAAGTTGCGGCAGGCAAGTTGCGTGACTTGGGTGAATCGATGGCAGAACTTATGGAACGGTAGCCAGACGCAGGGAGCGACCGCTGCAAGGCAATAGGTTCCGCAATAATTGCGGGCCGTCGCGTCATAAAGCGTAAGGTAGCTTTTCAGGCTGCCATCTTCCGCAAACGTAGGGTAGCCTTTTAGGCTGCCATCTTCCGCAAACGTAGGGTAGCCTTTTAGGCTGCCATCTTCCGCAAACGTAGGGTAGCCTTTCTAGGCTGCCATCTTCCGCAAACGTAGGGTAGCCTTTCTAGGCTGCCGTTTCTAAGAGATGCAGGCTAGAAAGCCTGCACTACAATGGGCTGGCCGACGCGTTATAGGTTGCAGGGTAGCCTTTCAGGCTGCCACATTCGGTGGTTGTAGGACTGCCTTTCAGGCTGCCGTATCCGCTCAGCCGTCGATGTCTTGGCACTGCAGACGCAAGGAGGTCAATATGCACGTTACCCATCTTGCTTCAAACGGATTTTATTCGGTTTCTGTAGATGTGGCCCAGAAGCGACTACACCTCTTTTTAGCAGGAACATGGCTAAATGCCAATCAGGTACCGAACTGGCTCGATGATGTAAAGGCCGGTCTACGAATGCTCCCCGCCGGTTTCACGGTTTTGACAAACTCGACCAAGCTCAACGGCATCCTTCGGCTGGACTTGGTCGTGGAGGCTCAGCGTCTGATATTGGAGGCCGGTCCACGGAAAGCGGCTCTCGTCTACGACCCCAAAAAGGTCGTGGCCAAGTCGCTGATGGATGCAGCAGCCCAGGACTCAGGCCTGGCAGTCAAGCCATTTGTCGATCCTGTGGAAGCAGAAAAGTACTTGGCCGGCTAGCCTGCTCGGGAGTCTGTAGCGCAAATAGGGCAGCGCATTTGCGGCAACGGGTTCGCCTGAACGTAGTGCAGCTCATTGATGTTGGCGGCACGAGTAGGGGTGGGTTTCAAGCCCGTCCACTGTGCAACGATCTGGGTAGGGGACAGGCCCCAAGGGCCTCCGTCTCTCAAGGCAGGTCCAAGACAAGAACACCGACAAGACGCCGGGGCTACGGGAAATTTGCTCCGAAATCCCCGCAGCTGGGGATTTCATAACGGTTTCTAATAATAATGCCCGTTTCTCCCGTTCAACAATTACGGGCCGGACGACCATGCCACTGGTCTGCTATCCTCCCATGAATGTCCTCGGCACAGGGGAATCGGACCGAGCGCTGACAACCGATGGACCCGCGCCCTTCTCAAAACTGCTTCAAATAGAGTAACGTAATCTCCGGCACAGGGTAGCCGCATCTTACCGAATAGGATACTGTCAAGGGGGACTGTAGGCTTTGTGCTCGGTATTCTGGAGGCCGTCATGAAGATACTTCGTGCTACAAGAATGGAACGCTGCATCGGGTGCTATTCTTGCTCGCTCGCTTGCGCAAGGTTGCTACACCAGAGTCTTTCCTGGCATCGCAGCGGGATTCGAATCCGCTCGGCCGGTGGTTTGAGCACTGGCTTCGAGGCACAAGTCTGTCTCGGCTGCGACCCCGCTCCCTGCGCGCACGCTTGTCCCACTGAGGCATTCCGGCAGCGAAAGGGTGGGGGAGTGCGGGTGAAACGGAGTGTGTGCATTCGCTGCGGAGAGTGCTCCCGAGCCTGTCCGGTGAATGCGATATACATGGATGCGGAAACAGGGCTACCCGTAGTGTGCATCCATTGCGGGAGATGTACGGCATTTTGTCCCCATGAATGCCTGGAGATGATAGAATCCGCGGCTGGAGAAGACGATGATCGGTGAGGAAGCATTCAGGGTGTTGTTGGTAAACTTGACCGATGGGAAGAGTGAACCTGTTCTGTTCGGCGATCCGTCGGAAATGCTCGGTGGAAGCGGCCTGGCTGCCGATCTCTTCGCTGTGCACGGCATCGTGGATGCCCCTGCAGACCACCCGGATCAGCCGCTGATCTTTGCTACCGGCCCGCTCACTGCCTATTTTCCCCTCATGAGCAAAGTGGTCCTGGGTTTCAAATCCCCTTACAACGGGCAATATGCGGAGAGTCATGCGGGCGGGCGGCTCGCATTGGCTTTGCGTTTTGCCGGTTATGATGCCTTGGTGATCACGGGCGCAGCTCGGACCCCCTCGTGCCTGATCGTGGGCAGCCGTACGATTGAGATCCGAGATGTTCACTATTTGTGGGGGCTCGACGTTCTCAGCACAGGTAAGCATCTCAGGAGGTTTTGCGGCCGAGAAGCCGGCCACCGGAGCATTCTTCGCATAGGGCCGGCCGGCGAACGGGGGGTTGCATTCGCAAGCATCAACGTGGATACGTACCGGCATTTCGGCCGGCTTGGCGGCGGAGCAGTGATGGGAGCCAAGCGACTCAAGGGAATACTTGTACTTGGCGACGGAAGCTCGTCGCTGCCCAAGGGGAATGCGTACAGGGATTTGTACAAGAGGGTATATGAGAAAGTCACCCAAACTCCGGCCATGAAGAAGTACCACGATCTGGGGACAGCGGAGAACATGCTCGTTCTCAATGAGCTCCGCGCGGTTCCATGGAGAAATCTCCAGACAACGCACGACGAAAATGTCCATAGGATCTCCGGTCAACGATTTGCCGAGGAATTGCTCCTGCGGAAGACAGCGTGTGCCGCGTGTCCGGTCGGCTGCATACACGTGGGATTATTACGAGAGAAGTTCGCGGAACAGAACGAGTTCCTGTACCGTCAAGTCTCATACGATCATGAGCCGATTTTCGCTGCAGGCTCCATGCTTGGCGTCACGAGTGCGGGTGGCGTGCTCGCTCTCCTCGACGAAATGGAGAGACAGGGGGTCGACGCCATGAGCGCGGGCGTGGCTCTTGCGTGGGCCACAGAAGCATTTGAGAGCGGTGTTGTTCGTGACAAGGAGACGCTGGTTCCGCTGTCCTTCGGCGGCGTGGAAACATATCGCGAAGCCGTGAGGCATCTGGGATTGCGGACGAACGATTTCTATCGATTTCTTGGTCAAGGTACTCTGACCGCTGCGACTCACTACGGTGGGAGGGACTTCGCATGCGTGCTGGGACAGGAGATGGCGGGGTATGCCACGGGGGAGGTGTTCTTTGCCTCCCAAGCTTACGGTTTTCGACACTCGCACCTTGACAGTGCAGGGTACAGTTATGACCAAAAGGCAGACTCCAGGAAATCCGAGGATGCTGCAGCATTCCTCATGGAAGAGGAGCGGCGGCGAGTGCAATTGACATGCATGGTTTCATGCCTCTTTGCTCGAAACGTTTACTCGGAGGATCTCCTGCAAGAGTGTCTTGCGTCTGTGGGATGCCCCCGTCTCGCCGAATCGATAGTGGCTCGATCGAGCGAGGTCCAGGCCAAACGCTGGCAGTTAAAGTTCCGAACAGGGTACAACCCCGTGGATATCTCGATTCCGAAGAGATTCGGCGAAATCAGTACGTGGAAAGGCGAGATTGACACGGTCTTCATGCACGAAGTCGCCTCCAGATACCAGCATGCGGTCCGGAAATTGGTAGACGCGAGGCAAAGCGCTCGAAGCTCGTGACCAGAGTTGTACTAATCTGTCCACAGAGAACGCCAAATCTGGACACCATAGAAGTTGAGGGGGTTGTGATGGACGAACAAGGGAGCAATGGACAGCCCACACAAGATGCGTGGGGAAGCCGTCGAGGGTTGAGTCTCGGTGCGCTCAAGAGGGGTTTCCTCGACCACTTGAGATACACCCAGGGGAGGATTCCCAGCATTGCTACATTGAACGACTATTACATGGCCCTCGCGTATACTGTGAGAGACCGGTTGCTTCATCGGTGGGTTCGAAGTGGGGAGGCATACCTGAAAGGGGGCATTCGTGCGGTCAGCTATCTTTCCGCGGAGTACCTCCTGGGGCCGCAGCTAGCCAACAATCTTATCAACTTGGGAATTTATGATGAGGTGCGGGAAGCAGTCGAAGCATCTGGCGGCGATTGGAAAGCTTTCCTGGCCCACGAGCCCGAGCCGGGCTTAGGAAACGGCGGTCTTGGTCGGCTTGCAGCATGCTTTCTCGATTCCCTTGCCACGCTGCAGATTCCCTCCATCGCATACGGGATACGGTACGAATTTGGGATCTTCTCCCAGACCATTCAAGACGGCCGGCAGGTCGAGACCACCGACAAGTGGTTGCACTTGGGGAACCCCTGGGAGAGCCATAGACCGGAGATAGCCTACGACGTAAAGCTCGGGGGATATACCGAACACGTTCGAGACCAGGATGGTCGCCTTCACGTTCGCTGGGTCCCCAATCGCGTGGTGAGGGGAGTGGCGTACGACATCCCTGTGCTGGGTTACAAGGTAAATACCTGCAACACATTGCGGCTCTGGAAGGCCGAGGCGCCTGAATCCTTCGACTTTCAGGCATTCAATGTTGGGGATTACTACGGCGCTGTTGAAGAGAAAGTCTTTTCGGAAAACCTCACAAAGGTGCTCTACCCGAACGACGAGCCCGCGCAAGGAAAGCAACTCCGTCTTGAGCAACAGTATTTCTTTGTGTCATGCTCGTTGCAGGACATGCTGCGGATGTTCGCAATGGGTAATTGGGCGCCGACAAGGTTCCACGAGTTTTTTTCAGTCCAGTTGAACGACACGCATCCCGCGCTGGCAGTCCCTGAGCTGATGCGCCTTCTCATCGACGAGCACGGCCTCGAATGGGATGAGGCGTGGGATGTCACGCTGAAGACATTCGGCTATACCAATCATACGCTCCTCCCCGAAGCTCTCGAAAAATGGCCTTTGCCATTGTTTAGCTCGCTTTTCCCCAGACATATGGAAATCATTTTCGAGATAAATCACCGATTTCTGGAAGAGGTTCGAGCTCGGTACGGAGAAGACAACGATCGTGTGGCTCGAATGTCCTTGATAGACGAAACGGGAGAAAGATACGTGCGCATGGCAAACCTGGCCTGTGTCGGCAGTTTCGCGATAAATGGCGTTGCAGAGCTGCACACGGAGCTGCTCAAGCATCACGTTCTCCGAGATTTCTACGAATTCTTTCCGGAAAAGTTCAGCAATAAGACCAATGGGGTGACTCCTCGACGCTTCGTCGTGTTGAGCAACCCCAGACTAGCAAACTTGATCACTCGCACGATCGGGGATGGCTGGGTCACGGACCTGGATCAATTGCGCAAGCTGGAGGCATTCGCTGAGGACAAAGGCTTCCGGAACGAGTGGCGGAACATCAAGAGGCTTAACAAGGCTGATCTGTCAGAAGCGATTCGCAATCGAACCGGCATTCATGTGAACCCGGATTCACTTTTCGATATCCAGGTTAAGCGTTTTCATGAATACAAGAGACAACATCTCAATGTGCTTCACATCTTGACGCTTTATAACCGCATCAAGCAGAACCCGAACACAGAAATTGTTCCCCGAACCTTCATTTTCGGAGGCAAGGCCGCTCCGGGGTACTTTATGGCAAAGTTGATCATTAGGCTGGTAAATGCGGTAGCAGACGTGGTAAATCACGATCCGGACGTAAGAGACCGGCTCAAGGTTGTGTTCTACCCCAACTTCAACGTCAAGAATTCCCAGTGGATCTACCCCGCTGCCGATCTCTCCGAACAAATCTCCACAGCCGGAAAGGAGGCTTCAGGCACCGGGAACATGAAGTTCTCCATGAATGGAGCGCTCACCATAGGCACTCTTGACGGCGCCAATGTGGAGATCAGAGAAGAAGTCGGTCCCGAGAATTTCTTCCTCTTCGGCCTCACGGCAGAAGAGGTGTACGACCTGAAATCCAGGGGCTATAGGGCACGCGATCTTTATGAGGTAAACGACCGATTGAAAGATGTTATCGATCTGATTGCGTCAGGATATCTGTCTTCCGGAGACCCTGAGCTGTTCAAACCCCTGGTGGACTCGCTGCTCTATCATGACGAGTACTTGCTCTTTGCCGATTATCAATCGTACGTGGACTGTCAGGACCGTGTGAGCCAAACATACCGCGATCAGGACACGTGGACACGGATGTCGATCCTCAACACGGCAAGAATGGGAAAATTCTCATCCGATCGCACTATCCGGCAGTACTGCGACGAAATCTGGAAGGTAAGCCCCGTGCCGGTAAGTCTGGAAGGGCCGGACGAAGAGGAGTGAGGAAAACTGACGACAATGGGTGGAGAGGATCTGATCGGCGATGCTCGGAGAATGCTCGGGGGATATTCGAAGCCTTGTTGCACCTGCAGCTACAAATCATTATCCGTAACGAGACGAAGTCCGATATTGAAGTAATATCCGAGGTCACCAGAGCGGCCTTCGAGGATCATCCATATAGTCATCAGACAGAACAATTCATAGTGAGTGCTGCGAGCTGCCGGTGCACTCACTGTCTCACTGGTTGCGGAAGTCGGCGGCAAGGTGGTAGGTCACGTAGCTTTCTCTCCTGTGACCATTTCTGACGGTAGTAATAATTGGTATGGCCTCGGCCCTGTCTCTGTACCGCCTGAATACCAGAAACGAGGTATCGGTAAACCCCTCATTCAGGCGGGGGTATCACTGCTGAAGGACCCAGGAGCTAAGGGATGTGTACTTGTGGGTGATCCTCAATACTATAAACGGTTCGGCTTCAGAAACCTTCCGGAGTTGGTTCTTGATGGCGTTCCGCAGGAGCATTTTCTTGCCTTACCGTTTGATAAGAATAAAACTAGTGGCGTTGTTGTTTTTCATGAAGGTTTCTCTGAAACTGACTGACAACAGGCCTTATACGCCGCTAACGACGGCATCCGGCTTCTTTGAATGAACAGGTCTCACGGCACGCAGAAAGGGTTAACCCGAATCTTGCCTCAGATCTCCTGGTTTCAGCTAAATTGTTTCTGCAGCTTGCGAGGCATTGTTGGGCTGGTTCCTGACGCGCTCCACCTCTCCTTTCACTTTGTGTAGTGTGGCTCGCTTTGATCTAAAGCGTTCCGTTGACGATATCGGACACGCACGCTGACATCAGGGAGATGCTCTCATCGTCAACATCACAGAGCTATTCATTCGCTGGCCACACAACGCCTATAATTGATAGCTGTTCACAAAAATATCCTCATTGCGGTGGCTTGAATTCTCTGCTTCATCTTAGTTTCTGCTGTGCCCTCACCTTCGGGGGTAACGGCTGCGGATTGAGCATGACATCCGATGCAGGCGCGACCACCTTGCTTTTCGCCTTTGGGGGTAACGGCTGCGGATTGAGCATTACGTCCGATCCGGGCCGATTTTTCAATGAGCGCTGGATCTTAGACGACGATGTGCCCTGCTTGACTTTACCTTGTTCACTGCCACCGACAATAATTATGCCTTGTTCTGTACCAGGGGTAGACACCTTCGTCCTTTGGGATTTGACAGGCCCGCTTACCGCACTCCTGTTCCGGTCCGAAAGCCTACCCGCGGGATTCTCCTCGCCTTGGCCTTTGCCGCCGACGACAATAATGCCTCGCTCCGTCAGGCCCCCTCCTGTCAGGACGGGGGCGGCGGGACTTTTTCCGGTTCCAGGATCTTTAGCCAGGACCTGCGCGGCAACAGCGTACACAAACACCAATGAGAGGATCCCTGCTACGGCTGGCCGTTGTAATAGGAAACTGAGTATCATGGGTCACCTCTTTATGTTATTACTACCATTAGTTATTGTCATTGCCTTCAATGACTGCTCTTCCCACTCTGTTATGCTCAGATGCTGTTTTTCCTTCGCGGATTCTTACTCCGCAAACATTCCCGTCGTGCCGAAGACTCGGTGGCCTGTGTGGCAGTGTCGGTGTTTGAAAACGGACGCACCTCTAAAATGCGCCTGTGGCCCGCACTATTGAAGAAGCGGATAGCGACGCAGACATGGTGAGCTGACTGGCTACGCCTGGCAATTCCGTGGAGTGGTTATTCAGCCGCTCGACTGGATTGTAGTTATATCAGATGGTTAGCATGAGCCCTTCTCCGCGAGACAATCCTCAAAATATGACCGCTACCCCGGGACGCCCCCTCTTCGAATGAACCAATACATCAGAGTGATGGTGATGCGAGGGCCGCTCGCTCCAACCGGATGGCCGATTGCGTTGCCTCAGCGCCTCATCGCTGAATCCTCCGCATGGCGAGCGGGATGCAGTTCCCGCACGCCACAGTCTTTGTTTTGAGCCCGGCCTGCTACTCGTAGACTTTCTCTTCCACATCCCCTGACGCAACCGAATCGGCTTCGTAGTCCCTTGGAAGTCGGGCCTGACGTGACTTCAGGAACTCCCTGTACCACTCGCTTGCGGTGATAACGGACATCACCTCGTTCGTTCCGGTCCAAATGGAAGCGAGCCGCAGGTCCCGGAAGATGCGCTCGATTGGATACACGTTGGTATACCCGATGCCTCCCATGACCTGCATGGCGTTGTGGGACACCTTTTGGCAGGATTCGGTGGTGAACTTCTTGGTCTCGGACACCATGCGGCGAATAGTGTTCATGCTCGCGCCCGCGTCTACCGCACGTGCTGTGGCATAGACCATAGCCCGAGACGCGTCCAGAAGCATGGCTGACTCAGCAACCTGAAAGCTCACTCCCTGAAACTGGTTGATTACCTGACCGAAAGCCTTGCGGCGGGTGGTGTAGCTGGTGGCCACGTCCAGGGCAGGCCGTGCAGCCCCTATGGTCATTGCAGCAGTTCCCAGCCGTTCCGGAATCATCATGGTGTTGAAAACGTCGTACGCTCCGTGCAGCCGACCGATAACGTTCTCTTTCGGGACCTTGACATCCCTGAACACCACGCGTCCAGCTCCGCCCCCACGACATCCCATGAGCCCGTACACGTACTTGGTCTCCACTCCTTCGGCCCGGTCCACGATGAAGCACGTTAGGGCCTTGTGCGGCTCCGCCTCAAAATCCGTCCTCGCATAGACCAGGAAGAAGTCAGCACCTTCCGCGCCCACAATGAATCTCTTCTGGCCGTTGAGAAGGAAGTAATCGCCTCGATCTACGGCAGTCGTCGTAGTGCCGAAGAAATCGGAGCCTCCGCGTGGCTCGGTGAGGCATTCCGCAGCGAAGGTTTCTCCCCGCAGGAGAGGCCTCACGTACTTCTCTTTTTGTTCATCCGTCCCGTGGAGAATGATAGCATCACATACCAGCTCAGCACCGATGCCAAAGGTGCACGCAAAGATGTAGCCCAGGGTGCCAATCTCTTCCATAACCATGCAGGTGCTCACCCAATCCATATCCCTGCCACCCCACTTCCGGGGATATCTGCAACCGAAAAGATTGCGCCTGCCTGCTTCTCTCAAGAATTCAGTGGGGAAGGTAATCTTGTCGGAATCCATGTCCAGAATCATTTGTCTCGGAACCCACTTGACTAGGTCCCGTGCCTCTTCCCGAAGTTTCAGTTGCTCTTCTGTCAGCAAGAAATCGAACATGGGTCACCTCTTCCTGCGCTCCACGGGCGGCCTTCTCCCATATCGCGAAGCTCACCCGGCGCTGAGATTGTATCCGTTCATTTCGCACACCCGACCGAGAGTCACGTTGCGTCGCTCCTCAGTTGTTCCAATCGCTTCATCAGTTTTTTCCTCACGCTCAGGATGTCTTGCTCGAGGAGCCTGAGCTCATGCATGCGCTCTTGAATTTCCTTTAATTTTCGCTCTCCGTACGCGAGAGATGCCTCGATCTGCTCCACTTCTTCTTTGTCATCGGCAGTCATGCCGATCATTTCTGCGATTTCCTCCAATGAATAGCCGAACCGCTTGCCTCGAAGGATGAGCTTGAGTCGGGCTCTGTCCCGTTTGTCGTAAATCCTCTGGTTGCCGCGGGTCCTCTTGGGGGCAAGCAGGCCCTTTTCTTCGTAGAACCGTATGGATCGCGGGCTGATATCGAATTCCGCGGCGAGCTCCGATATGGAGTAGACTGGTTCTCTTACCTTACGCTTCATGGGAGACCGCACTTATCGTTTACGTTAACGTAAAGTACAAAATGGCCCTCTGTTTGTCAAGCTTCGGTACGCCGTTGCAGGTTTGCAACAACAGGGGGCTCGGGCTGCAAATATGCCCTTGTCGGAATCGCAGATGTAGGGTGGCCTTTCAGGTTGCCATTTTTTTAGGAATGCAGGCTGGAAAGCCTGCACTACAATGCGTGGTGGGATGAATCCAAGACGTGTGGGGCGGAGGTTCGAAGCACGGGATTTCGAGCAGCGTCATTCCGGAAAAGTAGGGTGGCCTTTCAGGCTGCCATTTTTTTTAGGAATGCAGGCTGGAAAGCCTGCACTACAATGCGTGGTGGGACGAATCCAAGATGGTGGGGCGGAGGTTCGAAGCACGGGATTTCGAGCAGCGTCA
>Ga0067045_1028178_pt1 | contig 40393 bp, 31 predicted proteins | sample TerdegcTABiofilm_FD_59184 | JGI IMG/M metagenome (GOLD analysis project Ga0067045, IMG submission 59184) | Combined Assembly of (Gp0054472, Gp0054536) Wastewater bioreactor microbial communities from Singapore -Terephthalate degrading... | reverse complement strand
GAGCCGGTGCCCGACGACATCGACTGGGAGATGTGGCTCGGCCCGGCGCCCTGGGCTCCGTACAACAAAGCGCGCTGCGACGGAAACTTCGGCACCAGCGGAGGGAGCTGGCGATCGTACATCGACTATTCCGGCGGAGGAATGACGGATTGGGGCGCCCACCACTTCGGAGGCGCCACCTTCGCCGTGGACGTCCGCGAGTTGCAACCCCAAGAGGTCATCTATCACAACGAGAACGGGCGCGAATTCCTCGAGTACCATTACCCCAACGGGATCGTGCTCTACCACAATCGTCCCGATACGGGCAACCTCCAAGTGGAGGGCACGCCCGGCGAACGCCGCGATCCCAAGCCCGTCCCCGGCTACAAGGGCACCGGCGGCATTTACGGCGATTTCATCGAGTGCGTGAAGACACGCGAGAAGCCGTTCCGAGACATCGAATTGGCGATCAACACCATGGCCGTTTGCCACTTGGGCATCATCGCCTACACGCTCAAACGGTCGTTGAAGTGGGACGCGGCGAACCAGCAATTCGTGAACGATCCCGAGGCCGACCGACTGCGCGACCGTGCCCGCCGTGAACCGTGGGTCTTGTAATATCCGGCATGATCACGGGTTACCACGACAACGTGCGTCCCTTCCAGTCGAAAACCGCCTTAACGGCAATTACATCGTTTGAATCATCATTTTCCCAAGCGAGGATACACCATGTTGGAAGACGCTTTTGAAGCCTTGAAGACGTTCGATTGGGGTTCCGACCCCCAGGTGTTGAAGCCGATCGACGATGCGATCGCGGCTTCCCACGGCGACGCGGCTGCGCGCCGGGAATTGGAAACCAAGCTGCTGGACTTGCTGCAAAGCGGAGTTTCTCGCGCCGCCAAGGATTTCATTTGTCGCAAGTTGACGATTATCGGGACCGCCGCAAGCGTCCCGGTTCTGGCCGGCTTGCTGGCGGACGCCGAAAACTCGCACATGGCCCGGTACGCGCTGGAACGTATCGAGTCGCCCGAAGCCGCTCAAGCCCTGCGCGAGGCCTTGTCGAATTTGAGCGATCAACTCAGGATCGGTGTGATCGGATCGCTCGGCGTGCGTCAAGACTCGGCGGCGGTGCCGGTTCTGGCGAAGCTGCTGACGGACTCCGATACGGACACGGCCCGCGCGGCGGCCTTCGCCTTGGGTGATATTCGCACTGCGGAAGCAGCCCAAGCCTTGACCTCCGTCGCCGTATCCGAAGGAGCGCGATCCGCGGTCGCGGACGCCGTGCTCGCCTGCGCGGAGGCTCTCTTGGCCAAAGGCGAAAAGGCCCAGGCGATCGTCCTGTACCGAAAGCTGACCGGCGAAGATCAGCCGAAACAGGTCCGCTTGGCCGCCACGCGCGGTATGTTGGCCGCCGCCGGTAAATCGGAGTAATCATTGCCCTCGAAGTTTCCCCAGACATGGAAGACGGGTGCGGCCGACCGCGAACCGATTCGGTTTCCGCATCGCACCGCCGCCGCGGATGCGTCGCATCCGTCTTCCCCTCCATTCAGGTATCCGGCCGGGAGTCTTTTTTGATGGCGCGATTCTTCTACGCTTGGTTGCTCGCCCCATGTGTGATGCTTGCCCTCTCGCGGGCAACGTGTTCGGCCGAAGTTGCCGCCGGCGCCGACACCGAAGCCGTGCAAATGGTTTTGGAATTCCTGCGGGATTCGGACCGCGACATCCGGGGATTAGCCTTGGAGCAGATTCGCAGCGAGTTGAAGGGCGAGGCCTTCACGCGGCGCTTTGCCGAGGAACTGCCGCGACTGGCTCCCGAAGCCCAAGTCGGTCTGCTGGGGGCTTTGGCGAATCGGGGCGACAAGGCCGCACGTCCCGCCATCCTTTCCCTGCTCCAGGGCGACCACCGGCCTGAAGTCCGCGCTGCGGCGATCCGCGCGTTGGCATTCCTCGGCGAAGCCGGCGACGCCGAAGTCATCCTGCCTTCGCTCCGGGCGGAGATTGAAGAAGAGCGAATCGCGGCCCGCTTCGCGCTGGCGAGGTTGCCCGGCGAACAAGCCGGTAAGACGATTCTGGCCGCGGTCGATAAGGCAACCGGGGACCAAGCTACGGATTTGATCCAACTGCTGGTGGCACGGCGCGACACGAACGCCGTGCCCCGGTTGTTGGAGCTAGCCGCCGGCTCGGAGCCCCTCAAACGAAATGCTGCCCTGTCCGCGTTGGGCGAACTGGCCGGACCAGAACAGCTTGCGCCGATGTTGCGAATCGTACTCGCTCTGCCGGCGGGCCGAGATCGCGAAGCGGCGGAAAAGGCCGTCATGTTCCTCTGCGGGCGAATCCCCGAAGAGCAGCGGGACACCTCGCTGACCTCAGCCCTGGAGCGGTTCAGCGAGGGCGATCAACGCCTCTTGCTCCCCACGCTCGGCCGTGTGGGCGGGAAAACGGCTTTCACAAAAATCGAAGCCGCTCTGCGATCGCAAGATCCCGCTTGGCACGAGGCCGGCATTCGCGCCGTCGCCAATTGGCCGAACGGCTCCGTCGCCGACCTCCTCATCGAATTGGCGGAGCGGGACCCTCATGCGTCCCACCGCACGACCTGCCTGCGGGCTTTGATTCGCGTCGCCCCCTTGGCTGACGACCGAGATAACTCCCAGAAACTCGAGTTGCTGAAAACGGCCATGAAGCTCAGCACTCGGGACGAAGAACGCATCTTGGTCCTCCAACGCGCTCAAGCGATCCGGGACGTGGCTACGCTGAGGTATCTGGTCACGTTTCTGGATCAACCCGCCTATGCCCAGGCAGCGTGCGAGTCGATCGTGGAGCTGGCCCACCACCGGGAGCTCCGCGACGCCAACAAGCCCGAGTTCGAATCGGCCTTGGACGCCGTCATCCGAACCAGCAAGGACCCCATCGTCGTGGAGCGCGCCAATCGGTACAAGAGAGGCCAAACTTGGGTTCGTCCCAAGGCTTCGCAATGATTCCACGCGAGGAACGAACCGCCGGACGGCATCCCACGTATCTGCCCCCTGTGGACCAATTCTCGGCTGTCACAAGGTGCATCGCCATGACTCGCTTCGCCTTCCATCCGTTTCCCTGCCGCTGTCTTTCTTCGCGGCGAATCGGGCCGAAATCGGCCGGGTTCCTCCTGCTCTTGATGTTCGCGGCAATCTTTTCCGGCTGCGACTCTCGGCCCCCGCTTGAGGACTTGGGGGAATTGGAGTTCTCGGTTCCGAATCTGCCCGGCATGGGAGAGCCGTTCGTTCTACCGAACGGGGAAAAGGTTACCCCACGAACCGAGGAAGACGAGATGCGTGAGGCGATGATGCGGCAAAACCCGAACTTGCCGGTACCGGCCCAGAAAGAACCTGCCGCCGACGGCCCGGCCGCCGGGAGCGAGCCTTCCGCGGTGCCTGCCGGCAGCCCCTCGCTAAATGGGAGTTCCGACGATTCCGATACGCGATCTGATGCCGGCAGCGGAACTTGAGATGCGCAGAGACCTCCCGCCCGAAGCGATCCGAATTTGAATTCCCCGAGAACCGCAATTAGCCTGAAGAAAAGACGACTTTGCGGTGCTTTTCTCAGACGACGCATTGGCGGGACGGGTTCCTATGCTGCGATTCGATTTCGCGACGCCGCTGCTCTTAGCCGCTGCCCTCTGCTGGGTCCCCGTTGATGCCGGGAAGTGCGCACGGTTAGCCGCTGGAGCGCCGTTTGGCCAAGGCTTCGCGGGCTTCCCGATCGGCGGAGTTTCGTCGCCGGGTGCAATCCGAATCCTCGATTTTTCCGGATGTTACCGGGCGATTTGGCCCAACTTCACCGAGGAGTACGATTCCCGGCCGTATTTCGTACGCTACCCCGTCACGCACTACGGCTACCGAATGCTGATCTCGAACGGGCGATTCCTCTATCGTTCCGATGTCGCACGCCTGTGGCCGCCCGGACGCCTAGCATTTTACGCCGCGCAGCGGCCGTGGTTCTGGTTTTCCCGTGACCACGCCGTGCCGCTCTCTCGTTCTTCGGTCCCCACTCATGGGCAGCCCCCCATCGTCACGCCCCCGCCCCGCGCCGTTCCTATCTTGGTTTTGAATCCGTTTGCGGAACCAGCGACGACGGAAGAGCGTGATGAAGCCGGCAACATGTCGAAAGTCGGCGATCAGACCGCGCTCGTTCGCTGGGAGAGCAGCGAGGCCGTCCGCCCCCTCCGTATCACGAATCCGTACGTTGTGGGTGCGGAATGAATCGCCGTACCGCCGCCGTCGCGGCGTTGGTGCAGGCCTCGCGCACGTCGCGGCTCATCCCTCGTCGCGGCTCGTCCCTCAGGGAGCGCTGCGACCGGATTCGCGGATCGTACTCAGCACGGCGCGCAATTCGGAAACGATTTCGGGCCGAGCCGGGAAAAGATTCGTTTGCTCACCGATGTCGTCGCGAAGGTTGTAAAGCTGTCCCGCCGGCGCGGCATCAGGCACCCGGTTTTCGGCCAAGCTCCACCCACCGGAACCACGGCAGTCGAGGAATTTCCACTCGCCCCGACGCACGGCGAATTTGCCGTTAATCGAGTGCATCACGATGGGCGGCCGATCGACCGTACGGGCTTCACCGGTCAGCAGCGGCAAGAACCCGAAGCTGTCCTCGCCGCACGTTTCGGGCAGCGTATCCCCCACGATCTGAGCGAACGTTCCCAGCAAATCGGTCAAGCAAATCGCGGCTTCACAGGTCGTCCCACGTTCGACCCGGCCCGGCCAGCGGACGAGAAACGGTACGCGGTGGCCGCCCTCCCAAATGTCCGACTTCTGGCCGCGAAAGTGGTAATTGGTGGCGTGTTGATACTGTTGAAAGAACGGGCGAATGGTCATCGTCGAGCCGTTATCGCTGGTGAAGATGACCAGCGTGTTCTCCCGTATTCCCAAATCGTCAATCGCCTTCAGAACCCGGCCCACGACGTGATCCACTTGGACGACGAAGTCTCCGTAACTACCTGCTTGACTCTTTCCTTGGAACTCCGGAAGCGGTAACACGGGCGTGTGGGGGGCTGTCAGCGGAAAGTAAAGGAAAAGCGGTCGCTCCGGTGCCTGTTTGTGGGTCTCCGACAGCCAGCCGACGGCTTTTTCCGTTAGAACGGACAGGACCTGGTCGTGCACAAAATCGGGCGATTTCTTGCCGGCACGCCAATTCATCGGAAAATCCTGCCCTTGCGTATCTTCCTCAGGAATGGCGGTAACACGGTCATTCTCGATGTAGCAGTAGGGCGCCATGTCGAGAGAAGCGGCGATACCGAAGAAATAGTCAAAGCCGACGGTCAGCGGTCCTTCTGTGATGGGACGGGTGAAATCGACGCCCGGATCGTCGGTCGTATAGTCCTTGTCGGTCACCGGCGTCCCCTGGGCCGACTGCCAACCCAGCCCTAAATGCCATTTGCCCACGGCGGCCGTCGCGTACCCGTGAGACTTCAATAACGACGCCAAGGTCATGCGATTCGGTTCGATCAAAGGTCGATCGAACCCGTACAAGACCCCCGACTGAAGTCGCGTTCGCCACGCATACCTCCCTGTCAAAAGCCCGTAGCGGGTCGGCGTGCACACCGACGAAGGCGTGTGGGCATCGGTGAAACTCATCCCCTCTTGAGCAAGTCGGTCCAAGCTCGGTGTCTGGATCTTGGAATCCGGATTCAAGCAAGAGAGATCGCCGTAGCCCAAATCGTCTGCCAAGATGAGCACAACATGGGGCAAATCGCCCCGGCCGCCCTGCGTGTCGCTCGCCCCGGCCGAGACGGCAAAGACTGCGTTCAAGAGGACCGCGAAGGTCAAAACCTGGAATCGTGGGCTTAGCATTTTCGGCCTCCTCTTGCTGGTTCTTCGCCCAAGACCTCGCCAAAGTCAATCCGAATCTCCTCGAACCGAGAAGTTTATCCTCCACCGTCGGGATTGTCACCAATTGGCTCTCTCCGAAGAAAAGGCGACGGTTCTTGAGCGGCACGCAAACAATCGGAACACGAATGCAGTGAGTTGTATACCAGGGCATCCGCGGGAGTTACCGACGGCATACACCACACTATGGCGACCGAGTTTGCTGGGGATTCATCCCGGCTTGACCAACGCGGCCATCAATTCCGGCGGGGTAAGCGGTGCATAAAGACGCGCCGCTGGCCTTCGGTCTGGCTTTGCGGGCCAAGCGCGGCGTCTCGATGATATGCTCCCCATCCTCGGTTTCTCCCTCAAGAGCTCATTTTGCAGAGGTCCTGGGGCAAAACGCACAGGGAAGTGAATCGTCACGAGGAGCATCCGTGTTTTACCGGCCGGAATCATGTCCCGACTGAGGCCGGCCGATTCTACCGACGCGGGCTTATTTCCAGCCGAAAAATGGCCCAAAGACGCCGGTCGGGGCTATTCGCCCAATTCTTCTTTTCATGATTGGCGTTAGGATTGAGTCCTCCTCGGTCCATGATGACCGCAGCGACAACGAACCAACAACGCAGGAAATCCGCCATCGCCGACAGATGATCCCCGCGCCAGAATCCGCCGACAAGAGCGTGCCGAAACCACCACTATGGGCACCAAGCCGCGACCTTTCGCCCCCACGACGCATGAAACGCACGGCTTGCCGGGGCTATGCCCACACCGGTACAAACTCCGTTTTTCTGAGTCAATCCTCACCGGACTGCGCGGCTCGCGAAGCGATTTCCTCCGGTGTCAGCACGCGGCTATACAGTCGCACCTCATCCAGTTCACCCACAAAGTGGGCGGCGTGGTCCACGTCAAAGTTGCCCACAACGATGGGGCGGTTGTTATTGCGGACACTCCCGGGGCGCTCCATCGTGCCGACTTCGTGACCATCCATATAAAGCCGCATGGTGGTCCCATCAAACGTGCCGGCAAGGTGAACCCAACGGCCTTGTGGTAAGGGCTGATTTCCCACCAAATGATGACTCCAGGCCGTAACCGGAATTTGCAAGCTGGGTCTCCCCTGAAGAATGCCAAGACGAAAGCCCGACGTCTCCGCACCGCCGAAGACCCGATTGATGATCCACCTGTTGTCCTGCTCCGGCTGATCGGTACGAATCCGGCATTCCACCGACATCTGCGACCAGTCCGGGAGTCGGTCGTCGGTGGGAACGATCATGCAGCCGCCGCGACAATCGAGGGCCATCCCCCGCCATCCCTTCACGCGTTCGATTTGGTGGAGCATCCCTCCCAGGCGATGACCGGAATAGTCCAACGCCGCCGCCTCATCTTGGTTTTCGTCGAACGTCCAGTAAGCGACCAGGCCTTCGTCAGTGACGATCGGTTGCACCCACCTGCGAGCCGTTTGCCGAATCTCCCGTTCCCGCTGATAATACGCGCGAATCGGCAAATCATAGGGACCAAGGCCAAGATCTTCGGGAAGGAGGTCAAGATGCGGCGCAGCGTCGCCGGCGAAAACGCGACGGACGGCATCCAAATAGCCAAAGCCGAATTCTCGATAGGGCGCGATGTAATGTCCCTCCCCCCACTCGTTCCAATTATCCAACAGGATGATGCGACTTCCCAATTGCTCGGAAGGTAGCGTCTTGGCGAAGGCTTTCGCTTCCCGCATCAGCCTTTCGAAATCCTCCGGCGGGAGTTTCCAGATGGAGCCTTCATCGCGCCAACCGCTCCATCCCTGGGAGACCGTAATTACTTGCGGCAAGATGTTCAATTCCTGCGTTTTCTTGATATAGTCCATCTGGGCGCGGAGGGCTTCCTCGGGACTGGGGTTATTCGGGATCGGCCAAACGTAGGCAAATGTGTAATCAAGCCCCAGGTCTTTCATCAGTTGCAGGTGTTTCGGGTTGGTCCCACGGTATTCGCCCAGGAGGTATACCCCGTCGAATCCCGCCCGGCGGCAGAGCTCACGGACCTTGGCAAAGGCTTGAGCGACCTTGTCGACGCTGCCCAGGTCTTGGATCAGATACTCCGGCCGATAGATGAAGAGCAAGGGCTTGTTGTCCATGACCAAGTAGTTCGGACGGCGGAAATAATGTTCGATCCAGTAGGGCAGCAGGTTTTGGAGAAGGTCCTCTTCATCGGCAACACCTGCAATCCCCCGATTCTGGTTCTCCCACATGATGGCAAATCGTATCTTGTCTTGAAATCGGGAATGAAATAGGGCCTCGTGAATGGCACTGGACAGCCGGGTTTCCACGGGCCCACCCTGGCTAGCTCGGTACCAACAATAGATGAAAAACGAAATCCCGTGATCCACGGCCCATTTTGTTTCCCAATCTGCAACCTCCGGCTGCTCCTGGCAATAGAATCCCAGGGCCGGCGTCCTTTCAGGATGTCGGATGGCGTTTCTCCACATTTCCGGTCTGTCTTTTTCCCAAAGGGGACAGTTGTGGGCGCCCACCAGCATGTCCGTAACCACCGGCTGTGGCTCCGGGATTTTGTCTGCTTTTTGGACGGTGACAGCCGGCAAGAACAGCAAACTGAGTGTTTGCCCAAGCGGCGTTCCACCTGCCGGGTTGACGTTGACCGCCAAATCGTGCCGGCCTTCTTTGAAAGCCTGCACCGTCCACGACAGGGTGACCTCCCCCGCCCCGTCGCGAAACGCAAAAGCTGTGCTGCGGTCCCCATTGATAAGTTCCACGACAGGCGGCAAGAGAAGTTCAACCGTTCCCTCTTCGTCGCGGTCACCGTCATTGCCCAGTGTCAGTTGCAAAGTGATAGGTCGCCCCGCCCGACAAACCGGTACATCCGGCTGAAACTCCGCGACCTTGATCTGAGCTGATCCGAGAGCGGGCCCCAACGAAAAGGCAGCAAGAAGGATAAACAACCGGGTTGTGGCAGCCGCACGACCCCAGGTGATTGCATGCTTCGCGGAGTCTTTCATCATGACCGTATTCCTCTCAAATTGCGGATCTTGCATGGCCGGACCAACGCTCAAACAAATTGATGCCTCCCGGGACCTCTGCAAAGTCGTTTCGAATCGCCCGGCGGTGTGAAGTTTACCCCCCGCAATCGGGATTGTCAGCAATTGGGTGAGCTGTTTGCAACCTGCCCTTTCCGCAGCCACATCCTCTCCCTCCGCAAACGCTTGCGTGAACCGGAAACCGGCAGCGAAAGCGAAGGGCGGGAAAGGTTAAGCAATCATCGGGATTGACGGCGGCTCTCGATTCACGCCGGGCCGTGCCACGGGGGGCGGCGAGGCACTGCGACGAGTAACGGCCCCGCATGGAAAGGCCCGTCCCCGGGGGGCAGGACCAGGATCGCTCGCCCACAATGCTGCGGCACGCTTCTTGAGAAAAGGTAACGGTGACCGGTTGGCGCGTGAAGAATCGGAAAACGAATGAAGTGAGTTGCGTACGATCGCATCCGCGGAAGTTACTGACGGCATACACCTGCCTGTGGGAACCGGACTTGGTGGGAGTTTCGCCAGGTTAACCGGCGCGGCCACCACAGGGTTGCGACTGATGGGGTGCGTGGAGCATGGAGCCTCACCGAGAGCGCGTGGTCCTCCTATGCAGACCGATCGTCGGCCCCATGAAACCCCTCCAATACTTGATTTTCCCGTCGAAAACGGACGTTGCGGAGGTACGCAGTACTGCTCTGGCGACCTTACCGCAGCGAAACCTGCACCCGCCGGTACCGCACAAGCATGGTGGGGAACCGCCCTCGCAATTCCTGCTCAGGCATCGGCGGCTTTCCCGCGCCGGGCTTCCAGCATCCGAATCCACGGACCGATGTAATGCCCGTGATCGTGATAGGTGCGTCCGCTCACCAAGTTTCCGTCGATGACGCATGGTTCGTCAACGAAAATGCCGCCGCACACTTCCAGATCGAATCGGCATTTGGGAACGGTCGCCATTCGCCGGCCCTTCACGCACCCGGCATAGGCCGGAATCTCTACGCCGTGACAAACGCACGCGATCGGCTTTCCCGTCTCAAAGAAGTGCCGCGTGATGCGGACCAAGTCTTCGTCGTACCGCAAATACTCCGGCGCACGTCCGCCGGAGAAGAAGATGCCGGCATACTCCTCGGGCCGCACGTCACGGAAGGCAACGTCCGCTTCAATGGTGTACCCTTCCCATTCTTTTGTGATGGTCCAACCAGGCTTCACTTCGTGGAGGACCATCTGATAGCGCCGTTTCTCGGGGGCCGCCACCACGGGACGAAAGCCCGCCTCGATCAAACGGTAATAGGGATACAGCGTATCCACGGTTTCGGTGGCATCGCCGACAACAATCAGGACTTGCTCCATGAATCGAATCTCCGTCATCGCAATCTTAAAATGCGGCCTGGATATCTTCGCCGGCCACGAGCGTCGGACCTACGAATCGCAGCTCGCAAGGCATTGCTCCAAATACGCCCTCGCCCGATTCACCTCCTCCGTGACCTCCGCCACCGTCTCTCGGATCAGCCGTCCGCGGGGATAGGGGTGCATGAAGATGGAGGTAAACCCCGAGTACTTCCCATTGCGGAGGGCTTGAAGCAGAGGCCGAAAGTCCAGCGGTCCTCTGCCCGGCATCTGCAAGAGTTCGTCCTCCGGCGGCATGGCCGTCATGCAACCCTTGCCGTGCTGCCAGGCATAGAAGACGGCAATTCTGTCAGCCAAGGCACGAATCAAGTCCGCCTGCAAGTCGGCATCCTGCGGCAAATGATACGGGGCGAAAGCGATTGCCAGCCGCGGGGAGGGGGCCGACTCGGCGAGCCATTTCATCGAGTCGGGTGACTCGATCAGGCTGTTGCCGTGATTCTCAACGGCCAAGGTGACGCCGCATTTTTCAGCGACCTCAAGATGCGGTTTCATCGCTTCGACGAACTCCGCGACGGCGCGCTTCAAATCCGCGCCCGACAATCCCCTCGGCCCGGCGGCCCCCGTCACGATCAGACCGCACCCCATCCGTTCGGCCAATTCCATTTCCTCTTTCAGCCGAAACGGCCCAAGATCGTAGCGCGTCAGGCAGCCCAGTTTCACTTCGTACCGTCCCAGCAAATCTTGAAAGCCGGATTCTCCGATCTCATCCAATTGCTCACGCTGACTGCCGTGGACTTTGGGCCACAAGTCGAGATACTCTGCGCCGGTCTTGCCGACCTCCGGTAAGATTTCCCTCACATCCGTGTAACCGTAAAGGCAGGAGGCCAGGAGATACTTCAGACGAAAGGCCCCCGCGGCGGGCGGCACCGCCTCGGCGGTCTGCACCCTCCTAATCGAACCGGCAACCAAGGCCGCGGCGGTCGTAGCCGCCGCAAACTCTCGCCTCGTCCACCTTTTCCTGCCGTGCTCATTAAGATCCATGATTCTCCGTTCCTTCATCCGGTCCGGATTCCGCCCTCGTTTACCGAAAAAACGAAGGAAGCGAAGCTCCTCCGTGCGCCGCCAACCCGCCGCGTCCGCCTTTTTTGCCGGTGCGGCCTTCAAACGACCTCGAACCCCTTGCGTTGCGGCCGGGATAGCATGGCGTCGGCTTCGGCGTCACCCACGAATGTTTCCGCTTGCGCGTCCCATCGCAAAGGCCGGCCGAGGCGAATCGCCAGGTTGATCAGGTGGCACGTCGTGGCGCTACGATGCTGGCTCTCGCAGTCGGAGATGGGGCGCCGCCGCTCGCGGACGCAATCGAAGAAATTGCCCATGTGGTTGACGATGGCGTCCAATTTTCCCACCCTTTCCGGCCGCGAGAGATTGTCGAAGTCATAGAGCCGGAATCGGTCGCGAGGCAAAGGGTCGTCTTGGAGTGCATCCACGGGCGATCCCGTGATCGTTCCCCGGTTGACGAACAAGCGTCCTTGTTCTCCCTCGAACAGGACGCCGACCCGGCTTTGCTCGTCCACCAACAGTTCGACACCGCTCGGATAGCGAACGATGCCGCGAAAATCGATCGGCACGTTATAGCCGTTGGGAATGTTGGGGAGCTTGCCTTGGCCGTCGATCTCGACCGGCAACTCGTTGATACCCCATTGGGCGATATCGACGTCGTGCGCGCCCCAATCGGTCACCTTGCCCCCCGCGTATTCGAACCACCAGCGGAATGTGTAATGGCAGCGTTCTTCCACGTAGGGCACCTCCGGTGCCTGTCCCAGCCACAGATTCCAATTGAGGGCGGCGGGGACCGGCCGTTCGGGGAACGGTCCGCCCGTGGGGTTCGGGCCTACGCCCACCGATACTTTGCGGAGCTTTCCCAATCGTCCCGCGCGGACCAACTCGACAGCCAGGCGGTAACGCGCATCGCTCCGCTGCCACGATCCGACTTGGATCACGCGACCGGTTTCTTCCGCCACCCGGCGAATGATCTTGCCCTCGTCGATCGTCAGCGTGATCGGCTTTTCGACGTAAACGTCTTTGCCCGCTCGGCACGCGTCGATGGTCATCTTGGCGTGCCAATGGTCGGGGGCGCCGATGAGGATGACATCCACATCCTTGCGGTCCAATAACTGCCGATAATCCTCGAAGATGAGCGGCGTGCTGCCGAATCCCGCCCGGGCCTGTTCGCGTACGTTGCGGTCCACATCCGCGATGCCCACGACCCGGCCGTGGTTTTGAGCGATCAGCGTGATCACCGTCCCTTGATAGCGCATTCCGATGGCGCCGATTCCCGGTCGATCGTTCGGCGAGCCGGCCTCGGTCATACCCAGGGCGGCTGCCGTAATGAAGCGCGGCGGCACCAAAGTACCAGCGGCCGCCGTCGCCATTCCCACCATAAATCCGCGCCGGCCGGTCCTGATGTTTCCCATGATTCTCTCCAACTTGATCCAAAACGGGAGGTATTTCGTACAAGACAACGGATGGCCACCGCATTCAATCGCATGCGGCGTTCAACCGGGGCTTGCTTGCCGAGATTGCGGCCGTCATTATGTTCCGGTATTCGAAGCCCTGTCAACGAGACGACGTGATGGAATCGATCGATGATTGGGACGGCGTTCGAAAGGCAAATATCGCGAGAAATCCGACGCGCCGCCGAATCGGCGCCGCACCGCCCAACCGCGGCGGCTGGCGGTAATAAGGGCGGCGTAACGGCGAGAGGCGCCCGATGGGCTGACACCATCTCGCAACCATCGCCATCGCGCAACCATAGCCGTCGCGCGACCATCCGCTTTCGCCGGGTCTCCGCCGAGTGAGAAGTACGACTCTCGTCCGCGCATCGCACCACCGCAGGCAAACAAGCGGCTCTCGAAGTCGGACCTCGTCAGGAAAGGCGACCATGATCCGCCTGGGACTGTGCTGCATATTCCGCAAGCAACCCATCCGATTCCGTACGACCACCGCTGCGGCTGTGGCTCGCCTATCCCGTTCGGAGGCGCCGGCGAGACTCGCCGCCCTCTGCTCGGCCAATGCCGACTCGTTGATGCAGGCCTTCCGATTCTGCGTGGAAAACGGCATCGGGTGCTTCCGCATTTTGAGTCAAATCTTGCCCCTCAAGACACACCCCGATCTCGGCTACGCTGTGGAAGACCTCCCCGACGGCGAAGAGATCGTGCGTCGGCTTCGGGATTGCGGGCGATTCGCGTGCGAGCACGACTTGCGAACGACCTTTCATCCGGACCAATTCGTCGTGCTCAATTCCCCCCGGCCCGAGGTCGTGCGGAAATCTCTGGAGGAAATCGAGTACCAAGCCGAGGTGGCCGAATGGGTCAACGCCGATGTGATCAACATTCATGCCGGCGGTGCATTCGCCGATAAGGCGGAATCGTTGCGCCGGCTCGCCGACAACCTCAAGCATTTGTCACTCCGCGCGCGATCCCGCTTGACGCTGGAGAACGACGATCGGACATACACTCCGACCGATCTCTTGCCCCTTTGCCGTGCCGAAGGGATTCCGCTCGTCTACGACGTGCATCATCACCGTTGCAACCCGGACGGCATTTCTGTGAAAGAGGCCACCGATCGTGCCGCGTCCACCTGGGACCGCGAACCGTTGTTCCACATCTCATCGCCGCTCGACGGTTGGAAGGGAACGAAGCCCGAGCGACATCACGATTTCATCGACGTTCGGGACTTCCCGGATTGCTGGCGACGGCGAAAAATCACGGTGGAGGTGGAGGCGAAGGCGAAGGAAGCAGCGGTTTTGAAACTGCGACAAGACCTGACGCGCCGCCGCGTGACAATTCGAAATCCGGGCTGATCCGCCGAGTCCCCCCGGCGATTTCCCGCTCGGCTCGGGCTGAGAGAATCACAAGCCCCTAGGCTTGTGCTATCGCCGGAACGGCCGAAGAATGAACGAAATCCGCGGTGAGGATGCCAATCGCTGAGCCGCTCTATTCCGTCTGTGTTCGTGCCGATCGTTCCCAAACCGTAGGCAGCCGTCATTTTCGAGTCCGTTCATGTTCGGAGATGTGAATACACGAACGGAACGTCTCAAGGCGTTCGCAATCGAGTCGGGCTTCGCCGCGGTCGGCGCGGCACCCGCGGTTATTCCGCCGCACTACCCCGAGTTCCTGGCCTGGCTGGAAGCCGGCTACCAGGGCGAGATGGTCTATCTGTCACGCCACGCCGCCGCGAGGGAAAATCCGCGACATGTATTGGACGGCGCTCGCAGTGTGCTGATGGCGGCCCTACCCTACGGCGAGGCTTTGCCGCCGGCGGCTCCCGCCGATGCCGCGACGGCACGCTACGCCCGGGGTGAGGATTATCACCGCCGCGCGCGAAGGCTGCTTCGCGCCCTGGTCGCAGAAACGCAACGATTGTTCCCGGGCGCGAAGGCACGCGGCGTCGTCGACACCGCGCCGCTCCTGGAGCGCGAGTTCGCACAATTGGCCGGTCTAGGATGGATCGGCAAGAACACCATGCTCCTGCGGCGGGACTTGGGCAGTTGGTTTCTCCTCGCCGCGCTGCTCACCGATGTCGAGCTGGCATACGATGCGCCGTTCTCCGCCGATCATTGCGGCCGATGCACGGCGTGCCTGGATGCCTGCCCCACCGGCGCCCTGATCCAACCTCGCGTATTGGACGCGCGGCGCTGCATCAGCTATTGGACCATCGAATTTCAGGGGACCGTCCCGGAACCGTTGCGCGCCGTCATCGGCGATTGGTTTTTCGGCTGCGATATCTGCCAAGAGGTTTGCCCTTGGAATCGCAAGGCGGGAGATCCCCTCGCCGTGCCCCCGCCCGAACACGATCAGCCCGAAACCTTCACCCTTCGCGAACTGTTCCGACTACCCGAGGAAAGATTCCAAGACCTCTTCCGCCCCACATCGCTGTGGCGAGCCAAGCGTCGGGGCTTGCTCCGCAACGCCGCCATCGTGCTGGGAAACCGGCGCGACGCAAGCGCTTTGCCCGAATTGACCGCAGCCGCCCGGGACTCGGACGAGGTGATCCGTTCCGCCGCCGCTTGGGCCTTGGCCCGAATCCGCGGCACGACCACCCCCACGGAGCCGTCGTCCCGTGTTCCGCCGTAGTGAATCAGCCGCCTCGTTCGCCGCGGTTTCGCAAAGCACGCTGCGGGACGCCGCGCCGGAACGTACCGCTCGGCCGCAAAACCGACCGCCGGATTGCCGCCCTCGATGCGCCCCCCTGCCCGAAACAGATCCGCTCTCAGCCCGAAACATCGGCGGCTTCCGCGGATTCGCACGCGATCTCGGCTGGAACCGGCGGAGGTTTGCGAAGGCCGGGCAAGTCCACGCCGTACCAAATCCGCAGCAGATCGTCCCAGTCGCTTCGGGTCTTCAGGCGAGTGAGAGATTGACGGACGGCCTCGCCTTGGGGATGAATCTTGGCGTATTGAAACGCGAAGTTCCGCATCACGGACACGGCCCGATCGGGACCGTAAGCCGCAACAGCCAAGGAAAAATGCTCCTTCAAGACGTGTCGCTGCTCAAAGACCGAGGGCGGAGGCGGCATCGGGCGTCCCTCGAGGACGGCCCTCAGTTCGGTGAAAAACCAGGGATAACCCACAGCTCCGCGCCCGATCCAGAGCCCGTCCACGCCGGTCTCCTCGGCCATGCGGCAAGCATGTTCGGGAGAATGCAGGTCGCCGCTGCCGATGATCACGCGGTCGGGCCGTCGCTGCCGGAGCCGGGCCAAAAACTCCCACTCAGCCGTTCCCCGGTATCGTTGCAGGACGGTCCGCGGGTGGACGGTAATCGCCGCCACACCCAGGTCCCAAGCGCCTTCGACGATCCGGTGAAAATGCTCGACCGAGGCCTCTGTGTCATCCAAGCCCCGGCGGAGTTTCAAAGTGAGGGGAATCTCCGGCGGGAGGGCATCGCGGACGACGGCCACGACGTGCAACGCCTCGCGCGGATGTCCCAAGAACCATCCGCCCCGACATTTCCCCAACACTTTACGCACGGGACAGGCGAAGTTGAGATCGATCCAATCGAAGCCTCGGGCGGCCAAAACACGAGCGGCTTGTGCGAAGAACGCCGGATCGTCGCCCATCAACTGCGCGCCGCACGGATGATCTTCATCGTCCACGCGAATGAATCGTCCCGCCTTGCTCCCCTTCGTCACGGACATCACAAACCGATCGAGGAGCACTTCCGCCACGGCGAAGCCCGCGCCGAAACGCCGGCACAGCACTCGAAACGGCCAGTCGCTGTAACCCGCCAATGCCCCCAGGCCGGCGGGAAAATCGATGCCGACGTCGCCGATCTTCAACGGCCGTTGCAACACGGTATCGTTCTCGGGTCCCTCTCCGATGGCAAGGTTTTCGAGCAGATCGAGCGGGGACGTCGAGCGAGAGGCCGCCCGCACGCCCCCGCGACGGACTAGGTCAGGACCGGGCAAACATTGAACCAAGTCCGCCCCTGCCGGTGCATCCATTCCTCGGAATACGGCGGTCCCCAGCCGCCGGCCTCGTACAACTCCAATTGCGGCGGGCCGCCGGCATCCCACGCCGCTTGGATGGGGTCGATGATACTCCATGCCAGCTCCACCTCGTCCGCGCGAGCGAAAAGGCTGGGGTCCCCCATCATGACATCCAGCAGAAGGCGCTCGTAGGCCTCGGGCATTTCCCCGGCGAATTTCTCGCGGAAATTGAAATCCAAATCGGTCAAACGCATCTTCATCCCCGCGTCCGGGACTTTGGTCTGAAAGTGGATCTGAATTCCCTCGGCGGGCTGAATCTGAAGGACCAAGCGGTTGGCCTCGTGGATGCGACGCGGCCCTCCCTCGAACATCATGTGCGGCGGCTCGCGAAACTGGATCACGATCTGCGTCGTGCGGCAGGACATGGCCTTACCCGAGCGGAGATAGAACGGCACGCCCTGCCACCGCCAATTGTCCACGTACAATTTGACCGCCCCGAATGTGGCGGTCTCGCTCCCCGGAGGAACATTCGGCTCATCGCGATAGCGGCGATACTGCCCGCGGACGGTTTGCACGGCCACGTCCTCCGCCGTCAGCCGGCGCACCGCCCGCAGCACCTTGACCTTTTCGTCGCGAATGTCGTCGGCATTGACGCGGCTGGGCGGCTCCATGGCGGTCAACGTCAGCAGTTGCAGCAGATGGTTCTGAAACATGTCTCGCAGAATGCCGGCCGATTCATAAAACGCCGCCCGGCGTCCCACCGGCAAATCCTCCGCCGCGGTGATCTGCACGTGGTCCACGTAACGACGATTCCAAAGCGGCTCGAAGATCGTGTTGGCGAAGCGCAGCACCAAGACGTTGCTGACGGTCTCCTTTCCCAGGTAGTGATCGATGCGATAGATCTGGCCTTCAGTAAAGACCTCGTGAACCTTGTCATTCAAGCGCCGAGCGGATTCCAAATCGCGTCCGAACGGCTTTTCGATCACCAAGCGACGGGGCGCCTCTCGCTCGGCCGCCATCCCCGCCGCCCCCAAATGGAGCACGGTCGGTTCGTAGAACTCGGGACTGAGCGAGAGGTAGTACATGCGCGCGTGAGGGCGTCCCTCCTCCAGTTCACACAGATAGGCCCCCAGCCGCGCAATGTCCTCCGCGCTCAACACGTCGCCGCGTTGATAGAAGACGTGGGGCGCGAATTGCTCCCACATCTCTTCCGAAAAATGGGCGCCGGTAAACTGGGCGACATGCTCCCTCAACGATTCCCGCCAACTCTCATGCGTGAATGGACTGCGGGACAGCCCGACGATGCGCGTATTGCGAGGCAAACGGCCCTTGCGAAAAAGCTCGTATAAAGCGGGGATCAACTTTCGCTTCGTGAGATCTCCCGAAGCACCGAATATCACGACGGTGTGTTCCATGTTCGATCCCTCAACCCAGCCGCAAACCGCTCGATCTCCCGGCCGCCGTCTCTCTAACATGGTACGACGAAAACCGCCGGGGGCCAGTCCCGCTCGGTCGTGAACAGCAACGGCGGCCGCCGAGATTGCGTCGTTACCGGCCCCTTCCCTTGCGAGAACCCCGTTAGGGCCCGTCGGACGGTTGAGTCAACCGCGCCGGTGCCGCGGCGGGTGCCGCCGGCTCCGTCCCCGACGCCCCGCCGACCACGAACTGGAACGGATTGGAATAGAGCGGGAGGTGACGGTAGTACACTTCCAGGCAATAGATCGTGAGACAGGTCACGTAAAGCCGCCCGGCCTCATTGGCCCAGGCATCTTCCGCGGGCCGCCGCGGATCCCAACTACCCGCCTCGGGGCCGGACTTGACTTGTTGATCCGGTAGCACTTGCCGCATCACGCCGTTCCACCGCTTCCAGTGCTCGCCCTCCATGTGGTGGCAGGCTTGCGCAGCGTAGTACCAGAAGTAGACGTCGCGCTTGTTTTCTTCAAAGCTGATCAAATTGACGGGCTGGGTAATCCAATCCAGACCCTTGATCATGCGATCGTCGGTTCTCGGCCACCCTAGGTACTGCCGCATCAACAGCGCCTCGGCCGTCATGGCGAGGGTCGCCTGGCGCCCTTTCTGATAAGGGTACTTCGCCCCGTTCTCCAAAGCCACGCGATCCAGGAATCGCTCCACCCGGCGCAGGTTGTCGGAAGGCACTTCCAGGCCGGCCATGCGGGCACTTTGCAGCGCCATCACGATCCAGCCGGTCACGGAGACGTCGCTGTCCGCGTTAGGGCTGTATCGCCAGCCGCCCTCGTCGCTTTGCGACCGCAACAGGTGCTCGATCGCCTTGATCGCAGGCTCGCGAAACCGCTCATCCCGCGTCATCCCCAAGATTTCGCACAGGGCGATGGTGCACTGCCCCTGCGTGTAATAGCGATGGTTGAATCCGCCGGAGTGAAAGAAGTTCCCCTCGCCGTCCTGTTGCTGGAGCAACCAGTCCCATCCGCGGCGTACGTTCTCGCGAAAACGCCCCTGCTTGTGCGTATGTCCGGCGCCTTGAAAGGCCAGCAGCGCCATCGCCGTCGCAGCGGCATGGTTCTCTTCCTGCCCGCCGGCGGAATACGGACCTTGCAGGCTCCAAGAACCGTCTTTCAACTGCTGCCGCGCCAGCCACTCCAACCCGCGATTCACGGCAGCTTCCGTCAAGGCCGTGCCGCCGTAGGCCGCCAAAAGCGACCGCTTTCGTCCCTCTTCCCGGCCTTGAAGCGCGTAGCCGATGGCGGCGGCCTGGACATCGCTGGTCGCCGTCACGCCGTTCTGTACCATCTCCACCGAAGGCGGCGCGGCGAAGGGATTCTCGACCTCCGGCAAGTCCCGCGGGGTAAGAATCGGCTCCTCCACGTTTTCCGGATCGTTTCCCGCGAAAGGGGAATCGAATTCCAATTGCTCCCCCAATTTCTCGGCATAGATCTCCGCGGTCAGCTCCACATCCCGTCGCCACATCTGCGGCAGCATGATGAGGGCCAACACCACCATCAAAAGGGTGTGAAAGATCGCGCTGATCAGCCACGGGGGGGCATATCGTACGGCCGCTTCCGAGAGTTCTTCTTCCTCGTCGGTCGGGTGTGGAATCCCCACCAAATCCCGCCAAGTGCGACGCCGGCGCCGTTCTTTGTCGGCTTCACGGCTCGTCGCGGCAGACTGTCCGGAAGCCGGCCGAGCCGGTTGCATCCCGGCAGAAAACGCCGCCGAACCCATTATCGGTTGTACGCCCCGCCCTTGGCTCGGCCGTGATCGTCCCACTCCACTATTGGGGGGAAATGAATGCTGCGGAGGACTGATCCGGTCTGCGAACGATCCACTGTGCCCTCCACTTTGGGCATAGGGGCTAGCATCTCCCGGCGGCGGGTTGGGAAGGATCGGCGATTCACTCGACATCGCAAGACCGACGAAACAGACAAGCTAATGGATCGACAAACCGAACCCCATTTCGGGTCCGCCGCCACGGGAAGCTTCGAATCCACGCTTCCGATCGCGAAAACTTAGCACACCGGGCACACGCAGATCGTCCGAAATACGGTATTGCCATCAAGTTCTCAACCGCCCCGGCCCCCTTCGGAGTTTACCACACGCCGGAGAGGCCCACAACGCAATTCCGCGTCGCAACACACTCCAACGCTGCACGCCCTGCACCATGGAACCACGTACACCGGGAATCGAGCCAAGCTCATCCGAAGGACTACACACTATAGAGGGGCTTAGCTCCATTCTCTGTGGTGCACTGAAGCCTTTTACGACGAAAATCCCCTGGCAAAAGTCGTCCCCCTTGATACAATTGCGAAAATTTCGCTATGCTTGCCGTTCGATTTGTGCCACTTCGCCCTTACAGCAACGTTCCAGGCGTGCGGGCTTGGGGCGTTTGTGCGGTTTTGACCGAGCGATGTCGGCATTTATGGCGTATAAATCGTTTAGGGGTGCAGGCGACGAACGGCTTGCTTGCCCCGGCCGATTGGGCGCTTTATTTCTTTCCACGTCACAATATCGAACACTGAGTCGGAACACTGGGTCGGCCGCCGAGATTTTCGCAATCCATGTTGTCGGCACACCTGCAATCGAGGTTTTCGTGAATGGACGGGCGAACGGTATTCATTGAACGCGGGCCCAATGGGACCATTTTAGTTCGCGTGCCATCGCGACCGATCGGCGGGTATCAACCGCCGGACGCCGTCTTCACATTCCGCTGCGGCGATCCCCAATTCGAATACTGGATGGTGCAACTCGGCCACCAAGAATCGCTGGCACGAGCCAACACGGTCACTTCGCCCTCCTGAATCCTCGGCCGGTCTCTCTCGACTGTACCGCGATTCCGACCTCGCCCTCCTTCCGACTAATCCGCACGATCCGCATCCTTCGCGTTTCAGCTCCGCCGCCCTCTGGATTCCCGCGGGATTTTACTTGACTTGCCGGAAGCGTACCCCAGGGTTTAGTAGCGGTTAAGCCATCGCGCATTGCGTGACGGCGCCCGTGTTCGGCTTTCTCACCCCCGTGTTTCAGGGCAGGAGCGTCCCGGCCGCGGATGCCCTGCCCGCCTTCGTAGATCTCCCGTGCTTTGTCGAGGGACTTCTCCACCGGGCGTTTGGGCTCAACGCGATTCGTCGCCTGCGGGCGGGAAACGCAGATGCCGCTGCAAGAAGCGGAACGTCCCCACACCGTGAATCGTGTGCGGTCCGGGAAACCATTCGATTTCGGTTCTTTCGGGGATTCCTAATTGAACATACAGGAGGCGTACCTTGGCGTACTCGTAGGCCACGGCCTCGTCACTGGACACGCCGTCGAAGTGTCCCCGTTCCACCATGAAGGGCCGCGGAGCGATGAGAGCAGCCATTTCCGCGTAGTTGAACGTCTCCCCCAAATCGAATTCAAAGATCTCGTACTCCCCCGTGCCGACATAGCTGTAGCGACTGCTCGTGGAGGCATTCTTCCAGATCCACTCGTTGAAATCGGCAGAGCAGATCGACAGGCAATACTCGGGCACCACGGCGGGCACGCGCATCGCCGTCTTGCCCCCGTAGGACAAGCCGTAGAACCCGATTCGGCTTGCGTCCACATAAGGCAAATCGCTCAACCATCGTAAGATTTGGCGATGCTGCGCCACGATGACGGCGAACAGCGTCTTCTTCAAGGGATACGCCTTTCTCTGGAGCGAGCGGAAGCGGTCGCCGAAAATGTAGGGGTTCTGCGGCGCGAACACGACGAATCCTTGTTCCGCCAACCGTGCCGCAAAGTCGTGATAGGCCCTGTGATCTCCGGTAATCGTATCCTGGGGTCTTCCCTCCAATCCATGCTGGCAGACCACCACAGGCCTCTTTTCGCCCGCCGCAACACCCTTGGGAACCAACAGCACTCCGTAGGCGAAGACCTCGTCGAACACGGGAATGACCACTTCGTAGCCCGACCACGTCGGCATATCATACGCGCGGCGCGACCTTGCCGCCGGCGGCGAGAGGGCGTCCTCGAAGCGACCCAACACTTCGTTTTCGAAGTAAGCACGATACCATTCCACCGTCTCGGCGTGACTCTCCAGCGAGCTGCGATCCAATCGGGCCAAAAACGCCCGCCTCACTTCAGCCGACCGCGCCAAGACTTGCTGACTGTGGCGATCCAGTTCGTGGATTTGTTGCGTCATGCGTTGCGTAGCATCGGGAAGCGGCTCTTCCGTTCGCTGCGGGGATTGCTCTTCGGGCGGAGCCTCCGCAATACCCAGCAGGCCCGCAAACCGTGCCAGGCATTCCGCCGTGGCGTATCGGCCGCGACCGTCTCCGCTGACAACAAGGTGCCGACGATCGCTCCGCGTGGGATCGGCAAGGAACTCCTCGGCTCGCTTCCACTCTTCCACAACGGCCTGCGGATCGGGCGTAGTAATGCTACCCGGAGCGCCGCCCAAGCCGGGGGGAAGGACGAAATCGGGCGCTCGGCAAACTTCCACCACACACCCTCGACCGGCCAATAAGCGCAGAATTTCCGCATCTCCGAACCGATCCAGCCGCGCGAAGACATTGCGATCGATCGGCTCCCGCCACATTTCCTCTCGCGGGCCGAAGTAGCCGCTGATACAGACCGCGTCGATTCGCGGGTCGACCGCCGCCGCGTACATGGCCAACATTCCGCCTTCTCCCCACCCGATGACGCCGAGGCGAGTATTCGGCGCGGACTCGGCGCGAAGATAATCCACGCCGGCCAGGATCTTTTGCACCTCGTACCCGATCACATGACGCCCCAACTCATAAGCCGGGCGATAGATGAATTCGCGATGAGTCAGCCGTACGCTTCCCCGAGGAGCGACCTCGCGACTGATGAGCGTCGGCACCAGCACGCGGCAACCGGCGGCGGCCAATCTTGCCGCATAACGACATTCCGGGGGTACCCCTTCCACCAATCCCGCCAGCATCTCCGGCGTAATATCGGCATCCGGGATCGCCACCACGCCCGGCAGCGAATCCTGCCCTTCAACCGTCGGTACCAACCATAAGCCCTCGCCCGTCACGTCTTCGAAGGCGGGCCAACGGACCGCATAGATTTCATACCCCGGACCGACGCCTATCCGGCCGGAGCGGCCGGGCGAGGCAATCACCTGCAACTGAGGCGACTCGACCCTCGCGTCTTTCATCCCTAGGATCTTAGCCAGTGCCGCCCTCTCTTCCGCAAAAGGATCGGCTTTTTCCTCCGCCGCTTCGGCTTTACGAAGTTGCTTGCCCCGCCAAACCTCGTCTCGGCGGGACCTGCTCTCCGCGGTCTTTCGCGTGAGAAAGGCGTCGATGCCGTCCACCATCCGTGAGGCGATATCGTCCGACCAATCCAGTAGCGTCGTTCCCGGGAGCGCGTCGCCGGACGGCAGGGCCGGCCTTGCCTCATCCGCCCAGACCTGCCGCGACCATCCTCCCGACGCGACGGCCAGCGCTGCCGCCGTGACCGACACCAAGCCGACCCAGGCTACTAAACGGACCGGCTTGTCCGTGAGTTCGGCAATAGCCACGCCCGCACCATGCCCCCCTTCGAGCAGACGCATGGAAAACCTCCTATTGCGGCTCGCAAGCCGCCGCACGGGATCAAAGATACACGGGAGCAAAGACCGTGGACATCGGTCGCCGGCGACCAAGGGCCGGCCGATCCGCACTCTCGCAGCCGGTCGGGGCCGATGCTGGATCGCTCCGCGACATCGGGCCAAGCTCGGAAGTCACGCCTTTTCTCGTTTGCTCGCTTCGGTTTGAAATTGTGCGCCGGACGGATGAGCCTTGGCAAGCGTCGGCCCCATTTCGCCGAACGAAACCGCACCGTTCGTTGACGAGCCGCGTTGAGTGGAGTAGTCTGGGCCTTTGGTTCCAACCGGAACGGCGGTATGCCGAATCGAAATGTTTTGAGCGTCATCCTGGGGAGAACGCGTCGCGCTACCGCTTGGTGAACTTGTGGTTTTTCGGGGAGGCTTAACCGTGGATCGATGCATATCTCTTGCCGGACGGCTCGTGGCGGTCGCCGCCTGCTGTTTGCCTTGGAGTTGCGTTCCGACGATGCACGCGGCGGAGCACGGGAATCCAACCGGTCGGCTCCGTCCCAACGTCGTGATGATCATCTCCGACGATCAAGCCTGGAACGACTACGGTTTCATGGGGCATCCAATTATCCGTACTCCGAACCTAGACCGCCTGGCCGCGCAGTCTCGCCTCTTCACCCGGGGCTACGTCCCGGCCTCCCTGTGCCGCCCCTCACTGGCGACGATGATCACGGGTCTTTACCCGCATCAACACGGCATCACGGGCAACGATCCGACCCTGCCCGACCCGAAGGTCAACAGCATGACGGGCCGCAAATTGCCGCAATACGCCCGCTATTATGAGACCTTGATGCATCGCATGGAAATCCACCCGACGCTGCCCCGATTGCTTGCGGAAGAGGGCTACGTCTCGTTCCAGAGTGGAAAATGGTGGGAAGGAAATTTCGCCCGAGGCGGATTCACCGAAGGCATGACCCACGGCGACCCGGCTCGCGGCGGACGTCACGGCGATGAGGGCCTGAAGATCGGCCGGGAGGGCATGGAGCCGGTCTTTGACTTCGTACGCCGAGCCAAGGCGAACGACAAACCGTTTTTCCTCTGGTACGCGCCTTTCTTGCCGCACGCCCCCCACACGCCGCCGCAACGCATTCTGGATCGCTATCTGGCTCTCGTGCCGAGCGAGGCCGTGGCCCGGTATTACGCCTCTTGCGAATGGTTCGACGAGACGTGCGGTCAGCTCTTGCAATTCCTCGAGGCTGAGGGACTGTCTTCGAATACCGTCGTCGTTTACGTCTGCGACAACGGCTGGATTCAAGATCCCGAAAAGCCGCACCACAACTTTATGCCGCGTTCCAAGCGCTCGCCGTACGAAGGCGGCATCCGAACTCCGATCATGGTTGCTTGGCCGGGCAAAATTACGCCGCAACGCGATGAAACAACGCCGGTGAGCAGCATCGATCTGGCCCCGACCATTTTGCGGTTGTGCGGGGCGCCGGTGCCGGCGGACCTGCCGGGCGTGGATTTGCTGGACGATCAGGCACTGGCCGCCCGATCGACCGTCTTCGGCGAGGTCTACGACCACAACGTGGCCGACGTGGACGACCCGACGAAGAGCCTGCAATATCGCTGGATCATCCACGGCGACCGGAAGTTGATCGTGCCGGCCGACCCGACCGTTCCGGCCGAGCTGTACAACGTGCTCCAAGACCCCCACGAGGAGCACCCCATCTCAGACCCGGACCTGGAGGCAAAGCTTCGCCGGGAACTCGATGCCTGGTGGAGCGGTGCGGCGGAATAGACTCGAAGAAAGCGGTTCGTGATCCTCCCGCAAGACGGCGCCGGCGACCGCGTACCTTTTCCCCGGCGCGGGCGGGAAGTGACCTTGTCGACGGCACCACCGCGGTTTCAACCGGAAGCGTAGCCTTGGGGGTGCCGCGCGAACCAGTTCCAAGCCGTGGCCATGATGGCGTCGATATCGCGATACTTCGGTTCCCACCCCAATTCCGCGCGTATCTTCGAGGCGTCGGCGTAGAGCACGGCCGGATCGCCGGGCCGTCGCGGGCCGTATTCCATCGGCACGGAACGGCCCGTCACTCGCTGTGCGGAATCGATCACCTCGCGCACGGAGTAGCCCTTCCCGATGCCCAGGTTATAGATGCGGCGGTCCCCCGGTCGAAGCGCGGTCATCGCCGTGACGTGGGCCGCGCAGAGGTCCTCGACGTGAATGTAGTCCCGGATGCACGTCCCGTCCGGCGTGGGGTAATCCGTGCCGAAGACGGTGATCTTTTCCCGTTGCCCCAAGATCGTCAACAAGATGGAGGGGATCAAGTGCGTTTCGGGATCGTGGTCCTCGCCCAGGGAGCCGTCGGCCGCGGCACCTGCCACGTTGAAATACCGCAGGGCGGCGTAGGCGAACCGGCCGTCCGCCTCGGCTTCGTCGGCAAGTATGCGTTCCACGAAATACTTGGATCGTCCGTACGGATTGATGGGCCGCTGCGGCAACGATTCGACGATGGGCACTTGTTCGGGTTCGCCGTACGTGGCGCAGGTGGAACTGAACACGATACGGCGGACCCCCGTTTGACGCATCGCATCCAGCAAACTGATCGCCCCCGCCGTATTGTTGGCGTAGTACTTCAACGGCTCCGTGACCGACTCGCCCACGTAAGCCAAGGCCGCGAAATGCATAACGCAATCGACTTGATGCCGTGCGAGGATTTGCCGCAGAGTCGGACCGTCCGCCAGGTCGGCGTGGTAAAAAGGGACATCGCCGGGCACGGCCTCGCGATGGCCGCGATACAAGTTGTCCAACACGATCGGTTCGTGGCCCGTCTCACGCAGCGCTTTCACGGCGTGCGATCCGATGTAGCCGGCCCCGCCGGTCACGAGAACTCGCATTCCAAGGTACTCCGTCGCTTACCTGAATTCGTTGCGATACCCCCGCATCGGGGCTTCCGTCAACATGCCATCTCTACAAGTCTAGCTCGCGCCGCGCGCCTCCATAATGGGGATCGTTGCACACGCTGCGCGGCCGGATAAGGTCGTTCATCACTCGTAACCGCGCCCAAAAATCTGCTCCGCCTCGCTATGGCGTTCTCGGCTTAGTAAGCTACTCAACGGAGTCGGCTTCGGATCGCGCGTCAAATCAAACGGTCCAAGCGGCCCTCCGCGATTCCTGGGTTGCTCACTTGCAACCCTCACAAAGAGCAAAGGCGTTATCGACACTTCCAATAGGTCGCAGCTCGCATGGGGAACCGGCGCATGAAGGTCAGTCTCTCGGTCGTACTACTCATAGTGGGAATAGTTTTGCCGCGGCCCGCCGCCGGGCGGGAGCCGGACGCCGATGCGAATGCCTGCACTCCCCGTCTCATTCGCGACGGCTTGGTCGTCGAGTCTCTGGGAAAGCGATACACACCGGACCCGCGGCGCGTCATCGTGAGCCAAGACCAGGCCGATCAGGGAGGCAGCACCAGCGTCCGGAACACGGATGCCGATCATCTCCTATGGAAAACTGCGGGCTACTTCCAGCGCAATCGCGACCTCGGGCAGGTCTTCACGGCGCCCCACGACTTTCAACTCGATGCGATCGTCGTACGCACCGGGCCTTCCGATGCGGCCGTCGGCTTCGGCGCTCCCGGGGCGCCCGTTTTCGTGCAATTCTGCGAAGTCGTCGGCTCTCCCGTTCTGGACGACAACGGAACGCCGTTCGGGACTGACGCAAAGCACGGATTCTCGACCAACCACCGTTGCGACGACGTCCTGCGAGGCGTTCAATACCGCCCCATCCAAGTCGTCTTAGGAGGAACGTTCCCCGACCTCTCGCCGACTCGCGACTCAAGCGGAAAACCGACCACGGAGCTCGCCGGACGCTTGACTTACTTGCGGTGGCAACTGATCGGCGCCGCACGCCCCCGGCTTGCCGCCGGAAAACGATACGCGTTCGTGCTGGGGTTCGAAGAAGCCGCGAAAGAACGCTATTTTACATTGGCCAATGCCAATGCCGCCGGTGTCAACGCCCCCGCGCGGCTCGGCGACGACCACGACCGATACCGCGACGGTTGGGCCGTTCGTCGGGAAGGCGATGGTTCGTGTCCGCCGACCATGATCTCCGGCCTCGCTCCGCCGCGTGATCCGACGCTCGTCGGACAACTTCTTCGAGAAGCGATGTTTCCGGAGAATCCGCGCCGCTTTTGCATCTCTCCCACGACCGACGGCTACCCGGATGTTGACACGTACCGAGACTTGGAATTCTACTTAGAATCGAATTCGTCCGATCGTAACAAGATTTTCCCCTGACCTCGAAACAGGAATTGAGAGCCATGTCGAACCGCCGAGAATCCCCGCCGGCAACGACTCCGGCCAAGTACCGATTCCGAGCATGCCTGACGGGACTCGCTTTGGCGACGATTTGTCTTTCGTCACGCTGCACCCAAGGACAAGATTTGAATTTTACGGCTGTGCGAGCGGAGGTCGATTTCGGAAGTCGCCTCCGGGAATGGGACGGATTCGGATTCAACTACGTAGAGACCGCGCAGACGAGGGATTATTCTTCGCAACCGCAGGATTACGGCGGCTTGAGCCTCCTTTCAGAAGACGATCGCCGCGAGATTATCGACTTGGTCTTCGGCGATGATGGATTACGGTGCGGCCTTTTGAAGATGTTCCTCGACCCCTTCCACCAGGACGAACCGGGCGGAAAGTACGATCATGCCCGTACGACCCAGTGGATGCGGTATTTCGCGCGGGAGGGCGTCAAGAAGGCGCGACAATCGGGCCGAGATGTCTCCATTATCACAACCCTCTACGGACCGCCCGCCTATATGACACGCCAGAAAACCTTGCGCGGCCGGGATCTCGACCCCGCGCACAAGAGCGACTTGGTGCACTATGTGGTGGACTGGGTGCGATATCTCCGCCAAACGGAAGGGCTTCCGGTGCGGTACGTTTCACTTCACAACGAGGGCGAGGACTGGCGGCGATGGACGAAGGCCGGGTTGACCGATCGTCCCAGCCATGATTACAACCTCTTCTGGCCTCCGGAGCAGGTAACCGAGTTCATTCCGTTGCTGTCTAGCGCGTTGAAGGAGGCGGGATTGGCCGACGTGGGCGTCACCTGCGGCGAGCCGACTAATTGGTACCGCTTCGACGCCTGGGGATATGCCGACGCGATCACCGACGACTCCGATGCCCTGAGGCAACTAGCCCTGATCACTTCCCACGGCTTCTACTCCGGGACCTACGGCCAATGGTTCGGCGAGCATAAGAGCGCCGGGATCGACAAACTGCGAGCCCTCCGTCCCGATCTTCACGCTTGGGTGACTTCCACGAGTTGGAGTCAAATGGACGCCCGAAATATCAAGGAACACCACGGAAACATTTACACCGCCAAAGTCAACGGCATCATCCCTTGGGCCGGCATTCAGCGACCCACGCAATGGATCGGCGGCGATCCCAATCCCGGCTCGGCCTTCACGGTCCATGAAGACGGCTCCTGGGAGGTGCGGCGAGGCTACTGGTTTTACAAGCAAGTAACCACGGCCGGGCAACCAGGAATGGCCGTGGTACGCACCTCCGCCATGGATTCCGAGATTGCCGTCATCGCGTTCGACGACAACGGTACGGGGAACCCGGATGCATTCGTCGTGGTCAATATCGGCAGTGACAAGAAGGTCTCTCTGCGAATCAAGGGTACTTCCGCAAAATCGTTCACGGCATTTCGCACCAACCAAGAGGGCACCGAAAAATTCGCCGCCCTCGGTTCGCAAGACGTGGAATCCGGGGTCTTGATTTATGATGCCCCCGGCGGTTCCGCCACCACTTTCTTCGCTAAAGATTGAGCAAGTCGGCGACGTCGTGACGGCAGCCCTGCGTACAGCGTCCATGGAAGCGAGTGAGCTCGATGCTCAACCTTCCGGGAGGGATGAGCCGTATGATTTGTCCTCGCTGTAAAAAGCCGCTGGAAAAAAAGGTCACCCCGAAAGGCTCCTTCTTCGAGTGCTCCGAATGTCGCGGTCGAGCGATCAACTGGGCCGTCGTCAAAAGACGTGTTCGCAAAGAGGTGGTGCGGCACATTTGGCAGGAGGTCAGGGAGAAGGCCCCTTCCTCCGCCCTCGCCTGCCCCGCCTGCCGCCGGAGTATGAGCCTCGTCGCCGTCGGCGTCGGTGACCATTCCTTGGAAATCGACCTTTGTCAGCGCTGCCAGTTGGCCTGGTTCGACGCCGGGGAACTGCAACGCCTTCCCACGAGTGAGAGCTCTCCCGCCTTACAACGGGAGTTTCCGCCGGAAGTGAAGGAGAAACTCGCCCTCTTGGAATTGGAGAGGATGCGCCGTCTTGAAAGTCAGGCTGTCGCCGAGGATGAAATCCCGGACAACCCTCTGCATTGGTTGATCGCCCTGCTCGGCCTTCCCGTCGAGCTCGATGCTCCCGCCGTCCGCTGCCGGCCTTGGATCACCTGGGGACTGGCGGCGGCTTGTATCGCGATTTTCTTCGCCACCTGGCGCGACACGCCCGGTTTCGCCGAGACATTCGGCATCATTCCCGCTGACCTCTTCCGCTTGGGCGGTTTGACTATCTTCTCTGCCTTCTTTCTGCATGCCGACATTTGGCATTTGCTGGGCAACGTATATTTCCTCTTGGTCTTCGGCGACAACACCGAGGACCAGCTCGGGCGATTACCCTATCTCGGCCTGCTGATCCTCGGCCAACTCTTCGGCGCGCTTTCCCACGCTCTATTGGTGCCGCACTCCACGGTCCCCTGCATCGGGGCCAGCGCAGCCGTCTCCGCCGTGATCGTCTTCTATGCGTTGAGTTATCCCAATGCCGCGATCGCGGTGATGTGGCGCCATTACCTTTTCTTTCGCTGGCTGCGTTTTCCTGCCGCGGTGGGGCTGATTCTGTGGATCATCCTTCAAATAATCCTAACCTCGCTCCAAGCCCAAGACCTCACCAATGTATCGGCCGCGTCGCATCTAGGAGGCGCCTTGGTGGGCATGATAATCTGGACGATCTATCGGCTTCAACGCGGCGGTGACGGCGGGAATCTCTGAGATCGAGACCGCTATCGCCTGCGCCGCACCGCGAGGTTCTTTGCCCGAAACCGAGCCGGCGAACCCGGCACCGTCCCTCTCCACGTTTTTGCGGCGGCGGCTTCGCCGATCTTGCCAAGGCCGATCGTCGCGGCGCACAATAGTTTCGGGCATGCAGCCGCGACTCGCTTTCCCTGCTAGCGATCGCCCACCCACGCACAACGCAAATTCCGGCGAAGACCGCTTCAGGAGCCGATCATGGCCAAAGATACCGATGTCCGAATCGTATCCGTGGACACCGCCACAGAGGAATACGCTTACCGCACGCCGATGAAGTTCGGGGGCCGCGTCGTGGAAGGCGTGATTCTTCGGAACGTGGTCATCGAGGTGGAAACTCGCCGCGGACTTCGCGGACGCGGATTCGGCTCCATGCCCGTCGGCAACGTCTGGGGTTGGCCCAGCAGCGTGGTACCGGCCGAGGATACCCTGACCGCCATGACCCGAATGGGCGAGCACCTCGTCTCTCGCGTGGCGGAACACAAAGGCTGGGGCCATCCCTTGGAGATCACGCCTGATTGGGCAGGCTATTATGATACTGCGGCCGAAGAGACGGCTCAGGAATTGCGCTTGCCGGAACCCATGCCCAAGCTTGCTCGCCTGGTCGTCGCAAGCCCCTTCGAGGCCGCACTGCACGACGCCTACGGCAAGGCCCTCGGCAGGAACTCGTACGACTTGCTGGGAAAGGAATTCGTCAGTGCCGACCTGGGACATTTCCTCTCGCCCGAATTCGCCGGAGAATACTTGGACGCCTACACGTTGCGGAGACCGAAGGATCGCATGCCGCTGTACCACCTGGTGGGAGCCTTGGATCCGCTCACCGACCAAGATATCCCGCAGCGTCTCAACGACGGCCTGCCGGAGACGCTGCCGGAGTGGATCCTTGCGAACGGCTTGACCCATTTGAAGATCAAGCTCAACGGCGATGATCTGGATTGGGATGTGCACCGCGTGGTCGCCGTGGATCGGGTCACCGCGGAAACGCAGTCACGACGGGGCTGCGACCGCTGGTTCTACTCGGCCGATTTCAACGAGCGGTGCAAGTCCGTGGATTACGTCCTCGAATTCATGGCCAAGGTGCGGGAACAGACGCCCCAAGGATTCGAGCGGCTGCAATACATCGAGCAGCCGACGCACCGGGATTTGCGTGCCCACCTGGAGAACAAAATGCACCGGGCGGCGGCGATCAAGCCGGTAGTCATCGATGAATCCCTAGTGGACTACGAGAGCCTGATGTTGAGCCGCGAATTGGGGTATTCGGGTGTGGCGCTGAAGGCGTGCAAGGGGCAAACGGAGGCCCTGCTGATGGGCGCGGCAGCCCAAAAGTTCCGCCTGTTCCTCTGCGTACAAGACCTGACCTGCCCCGGCTATTCCTTCCTGCACTCGGCCTCCCTGGCGGCTCGCATCCCAACGGTGGCCGCCATCGAGGGCAATGCCCGGCAATACTGTCCGGCCGCCAATCGCGGATGGGAAGATGCCTATCCCTCCATGTTCCGCATCCACGACGGTACGGTAGGCACGGGGATTTTGACCGGCTCCGGCCTCGGCTTCGAGCCGATCGCGACCGGCATTCGCTAAGGCTGTGCCGATCGCGCACGCCGTCGCGGTCGCGCTGTCTCCGGCCGGGTCACAAGAGGCATCGGCACCCCGTCGCCTTCACCCCGCGGCGCAGGCGACGGGAACCGGCGCCAAACCCACTTCCAATGTGAGCGGCCCCCACTCCGTTTCGAAACTGATGCAAATAGGCGTTACATTAGAAGGAAAATGAACTTCGTGGTCTTTCCCGGTGATGACGTTGGGGAGACTGACGGCCAATTCGTAGACTTCCAGTTGGGCCTTCGCCCCGCCGGCCACCATGTTGGTCAGCTCGCCGACGGCGTCGAGAACGTCCGCATCGACCTCGGTCGTCTCGGTCAAAAGCAAGGTGGACGCGGCCTTGAGTGCCACTTCCCGCGAGAGGCTCAAGACGACCGTCCCCACCGCTTTGCCGGTTAATCCGATCACGCCGCTGATTTCATGCGACGAGCGACCACTCTCCTTGAGGCTCAGTTCGCCCCGCCGGACACGGCAACTCAACATGGTCTGAAACGTGTTGTTCAGCGACGTGATGAACGGGTTGATGAACTCGGCTCGCATGGAAGGAATGCTCCCTAGTATTGCTCGTGCCGGAGAGTTGGTGCCGTCCGCGCCGTTCGTCTCGGTTTCCCGGGGCCGCGTAGCGGAGCCACGCGCCGGCGGCCCTGGCGTCTCTACCCCGTTCGCGACGGACACCATAGCCGACAAGGCCATTCAGCCGCGGAAGTTATTTGCCGCGAACAACCCTGCGACGCCCCTCGTGTCTTCGCAAACGTAGGTTTCTCCCGCCGGGGTGTCAAAGCCCTCCGGATGATGGGAGAGATTCTCGCCGGTGGGGCATGCGTGAAATCGTCAGAAAGCGCACAACCGGACTGCCGAAAGACGAGCGAGCAGGCAGGGGTTGCGGCCTCAAGGCGCTTCGTCGATCCGTCCCACCCAATCAGGGTGCTTCTTCGATGCGTCCCACCCAAACGGCCGAAAAGGCTTCGGACTCGAACAGCTCCACCCGCAGACTGTCGACCCGCGCTCGCGGGAAATCCGGGGCTTGCTGCAAGGCGGCCCGAACGGCTTCACCCAAATAGGCGACGAGGTGTTCGGCCGTGGTGTTCGGGAGGGGTAGGAAACAGCAATCCTCCCGGGGCAAACAGCGCCGCTTTCCGGCGGAGACGAGTTGCACTTCCCCGTCCTTTTCCACGACGCCGATCCAAGATGAATCGCCGGGAACGAGGACGCGGTGATCGAGGGGAAGGAGGATTTCCCGGACGATCTGCTCCAGGCGGAGAAAATCAAAAAGAAGACCGGCCGGCGACGGTCGGCCGGTCAGTTCGACGACGACCCTGTAGTCGTGGCCGTGAAGCGTCTCGCACGTGCCGTCGTCAAAACAAATAAAATGAGCGGCGCTGAACCGGAAGTGCGGCGACGCCGCTCGGATGGTTGCCGATGGAACGGAATGCGTCACGAACTCGCCCGATCATCTCCGTCGCGGGACCGGTGTCCGGACCGCCGATCCCTCCCCGACAGGCAGCACCCGCGGCACCGCCTTGCCGTCCAATCAAACCCGCCCGTTTTTTTGCCGGACTCAGGGTAAATCAGGCGAGGCCTCCGGAAGCGTCCCGGCCGACGCAACGCCCTTTCGCTCCCGACGTTTCTCCAATTCCCGCCCCACCACCTGGTTAAGCCGATCCGCCGCACGATTAATCACGGTGACCAGATCGGCGTCACGATCTTCAATCTTGATGAGCTTTCCTCCTTTCAGAGAAACCAGAACGCGACACTCCTTGTCAACGCCCCCTCGCGGACCATTCACGTCTTCGAGGACGACTTCCACGCTGTTGATCCACCCGTTGAACTGGTCGACGGCGAAACTGATCCGACGTTGGACCAATTCCTGCGTGGTCTCATCCAGATTGACGCGACGGGTTAAGACGCGGAGTTCCATGGTACCCTCCTCTCAAACCGCGAGAAAACGAGGACGTCCCCACCGGACGTCCTGACGGTTGCGCAAAAGAAGCATCCATTCCGCCCCGGAAAAGAGCAAAGACGGAGCAATACGGGATGCGGGACTCGGCATCGGTTCTCCCGAACTCACCCATCCCAAATGCATGGGCACCCCCGAGAAGAAAAGCCACGCTTCCATGTCGAAAAACGGAATCCTGCATGGAGCGACGGAAGGGGCCTCTCGGTCGCCCGCTATCGCGTACCATATCCTATCCGTGTTTCCAGCATAAACAAGCCTTTTTCATAATTGTAGTGCGCAGCGGAAGGGAAAACCGCCTTGAACCACCATTTTGGAGGGAAGCGGAGTTTTCGTCCCCCGACATACGCCGTTTGTAAGGACGCGGAAAGATTGCTTCCGGTTCGGCTTCTACACGGCAGCCATCGAATTGGAGCTGCTTGGCCGGGCCGTTCCGATCCCGACAAATGGCTACCCACCAAGAGCCCCCTCCCGTTCCGTCTTCCACACCGATCTTTAGCCTAGACGCCCCCGGCGGCCCGGCTTTCGTCGGCAAGCGCCGCAATTCGCGAAACCGCCCGATCGAATGCGGTGTATACTGTTACGCCTGGCTGCAATCCAGAGCATTATCACGGCTCGTTCGCCGGTGAGCAGTCTCGGCCTGCTATCGGGAAATCCGGCGGCGTTCCACGTTTTCCTCAGACCCATCGAGGCCGATCCGATCCATGATGGTCACTAGCGGCGGATTATCCCGTACCGTTTTGCGCTTGGCGGTGTTCAGTGTCGCCTTGACGACGCGGCTCGCCCACGGCGATCCGCTCGATTGGGGACTGATACCCCAGAATTGGAATTGGTGCGCGCACCTCGATGTCGACAATTTGAAAAAGTCATCCGTGGCAGTCCAAATCATCGATCAAATCGTCGATCAAAACGCCGATCTGCGCAAACTGCGCGAGATTCCGCTGATCGGCTTGAACCCCGGCGAAGACATCAAAAGCGCCACGATTCTCGGCACGGGCTTCAACCCCGAAAGGGGCGTCGTCCTGCTGCGCGGACGCTTCGACCAGAAGCGTTTAGGGGCCCTGGTTTCACTTTCCCCACGCTACGAAACGCAGTCCTTCGAGGGCAAGGTGTTGCATCGGTGGTGGGACCAGGACCAGAACTCCTATATGGTAGGCACGTTTCTGAGCGAAGATCGACTGGGCTTCGGCAAGGATGAGGCCGTGCTCCGTGCGACGATCACCGCCATGGGTGCGAATCGGACGGCTCCTGACCCGTTTTTTGTAAATGATCCGCAGACGTTTTTCGTCTTCCATGCCCGGGGCCTGGACGACCTGCCCGTCCCCTTCGCCTCGCCCATCGTGAAACGCAGCCGACGCTTGAGTTTGGCCGTCGGGCAGCGAGAAGATCAAGCATTTGCCATTTTGGCCGCCGAATTCCAATCGCCGAGCACCGCCGCCGACGTACGAGACGTGCTTGCCGGGCTGGCGGCGTTGGGCCGACTGCAAAACGCCGATCAACCACGGATTTACGAGTTGTTGCAGGCGATGCGATTCACGGCGGAAGGGAACGTCGTCCGCGGTGAATGGCAGGGATCGTCCGCAACCCTGCAAACGGTTTGGGAAAAGGACATCGTTCCGAAGTTGCCATAGATTTTTCTCTCCGGCAGGCGCAGAAAGAGATTGCATCACAGGATGTCCGCGGTGCAGGAATCGGAAGTGCGATGCGACCTCCAATCGCTGTCCGATGAGCAGTTGGCTCATCGGGCGCAGGAGGGCTGCGCCGCGAGTTTTGAGGAATTGGTGCGACGCTATCAGGTACCCATCCTCCACTTTTTGCGACGCAAGGCATTCGGCGCCGCGGACGTGGAGGATATGACGCAAGAGACGTTTTTGCGCGTGTATCGTAAGCTGCGGCATTATCGCGCCGACCGCGCGTTTCGGCCGTGGCTGTTTACGGTGGCCTTTCGCGTCGCCCTGAATGCGGCGCGTGACAAACGCCGAGCCGAGCAAGCCAAACCGATGGAGAGTCTCGTGATCGAGGCCCCCCCGTCGGCCCGCGACGGAGAGGATCGCGAAACACACTTACGGCTATGGAACATCGCCGAGGACGCCTTGACCCAGCCGCAATTCACCGCTCTGTGGCTGTTTTATGTCGAAAAGTTGAGCGTTCGGGAAATCGGTTACGTCCTCGGACGAACCGCGGCGTCGGTAAAGACTACGCTGTTTCGGGCGAGAAAGCGACTGGAGCCCTATCTCCAGGAGTTCACCGCGGAAAGGGAACGGCCGATCTCGCCCGCAGCGGAAGTCGGCCCGTGAGGAGAAGATGGAATCGTGAATCGCTCGTCGGGAGCGGCACGTGAGCGCGGGCCCCGGCCCACAATTGCTTCGGCCCGTATGGACGCCGTCGCTACCGTTGGTCGTTGATTTGATGAGGGAATTTCCCATGCGGGATTCGACGTCTTCCGATGCCGATCGCGGGTCCTTCGCAGACTCGCGGTTGGCGGTGCGCCTTCGGCAAGAGGCACTCCAGGATCGCCCCGCGTTTTCGCCGTCGCTCCACGCACGGATCATGCGGGCGGTGGAAAACGAGGCGACTCGGGAGAACGGCGGCGTCCGCCTCGTCCTCTTTCGAGGCGAAAATAACGCATGGAACCTGCGGCTGGTTTCCTTGGGCGTGATCGCCGCAACCCTGGTGATCGGTTCGGTCGTCTTATGGTTCGGCTTCAATCGCGGTGATTTCGGCGGCGTAGCGGCTTCGGGAACCGGGGGGGCTCAAATCGCCCAAGATGCCGCGGCTCCGCGACCGGACTCCGCCACGCCGCCGCCCGAGGTCTTGGAAACCGCGTCGTTGCTTCCCGACATCGCAATCCGGCAATTGCAGTTGACGTTGGTTCAGGTTCAAGACCGGCAATGGGCCTATCTGGACCACGATGCCGCAGTGGCCAAGCGTCTGGTCGAAAGCCAATTTCCGACCGGTTTGGCGGCGGCTGATACGCCGTGAACGCCGCCGGGACACGCGACCGCCGCATCGCGTCCCCAAAAGTTTGGCGCAAGATTCGCACCAAGGTCGGCATACCCTGAGATCGGCCAAGCAAACCGTTCTCCCCGGGGCAATCGCGGGGCCTTGTCTCGCGAGGTTCGGCCCTACCCGGTAACACGTTCGAGGACAAGCGTGCATCGCGACATCCGTCGCTTGGAACCCAAGTTCGCTGTCGGTTTTTTCACTGGAGGAGTTGTGCCATGAGAAGTAGATTGTCGTTCCGAATCCTGGCGGCAGCCGCCCTGGCGGGCGTGTTAGCCGCCGCGGTTCCATCGGTAGCCGTGGAGCCGATGGGCGTCGTTCGATTCGCTCCGCTCGATGAGTGGAATCGAATCATGGACGGGATCGAAGAGGTGAGCGGGGATTCCGCCGTCGGCAAGGCGTTGGGCCCCGCCCGAATCGGTCTCGCGATGGCGCGTGGGAGCGGGATCGACGCATCCCGTGCCTGGGGCTTGGCTTGTCTGCCCGTCGGCGACACCGCCGGTGTGGTCTTGATCGTGCCCGTCAACGACGTGGAACGGCTCCATCAGACGGCGAAGCCGGCGATCGAGGAGTTTGAAGAGCTGGACGGCGACGTCTATCGCGTGAAGATGGGGGGGCGCAACTTGTTCTGTGCCCTGGGTACCGGCTGGGTCTATGTTTCGGAAAAAGCCGAGGCTGTGACAGAGATGCCTAGCGATCCGTCCCCCTGGTTCGAAACCTTGGAAGGAGCGGGACTGGTGGCGGTTCGGGCCGACCTCGCAGCCGTGCCCCGTGCGCAGGCCGAGAAGGTACGCAATTGGCTCCGCAAGCAGGCGCGCGAAGCATTGCATCAACAGCCGGGCGAGAGCGACGCCGTGTTCGAGCTTCGCAAAGCCGCGTCCAAACGCATGGAAACCCTGCTTTGGGAGGTTCTCGGACAGACGGAAACCATCAGTTTTACCATCAACTGGGATCGTGACGCCGGCAAGGTCGTCCTGACGAGCGTCTGGAAGGCCCAAGATGGGACGGAGCTGGCGGATTGGTTCCGCAAGCAAGAGGGCCTTATCAGTCCGTTGCCGATGCTGCGGTCGTATCCGGGCACGCTTTCCTACCTCGGCTGGAATTACCTTTTCCCGGCCGCCTCTCATGCTGAGCTTGCCGCCGCCGGCCAGGTAATCGGCGCTGAATTACATGCCCAGCTCGACCGCAGTTTGCCCGATCCGACCGAGGCACAATTCGCCAAAGGCATGCTGGACGATTTCCTGCGGTTGTTGGGCGAAGCGGCTGCGAGCGGCCGCTCCGAAGGCGCCGTCGCCGCACTCAGCCGAGACGACGAGCTCTACCTGATCGCGGCCGGGCGCGTGCCTGATCCGAGCGGAGTCGAGGATCTGGCCGGCAAGATCGTCGAGGCGATTCAAGCCAAGGCCCCGCAGGCCGTGGTCTCCGTCCAACCCAACGCCTTTGCCGGGGAGGACTTCAAGATTCACCTGCTGAAGTTGAGCATGCCGGAGGAAGCGGCGAGGAATCCGGATCTGCAACGGATGTTCGGCCCGACGCTGAACCTTGCCATGCTCGTCTCGAAGGAATACGTGGCGGTGATCGCGGGCAAGGATGCGGAACCGATGTTGCGATCCCTTGTCGAGGAGGCCGAATCGCTCGGTCCGCAGGTGTCGCCCGCCGTGGAAATGCGGCTCAACATCGAGAAAGTCGTAGCATTCGCGTCGCGGTTCGTGCCCGAGCATCAGAAACCGAAGCTCGCCTCGGTTCTCGCTCTCTTCAGCAAAACCTCCGACGACGAGCAAATTCGGGTCAAGGTGACGTGCCAAGGTTCCGAGGTCCGCAAGACCGTCGAGATCGATCAGGCCCTCTTCCAGATTCCGCAGGTCGCTAGGTGAGAAGGTCGGCTTCGGCCCCGTTCATCAAGGAACGGCGGCTGCATTTCCGCAAGCTCGCTCGGCCCGACTTCGGTTCATGCCGTCGTCGGGCCGTTTGCTTCTCCGCGCGGCCCTTGCCGATGCCGAAACGCGCATCATCTTGACCACACTAAGGATGGGGCATACACTGTCAGCAGGCTTTTCGACCTCGGCCGCCGCTTTTTCCAAGTCCGCTCCCCAGGGGTGATCCGATATCGTGAAACGGGCCATCATCAGCGACATCCACAGCAACCTCGAGGCGTTGCAAGCCGTCCTCGCCGACGCCCGATCCCAGGGCGTGGAAGAAGTCTATTGCCTTGGAGACATCGTGGGATACGGCCCGAATCCGCGCGAATGCGTGGATTTGGCCATGCAATGTAAGGTCTGCCTCCTCGGTAATCACGATCAGGGCGCCCTTTTCGATCCCGAGGGTTTCAACGTGGGGGCGGAACGGGCGATTTTCTGGACCCGCGAGCAGTTGGAGGACGTCAATTCGGCCTCCCCGGCGGCCTTCAAGCGTTGGGACTTTCTGGGGGAACGGCCGCGCGTCCACAAAGAAGGTCCGATCCTCTACGTACACGGCTCCATTCGCAATCCGCTCAACGAGTACGTGTTTCCGGAGGATATCTACCAGCAAAGCAAAATGGAGAAGATCTTCTCGATGATCGAATGGATTTCGTTTCAGGGGCACACCCATGTTCCCGGCATCTTTACCGAGGACCTGGAATTCTTCTCGCCGGAGGAACTGGACCGCCAGGAATTTCGCCTGGACGAAAACCAAAAACTGATGATCAACGTCGGTTCCGTGGGGCAACCCCGTGACGGCGATCGCCGGGCGTGTTACGTAATTCAAGAGGACGGCCTGGTGCGTTTTCGCCGCGTCGAGTACCCCGCCGAAATCACGCGGGAAAAGATCCTTGCCATCCCTGAGCTGGACAACCGCTTGGGAGACCGCCTCCTCGAAGGACGATGAGCGGCGGACAAAGAGCCGATGGGGCAAGTTGGAAATCGGCCGGTAAGGCTGTCCGCGGAGGGCGTTTTCTCGCCAGTTACCATTTTCAGGCAGATTTGGATGACGGAGCGGATCGTGCTGAGCGCGTGCCTCTCTCAACATCCGCCCGCGGGCCAAGTAGGGGCACGGTCCGACGCAAAGCTGTACGTCGCGTCACGTAATCACCCAGCCGCCGTTCGGTAGACAACTT
>Ga0067045_1002906_pt1 | contig 40427 bp, 42 predicted proteins | sample TerdegcTABiofilm_FD_59184 | JGI IMG/M metagenome (GOLD analysis project Ga0067045, IMG submission 59184) | Combined Assembly of (Gp0054472, Gp0054536) Wastewater bioreactor microbial communities from Singapore -Terephthalate degrading... | reverse complement strand
AAAGCCGATCGGGGTGATGCCAGCCATCCTGCTCGTGCCGACCGCGCTCTCGGCGATCGGCTCGCAACTCTTCAAATCGATGGAGCTGCGGGACACGACCTCCAGCACGAAGTACCCAGTCTCCAACCCGCACCAGGGGAAGTTCCGGGTCGAGGTCAGCCGCTATCTCTCGAACGCGCAGTACACGGGCAACTCCTCGAAGGCCTGGTATCTGCTGGCCGAGCCGACCGACCTGCCGGTGATCGAGGTGGCGTTTCTCAACGGCCAGGAGTCCCCCACGATCGAAACGGCCGAGGCGGACTTCAACAAGCTCGGTGTGCAGATGCGCGGATACCACGACTTCGGTTGTGCGCTGCAGGACCCGCGTGGCGGTGTCAAAGCGAAGGGGGAGGCGTGATGGAGCTTGCACCTACATCTGCGACGCCGCAGTCCAACCACCACGGAATGTGGCGTGATATTCCCGGCTTCCCTGACTACCAGGCGAGCACGCTGGGGGATGTCCGCAGCCGCAAGTCCGGCGAATGGAAGCCGATTCGCGCGACGCGGCATTCCAAGACCGGATATCTGGCGGTCAGCCTTCGAGTGGGCGGCCGATATGTGACACGCAGCGTCCATCGGCTCGTTGCAACCACCTTCCTCGGTCCAGCCGACGGACGGGATGTCAATCACATCAACGGTGAGAAGCAGGACAACCGGCTCTGCAATCTCGAGTACCTGAGCCGCGGGGACAACCATCGACACGCCTACCGGACACGTCTTCGTGAAGCGGTGGGCAAGAAACTCAGTGACGAGGAGGTCCGCGCGATCGCAGCTCTGAAAGGCGTTCTCACGCAGCGACAGATTGCGCGTGAATTCGGAGTTTGCCGCGCGACTGTTGGTCTGATCCACAACCGACAGCGCCACCGATTGGTGCTGCAGAATTAGGAGAACAACAACATGGCTCAAGCAGTTTTTGTTCAAGAGGGAGACGCGATCGACTACACGCCCAGTTCGGATGTCGCGGCCGGTGATGTGGTCGTGCAGGGCGACCTGATCGGCATTGCCAAGCAAGCGATCAGCGCCAACACGCTGGGCGCGCTGGCTGTGGCCGGCGTGTTCGACGTGGCTAAGGCCTCCGGCGGAGGCGTCACGTTCTCGGCGGGCGACAAGGTGTACTGGGACAACACCAACAAACTGGCCGTGGCGACCGATGCTGGTGGTACCAACAAGCTGCTCGGCAAGGCGATCGCCGCCGCGGCTGATGCCGACTCCACCGTTCGCGTCCGTCTGAGCCAGTGAGGAGGGCCGCATGGCCGATCTGCTCGAATGGGCCTCGAACTGGCTGGAGGACAAGCGGACGGAACATGCCACGCGAACGGTCACGTACCAGCGCGGAGCGAACACCGTCGACGTGTCCGCCTCGATCGGCCGCACCATCTTCGAGGTTGATAATGGCTTCGGCATCGTGGAGCGGACCGAGTCGCGGGACTACCTCGTGTTATCCGCCGACCTCGTGCTGGCCGGATCGCCGACGCTCCCCGAACGGGGCGATCGCGTCCGCGAGACGCAGGGGACGACGACGTTCGTGTACGAAGTCATGGCCCCCGGCAAGGAGCCGCACTGGCGGTACAGCGACCCGTACCGCAAGACGCTGCGGATTCACACGAAGCATGTTGCAACTGAGGCGGCATAGCCGCTTGGTTCACGACGGGAGAGTCAATCTTCATTCGAACGCCGACTGGGAACTCAGACAACACCTAGCAGTGAGAAAACTTGATGGCCGTGATCACCGACATCGCGGACGCCGTCGCCGCGGAGATCAACGCCGGCTCGTTCAGCCTGCCGGTCGATGCAACGCGAGAGTACCTGCCGCACTTCGACCTGGAGGACATGCAGACGCTGCGCGTGACTGTCGTTCCGAAATCGGTGACGACGCAACCGGGCGATCGGAGCCGCAATCAGTACGACTACGCTGTTGATGTTGCCGTGCAGAAGAAACTCGACACGGCGGACAACGCGGAGATCGATGCCCTGATGACTCTGACAGAAGAGATCGGAGATCACTTGAGGTTCAGGCGCCTGTCTGGGTTTCCAGAGGCGATGTGGATCAAGACGGAGAACGAACCGATCTACTCCCAAGAGCACCTGCAGGAGATGCGGCAGTTCACGAGCGTGCTGACGTTGACGTTCCGGGTGATGAGGTGACGCAGTGATCGGAATGAGACTCAACCAGGCGAAGGGACTCTTCTTCGACCAGCCGGCGGTCATGAACGCCGTTGACCGGGCCGAGCGAAAAGTCCTCACCAAGTTCGGCGCCTTCGTCCGCCGGGGAGCGCGCTCCAGCATCCGCAAGCGGAAGGCGGTGTCGCAGCCCGGCTCGCCGCCGTCAAGTCACACAGGGTTTCTCAAGCAGAACATCTACTTCGTTTACGAACCCAACCGATCGAACGTCGTCATCGGACCGATCCTGCTGGGCAAGGGGACCGACGCTCCGGCCCTGCTGGAACACGGCGGCAAAGTCACGCGGCGCATCAGGAATCGACGCGTGAGGATGACTTACCGGCCGCGGCCCTACATGGGACCGGCGTTCGAACGTGAGAAGCCCAAACTGCCCGCGATGTGGCGCGACTCGGTTCGCTGATCACTGACTGGAGACCATGCCATGATCAAACTCGGAATGGAAGCGAAGCTGTACCGGAACACCGGGACGTATGCCGCGCCAACCTGGGTCGAGATGACCAACGTCAAGGACTTGACGCTCAACCTCGAGGCGAGCGAGGCCGACGTTACCACCCGCGGCAACGCCGGCTGGCGGGCGACGATCGCCGCGCTCAAGGACGGGTCGATTGAGTTCGAGATGGTGTGGGACACAGGCGACGATGACTTCACTGCGATCAAGGACGCCTTCTTCAACGGCACCACCATCGAATTCGCCGTGATGGACGGCAACGTGGCGACTAGTGGCTCGCAGGGGCTGCGGGCCACGATGTCGATCACGAACTTCAGCCGCAGCGAAGCGCTAGAGGAAGCCATCACCGTCAGCGTCACAGCCAAGCCCACCTATGCCGCCGACCCGCCCGAATGGATGACCGTGCCGTAAGGAGGCCGCTCGTGAAGACGTTCACCGACAACGCGGGCCGTACCTGGACGGTCCCCGTCAACGCCGATGGCATCAAGCGGGTCCGCTCGCTGCTCGGCGTCAACCTGCTCGACGTGCTTGACGACGGCTGCAAACTGCTGGCCGACCTGCACGACGACCCGGTGCTGCTGGTGGACGTGCTGTACTGCCTGTGCAAGCCGGAGGCGGACGCCAAGCAGGTCACGGATGAGGAATTCGGGCGGGCGATGTCAGGCGACGCCCTCGCACACGCGGCCGAGGCGATTTTGGAGGGCCTCAGCGATTTTTTCCCGAATGCCCGGCAGCGGGCGGCGATGAAGAACCTGCTCAAGAGGACGGAGACGGTCGTCGAGCGGCTGCTGGACCACGCGGAGACGACGATCGCCGGGCTGGACCCCGAATCGGTGGCGCAGAGTGCTATCGCCTCCTTTGGGAACTCGCCGGCGTCATCGGGATCGACCCCGGCCCCCTGACGCTGCGGGAGCTCGTCTGGATGGCCGAGGCCCGATCCCGCGAGCAGTGGAACCACACATCGGCCGTGCTGGCGCTCCTCGCCAACTGCCACCGCGACCCGAAGAAGACTAGGGCATTCAAGCCCGCCGATTTCCACCCGCACCTAAACCGGGAACAGCAGGCACCGTTGCCGAAGGCCGATATTGCACTACTCAAGACGATTTTCGTGGACCGGAGGACCTGATCTGACATGGCAACCGCGAGCGGCATTCGCGCAGGCCGAGCGTTCGTCGACCGGCACGGCCGGTTTGTATTAGACGCCGCAATCACGATTGGAAGCTGACATGGCCAGTTCGCAAGGCATTCGCGCAGGCCGGGCGTTCGTCGAGCTCTTCGCCGACGACTCGCAGCTCGTGCGCGGCCTCAACGCGGCGAAGAAGCGGCTGCAGGCGTTCGGCGCGTCGGTGCGGGCCATCGGCACGAAGGTTTTCTCTGCCGGCGCCTTGGTCGCCGGACCGTTGTCACTGGCGGTCAAGGCGGCGAGCGACATGGAAGAGACGCTGAACAAGTTCAACGTCGTGTTCGGCGACAATGCCGCCGCCATGAAGGAGTGGGGGGATGAGTTCGCCGGGCAGATCGGCCGTTCGAAGAAGCAGGTCGCCGACTTCCTGGCCGGCACGCAGGACCTGCTCGTCCCCATTGGCTTCGACGCCGCAAGTGCCGCGGAGATGAGCAAGCAACTTACCGGCCTTGCAATCGACCTGGCCTCGTTCAACAACATGGCGGACGCCGACGCGCTCCGCGACCTCCACGCGGCACTTACCGGTTCTGGCGAGGTGATGAAGAAGTACGGCGTGATCGTCAACGAGACGGCCGTCAAACAGGAGTTGCTCAACCGGGGGATGGACGCGAGGAACACGACCGAGCAGCAGAAGGTCCTGGCCCGCCTGGCCATCATTCTTCGCGGCACGACGGCCGCGCAGGGGGACGCCGTTCGCTCGGCCGGATCGTTCGCCAACCAGATGAAGGCGCTGCGAGCCAAGGTCGATGATGCGGCGGTCGAGATCGGCTCCGCGCTCTTGCCAGTCGTGACGCCGCTTCTCACGAAGATGGCCGACGGGGTGAAGATCGTCGGCGATTGGATCAAGCAGAATAGCGGCCTGGTGGTCAGCATCGCCAAGATTGCCGCCGTGGTCATGGGGGCCGGTTTGGCCTTCGTCGTCATCGGTACGGCGATCTCCGGGTTCGGGGCGACGCTGGGGGCCATGTCCGCAGTCATCGCCGGCGTGGGGACCGCCATCGGTTCTCTCGGCTCGATGCTGGCGGCCCTGCTGTCGCCGATCGGGCTGGTCATCGCGAGCGTTACGGCGCTGGCTGCCCACCTGTTGACCTCGACCGACGCCGGCGGCCAGGCGCTGTCCTGGCTGGGGGACCGGTTCAATTCGCTGAAAGGAACCGCGCTGTCCGCATGGAAGGGGATCGGCGACGCGCTCGCGGCTGGCGATTTGGGTTTGGCGGCGAAGATCCTCTGGCTGACGCTGAAGCTCGAATGGCAGAAGGGCGTCAACGCGCTCAATCAGGTCTGGGTCAAGGTGAAGGAATTCTTCCTCTCGACTTGGACTGAAGCGGTGTTCGGTGCGGCGAAGATCGCCACGAATGCCTGGGCCGGCTTGCAAACGGCATGGACTGAGACGGTCGATGTACTGCGCGATGCGTGGGTCTCATTCACCACGTTCATCGGCAAGAACTGGAACCGCGTCGTCGGCTTCCTGAAGACGGCCTGGCAGAAGCTCAAGTCGTTAGTCACCGGGGAGGACTCGTCCGACATCCAGCAGCAGATCGACGCCGAGACCGAGCGGATGAATCGCGAGCTGGATGAGAAGCGAGACCGCGACATCATCGAGCGCGAACAGCAGCGAAAGCAGCGGCTCTCGCAGATCGAGGGCGAGCGCACCGGCACGCTCAGCGAACTGGAGCGAATGCGCGCGGCCGAGCAGGCGGCCCGGCAACAGCAGCACGCGGCCGACCTGCAATCCTCCGAGGCTGCACTCGACCTGGCCCGCCGCGAATGGCAGCAGGCCATCGACGAAGCGGCCCGCCTGCGCCGCGAGTCCGAAGCCGAGGCTGGCCCGTCGCCAATCAAGAAGCCCGGCAACCTGGAGGACCTCCAGCGGCAGTTGGCGGCCGCTAGCAGCCAACTGAGCGACGTGGCGAAGGTGAGCGTCAGCGGCACGTTCAGCGCGGCCGCCGTGCGAGGCCTCGGAGGGGGGAGTGCCGCCGACCGCACGGCGCGGGCTACGGAAGAGACGGCGAAGAACACGAGACGAATCCTTCAGGAAGCCCAACACGGCGGGCTAGTCTTCAGTTGATTGATAGCCATGTCAGTTGTCGTTTACGAGAAATGGGACAGCCGCGAAACGACGATCAGCGAAGATTCGACCGTCGATTTGCGGTACATCATCCGTGGAACGGATGACGATGCCACGGCTAACGATGCCCTGTTGACGGCCGCGCCGGTATCCTACGGCGGACTCGTCCGGCAGAGCGCCCACATCGAGCGGATCGCCGAGGATGCCTGGGAAGGTTCCGTCCGCTATGGGCTCCTGGGGCCGCCGGAAACCGGTGATTCTTCGTTCTCGTTCGACACCGGCGGCGGGACACAGCACATCACGCAATCGCTGGCGACTGTCGGGGCGTATTCGGCCTCCGGGCCGCCGCCCAACTTCCACGGGGCTATCGGGGTTTCCCGCGACAGCGTCGAAGGCGTGGACATCACAGTCCCCGTCTACAACTTCACAGAGACGCACTACATCGACGCTGATTTGGTGACCGGAGCCTACAAGGCTGCGCTCTTCTACCTCACAGGGACGGTCAACAACGCCCCGTTCCGGGGTTTCGCTGCCGGAGAGGTGCTGTTCCTGGGCGCGTCGGGCTCGAAGCGTGGTCCGGAGGATTGGGAGATCACGTACCGCTTCGCTGCCAGTCCGAACGCAACCGGCCTAACCGTCGGCGACATCACCGGGATCAACAAGCGGGGTTGGGAATACCTCTGGGTCCGCTACGCGGACGCCGAGGATACGGCGGCCAAGGTGCTGGTGAAGCGCCCCGTCGCCGCCTATGTCGAGCAGGTTTACCCCTATGGCGATTTCTCCAGCCTGGGAATCGGGACCTGACGTGTGGGCGATGCATTCAAGAAAGTCCGGACCGGTGAGCCTCTGCGGATTCCCGCCGAGACGTTCAACGCATTCATTGACGCCGCGCGCGACTTCAAAGCGCGGCGGCAGTCGTCGGTGCGCGATCCAGCGGTCGAGTTCCACCAGACGGGGATCATCCCGGTCAAGAACGCCAGCGGCGGTGACCGGGAACGATTCGACGTGCTGGGGATCGATCGGCCGATTTTCACGCCGGCCGACAACCTGCAGAGTTTCCTGAACCAGGTCGCTGTGGTCGGCGTGACGCCCAGCGAGGATGAGCACGTCGGACGGTTCGTAGTCTTGCTGGAGCCGTTGCGCGAAGGAGCCATCGGTCGCGGCTGCATTTCGGGTGTCTGCCCGGTGCGGCTCAACGTCCTCGATGAAGAGCACGACTGGGCCGATGTCGAGGATGGCGAGAACGACAGCCTGAAGACCGACGACGCGGGAGGGGCGTTCATCCTGTGGAAGTCGCCGCCGGGATCGGGTTATGGCAGTTACGGATACGACTACGGATATGGCTACTACTACAGCAACTTGCGGTGGGCGCTGGTTCGCCTCAGCAACTTCAGCGACAGCGATCAGTGGGGGGTGGTATGAGTGAGGCTGCCGCCGTCCTGGCTGAAATCGTCCGTCGTGGCATCACGCTTGAGCCTCGTGGCGACATGCTGGCGTTCCGCCCGCGCCGCAAGGTGACTGGCGAGCTACACTCGCTGCTGGAGCGGCACAAGTCGGAGATCCTGCGGCTGCTGCGGGGCGAGCCGGAGACAACGAACGGTCAACCCGCCGCTCCCCAGGCAGCCGAACGGATGCCGGACGCGAACGTGTCGGTCGTGGTCGTTGATCCGGTGCCGGCCATGCTCGAATCGGTGCTGCTGTCCGTCCTCGGTCAACGCCTTCGCCCGCGCGAAGTCCTGGTCCTTGGAAAGGCCGAGCGGAAGCTGCGCAGATACGTCCGGCAGTTTGCGGGGCGCGGCGTGCGCGTGGCGAACTCGTTCCTGGATGCCACGGCCGAGTTCGTCCTGCTGCTCGACGGCCGCACGCTGCCGCTGGCGGACTGGATTCTCGGCGCACTGCCGTTGATGAACGACCCGCAGGTCGGCGTCGTCTACAGCGACCACGAGCTACTGACCGGCGCAGGGGGGCGGACGGCCTATCCCGATCGCGTCGGCGCTGATGATCTCGCCCGGTCGGGTCTCGTGGCACCGACCGTGCTTGTGCGCCGTGAAGCGCTCGTTGAAATTGGCGCGTCTCAAATCACGATTCCGCGGCTGCTGCAAAGGCTGGCCCGTACCGGCTGGCAACTCCGCAAGCAGGGGACGCCAGTGCTGTTCCGTGGCGCTGAGGATCAGGACTACTTCGACCGGCAGGACTTGGCTTCCGAAACCGTGACGCTGTTCATCCCGCTGGCCGGGCGGGAGCACCTGTGGCGCGAGACGCGGAGGTTCCTCGACAATCAGACCTGGCCGCACGAGCAAGTCCGCCTCGTCCTGTGCGACACGTCTCAGGACCCGCAGTTCGGGCGGCTCGTCCGGGACTGGATCGGCCGTTGCGACTATCCAGACGTGCGGCACATGAGGTACTCACCTGGGACGAAGGGACTGGCCGACCTGCCACGCGACCAGCAAGTCATCGCGGTCAACCAGGCGATGTGCCGCATCTACAACCGGCTGCGGGAGGCGATCACCACCGATTACGTGTGGGTGCTCGAAGACGACATCATCCCGCCAGACGACGTGCTCGAACAACTGCTGCGGGCTTTTGACGAGAACGTGGCCTCGGTCTGTGCTCCGTACCGTTCCCGGTTCGATGGCCGATACCTCGTCTGGTCTCGCGAACGCGCCGGCCCGCACGGCGGGTCTGTCGGCAACGGCGTCCATCAACTGGCCCCGCCGTTGCCCGATCGGCCGCAGGTCCAGGCGCGGCAGCGGGTTCGGCTGCCTGGTGCTGCGGGCCGAGGTCCTGCGCCAGCACATCTTCTGTCTGCCAGCGGGCCAGGTCTGCTTCGACGTCCGGTTCTTCCGCACGCTCGATCCCCGCTGGAGGCGGCGCGTCGATTGGTCGTGCGAATGCCGGCACCTGCACAACACGCCCCGGCCTCGGGGGCGGATCACGAAACGGAACCTCCTCTATCACATCACGCCGTTCGCCACGAATGATATCTGGCTTCGCAACGTCCGGCAGTTGCTGAAGCGGATCGACCTGTTCAACGGCCGCCGGGTGATCGCCGTCGCGACCGGAGAAGGTCTCGTCTCCCCTGAGGAGGTCCGGAGCGCATTCGGCCGGCACGAAATCGAGCTCCTCACGCGGCCCAATTCGCGGGAACTGCGTGAGAACGCCACGTTCCTGCCGCTGCTAGAGCGGATCGCCGATCCTGACCCGCAGACGGCGACGTTCTACGCTCACGCAAAAGGCGTGGCGAAGGACGTACTCTGCCTGGGCGACCCGCTCGGTTCGCGGTACTGGCGGAACGCCATGTACCACGAACTGCTCGACGACTGGGAGCGGATCAACGAGTTGCTGGAAGACTACGCCATCGTCGGCACACACCGCCGCCAACACAACGAGAATCACCGCATTTACCCGGATGGGCAGAGCGAATCGAGTTGGCACTTCGCCGGGACGTTCTTCTGGTTCCGCAACCGGGACGTGTTCGAGACGAACCGCTGGCGCGAGGTCTGGCAGCCGACCGGCTGGGGCGCGGAGGCCTGGCCGGGGCGGATGTTCGACTTCGAGCAGTCAGCGTGCGTCGCTTACGACGGCCTCGTCGAACACTACAACCCCGACAGCTACGACCCGCAGATCGAGGACGAGTAAGGCATGCGAACCGACGTGACACTGGTGACCGTTCTCTACCGGCCGGACTGGAGCCGCACGGGACGTATCCTGCGCGATGTGCTCGCGGCGGCCGACGCATGCGGACTCCCGGCGGAGCTGCTGGTCATTGACAATTCGCCGAACCCCACCGTGGAGGCGCTCGGCCTGGCCACAGCGGACAATCGTGCCCGCGTCATCTGGAACCAGGGCTACAACATCTATCTCGTGGGAGCGCTGACGACGGCGGCCCGCGAAGCACGCGGCGACGCGTTCGTCTACATCTGCGCGTCGCACGGCCTGGTCAATGATCCGACATGGCTGGCCGACCTCATCACCCCGTTGGCCGACCTGCAAGTTGCGTTGGCCGGCCATGTCCATCCGTGCGAGTTCAACCGCGTGGCGGCCGTCCCCGAGGACATCATCGAGCCGCAGATTCATGTGCAAGGGGGCGTCTGGGCGGCCCGCACTGCTCTTCTGCGGGAGATCGGGTTCAGTCACCGGTTCCCGTTCGAGTTCTGCGACGTCGACCTGTCCCGCCGCTGTCTGGCGGCCGGCTACCAGCTGGCGTCCGTCCCGTCGGTCGTCTCCATCGCCGGCGGCGTCGTTCCCGATCCGGAGCGTTACAAGTATGTCCACGATTACCGATAGACACAGCGTGCGCGAGAAACCGTTCCGCCACGTCGTCATTGACGACTGGGCCGAACCGGAACTGGTCCGCGCCGCGGAGGCCGAGTGGCCCGAGCCGTATTGGCCGTTCTGGCATCGCTACGAAAACGGCAAGCTGGCCACGAAGGACCCGCTCCGTTTCCCGCCCGCCTGCGCGGAACTGATCCGGCGGCTGCTCTGCCTGCCGGTGGGCGAACTCCTCGGCGTCGACGGGGCGTTCGGCGACTGGCACTGTCACGGGGGCGGGCTGCACGCCATGCCGCCGGGCAGTTCGCTCGGCGTCCATCTCGACAGCGACCATCACCCCGCCACGAATTGGCGGCGGGCTGCGAATGCCGTGCTGTATGTGACCCGCGCCTGGGACGAGCGCTGGGGCGGCGAGTTCGAGCTGTGGAGCGCCGACGGCCGGTACTGCGTCGAGCGGATCGAGCCCCGATTCAACCGACTGATGCTCTTCGAGCCGTCGGACGTCGCCTACCACGCAGTCGCGCCGATCCGCGGGCCGGTCACGCGCCAGACGTTGACTGTGTTCTTCTGGCGGCATGGGTCCTGTGCTCAAAGACGCGCCCGCGCGCAATTCGTGGTTGAAGGGCAACAATGAACCAGATCCGCAACAGTGAAGAATTGGAACAGGCCTTCGACCGGCTTGGCCCTTGGACGACGCGCTTCTGCATCGCCGGGCAGACGCTCGGCGGTGGGTTCGAGGTCGGCGAGGATGAGCCGCTGATGCGCGATTTCCTGGACCGATACCCATACCCCGGGCGCGTGCTGGAACTGGGCTGCATGGAAGGCGGGCGCACATTCCCGCTGGCCCGCCGCGCCGCTCACGTCGTGGCGGTCGATGTCCGGCGCGAGCACTTACAGCGGGCGCGCTTTGTCGGGACACACCTGGGCGTCTCCAACGTCACTTTCCTGGAGCTGGACCTGGAGTCGTGCGACCTCGCCATCCTGGGTGAGTTCGATGCCGTCTACAACGTGGGACTGCTGTACCACCTGGCCGACCCTGCCCGGCTATTCCGCCAGTTGGCAACCATCACGCCGAGAATGTTCCTTTCGACCTACGTCGCCGGCGACGAGGATGACCTCGTGGAGCGCGGGGGCTATAAGGGCCGGCTCTGCCGGGAGAACCCGGCCGACTTTGTGGGTGGGGTCCGCAGCCAGTCGTTCAGGCCGACACATCAGTCGCTGCTGAAGATGCTCGACGATGCCGGCTACCGGGCTGTCGAAGTCGTCCGGGACGAAGGTGAAACCCTTTCGCTCTGGTGCCGCACTTCGGCTTCCGTTGACACAAGCCAACCGCTTCATCGCGCCGTTCCCAGCGCGGCCGTGATCGTCACCTGCCACAACTACGCCCGTTACCTCGACGAGTGCCTGCGCAGCGTCGTCGCCCAGACCCGCCGGCCTGACGACGTGCTGGTGGTGGACGACGCGTCAGACGATGACACTGCGGAAGTCGCCGCCCGATGGGCCGATTGGGGAGTGCGTTACCTGCGCGTCGAGCATCGCGATCCCCGCATGGCGCGCCTGGCCGGGCTGAACACCACGCAGTCCGAGTTCGTCTGTTTCCTCGACGCCGACGACCGGCTCTCGCCGGACTATCTGCGCACCGGTCTGGGGGCGTTCGACCGCTACGACGTCGGGATCGTCTATTCCGACAGCGACCTTTTTGGGACGGAGAACCGCTTCAAGCCAGAGCCGGAGCGAGTCGACCCTGGCGAGCTGAGCCGCACCAATGTCGTCCACAACGGTGCCCTGGTCCGCCGCGAGGCGCTGGAGATGACCGGCGCCCTGGAAGTCCCCGTCGACTCGCGTCGCGCCCACGAGGATTGGCTCGTCTGGCGGAGGCTGCTGGAACAGGGCTGGAAGGCCAATTGGCAGCGGGGGATTTACTGCTACCGCTTCCACGACAGCAACCGCTCCGAGCCGAAACGGCACGACCCCTGCTACTTCGACCTGCGGGCCCTGGAGCATGAGACGATCTCCCTCTTCGTCGCGCTCTCCGGTCGGGCGTCGCTCTGGCCGCGGTTTCAGGAGTTTTTGGAGACGCAGACCTGGTGCCACGACCAGATGCGATTGGTGCTTCTGGACACAAGCCAATGCGACACGTTCGGCCGACAGGTTCGCCGCTGGCTGGCCGAGTGCGACTATCGCGACGTCCGATACCTGGCCGAAGCGGTCGGGCAGCCGGGCCTGGCCGACCAGGAGCGCCGCCGACGGCCCGACGTGCAGGACGCCGTCCGCCTGGCGGCCGCCAGAATCTACAACCGCATGGCCCGCGAGGTGACGGGGCAGTTCGTCTGGATCGTCGAGGACGACGTGATCCCCCCAGCTGGCGCGGCCGAGCTTCTGCTGCGCGCCTTCGACGAAGAAACGGTCTCCGTCGCTGCTCCTGTTCCGTCGCGCTATCACACCGGCTACATCGCCTGGACCGAGGGCCATGAGATCATCCGCGAGCGCGGCGAGGGTATTCAAGAGATCGAAGGCAACGGGTTTGGCTGCGTCATGCTTCGCGCTTCGGTCCTGAAAGACGCCGTCTTCACCTGCCGGCAGCCGCCCTACGTGGATTTCGACCCGGCCTTCTATGAACGGCTCAAAGAGACCGGCCGCTCGGCGAAGCTCTGCTGGAAGGCCGAGTGCCGGCACTTGGACGTGGGCCAAGGAGAGAAACACCCATGACGACGAAGTTTGTCATCCTCAGCCAGCCGCGCACCGGGTCGAGTCTGCTTCTGACCGCGCTGTGCCAGCATCCCGACATTTTCGTCCACGGCGAACTCCTCAACACGTGGCAAGAAAGCGAGCTGCCCTACGGCGGCCGCGAGCGGTTCTTGGCGGCGCTCGACAGGTCGGAGCACCCCGTGGTCGGCTGCAACGTGCACGCCTGCCAGCCGTACCGCGAGCAAAGCGATTGGCGGCAATGGGAAACCCTCTGGGACGCCGTGGCCGAGGATGCATCGATCAAGATCATCCACCTCAAGCGGCTCGACACCTTGTCGCAACTTGCCTCGTGGAAGATCGCGGACCGTTTGGACTGCTGGCTGGACCAGTCCGGCGTAAAGGAATGTCCCAAAGTGCGGATCGATCCCGGCGAGTTCTACTGGTTCCGCCAGTGGAACGAGCTTGTGTACGACCTGCGACTCCGTCGCCTCGACGGGCGTCCGATCCTATTCGTCACCTACGAGTCGCTCTGCACGAATTGGGACGCGACCATCCGCCGCGTCCAGCAGTTCCTGGGCGTCGAGCCAATGGCGCTTGGTCAGGCGATGCGTAAAAGCGAAACGCGCCCGCCGGCTGAGGTGATCGAAAACTACCACGAGCTCGAAGGAGTGTGACATGACCGCAATCTTGGTCCCGGAACATTGGCCGGCCGAGTGGCTGGAGACCGACCTTGCGGAATACCGCGCCGGATTTCTTACCGGAGAGGGCGGCACCCGCTGGATTCACGAGACGCTACTTGGGCCGGAGCCGGCGGGCGTCTGGTGCCTGGCCGATGGCGACGTCACGTGGTGGTGCTACGACCGCCTCGCCGAAGTACCGACCATCCAGCGGCACTGGCTCGATTGCCTCGATCGCATGAGCGGCATGAGTGCGGAGGATCGCGTCCGTCTCGGCGACGCCTTCGATGAGGCGGCTCAGGCGGCGACAGCCTGGCTCTTGCAGTACGCCTGGGACCCCGCCGAGCGGCTCACCTGGCACGCGCTCCAGCAAAAGGGAGTCAGGTTCTCCGAAGGCCGGCTGGTCTACCGGGGTGAAGCGAAGCAGAAGGTCGACTGCAATTCGGTCTACCGCCTGCATAACCAAGGTCTCTTCTGGCCGCTCCTGGAAGGTCGCAAGCTCGCCGTCGTCAGTTGCCATGCCGGTGCCATTGCCCGGCGGCTGATGCATCAACCGTTCGTCGCGGCCAACGGCGGCAAGATCACCTGGGACGTTACGGCGACGATCCTCAGCCCCCCGCCGCAAGAACCGAAGTGGCCGCACTGGCCGCGCCTCCGCGATGAGATCGAGCGCGTCGATTGGGACATCCTCTTCTGTGCCGCCGGAACCTTGTCGGTCCTGATCTGCGACCACGCCAGGCGAATCGGCCGCAAGGCTCTCGACATCGGCGCCTTCGGCGACGTCCTGCTGGGAGTGCCCCACAACATCGCCCGTCCCATGAACCAGCTCGGAGAATGACCGACATGGAAGACCCCTGGGAAATCGTCCGCATGTTCGAGCGCTCCGTCGCCGAGTACGCCGGCAGCCGCTACGCCGTGGCCGTCGACGCCGGCACGGCGGCGCTGTTCCTGGCGTGCAAGTACCTGAAGGTCGGGCAAGTGAGCCTCCCTCGAAAGACCTACGTCTCGGTTCCCGGCGCGGTCGTGCATGCCGGCGGGAGTGTCGTCTTTGACGAACGCCAGTGGGTCGGCGAGTACACGCTCGATCCTTACCCGATCATCGACAGCGCTTGTCGCTTCCGCCGCGGGATGCACCGGCCGGGGACATTTCGCTGCCTCTCGTTCCAGTATCGCAAGCACCTGCCGATCGGGCGGGGCGGCATGATCCTCTGCGACGACTGTGACGCCGTGGCCTGGCTGAAGCTGGCCCGCTTTTTCGGACGGAGGGAGATTCCGCTGCCTGAGGACAACCCGAGAATGATCGGTTGGCAGCTCTTCATGGAGCCGGAGCGGGCTGCTCGGGGCCTGACATTCCTCTCGCTCTTGCCGGATGAGAATGAGGATTTGCGTTTCGACTATCCCAACCTCACACAGTTGGAGGCCTATCGATGTCAAAGCTCGTAATCCTGGGAGCGGGTGGACTCGCGCGCGAGGTCTGTTGGTACGTCCGGGAGGCGTATTCGGACGAGGTCGAGCCGGTCTTCGTCGACGACGTCAGCGGCATCCGCTCCCTCGAATTTGCGGGGCGGACTTACCGCGTAGTCGACGATTGGCACTTTCCCGACGCCGAGGCGTTCGTCGTCGGGGTGGGCGACCCGCGTGTGAAGCAGGTCTTGGCGAAGAAAGCGCTCGACGCGGGACTACGGCCAGCCCCGAGCGTGGTCCATCCGGCGGCGAAGGTTTGCCCCGACGTGCGTCTGGGCGCTGGGGGCGTGTTTGCTCCCGGCTCCATCGTCAGCGCCGGAGCAAAACTGGGCGACTACGTGGTGCTCGGCTATGCGGTGACCGTCGGGCACGACGCGATCTTGGGTGACTACGTGACCTGCAATCCGGGAGCGGCCATTTCCGGTGGGTGCCGGATCGGGCAGGGCGTGCTCGTGGGCGCACGGGCGGCAGTGCGGGAGCGGCTTGAAGTCGGCCCCTGGAGCACCATCGGCATGCAGGCCTGCGTCGTGAAGAGTTCGCCCGAACCCGGCCAGGTCTTGGTGGGGGTGCCCGCCCATGCCCTTTAGCGACATCCCAGGCTGGTTTGACTTCAACGACATTTATGATGAAGCAGTGCAGCGCTTCCCCGACGGCTCGCACTTCGTCGAGATCGGCGTCTGGTACGGACGGTCCACCTGCTACATGGCGCAGCGGATCACCGAGTCAGGCAAGCGGATTCGCTTCTCGGTGATCGACACCTTCGACGCCAGGCCTGACCTTCTGGAAGAGTTCCAGAACAACCTTCGGGAAGCGGGCCTCGTCGAGTCGGTTGGAATTCACCGGGGCCGCTCGCAGGAGCTGGCGCTTCTGCCGACATTCTCCGGCCCCTTCGAGTTCGTGTTCGTCGACGGCAGCCACGCCTACAGGGACGTGTACGACGACCTGCGGCTCTGGTATCCGAAGGTCAGACCGGGCGGCATCTTCGCCGGACACGACTACACCGACTGGATGTATAGCCCAGAGGTCAGGCCCGCCGTCGATCAGTTTGCCCAAGAGCACGGACTAGCGTTCGAAGTGAGGGGGGCTTCATGGCTCATTCACAAATGACCTTCGGCGTCACCATCGCGACCTACTGGCGGCCGGACGGCTCGACGTTTGAGCTGCTCCGGCGAGCCGTCGATTCGCTTCTTGCCCAGACCTATCCGCACTGGAAGTTGTACCTGATCGGCGACCGCTACGAGCATTCCGACGAGCTGGTCCGTGCGGTTGAAACGGTCGATCCCGCCAAGCTGTTCATGTGCAACCTGCCCTATGCCACGGAGCGCGACTCGGGGCTGACAGGCCAGGCGCTCTGGTTTTGCGGCGGGGCCGGCGCGATGAACTTTGCCCTGACGTTTCAGCATCTCGAGCAGGTTGATGTCCATGCCCATCTCGACGACGACGACTTCTGGCTGCCCGAGCACCTGGAGACGCTCGCCCAAGGCTACCGGCAGGATGAGCGCGTCGCCTTCGTCTTTACGCGATCCCGTTACGTCCAACCCGGCAGGCTACATCCCGATGACGCTGGCGGGGCGGAAATGGTTTCACGGCTTCCGGGACCGGCGGGCCTCGTCCACTCGGCGGCGTCCTGGCGTCTGACCCAGATCGCCGCGATGTATGTTCCCCGCCGCGACTATCCGACCGACGCTGACCTGTGGAGACGCATCGCAGCGGAACTTCACATCAAGGGCCTGGAGAGCCTGTACGTCCCGAAGGTCACTGTGGTGAAGGAGTCCGAACTGCGTCTTATTGGGCGGTGACGAAAGCGGACCGGTGCTGCTCGCTCGGCTCCGGCAGCATGCGGCGTCGGTGGGACGAACGCTTCGCCGCCGAGTGGGACCTGCTGCTCTGCTCGGCCGGTTCGCTCTCGGCCCTGCTGTGCGAGCACGCTCGGCGGGCGGGCCGGAAGGCGCTGGACGTCGGTGCGCTCGATCAAGCGCTGCTGGGAGATCCCATCAGGTCGCCAATCGACTAACGTGATTGCAGTCTCGCCAGGCGGAGGTCGATGAAAGGAGCGTCCGGGCGGCAGCAGCGGTGGAAAAATCAACAAATCCCTCAAGAACCAACCGCGAATCGCCGATCCAGTCGATGATGGGAAGAAGTCTCCTCGACGTTGTGCAGGGAGAGCGGCCGTAGTGCGTGCGATCCACCGTGGGATTCTCGGATGCTTGATCTTCATGGTGGCCTGTCAGGCCACGATGCCATGCTCCCTGTTTGCCCCCGCAGAGCGCCTGAACGCTGAGTTTTGCTCATGCCAATCGGCATGTACGGCGTGTGAGAGCGACCAATCGTCCCCGTCGCGCGAGCACAGGAAGTCTCCTTCCGGGCCGAAGCGAGCGCCCAAGTGCCTGTTCTGCGCGGGGTTCGTTCACGCTGGAAATGAAACACGCCTGGCCGGGTCACCGGTCGACTCGGACGGTCCGGGCGCGGTGGCCACCGGGCCGACTGTCCTGAATGACGGCGGGATGGCGCTTGTCTGGAAACAGGACCAGCACTGTCTGACTTGGAGCTCGCGCGGGAGCCTCATTGCGCTCCGGAAGCTGCTGTTGTAGGGGGGGCGCGCTGGCGGAGCCTGTCGTTCCGCCTTCAATGCGTCGCTCCGTCTTTGCAGCGTTCCGTTCAGATCGCCGAGGTTCCTTCGATGTGCTGGTCCCGTTTTTCAAGTTTGCTTTTCATATTCACGGCCGCGAGCCTCCCGTCGTGCGCTCACCCGTCCGCCCACGTCGGTTCGCGTGAACCGGCGGGAAGAGTCGAGACACTGCATGCAATTGGGCATCCGGCGTCTGGACCATCAGACCTTTCCGAGACGGGTCAAAGCCGAGTTGACACGACTGCCCCCACGTCCCGCCAGCAGTCGCACCGGGTGATCTTGACGTCCCAGGAGGAAGGGGATGCGGCTCCAGTTGAGGCGATGAGCGCTGATTTCACCGAGACTTCACCATACCAAGCTGTCGAAGAGGGTGGTCTGACGCCTGCCGCATTGTCGCTTGCCGAACTTGAACAGATGGCTCTGGCGAACAATCCCACAGTTCGCCAGGCGACAGCGGTGGTGGAGAAGGCCCAGGGAATTCGGACGCAAGTCGGCTTGTACCCCAATCCGATCATCGGCTACTCGGGCGAAGAGATCGGAGAGGATGGGACTGCGGGCCAGCAAGGCGGGTTTGTCTCCCAGACGATTGTGACGGGCGGGAAGCTGAAGCTGAACCGGGCCGTCGCCGACCAGGAGATTCAGAACCTCCTCTGGGAATTGGAAGCGCAGCGGTATCGTGTCCGAAATGCGGTCCGCTCCCAGTTCTATGAAACGCTTGGTGCTCAGCGACGGATCGAGATCGCCGAGCAACTGCTGAAGATCGCCCGGCAGGGCGTGGAAACTGCGGAAAAGCTTCTCAAGGCTCAGCAGGCCGCTCGTCCGGACGTTCTTCAGGCACGCATTCAACTGAACGAGGTCCAGATTCTTCTGCAGAACGCCAAGTACGAGTATGAGGCGGCGTGGAAGCAGTTGGCGAATCTCCTCGGACAGCCCAATCTCGCGCCGACGCCCCTCGTTGGCACGATCGACGAGAAGGTAACCGTCCACGATCCTGAAGCCTTCCTCGCCGAACTGCTGGCTTCCAGTCCCGAAATCCAGGCCGCCCGCGCCCGCGTGGCCCGCGCTCACGCTCAAATCCGTCGGCAGGAAGTGCAACCCATTCCCAATGTCCTGGCACAGATTGGAGTGGCCCACGACAATTCGAGTGGCGACCAAATTGCGAGCGTCCAATTGGGCGTCCCGCTTCCCGTTTTCAACCGGAACCAGGGGAACATTCAGCTTGCGGCTGCCGAGTATCGTCGCGCCGTAAACGACGTGCAGCGGCTCGAACTGGCGCTACGGTCGCGGCTGGCTGCTGCGTTCCGCGAATACCAGAAGTCCAGGAACCAAGTCGAGCGTTATCGCGACGACATCCTGCCCACAGCCGAGGAGAACCTCAAACTGACCGAGGAAGGGTATCGACAAGGGGAATTCGATTTGCTCCGCGTCCTGACCGCCCGCCGAAGCTACTTCGAGACCAATCTGGCCTATGTGAACTCGCTCGTTTCGCTTCGGCAGGCGGACGTTGCCATCACTGGGTTGCTGCTCAGTGGCGGACTGAACGATGTCCCGGACGCCGGAGGCGGAAACCTGCAAGGGGTGGGGCTTCGCGACGAGGCTCTCTCTGGACAGTAGCGCGACGGGCAGAGTTCGACTGGACAATTGCTCCCGGCCTACCGGCGGTCCGCCATTGGGCGAAAATCTCGACTTCCTCGGCAGATTCGACTCAAGACGCCTCGCCGGAACTGCCGATGCGGAAATGGAATAGGCCAGTGCGTTCGCCGCAGACGGATCGGCTGTCTGCGAGACCGACGGACCGGCTGAGAACAAAGAACGACTCTTGCCCTTGCCCCGACACGCTGATTTCGCTATCCTGAAGAGTGGTTGGTTGTCTTCGCTGAGGAGATCGCTCCCGAGCAAGGATCTCATGTTTCACAACGTCATCTGCTCCGTCATCGCACTTCGCGTGCTTTTGTGCCCGCTCTTCTGCCTGGGCGACGGAGACGTTGTGTCCACGGTTCCGCATGCAACGGCGTGTTCGTGCGGAGCAGCCGAGTCGGTGAGCCTCCCCTGCGGTCAGCGACCCTCCGACGATCGTGATCGGCGGAACCCGTCCGATGAGCCGTGCTCAAACGGGTGCGTTTGCCAGATCGTCGTCGAGAATCTGGGCAAGGCACTCTCGATTGATCCACACCTCTGGCTGGCCCTGCCGTTGCCGCCATTTGAGGTCGGGGCGCTACAGACCCCGACTCCTGGGACGCGTTCGGAGCATTCTCTTCGCCCGGATCTTCCCTCCGGTTTAGCGATCCGCCTCGCGTTCGCTTCTCTTCTACTCTAGACCTTCCTGCTGCGCCATTGGTCAGACGAGCTCCTGCGGTCATTTATGCCGCGGTCGAGCCGACGCTTCGGCGACCTCATGACCAGTTGGCTCCACTTCGTCTGCGCCCTTACTGGCACTGACGTTCTGCTGCGTCTCATCGTGCGTAGCGGCAGATTCAAGGTTTCCCGCTTGAAGGAAGGAATTGTCATGAGTCAAACCGTTATCCAAAGAGCGCCGCGCGGCCCTGCGGTGACTGCACCTGATCGCGAACAACGAGCGCCATCCGACAGGCGATTTCTCCGTCCATTGGCTTGGTTGCTCTCAAGTCTTCCGGCGCTGTTGGTTTTCGCAGCGTTCGGAGGGCTGTTCTATTACGGCCATCACTTCGACTGGAAACTGCCGAAGTTCTCAGCGCTGACGGGCGCCGCACCCTCGGAACGGGCGGACTGGTGTGAAGAGCACGGCGTTCCTGAATCGCAATGCGTCGAGTGCAACCCCGACCTCCTGCCGAAGGGGCCGGATTACGGCTGGTGCCCGGAGCACGGCGTACACAACTGCGTGCTGCATCACCCCGACGTGGCGCAGCTCAAGGAAACACCGGTCGTTTCGGAGGCGGACCTGGAGCGGGCGGCACGCGCCTTGGCCCTGCGGAGCCGGCCGGAGAATAACGCCGTCTGCAAAGTCTACCAACGCCGAATTCAGTTTGCGTCGATCGAGTCCGTCAAACAAGCCGGAGTCGATGTCGAACTGGTCGAGCGGCAGCCCCTTAGTGAATGGGTCGCGGGCAACGGCGAGATCACCTACGACGCAACGCGGCTTGCCAGCCTGTCTTCCCGTGTGCCGGGCACAACTTTCCGCGTGCTGAAGAGCATCGGCGATTCCGTTCGTGAAGGAGACGTTCTGGCCATCGTGGACGCGATGGAAGTGGGTCGCGCAAAGAGCGAACTGGTCAAAGCTCTCGTGGCGGAAGATCTTGCACGTCAGACGCTTGACCGGCTCAAGGGCCTGACGAGCGGAGTCGTCGCCGGACGGCAGATTCTCGAAGCGGAAGCCGCGTTCGCGCAGGCGGAAGCCGAGGTGCTCAGCGCCGAGCAGTCGCTGGCCAATCTCGGTCTACGCGCGGACGTGTCGAAATTGAGGGGACTTTCCAAAAAGGCGATCGTCGATCGCTTGCGATTCCTTGGCTTGCCCGATGATCTCGTCAGTCAATTCGACTCTCAGACGGCCACGGCCAACCTGATCCCAATCCGGAGTCCAATGGATGGTGTGATCGCGGACCGACAAGTTGCCGCCGGCGAGGTTGTTGATCCGACGCGAACCCTCTTCCAGGTCGCTGACCCCAGCCAGATGTGGCTGACGCTCAACATTCCCCTTGAAGAAGCACGCTTCCTCTCGGTCGGGCAGCCCGTTCGGTTCCGGCCTGACGGCAGTCCGAATGAAGTGACCGGCAAGTTGACTTGGATCAGCACGGCGGCGGACAAGCAGACGCGGATGGTGAAGGTTCGCGCCGAACTGCCAAACCCGGACGGACAACTCCGCGACGAAACCTTCGGGACCGGCCGGGTCGTCTTGCGGGAGGAACAGGAGGCGATTGTCGTCCCCAAGGAGGCTATCCACTGGGAAGGCTGTTGCCATGTGGTGTTCGTCCGCGACAAGGGTTACTTCGACAGCCCGGAGAGTCCCAAGGTGTTCCACGTGCGCTCCGTTCGTATGGGGGCGAAGAACGGTAAGTCCACCGAAATCATCGCCGGTGTTTTGCCCGGAGAGGTGGTGGTGACGAAAGGGAGCGATGTGCTGCGAGCGCAGCTTCTCAAGAACAATCTCGGCGAAGGCTGCGCCTGCGTGGCGGAATAGGAGGCACGGATGCTTAACTGGCTGATCGATTTTTCCCTGCGCCACCGGGCGCTGGTCATCCTGGGAGCGCTGCTGCTGGGCGGCGTCGGTGTTGTCTCCCTGCGACAACTGGACATCGACGCCTTCCCGGACACCACGCCGGTCCAAATTCAGATCAACACCGTCGCCCCGGCCCTTTCGCCCGAGGAGGTCGAGCGGCAGATCACCTTTCCGGTTGAGCAGGCGATCAGCGGCCTGCCCGGCCTGGAAGACTTGCGCTCGATCTCCAAGTTCGGTCTCTCCCAGGTGGTGGTGATCTTCGAGGACGGGGTGGACATCTATTTCGCCCGGCAGCTTATCAACGAGCGACTCAGCACGGTCGAACTGCCCGAAGGCATCCAGCGCCCGCAGATGGGACCGGTCTCGACGGGCCTGGGCGAGGTCTTTCATTATGTTTTGGTGTACGAAGGCGTCGATTTCACCAGGGTCTCAGACGAAGAGCGTGTCCGGCGGCTCACCGAACTGCGAACTCTTCACGATTGGGTCGTCAAGCCGCAGCTTCGCTCCGTCCGTGGCGTGGCCGAGGTCAACAGTTGGGGGGGCTACGAAAAGCAATATCAAGTCCGCCTTGACCCCGACCGGCTGATTAAGCACGGCCTGACGTTCGATCAGGTCGCCGAGGCCATCAAACAAAACAATCAGAATGTCGGCGGCGGCACGATTACCGACGGCAGCCAGATGCTGCTGGTCCACGGAATGGGCCGCACGGTCAACATGGAGCAGATCGAGAACGTCGTCATTACCTCCCAGGACGGCGTGCCGATCCGGGTTCACGATGTGGCGGACGTGCAGATCGGCCACGAAATCCGCCGCGGCGCGGTGACGGCCAACGGCCGGGGCGAAGCCGTGCTCGGCTTGGGCTTCATGCTCATGGGCGAGAACAGTCACGAAGTCACCTGGGCACTCAAAAACAAGCTGGAGGAGATCAAGGAGACTCTGCCGCCTGGCGTCACGATTCAGACCGTCTACGACCGGACCGAACTTGTGGACCATGTCATCCACACAGTCCAAAAGAACCTGTTCGAGGGCGGCTTGCTGGTCATCGCGGTCCTGTTCATCTTCCTGGGGAACCTGCGTGCCGGCCTGATCGTGGCGCTGGCGATTCCACTCTCGATGCTGTTCGCCTTCTCCGGGATGCTGCGGTTCGGGATCGCGGCGAGCCTGCTAAGCCTGGGAGCGATCGACTTCGGCCTCATCGTCGACAGTTCCGTCGTGATGATCGAGAACTGCGTGCGGCATCTGGCGCACGGGCAGAACGGACGCAGCCGGCTGGAGATTATCCGGGATGCGGCCATCGAAGTCCGCAAGCCAACGATGTTCGGCGAGCTGATCATCATGATCGTCTACCTGCCGATCCTCACGCTCGAAGGAGTCGAGGGGAAGCTGTTCCGGCCGATGGCCCTGACGGTGATCTTCGCCCTGGCTGGCTCGATGATCCTTTCCCTGACGTTGATGCCAGTCCTGGCCAGCCTCGTCCTGCCCCGGCGGATGGAAGAACGGGAGCCGCTGCTGATCCGCGTCTTGAAGCGACTCTACGCCCCGGTTCTGCGGTTCACGATGCACCATAAGCTGGCGGTGATCGGCTTCGCTCTGTGTCTTCTGGTCGTCGCCTTCGGGATGATCGCCCCCAACCTGGGAACCGAGTTCGTGCCCCGGCTCTCGGAAGGGGCCATCGTCGTCAACGTCGTGCGGCTGGCGGGGACCGACCTGGAGGAGTCGATGCGCTACAACACACAGATGGAGAGCGTTCTGCTGCAGAAGTTCCCAGACGAGATCGCCCAAGTCTGGAGCCGCATCGGGACGGCGGAAGTGGCGACCGACCCGATGGGAACGGAGTTGACGGACCTTTTCGTGACGCTTCGGCCGCGCCACGAATGGAAACGGGCCAAGACCCAGGAAGAACTCACGGTTCTGATTCAGGAGGAACTCCGCGACCTGCCCGGCCCCCGCCTGGCCATGACGCAGCCGATCGAGATGCGGATGAACGAGATGATCTCCGGCGTCCGCTCGGACGTGGCGGCGATCCTGTACGGCGACGATCTCGACCTGATGGTCGCCAAGGCTGCGGAGATTGAACGTGTCCTAAAATCGATCCACGGTGCCGCCGACGTGAAGGTGGAGCAGGTGACCGGACAGCCGGTCCTGCAAATCCACATCAAGCAGGACGAGATCGCCCGCTACGGCATCCCGGCGAGAACTGTGCTGGATTTGGTGGAGTCTCTCGGCAGCAAGCATGTCGGGGAGGTGTACGAAGGGCAGTTGCGGTTCCCGCTGATCATCCGGTTGCCGGAGCAGGCACGGGCCGACCGCGAGGCGATCAGTTCGATCCTGGTTGCCACACCATCCGGCGAGCGCATTCCGCTCTCGCGGCTGGCGACTGTGGAGACGGTGGAAGGCCCCAACACGATCAAGCGGGAATGGTATCAGCGGCGGATTACGATTGAAGCCAATGTCCGCGGGCGGGATATGGGCAGCTTCGTGGCCGAGGCCCGGCGGAAGGTTGCTGGCGAAGTCCAATTGCCTCCGGGGCGCTACCGCGTCGAGTGGGGCGGGCAGTTCGAGAACCTTCAGCGTGCGCAGACCCGGCTGATGATCGTCGTCCCGGTCGCCTTGCTGCTGATCTTTGCGCTGCTCTACATGACCTACCGCAACGTGATCGACTCGGTGCGCGTGTTCACCGGCGTGCCGTTCGCCTGGATCGGTGGCATCGTTGCCCTGTGGATGCGGGACATGCCGTTCACCATCTCGGCCGCGGTGGGGTTCGTCGTGCTCTCGGGCGTCGCGGTGTTCGACGACATGCTGCTGGTCTCTACGATCCGGCAGCTCCGCCGGCGTGGGCGGTCGCTCGATCAGGCCGTCGAGGAGGCGGCGATGACGCGACTTCGCCCGATCCTGATGACAACGCTCGTGGCCAGCCTCGGCTTCGTGCCGATGGCGTTCAATACGGGGATGGGAGCGGAGGTCCAGCGGCCGTTGGCGACGGTGGTGATCGGCGGCGTGTGCAGCGCGATGATCATGAGCCTGCTCGTGCTCCGCGTGCTGTACGTCGTCTTCAACCTTCCGGCCAGGGGGGGCGATGACCACGACGGCGATGGCGAATACATCGAACCTGTTGAACCTGCCGAACCCGGCGCGCGGCGCGTGCCCGAGCCGGTTTCGGTGTAACTTTCACAAGGGCAATTGCCCAAAGGAGGAACTGATGCGGATCGTTTCATGGATGGGCGGCCCCTGGCTGCCGATGCTCGCAGTGACTGGCATGTTGCTCAGCGGCTGCGGACAGAGCGGGAGCGAACCTGCCCAAACCGACAACCAAGCGACTCAAGCCGCAGATGTGCAGACCGTCGCGACCGTGGACCACGGCGGCTGGTGGTGTACCGAGCACGGCATCCCCGAAGGAATCTGCGCCCAGTGCAACTCGAAGCTGGCGGCGGAATATCAGCAGAAAGGGGACTGGTGTAAGGAGCACAACCGCCCCGAGTCGCAGTGCTTCATCTGCCACCCCGAACTGGAACAGAAATTCGCGGCACAGTTTGAGGCCAAGTTCGGCCAGAAGCCCCCCAAACCGGAGGAGTGAGAACAGGAATGTCCTGGCAACCTGCGTCATGCACGGATTGGAGCCGGGCATTGCGGCGATCTGCCAACGTAACGCTTGCAATGGTCATGCTCGTCCAGACTGGCTGTATGTGCGGCTGTTCGGCGCGGCACGCGCCCAGCCATGTGGCAGGGGGTGCGTTCTGCGCCAGAGAGAAGTGTTCCCAGTGCTTCGTACACGAGGGGGACGAGCACGTAGAGGCCGGTTCGGCAGGGAGGTGACCGCACACGAGCATCGAGAACACAAAGCAGAAAGTCGTTGAGTTTTACCACTTCCGTGCTATCAGAAAGGAGTCTGATGATGACGAGCAAGAAGTTCGCCTGGCTGCTCGCGGTCCCAGTGCTTGCCTTGATGCTGGTCGGCGTCGCGCAGGCGGCCGAACCGACGCTGACGACACTCACTGTTCCCAAGATCGATTGCCCGAGCTGTGCCAAAAAGGTGGCCGACGCTCTGGAAAAGGTCTCGGGGGTCGCCTCGGTCAAGACGGACAGCAAGGCCGGAACGGCGGTCGTGACGCCCAAGCGGGGTGCCGACCTGTCGCCCCGTGCGCTTTGGGAGGCCGTCGAGAAGGTCGGCAAGCAGCCCACGAAACTCGTCGGGCCGAGAGGGACGTTCACGTCCAAACCGTCGGTCTGACGGAGACCGGTCTGAGGGAACGCCGGGAGAACGGGTTAGCGGCCTGCTCTCCCGGCGGTTTTGAGAGGAGGCCAGGGATGGCCAATAGCAGAGGGAAACGCGGACGGCCCCCGACGTTCGAGCCGGAAACTAGAGAGACGTTGGCGGATTTGATCCGACAACACGGCGCAAGACGGGCGCGAGAACACGCTCCCGTCTCCGTGTCGGTCGCGACGCTCCTGAAGATTGCCCGCGAACACGGGATCACACTCAAGAAGGGGCGTCGGCCGAAACGGGCGGCGTGAACGCCGTCTGATGGGAATAGGAACTGTTTAGAGGATTGTCATGTGAGGCAACTTGACCTGCGTATCGCCAATCTGGATTGCGAGCACGACGCGTCGCGACTCCGCCGCTCACTTCAAGACGTGCCCGGCGTGGAAGTGCTGCAAGTCTCTCCTGCGGCATGCCGGGTGCGGCTCGCGCTGGATGAGGCCCGAACCTCGGCTGCGGACTTGGAATCGCGGCTGAGCGCCCTCGGCTTTCCCGTGGCGCGGGAAGCGGAGCGGATCGGACCGGCCCCCTTGTGGAAAAACCCCAAGGTGCTGGCGTCGGCCGCCTCGGGACTCCTGCTGCTGGTTGGATGGTCGCTCTCGTGGCTGGAGATTCCGGCAGCGGTGCCGTTTGCGATCTATCTGCTCTCGGTCTTCATCGGCGGTTACTACTTCGGGCGAGAGGCGGTGGAGGAACTTCTCTTTGAGCGCCGGGTCGGCATCGAGCTGTTGATGAGCGTGGCCGCTATCGTGGCGTTCGCGCTAGGAGAGGCGGCGGAGGCCGCCATGCTCGTGTTCCTGTACTCAATCAGCGAGGCCCTGGAGGGCTACACCGAAGCCAAGACACGCTCGGCCATCCGGGCGCTAATGGACCTGACGCCGAAGATGGCCCTTGTACGCCGCGAGGGACGCGAGGTAGAGATCCCCGTTGAGGAGCTGCGGGTCGGCGACGTGTTCCTCGTCAGGCCGGGGCAGTCCGTCCCGACCGATGGCGAAGTGATCACCGGTCGGTCGAGCCTCAATCAGGCCCCGGTCACGGGGGAAAGCGTTCCGGTCGAGAAGGAGCCGGGCGAGACCGTCTTCGCCGGCAGCATCAATGGCGAAGGCTCACTGGAGGTGCGGGCGACGAAGGCATTCGCTGAGAACACAATCTCCCGAATTATCCAAATGGTCGAGGAGGCGCAGGAGCGCAAGGGACAGAGCCAACGGTTCATTGAACGCTTCGGCTATTGGTACAGTCCCGCAGTGTTGCTGGTCGGTATCCTGCTTGCGGTCGTTCCGGCCGTGGCGTTTTCCGCCTCCTGGGCGGACTGGTTGATCCGCGCCACGGTGTTCATCGTCGCGGCGGCTCCGTGTGCCTTGGTCATCTCGATCCCGGTGACACTCGTCGCCTCACTGGGCACGGGAGCACGCAAAGGGGTGCTCATCAAGGGAGGAGTGTACGTCGAACAGTTATCGCGGATCAGGGTCGTGGCCCTGGATAAAACCGGCACGATCACTCGCGGCGAACCGGAGGTGACGGAGGTTGTCCTCGCCGACGGGGATGGACGCGTGCCGTCACGCCAGGAGGTTTTGGCGGCGGCGGCGGGCATTGAACGGCTCAGCCAGCATCCGCTGGCGCGAGCCATCCAGCAATACGTCGAGACGGAGGGGATCGCCCCCGCTGAAATCGGTGATTTCCGTTCTCTGACTGGCGCGGGGGCTTCGGCGACGTTCAACGGAACAACATTGTATATCGGCAAGCCCGGCCTGCTCGAAGATCAGCTTGGGATCGGTCTTGGGTCGCTTCGAGAGCAACTCACGCAATTTCAAGCCGATGGCAAGACGGTCGTAGTCATCGGGGACGAGCGCAATCCGTGGGGGCTGTTTGCCATCCGCGACAACATCCGCCCAAACGCCCGGCAAGCCATCGAAGAACTGCACCGTGCCGGAGTGGAGAAAGTGGTGATGCTCACCGGCGACAACGAGCGCACCGCCGAGGCGATCGCCCGTGAGGCGGGCATCGACGAGTACTATGCGAATCTGAAGCCGGAGGACAAAGTCGCCAAGGTCCGGGAACTCGCGCAGAGCCTCGGCCACGTGGCGATGGTGGGGGACGGAGTGAACGATGCTCCGGCGCTGGCCGAAGCCACGGTCGGCGTGGCGATGGGGGCCGCCGGGACCGATGTGGCCTTGGAAACGGCGGATGTGGCCCTGATGGCCGACGACTTGGAGAAGCTGGTCTATGCGCTGCACCTGTCCCGCCGCAATCAGCGGATCGTCCGCCAGAACCTCGGACTGTCGGCCTTGGTCATTGGCACGCTGGCCCTCGGAGCCGTGGCCGGTTGGTTTTCGCTCCCGGTAGCCGTGCTGGGGCACGAGATCAGCGAACTTGTCGTCATTGCGAATGGCCTACGAATGCTGCGCGCCTGACAAGAGAAGGAGAACCGCATGGTCACGGCAGCATTCAGGTCACTGCTTCTGGCGTTCGTTGTGTTCCCTCTAGCGAGTGGCTGCAACTCGAATGCTGAAATCGGCACTCCGACAGCCGGTACGTCGGAGTCGGGACCAGTCGTTGTGCTCACCGACGGCAATTTTGATCGCGAAGTAATCGACAGCACACAGCCTGTGCTGGTTGATTTCTGGGCGGAGTGGTGCGGTCCGTGCCTGGAGTTGAAGCCCGTAATCCGTGAGCTGGCAATAACGCATGCTGGACGCTTCAAAGTCGGCGAGCTGGACATTTCGGAGAACCAATTCACGGCGGAAAAGTACGGAGTCCACGCGGTTCCGGCGCTGCTGCTATTTCAGGATGGCGATATTGTCGAACGTCTTGACCGTCGCCCCTCGAAGGAAGAGTTGGTTCAGCTCCTCGAATCGGCAGAAGCATTGCGCATGCATCCCCATCCCCCAAAGGCCCGGTAGCAGTCGCATCAAGCAAGGTGATGTCAAGTGCAATGCTGTTGCGCGAGTTGTTCACGTCTCGGAACCCGGAGGCGGTCGCGCGGCGCCAGTGTGCCCGCCTTGCTCAGATGGTTGCCCACGCTCGCGCCAACTCGCCGTACTACCGTGAACTCTACGAAGAGGTCCCAGAGCGCGTCGAAGACCCGACGCTCCTGCCCGTGACCGACAAGAAGCAGCTCATGGCCCGCTTCGACGACTGGGTAACTGATCGTGAAGTGACGCTCGACAAAGTGCGCCGCTTCATCAGGGACCCGGACTTGGTCGGTGAGAAGTTCCTCGGCAAGTACCTCGTCGCCACGACTTCGGGCACCACCGGGACGCCCGGAATCTTCGTGCTCGACGAGCGGCACGTCAGCACCGGCTGGATGGGAATGAGGCAGGCGTTCGGCCAATGGTTGACGTTCTGGGATTGGGTCAGGATTCTTGGCCGTGGGATGCGGATGGCGGCGCTGCACGCCACCGGCGGGCACTACGTCTCCGTCACAGGCGTTACCCGGATGCGACGCTCCAGCCGCTTGGCGGCAAGGATCATCCGGGACTTCTCCGTGCATACGCCCCTGCCGCAACTCGTCGCGGAACTGAACGATTTTCGTCCGACCGTCGTCACAGGCTACGCGACCGTGGTCTCATTGCTCGCCGGCGAGAGGGAAGCGGGCCGCCTGCGAATCAACCCGGTACTGCTGGTCGTGACGGCCGAGGGCCTGGCGGAGGAGGAGTACGGCCGGATCGCCAAGGCGTTCCGCGCCAAAGTCGGCAACGTCTGGGGATCGACCGAGAACGCGACCGTAGCCTATGGCTGCGACCACGGGTGGCTGCACGTCATGGGTGACTGGACCATCATCGAGCCCGTTGACGCCAACCACCGCCCGACGCCGCCCGGCCAGCAGTCGCACACCGTCCTGGTCAGCAACCTCGCCAACCGAGTGCAGCCGATCCTCCGCTACGATCTGGGTGATCGCATCCTCATGCGGCCCGACCCTTGCCCGTGCGGCAACCCGCTGCCCGCAATTCGCGTGCAGGGCCGCTCCGCCGACGTGCTCACCTTTCTGACAGAAAGCGGCAAGCGAGTTTCGATCCCACCGCTGGCGCTGGAGCTTGATCACGTCCCAGGAGTCGAACTGTCCCAGATCGTGCAGACCACGCCGACAAGCCTGCGCATGCGCTTCCGACCCGCCGCTGACACTGACCCGGACAGAGTTTGGGAGGCGATCAAGAGCGAGATCACGCATCTGCTTGCCGAGCGCGGGCTGGACCACATCAAGGTGGAGCACGCCAAGGAACCTCCGGAGCAGTCGCCTGGCGGCAAATACCGCACCGTGATCCCGCTGACGTGAGCAGGAATTGATGCTCCTATACTCGCGCCGGCTGTTAACCAATTCGCCCGAAGTTCGAGGAGAGTTCGTTACCTCCGAGGCACCGTGGAGGTCTCGAACTCTTGCAACCCTCTGCCAATTCATCACTTGCGAAATCGACTCGCGCGCGATACGTTACGAAGAGAGTTTGGAAAGGGGAGCCTTTCGATTTTCCGCGAAACTGCCTGACCCGCCAGTTGACGCCCGCACCCCAGACCTAGGGCTCGCGGGCGTTTCGCTTTAACCAGGCTTCCTGCAAGGATTTGCGTCGTTCTGCCGACCGAAGAGTCTCTTTTCGTCTCGACGGTGGCGGCCGCTGGTCGCAGGCACTCCGGAAGCGAGTGCCCCCGTACCCCAGAACCCCGCCCGAAACTCTCGGACTCTCGGTTTGACGGACGACGGCGAGTTAACAGCCGCCAGCCTTAATCTCGGGAACCGAAACCAGCCCCCAGCACCCCTCGCGGTGGTTGTGTGCGGGCCAGCAACACAAGTGGTTTTTCGCGGATTCCGGCGACGGCGTGGGGCATCTTTCGGTAGGTCAGAAGGTAGGACGGTCCGAGCCAGGGATTGCCCGGCACCGGGCACCTGGTTATCATAGCCAGGCGTATGCGGCGTGCCGCCAGAAGTCAAGCCGGGAACTGCGTGACGCTGGACGGGTGGACGGGAAGGCGCATTGATCATAGGATACTAGTCGCATGTACACATGGAGGCGGTGGCGATGACCAACTACCAGCTGGCCAAACTGATTCAAATGGCAGGGGGGCTTCGATCCCGAAAGCGGATTCAGAAGACGGCCCACTTGCTTCAGTGTGCCGGCTGTGACTTTGGCCTCGACTATCGTCTCCACTACTATGGTCCCTACTCGTCGACGCTGGCGGAACGACTCGACCTACTGTCCCGCAACGGGATTCTCGTCGAATCGGAGCAAGCGACCGAGGTCGGCACGCAGTACAACTACGAACTGGACGCACACGCTCTGGCTGGGCTTGAAGCTTACGAGGCAACTCCCGATGGGGCGAGAGCCAAGGCTGAAATGGAGGCGTTTCTGACGCTGCTGGGGGAGCTTAATCAGACCAAGCCGCGAGTGCTTGAACTTGCATCGACGATTGCGGCGTTCTATGAGTCTGACCATGACTGGGATGCGGCCCAGGTACGCGCTGCCGAGTTCAAAGCCGAGAGTGCTGATTCCCCGATGATGCGTGAGGCGCGCCAACTGGCCGAGAAAGTGATCGGCTCGAGGAATGCCCAACACTGACAAGATCTTCCGCGATCCGCTTTATAACTACGTCGCGGTTGATCGAGGCCGAGACGGTTGGCTCGTCGATCTAATTGACTCCCCGGAAATCCAGCGTCTCCGGCGAATCCATCAACTTGGGGTCAGTCACTTCACTTACCCCGGTGCCGATCACTCACGATTCTCCCATACCTTGGGTGTGCTGCACCTGATGCAGCATGCTTGTCGCCGTGTAGAAGTGTTGGAACAGGGGCCCCGCGTCGAACGGGCACGGCACCTCCTGTTGGCCGCGGCCGTCCTACACGACGTCGGTCATGGCCCATTCTCTCATCTCTTCGAGCCCGCTTTGGGAATCGACCATGAGGATTGGTCGTGCAAGATCATCAGTTGTCCGCAAGGCAGCATCCAGCAGAAACTTGCGGAAAACGACATACCCGTCGAGCAAGTGATTGCCCTAATCCAAAAGGACAATCATCAACGGCCTCCGTGGCAGAAGACGCTTCTGTCCAGTGAGTTGGACGTAGATCGAATCGACTACCTTCGACGGGACAGCTACTTCACCGGTGCTGGGTACGGCCACTTCGACTGGTATCGCATACTCAACTCGTTCACGTTGCATACAACCGGCGACAGGTTTGACATTCTGGTGTGGCCAAGCGCCGCGATGTACCCGATTGAGGAGTATATCTTCTCTCGGTTCTACATGTACAACGCTGTCTATCAGCACAAGACCACTCGGGGCTTCGAGCTGTTGGTGCGGGCCGCGTGGAAGCGAGCACGGGAACTTTCTGGCCAAGGTAGCGACGCATACCTCGTCCACGAGATCGCTGAGTTTCTCAACGCGGGACAGCCCACGGTCCAGCAATACCTGGCAATGGAGGACGCAACGCTCGTCTACCAAATGCAGGTGTGGATGCGGCACCCGGATCGCGTCCTCTCAGACCTTGCTCGCAGATTCTTGGTGCGAGACCGCTTCGCAGCACTCGAAGATCCCGTATCACAGATCGCTTTCCCTGACCTCCGTGACGCCTGGGAAAAGGCGCTGGGCGACAAGGTGGCTGAACATGGATTTGGGCCGGAGTACTACGCCTTGCGGGACGACCTCAAGCTGACGGTTTACAACCCGTACCTGCCGGAGAAGGAGGAGCCGGAACAGGACCCGTACAACGCCATCTTCGTTCAGCCTGATCCGCGGGACAAGCCACGTGAGATATCTACCATTCTCACGCGACTCGCACCGGTCACCGGCGCCCGCGAGAAGCGATACCGATACTATGTCCCGCGTGAATGCCGTGATGCTGTGCGGACGCTCGCGGACTCACGGAAGTGGTGACCTGTACGCGCACCGAAGGCTTGTCCTTCGATCCTCGGTTGCCCACTCCGACCCGATGAGGGCAAGCATCGCGTCAGGTTGGTTCGGTCCCGCCGTGGATTCCGACAACTCAAACCCGCGTCCGGTAGGTTAACAACATCCGGCCGCGGGTTTCTTCTTTCCGCAACAGCGATCACGTCCGCGGCCACGTGATCGCCGTTACCTCTGGGAACGCCAACATGTCTGACCACGCTGACACTGCGCGCCTGTCGCCCGACGCACGTCGAGGCGAGATCGCGGCCGTTCTCGCCAACGGCGTGCTGCGGCTACACGAGCGGGCGGTTTTGCCGACCGCAGGACAGCCGGAGAACCCTAGAAAACCCGGCCAGAATGGCCTTGCAATCCCTGGGGAAACGAGGCTCAGTGTGCGTGTCGGTTAACGCTATCCGAGACCCGTACCAGGAGCCGAGCTTTTAGATTTTCCGCAAAACTGCCCTACCCGCACGTTGACGCCCGCACCAGGGTTCGCGGGCGTTTCGCTTTAACGCGCTCGTCTGCAAGGATTTGCGTCGATTGGTCAGTCGGCTTGCCGCTCTCGGTTTAGAAAGAGACCAACCGGGGGGCGATGGTAAACCTATAGGGTTGCCTTCGCAGCCCGCACGCCCGGCCTCGAACTCTCGGACTCTCCGGTCAACAGGCTCTTGGAGTTAACAGCCCGCGCGGGTCGCGCGCGACGGGGGTGCCATCGGTCACCGCCGAGATCGGCGTTCCCACCGCACCAGAAGGGGGTATAATCGGGTGCGATTCGCTCGCAAGCCGGCAGCCCACGATGTCCCCGGGGGGGTGACGCGCCGCTAACCCAGTTGCCCCAAGAGCGCGTGCCAGATGAGTGCCTTGGCCAGCATCGCCGTTCCGCCTGAACTGCTCGAGGCTTTGTGCCGAAGATGGAGGGTCCGCGAACTGGCGCTATTCGGGTCCGCAGTGCGCGATGATTTCGGCCCGGGGAGCGATGTGGACGTGCTGGTCTCCTTCGACGAAGATGCCCCGCGGAGCCTTTGGGATCTGATCACGATGCGGGATGAATTGGGCGCCCTGTTCGGCCGCCCGGTCGATCTGGTGGAACGCGAGGGGTTGCGGAATTGTTTTCGTCGCCAGCGCATTCTGGAAACGCGGCGGGTGATCTATGCCAGCGGACAGGGATGACCGCGCGTGCCTCTGGGATATGCTGGCGGCGCGGGCCGTGCGGACGCTCGTCGAGGACCGCACGTTCGAGGATGATCTGGCCGATTTGATGCTCCGCAGCGCCGTGGAACGGCAGCTTGAGATCATCGGCGAAGCCACGCGACGCGTCTCGAAGCCATTCCAGGACGGGCATCCCGAGATTCCGTGGCGGCCGATCCAAGCCCAGCGACACGTTCTGGCGCACGAATACGGCGAGATCAAGCATGAGCGGATTTGGCGGGTGGCCACGGTTCATGTTCCAAAGCTTATCGAACAGCTCGCGGCTCTTCTTCCAGAGGCGCCGCCTGGTTCCGATCCCGAAGCATGATTGCCGGCCGACCTTGGATCTCGCCCGGCTGAGCGGTCAAAAACGCATACCCTTGTTCGAATCTGCATGCGTTATTGTCCAAGTCCGCCGGAGAATGGCGACACATCGAGCCGGCGTCCGGTAGGTTAACAGCATAGGGCCGCGCGAGTGGCCTTTGCGCAAAGATCGCCACTGTGGGGCGGTCGCCCGCTGGTAACGGCCCCGTCTGGCTTCATCTGCTTCGGGAGTGCCCCTATGTTCGACTGCGCTCGGAGTACGCGCTGCTCGCCGGATGATCGCCTGGGCGAGGTCGCGGCCATCTTGGCTGCCGGGCTACTGCGGCTCGGCCAGCGGGCCGCTCTGCCCGCCGGCGCACCGCTGCAAGGCCTGAATGTCGTCCCTGCCAACGTCGCCGCATTGGACATTTCTGCCGCCGAAAATCCTCCGAAAGAGCCGGCCACGGGCCTTGAGCTTTCCGACAAAACCGTGCTCAGTGTGCGTGTCGGTTAGCGGTTTCGGAGACCCGTACAAGGAGCCAAGAACATGCACCTCAACGTCGAGAAAGAGCTGGCCGCGCTGCGGCGGATGTCGGTGGGCGAGCTGCGATTGCGCTACGCCGAGGTGTTCGGCGAGCCGACCGGCAGCCGGCACAAGCAGTGGCTCATCAAGCGCATCCTCTGGCGGATGCAGGCCCTGGCCGAGGGCGACCTCTCGGAGCGGGCCCGGATCACGAAGATGATAAACCTCCTGAGCTTGGCCCCGGATATCCAGGAGGAGTTGCTGTTTCTGCCCCCTGTGGAGCGCGGCCGCGACCCGCTGGTGCTGCGCGAGCTGCTGGTGATCGCCGCCGAACCGGATTGGCAGCGCCAACGGCGGCGGTGGCGCGAGCTGGCGGCGAGCAAACACATGGCCTGACGAACAGAGGCGAATTCGCCCTCCGCCCTCTTGCATTTGGGCCACCGTCGTGATAGTGTACGTACGAGCACTATCACGCAGTCGGGCGAGGGCCGACTTCCGTGTCGGCGTCCCTCCGGCCGATTGGTGGCCATTATTGCCCCGCTTTGGGTAGGAGGTCGACGATGGCGACATATCGTTTGAGGTACTTTTCGCGTCCCGACACCCTGCGTAGCATCGCCCCGTCCCGACTGCTGGAGATGCTGGCCCCCTATCGCGAGGCCCTGGCGGCCGCCGGGTGCGTCTTGCCGGCAGTGGCTCGGGAAGAGCTTGTGCCCTATCAGCGTCTTGGCGAACTGTTGGCGGCTGCTAGCGAGGCGCTCCCGGCGGAACTGCTCGATGTCCTGTATCTGATTGACGAGATGGCCACGCCGGAAGGGGCCGACGCGCTGTTGGAAGCGGCATTCGAGGAGAATCTGTCGCTGGATGCCGACCAAGAGCAGACCCCGGCGGACGTGGCGGTTCAGGTATGGCTGCGGCGCCCCGAGCTGCTCGAGCGGAAACATGCCGAACGGATGACCCTTCGGCCCCGGACATTCGAGTGCTACCAGACCGCCCGGGAGACGCCGCCCGTGTTCCGCGGCCTGTCCGCGTCGGCCAAGGAGCGTCTCGAACGCGACCTGGACGATTGGCTGGAGCGGAGGCGGCGGGGGAGGGGCTCACGGGTGTTCGTCTTTCCGGACGAGCATGAGGTACGGTTCCTGGTTCGCCGGGGAGAGCCTTTCCGGCGCGAGGAGAGTCTCTCGGAGAAAGGTGTTTGCGGCATCTGCTATCGGCCGGTGCGATACGATGTGGTGATCTTCGACCGGCGCCTGGGCGAGCTGAGGATCAACGCCCGGTTGGCCAGCGAGAAGCGACTCTACGCGCGGCTTTTCGGCAAGCACCTGTTCGCGGACGAGGGGTGTTTCCCCGGAGGGTCGAAGTACACGCTGGAACCGCTGCGGCACGTGGGGGCAGAGGGCCTGACCTGCTTCGACATTGAGGGACTCCAGTGGATCAGGCTCGTGGAGGTCGAGGTGCTCTTCGGCGGGGCCTGCCACGCCCGGGAATGCCGCAAGGCCGACGACGTGCTGGCCGACCTGGCCCAGCGCGGTCGCACGCTCCCCCAGAGCGGTCGCCTGCTGAAGGCGGTCTTCCGGGTCAAGTTCGCCGATGGGCGGACTCCGCGCTCGGTGACGATCCGCCCATCGAATGTCGCCCAATACACGCGCGACGCAGACGCGGCGATGGTCGAACGATGGCTCCAGTCGCGGGGATACATCGTTGCGGAGGAGGCTGCCGAGCATGAGACCTTTTCCGAGGTTCTGGCGAGCGCTTGAGGACACGGCCGGGGCGGCTGCCTGGGCCGAATGGAAATACCGGCTCGGCGATGACCTCCAGACCGCGCTGCCCATGCTTTCGCCGGCGGATCGGTTCGTCGAGTCGCTGCCCGACTGGGACGCCCCCTGCCGCTGGTATCACGTCGTGCAGCACGGCCCGGGGGACTTCGTGGGCGTGCCGGAAGATGGAGGGCCGCCGCTTGCGCTTCGCCGCGAAGACGTTCTCATCTATCGCATCGACCATCCCAAGCTGGGCCGGCGGCTTGCCGAAGTCTTCGACCTGGAGTTCCGATTCGCGCCGCTTGCGCCGCCGGCGAGATGCGCCTGGCGCGTCGGCACGGGCAAGGCAGCCGAGGGCGTGCCGATCGATTTCACCCTTCTGATTCCCGCGGGCGAGGGCGACCTCGAGCAGGCCGTTGCGTGGCACGCGGCGGGGTACTCGCCTTACGTGCTCCTGCTGCCGACGCGCCGTCGTGTGACGCCCGAGGTCGAGCGGCTCGTTCGGCACTCGTCGGGACATCTGGTGGTGCTGGCCGAGGCGATCCTTGCGGACGGGGACAGGCGGTGGATGGCAGCCGCCGAGGCGCAGGTGGCCATCAAGCGTCATCTTGAGACAGCGGCCGCCTGTCCGGACGAGCCGCTTTCGGAAAGGGCCCAGCTCGTGCTGGCAGCCATGCTGGAACTGAATGCCGTGGACTCGGACCGCCGACGGCCGGTCGAAGAGATCGCCCCGCGGGCCCTGGGCCCAGAGGCGGACGCGAATGCCCTCAAGCTGGTACTGGCAGAACTTCGGGGTAAGGGGATGGCCCGGTCCAAGACCGGCCGTGGCGGAGGATTCTGGCTGACGGACAAGGGCCGGAGACGCGCTGAGCGGCTTGCCGAAACTCGGTAACNGTTTCGACACTGTTTGCGCACCGATTTCCGGCCGGCGTTGGTGGATACTTCGCTCGATGAGGATCGCTGCTTGTGGCGATCCGTCTGTCGAGCAGAAGGAGAAGCCCTATGTCCACCTCCGTCACTGTATTGGAAGGGGCGCGCAAGACCGTCGGCCCGCCCCGCACACGCGCCTTGTCGCCGGCCTGCCGCAGCCTGCTGGAACTGATCCGACGGTTGGGCTTCGGACGCATCGAGGCCCTGGCGGTCCGCGGTGGCGAGCCGGTCCTCGACCCGCCGCCGCGGGTCGTCCGCGCGGTCCGGCTGGCCCCACTCGGGCCCACGCGCCCCGAAACCGCTGCCCTCGGGCACCCTTTGCAGAGCGCCGAAATCGCGCTGGTCGAGACGCTGGCGGCCATCGGTACGGGCGTGATCCAGTCGATCAAGGTCCACGACGGCCTGCCGGCGGCCTTGGAAATCCGCGAGCACGTGTAACCGCTTTCTCTACGTAAGCCCATTCGATTCCAAACAATCGGCCGACCGCACGAGCGGAGGCGTTGTGGGAGTCGCCCAGCAAGCGGCGATCCACGCACGTTTCCGCTCGTGCTGCTTTCTTGCCCGAAGCTTGGCGACGGCCTGCACGCCCTTCTCGGCGGTCCGAGAAGGAGTTGCCAATGGCTACCAAGCACAATCTCGATTGCTTCGACCAATTCACCATCCGTTTCATTCGCAGCAAGGCCCGCCGGCTCATCGGCCGCACCCGGTTGACCGAGGCGGACCGCGAGGACCTGATTCAGGAGTTCGTCCTCGACCTGCTCGAGCGTCGCAAGCACTTCGACCCCCGCTCCGGAACCTGGGAGGCCTTCGTGGTCGTGGTGTGCGAGAACTGCCTGGCCACGATCCTGGAGCGTCGGCAGGCCCAGATGCGTTCGCCCGAGCGCGAAGAGGGATCGCTCGATCGACCCATCCGGGACGCGGAGGGGAGGCGCACGGAGTTCGGCGAAACCCTTCCCGATACCCAGCCGGGCAAGCGGACGGGCCACTGGCCGCGGTCGGCCCAAGAGACCTCCGAGCTGGTCCAGGATGTTGCCGCCGTGCTCGAGCGCCTGCCCGACCACTTGCAAGAGATTTGCCGCCGCCTGATGGCCGGCGAGTCGAAGGCGTCGATCGCTCGGGAGCTGGGCATGTCGCGGTCCGCCCTGTACGGCCTGCTGAAGGACATCCGCGAGCGCTTCGAGCAGTCGGATCTGCGGGATTATTGGGCGTGATTTCCGACAGTCGGGGCGGCCGGCCGGTAGGTCTATCAGTAGGCACCCTATCGCTTGCGACCTCCGGCCGGCCCGCACGGCGGTACTCCACGGACGGCTCCTACGGCCAGCGCGTCGGGCCGCATGGTTCCACGGCATGACCTACCCCCGGACGAAAATGAAAGGCATCGCATGAGCGCGACCGTCGATCCGATCCTCCGCGAATCGGCCCAAGTGTACCAGGCCAAGGCCGCGGAGTACCTCACCAGCCATCAGCTTGCCGACTTCCGCCGCTGCCCGCTGCTGTATCGCAAGAAGAAGCTGGGCCTGGTGGAGGACGAGGACCGGCCGGCGTTTCTGGTGGGCCGGGCGCTGCACACGCTGGTGCTGGAAGGCAGGGACGCCTTTCAGGAGCAGTACGCCGTCGGCGGGCCGGTCAATCCCAAGACCGGCGAACTCTATGGCTCAAACACCAAGGCCTTCGCCGAGTGGGCCGCCCAGCAGGGCAAGCCCGTGCTCACCGTCCAGCAGCACGACCTGGTCCAGCGCATGGCCGAAGGGGTTCGCGGGCACGGTCTGGCCAGGGACCTCTTGAGCGAAGGCACACCTGAGGGCGTCGTGCGGGCCGAGTACTGCCAAATGCCCTGCCAGATTCGCATGGACTGGTTCGACCCGCACCGGGGGATCGTGGACCTGAAGACCTGCGACGATCTGGACTGGTTCGAGGCCGACGCCCGGCGTTACGGCTACGTCCACCAGGTTGCCTTCTATCAGGCCGTGCTGTCCCAGGTGATCGCCTTGCCTGTGCCGGTCCACTTCATCGGCGTGGAGAAACGGGAGCCGTACCGCTGCGGCGTGTGGAAAGTCCACGAGGACGTCTTGGCACAGGCCCGGCGCGAGAACGAGGCGGCCATCGAGCGGTTGCGACGGTGCATGGCCACCGACACCTGGCCGAGCGGCTACGAGGAATGCCGCGTGTTCGATTACGTCTGAGCCGGTCGCCTCTCGGGTCTTTCGAAGCCGGGTAGGCATGTCACGGACGAGGATCGCTGCCCCGCCCGAAGGCGACCGGCCTTTTGAACCATCCGACTCCAACTGCCTGGGAGAACGATGCTATGCCCCTACCCGATACCATCCTGACCCAATCCCATCTGCGCGCCCCGAAGGGCATCGTGTACGGACCACCTGGCGTGGGCAAGACGTCGTTCGGGGCCTCGGCCGATCGCCCGCTCATCATCGACTGCGAAAACGGCGCAGCCCACGTGCATTGTCACCGCACGCCGTATCTGGCCAGTTGGCCGGAGATGCAGCCCTGGCTCGATGGCCTGGCCGCCGGGGGCCACGAGTACCAGACTGTCGTCGTCGACTCGATTGATTGGATGTTGCGGCGAATCGAGGAGCACGTGGCCGGGGTGGATGGCACGCCCACCGGCATGAAGCAGACACTCAATCGCAGCCACGGCGGCTACGGCAATGGCCGGCAAGTGCTGAAGAACTACGTCTACCAGTACCTCTTGCCCGTCTTGGATCGGCTAGTCAACTCGGGCGTGGCCGTGCTGCTTCTGGCCCA
>Ga0067045_1002856_pt1 | contig 40445 bp, 45 predicted proteins | sample TerdegcTABiofilm_FD_59184 | JGI IMG/M metagenome (GOLD analysis project Ga0067045, IMG submission 59184) | Combined Assembly of (Gp0054472, Gp0054536) Wastewater bioreactor microbial communities from Singapore -Terephthalate degrading... | reverse complement strand
CCTCAAGGAATCTGGGCGGAGCTACGCGGGTATACCCAAAGCCGGTGGCAGCAAAGGAGGAAACTAAACGCGGCCCTGAACAACCTGGTGGCCATCCTGGACGAATACTTTCCCGTTAAGATATGCGGCTTAATCAGAAATTATGAGGGCTGTGGATATGCCGCTCATGTGGACTTGTGGGCAGGCATGCGACAGACCATTGTTGGGTGAGAGGCCGTAGTTCCAAAATATTGACGTGGGCTACGGTAGTTTCAAGTGGGCCTGCCCACAGGGTCCACAATCGCTTGGACAACGCTTCGCGTTGCCCACATACCCACAGCCCTGGCTACCACGGTTAACCACAATAACAATAACAACTATCACACATAACACATCAGCAAGAATTAGTCTTGGGTGGGGGAAACCGGATACCCTCCATTAGGGCATGACCCTGCATACGAGTAACGGTGCCCCACCCGCCCCCATTATGCTGAACGAAGGAATGTAAGGGCAAAAGACCCAGGGAGACATGATAGGGTAAGCAGGGGGCGAACAGTGGGTAGACCACCCAAGATGAATTTTTTCAAAAAGGCTGACAAAGTGAGCTTTTCAAAGTATGGCTCCAAAAAATTGAGATAGAAGAGGCATTACAAATGATCGAAGATGCAAAAAAGGCCTGGATTGACGTAGCCTTACAAGATGGAGAAGCAATTCCCGAGCCAACCAGGGCGGAAGAATATTCCGGCAAGTTTAATATCCGTATGCCTAAGTCCCTTCACCGTATTTTGGTCGAAAAGGCCAAAGAAGAAAACGTTAGCCTCAATCAATACATTAACTACCAATTAGCCCGGAGTGTCGGACATCCTATTAAGTAACAATCGATATATTCCGAAATTATCAAACAAAGGAAACACCTCCCGACTTTCGAATAGTGCTATTGGCGAAGCAATTCGAGGTTTTACAAAGAGACAGATTGCCCGCTGTTGCAACCTGTCACCAAGTACACTTATCGACTATCTTGCCAGGGTAAAAGCCGCAGGCCTTACTCGGCCTTTATCCGAGGACATGGATGACACTTCGTTGGAAACGTAAAGTAAAATCTTAATCGAAATACCTTGGACAAAACCATTTGTTGATACTGGAAAAGATGGCAACTGCAGGTGGAATTAGTAACAATTTATTTTAACCTGATGATTCGGTATAAATATCCGGCTCATTTTCATCAATATAAATGACTCTCATAATTTCCTCAATCGTCGTCAAACCATCTAAGGCTTTCCGGATACCGTCCATTTTTAAACTAATCATTTCTTCTTTCATAGCTTTTAACTCTATCTCATCTACAGGGGCATTTCTGATAATCAGCGCGCGAAGCGCAGCTGTCATGGGCAAAACCTCATGAATGGCCAGGCGGCCCCGGTAACCAACGTTGCCACATTCATCGCAGCCTATGCCTCTATAAAGTGTAACCGGGTTTTCCGGCCCGACTCCAATGAATTCCCGCTCAGGAGCATCCGGCCCTAAGACATATGCCCGGCGGCATTTCGGACAAATTAACCTCACCAGACGTTGCGCTACTGTTGCAAGCACTGACGATGCTACAAGAAACGGTTCAATACCCATGTCAATAAGACGGGTAATGGCCCCCGCAGCGTTATTAGTATGAAGGGTCGATAGGACCAGGTGCCCGGTCATAGCCGCCCTGACGGCGATTTTAGCAGTTTCGCTGTCACGGATCTCCCCGACCATGATAACGTCCGGATCCTGTCGCAAGATAGCGCGCAAACTGGCCGCGAAAGTCATACCAGCCTTGGTGTTCACCTGCGTCTGGTTTATGCCCTCCAGCATGTATTCAACAGGATCTTCCACTGTAACAACATTTTTTTCCACTGTGTTAATTTCATTGAGTGCGGCATAAAGAGTAGTGGTTTTTCCACTCCCCGTGGGACCTGTGATTAACAGCATACCGTAAGGTTTTTTCAGGGCGTTCGTAAACCTTTTTAGATTCAGCGGCCCGAATCCAATCTGTTCAATTTTAAATGATTTCATGTTTCCCTTGTCCAGAAGTCTGATAACAACCTTTTCCCCGTAGACAGTGGGCAATGTAGACACCCTAAGATCAATTTCCCGTGATCCAAATTTTAGCTGGAGTCTGCCATCTTGTGGAATTCGTTTTTCGGCGATATCCATTTCGGAAATGATTTTAACCCTCGAGATCACCGCTGAACGGATTTTATGGGGAATTGTCATTATCTCCCTTAGCATACCGTCAATCCGGTACCTGACCCTGGCATGATACTCTTGAGGCTCAATGTGTATATCACTGGCATTTTGCTCTATTGCTTGAAAGAAGATTGAATTTACCAGGCGTACGATTGGCGCTTCATTAATTGCTTCTTCTTCCAAAGCTGCAGTTTCAGGTTCCTGCTGGTCTGTCAGCAATTTATATTCCTCAAAGATCTTGTCAACATCCAATATCCCAAAATGTTTTTGGATGACCGCAAGGATATCCTTTTCGCCGGCTTGAACAGGTTCAATTTCACAACCCGTAAATAGGCGCAAGTCATCGATTGCCATAATATTCATAGGATTAGTCATGGCTACCGTGAGGCAGTTTCCCTCTTTTTTTACAGGTACAACCATATATCTTCGAACCAATTGTTCGGGAATCGTTTTTAGAAGAATAGGATCAATATTATCCAGCCTGGTTTGCTGCACACCTGGAATATCACATATGCTGTCTTCGGTAACCAACCCAAGCTTGATTAATATATTGCCTAAAAAATCACCTGTCCGTGATTGAAGGCGCAGTGCCTCCCATAATTGTTCTCTTGTAATAATACCTTTTTCAACCAGTTGCTCACCAAACAACTTTATTGTCTTGGGAGCTTCAGCCAATATTTAGACCCCCCTCCCTTATTGCGTTAAAACCTTATTAACCCTTTTTCTACAATTACTTCTTTAATAATACAAATTTTCCCTCTATTTTAATTACTTTTATAATATATAATAAAAAAGAGACCAAATCCTGCCGGATCGATCTCTAAATAAACAACATTCTTTTAGTTTCAATAAACAGGAAGCGAGATAACCATTCCCTCACGTGCTGCAACACAACCGGGGAAACGCTCCTGAGCCTCACGCTCAATCTCCTCCATATCTTCGTCAGTCCGGTGAGTAGCATGATGAAATAATACAAGCTTTTGCGCCTTGGCCGCCAAGGCTAGTTTAACACCCTCCTGCCAGGTGGAATGGCCCCACCCAATCTTTGAATTAAATCCATCTTGTCCTGCATATTCCTCATCTGTAAAATTTGCATCATATATTACTAAATCTGCTCCATTAATAAAATTTTTTAGATTGTAGTCCACACATGAATAGTGTTCGGTATCGGTTATATAGCAGCAGGCCCGTTTTCCATATTCAAAACGGTAAGAAATACTATCACCCGGATGGTTGTTGTGAACAGTTTTTAGTTTAATACCGTCTCCCAAATCAATTTCCTCACCACTGTTCACCTCGAAGAATTCGATGTTGGCACCCATCCGTTCCAGCGTAATTGGAAAATGAGGATACAACATTTGCCCGCGCATAAGATTAGCAAAAGTTAAATTCATTTTATTTTGCCCGTAAAGTATAAAATGATTGCCCTTAATAAACGCCGGCGTAAAAAATGGAAAACCCTGAATATGGTCCCAATGCGTATGAGTTATGAAGATTTCACCCTTAATCTTTTCTTTACTTTTCATTAAGTGTTGTCCAAGGTTGCAAATTCCTGTACCCGCATCCATAATGAAAAGCCGCTCACCGATCTGAATCTGCACACAAGGTGTATTTCCTCCAAATTTTACTGTAGACGGTCCAGGTACCGGCCGGGAACCCCTTACCCCCCAAAATGTAACTTTAATATCAATATCACTCATATAATCATTATCCCCCATCAATCAAACAAGTTATCTTTATTTCATTATATAATTAGTATTATATGCAGAAATTAACAGTATGACAAGAGGCAACAAAATATATAGCATCTCTACAAAAACGAAGCAATATTTCATTTTTTCAAGCTTAACAATTAGAATGGCATTTTTATCTTAATCCATGATTTGGATAACATACCAAGATATTTTTCGTTTTGTTTCTCTAAATATAGATAACAATATATTAAAAGGAGGTGGCTGTTTATGTTTCAAAAAGACATGCCTTCAACAACATCAGATCTAAAAATGATGGCTGTAACATCTATAATTCTAACAATCCCTTTTATTTTCTACATTAAAGATATAGCTAACTCGCTACGAGTTATTGCTGAGAAAAGATAAATTCAAGCATTCCATGAAGGAGGAAACCTACATGCCTAAACGTCAAACAGTTCCGGCAAAAGAAAAAACAACCGCTCCTGTAGGAGAAGGTTCAATAATAACCAAAAAAAGGCTATTGTAGAAAAAAAACAAAAGAGGAGTCCTTGAAGAATAAAGCCGCTGAATAGCGGCTGTAATATTTTATCCGCAATTTCTAACGTAACCCTCTATCTCTTTAATATTTTTAATTAGAACTTCCAGTTTTTCAGGAAGCAAAGACTGTGCTCCATCACACAACGCTTCTTTGGGTTTGTTGTGGACCTCTACGATAACACCGTCGGCACCTGCTACTATAGCAGCTAAAGATGTCTTGATCACATAACGCCATTTGCCAATTGCATGGCTCGGATCAACGATAATCGGCAAGTGAGAAAGGTGCTTGATAATAGGCACAGCAGTAATATCCAGGATATTTCTCGTATAACTATCAAAACCCCTGACTCCTCTCTCGCATAATATGACCTGTTCATTGCCTTCTAACAAAACATATTCTGCAGCCATCAGCCATTCCTCAATTGTTGATGACATTCCTCTTTTTAAAATAATGGGTTTGCCCACTCTCGCAACCTTTTTTATCAAATTAAAATTCTGGGCGTTGCGAGTCCCAATTTGCAGAACATCAGCATATTTTGCGACCAGCGGTAATGATTCTTCGTCTGTTACCTCCGTAACAATCGGCAAACCTACCTCTTCCCTGGCCAGCGCCAAAATCTTCAGCCCTTCTTCTCCTAAACCCTGGAAGGAATAAGGAGATGTTCTTGGTTTGAAGGCTCCCCCCCGAAGCATCGTCGCACCCGCATCTTTAACTGCCCTGGCAATAGAAATTAATTGGTCCCGATTTTCAACAGCACATGGACCGGCAATTACATTAATTGAACCATCCCCAATTTTGAGGTTGCCGATTTTTAACTACCGTATTTTGTTTATTATAATTACGACTGGCTAATTTATATGGTTCAGTACTAGTGCTATTTCCTGCTTCAGTGATTACCATTTGTTTCATCGCCAATACCATTCTCAAAACCTCCCTTTAAAATTAAAGCCGTGAGACTTAACCCTCACGGCTTCTGATATTCTTAGTATTAATTTAAGAACGCTCCCCCGCGAGTGTGCTCCGCTCGCGGTTGTTTATTAACGCAAGCAGATGTTATTTTTTTGTAAGCAAGCCAAAAAGCACTTGATAAAAATAACCAAGTGCAAAGCTGGTAAAGTACTTTTGGCTGTTTTGGCATGCCAACATGAAAATACACCTACTCTTTTTAATTAAAGACATTATATATTAGGCGAGCCTTATTTGTAAAGATCTAATCTTATTACCATCAATTTTATTTTTAGCTACCCACTGCTTCCAAAACTGCTATTACGGTAAAAAAAACCCGGTAATGTTATAATAGTAACGGTACTATATTGTAAAGGAGCTTAACCATAATATGGAGGATTATCTTGTGCGTGGAGTCGGCGAGGAAGGGCAGTTTCGTGTTTTTGCCGCTGTTACTACCGGCCTTGTGGAAGAAGCCAGGCGCAGGCACGATACCTGGCCGGTAGCAAGCGCGGCCCTCGGACGCGGGCTTACCGCCGGACTGCTGCTTGGCGCCAATCTGAAGGGGGATGACCTTCTTACCCTGCGTATTTTGGGTGACGGGCCCCTTGGGGCGATTGTAGTCACGGCGAACGCTGAGGGTGAAGTGCGGGGATACGTTCAGGAACCCCACATAGACTTGCCGGCTACTCCGGAAGGAAAACTGCCGGTGGGTGCTGCGGTAGGAAGAGGTTTTCTTTATATCACTAAGGACCTCGGTTTAAAAGAACCCTTCACTGGAAGTGTTGAACTGGTGTCAGGTGAAATTGGCGAAGATGTGGCACAGTATCTTTTAACCTCAGAACAGACTCCGTCCGCGGTGTCCCTGGGAGTGCTCGTAGGGCCTGATGCAAGCGTGAGGGCCTCGGGTGGCCTCATTATCCAGCTTCTCCCCGGTGCAAGCGAAAAGATCCTGTCTCACCTGGAAAAATGCCTGCTTGAAATGCCCCCCGTAAGCAGTTTGGTTAACCTCGAAATGACCCCCGAGGAGATTGTTGCCCGGGCTGTAAATGGTCTAGATATCCGCTACTTGGAAAAGAATCCGGTACGTTTTGCCTGTAAGTGTTCAAGGGAAAAAGTAGGGGATATTTTGGCGGCGATGGGGAAAAAAGAGATTGTGAAACTCTTGCAGGAGCAAGGGAAGGCTGAGGTAATCTGCCACTTTTGCGGGGAAAGATATATCTTCGAAGCGCCAGATTTAAAAGCAATCTTATAAAACAGTCAATTCGTTCGCGCCGGAAGTATAGCGCCGGAGCATTTAGGGAAGGTCGTCAAATGATCAGCGGGACAAGTTTTAATTTGCCGCAGGCGGCCAGGTGATCGCCTTTTATTATTAGCGCGCCGGTGACCCCGTCGATTCCCGCGGCGAATTCCACCGCCGATTGAATATCCTCCTCACTTTGGACCAGATTGCCTGCGGCGGTGGCTACCGCATCAGCCAGGATGGCGGAAGGAGAAAGGATAACGGAAGCGTCGGCCTTACCGAGGCTCAATGAAGGGCCGACTGTACCGGAGGAAGTGCAAATTCCGATGGGGGTATCTTCCGGCCTGATCTCCAGCGCAATTCGATTGGACAAGGCGGAATTTCCGGCAAAAATCCCGATCCTGCGCTGCCTGGTGCTGCGCAGGTAAATATCACCACCGTTTTCCACAATAACATCCTTCGATCGCCTAATAAGCGCCCGGCCTATGTATTGAGCGAAAGCGCCAGCCACGGCAGCCATTGGGCCTACTCCTGCCCTGTGTGCCGCGTCAGCCATGTCTGCCGCAATAGGGGGCGCATCTGGTCTAACTGCATGTGGAATTAGCGCTTGAAGAAAAACAGGGTCCGACTCGATATAATTTTCAAGTTGAACCCTCTGTTCCCGCACCATTTCTTCCACCCAGCGCGTCAACTCCAAGGAAAACCTTTCCCGGCGCACACCGACGCTCAAGTCAGTCTGGCGCACCACCACCTGAAAGTAAGTCAGGTCTTCCTGGCGGAATTGCCGCCGGTACGAACGTTCAACATAATCCAATTAAAACTTTACCTCCATAGCCTTGACCGGGCAAACCTTTAAGCAGATCTGGCAAAGCACGCAATTATCACTATCAAACATCACTTCCATCGAGGGTCTATTCAGGTATAGCGCGCCAGTGGGACAAATATCGGTACAGGCGCCACAACTAGTGCATTTCTCCTCGTTCCGTGATAATTGTTCAGCCAAAGGCTGCACCCGGACGCCTTCACTTTCCAGGAACTCCAGGCCCTTTTCATAATGTTCCCCGGTAAGCTCCAATACAACCGTACCTTCCTTGTTTGGGTTGACGTTCGCTTTAATTATATTGAAGACAAGCCCGTAATCCTTAGCGAGGTGATAAATAATAGGCTTATCGGATATATCCTTGCCAAAGCGAAGAATTATTTTTTTCGCAGCCAAGCGCAATTCACTCCTCTATTCGGTTATAACCAGTTAATTATATATTAAATGCCTTTTATGTCTAGGGCTTTCGATATAATTTCGATCTTGATAAGAAGGCAGAAGCTGTGCTGGTTCGGACAGAAGAAAGTCTCCCTTTTGAATCCAATTTTTTAACTTTCCAGCAATTTCCCTGGCTTTAGGGTAGCTTGACAGGGGAGCGGTTGGAACCTCTTTACCGTTGATAGTAATTTTTCCGGTTTTCAACTCAGCGTAACTGACATAGCCAAGGTTGCCGGGTATGCGCTGGCCATAAGCCTCGCTATAATCGACAATGGGTGCATAGAGATCGTGATCGGTGACTGAGACACAGCGCATCACCTCTTCGTTTAGGACGGGGATGGGGATGCCGATGCCCACCGTCAGGGTAGCGCCATAACCCAGGAAGCTCGTACCGACCAACCATTCAGGCTTCATTTGCTTCAAATCCCCGATCACGGCTAGTGTACCGCCGGCCGGGCCATAAACATTCCCCTCCGCATCCTTCTGAATACCAGGGAAATGTTGAGTACCGTTCCAGGCCACATAGCCGATTCCGCCGCCCAAAAAGATCCTGGTACCGATCCCGATAGTCATGAAGTAAGGATCATTCAGCAACGGACTGAGCTGTCCGGCACTGCAATAGTGGGCATTGCCCAAATTGGGTTTAAGTAATCCCATATAGGTATAAATAGTCTTACTGCTCAAATTAACAGCACAGTTATAATTTTGGTAGGCATTTCGCGGGTTAAACAGTGTGGCCTCGTTTATATCATCTAGTGTTATATAGGTTTCCAACTCCCGCCTGGGGTAACAATCCGTACCATAAGATATTGCCTCTAATTTTATTGACTTGCCTGCCAACAGGTCTTGGATTACATGTCCGCCCCCATAGCGGAACTCACCCGGGTAATTGCTGTTGCAGGGATCGTCATCCGGAAGTTCGGTAGCTCCCAGGTAGGCATCAACCGCTGCGATGCCGGTATATGCGGGAATACCGTTCAACCATACCTTCTGCATCCTGATTCTTGGCTTTGAATGGCCGAAATTCAGGAAAACACCGGAAGAACACATGGGGCTAAAAGTGCCAGTTGTCACAACATCCACCTGGCGGGCGGCTTCAGAGACGCCCTTTTCTTCAACCAGAGAAATTACTTCTTCTGCAGTTAATACTACTGCCTTACCAGATCTGATTTTCTCATTAATTTCAGCGTAGGTTTTTTCAATCGCCATTTACATACCTCCCCCATATTGTGCCCTTCCACTCCGACATATCGAAGGCCTCTTCAAAACAGAAGAGGCCTGCAAAATCATTGCTTCCTCTTATCTGCCAGAAGAAATATCTCCTGCTGGAATTAGCACCTTTTTGGGTTTCTTACTTCCCAACGGTTGCCGGGCTTCATTGGGCCAGTCCCTCCGCCGCTCCGGATAAGAGCACTTATTAAACTACTGCATTTATTTAGAATTAAGTTTACCAGCAACAGCATTTCGTGTCAACGGGTTCACGAACGAATCCAATGACAGAAAAATTTCCCGAAACGGCTATATTTTCAAGCCGGCTTGTTGATAGATCTATGAGCGCTTTAGAGCGCTTTCTCCTTAAGCGCAATATCACCATCGTTTCCGGCGATTGCTTCGTTTGATACCGGTTTTACCGGCCTGATGTGAAAGTGGTTATGCTGAATCATCATTTGATGAACTGTTCCACAAAATGGACACTTTTTATTTTCGCCATCTTTAAAACGCATCTCTCCTATATGCCTACTACAACAAGTAACTTCCACACTAATAATGGTACCGTTATTAAGAACATTCACCCGGTAATCACTATTATAATTTTTTGTTTGGTGGTTCATGAATACATCACCCCTTAAACAATTACTCTTAAGTGATCCAAATATAGCACTTGTTTCTCATACTGACAACCCCCGGGCCGGGTCTTTGAACGCCACGCCGTGCCGTTCATCTCCGAAATGATCCGCAAAGCAGCGACTGCCGTTCTAATTCATAAAAATAAAAAAGACCTTTAAAAGGTCTCTTTTAAGTCGTGGTTTTTTTTTCGTTTTTAGAAACAAATGTTTCTGAGCAACATTCCCCTTCGGTTTCCTGGCAAATATTACATTCTTCTTCAACGGGTGAAGTAATAGTTTCAGGAGTTTGGCTCGGGTCTTTCTTGCGTGGAATCACTACCAGCGACCTCCTTACATTTTTTATTATTATAGCCTTAGTGAAATTACATTATACCATTATACATTATAACGACCGCCTGTTTTATAGCAGGTTGTGACGGTTGAAATGTTACTTGTCCTGCTTTACTACCGCGTTTTCTCTAAAGAAGAATGAGATAGAATACAGGCCGGCGAGTCCAACCAATGTATAAATTACTCTGCTAAAATCAGATGATGATCTAACTGTGTCTCCCCCGAATAAAGCTGTGACCAGATCCCATTGAAACAAGCCTACCAGTAACCAGTTCAACGCTCCAATAATAACAAGGATTAATGCTACTCTCGACAACCACTCCATTTAACACGCCTCCTATGATATTAAGATATAGTTATTATGTTAAAAATAAAAAAAGTTATTCTTTTTTTTGCATAAAAATATCCAAAAAAATTAAACTTAAAGAAAAGTATTTTTTACAGGATGCTTTAAGGAGGATGCCGGTCATTAATGTCGAAGGTAATATGTGGTGCAACTATACATATAAATCAGCAATTAATCCAAGGTTAATGTAAAATTATATAAGTTAATACTACAACGTGGTATAAGGTGAAATAATGATTAATGAGAATATTATGCAATTATGCAAGTTTACTTTGGTCGGGTGTTTAAACACGTTCATCGATTGGGCTGTTTATTTTATCATAATAAAAATTTTTCCCGTTGAGAGTATCTTTTTTTATGCAATAGCCAAGGGTTTCAGTTATTTTTGTGGTATAGTTAATAGCTTTTTTCTTAATCGTTGCTGGACCTTTAAAGCACGCCCTGACGAAAACGAAAAAAACAGATTCCTAAAGTTTACCGTGGTCAACGCGCTGGGTCTTGGAATAAACAGCACTTCCTTATATGTACTGTTAAATTTTTATAATTCACAAATTATAACGCTATTATTAGCTACATCTATTGCTTTTGGTTTTAATTTCACCCTTAGCAAATTATGGGTTTTTCGCAAAGGCAAGATGGTACCCAAAACAACCGGGGGGTAATTCGTGTCTAAAGAAGATTTTAAACGCGTCGTTCATATATATGTCTTAAATAAGCTGTACATTATTTTTCTGGTTTGGCTGGCTAGGGATGTTTTAAACCCAATTATCCCTGCGGTTACTGACGGACTCCATCCCAATATAATTTTCGACTCCCTGATTCACTGGGACGCCGGATGGTTTTTGAGAATAGCCGGACAGGGATATGACTTTGACTCCGCCCCCTTTTTCCCTATGTTTCCGTGGCTAATCCGCCTGGTCACTTTTTTAACTGGAAACGGGGTAACCGCTGGTTTTTTGATTTCCAACTCTGCGCTCTTGGTGGCCTGTTGCTTTCTTTATATTATCGCTAAAGAAGATTATGATGAGAAAACCGCCGCTACAACTGTTTTTTTAATGCTATTCTTTCCCACTGCTATTTTTTTCACCTCTATATACTCTGAATCTCTGCTACTGGCTTTTGCCCTGGGATCTTTTTATTTTGCCAGGAACGGACGCTGGGTTTGGGCGGTTCTCCTGGGTAGTTGCGCAGCGCTCTCCCGAAATGTGGGAGTAGTTTTATTTTTTGCCTATTTGTATATGCAATACCGGGAAAACAATAACAGAATAATATTGAAAAAAGCGGTCCCACTTCTCTTGATACCGGCATCGCTGTCAATCTTCATGCTTGTTCTATGGAAGCAGGCCGGAGACCCGCTGGCTTTTGCCCATTCACTGAACAGCGAGTACTGGGGTTACCGTCACTTTGCGTACCCCGGTGCAGGCCAATTGCTCAACCTGATTCTTTTTTTCTATAACAGTGAGTTTTACAGCCTTTTTGAGTCAGGAATGGCGCTATCATTCCTCTATTTAATCATTAAGAGTTTTAAATATTTAAAGGACAAGCCACAACTGATTTTTCTAATACTGGGTTTTTTAATCCCGTTTTCTTCTGTAGTAGACAACCTGCCCCTTGGAATGCCCCGTTATATCCTGGTGTTATTTCCAGGGTATATCACCCTAGCCCGCCTGCTTGATAAAAACGGTTTAACTCAAGTTTACTCAATTATATCCATCCTGGTCTTCTCTGTGATCAGTGTTATGTTTGTTGCAGGTCGCTGGATAAGTTAAAAAAAGCCGGCTTAGCCTGGAATGCTTAAACAATAGACAAATTATTATTGGAACACCCGGATACTCATACACATAAAATATATGACTATAAAATGTGTTCAATATGACGCGGCGCTTACCTGGAGGGCAATATGGACAAGTAAATTTTACAAGAGGGCGAATGAACTCAAATAATATAAAAGGAACGAAATTATGACTTCTTATCTTGATGCAATCACGGCTTTAGGTACAGGCAGCTTACATCCAGGAGGATTTTTTCATACCCTTAATGTGCTAAGGCAGGTTTCTTTATCCACGGAAGATATTGTTCTTGATATCGGGTGCGGGACCGGGCGAACAGCTTGCCATATAGCAAAAAATTCCGGTGCATTTGTTTTTGCCTTGGATAACTCTGAAGAGATGTTGCAAAAGGCAAAGTACAGGGCTTCACAAGAAGGTGTGCAAATACAGTTTATTCATGGTGATGCTAGAGAAACACCCTTTCAGAGTGAAGTAATCGACGTGATTTTTATTGAGTCGGTTTTAATTTTTTTACCGGCTACTACTGTACTTCAAGAGTGTAACAGAATATTAAAAAAAGAAGGTATATTGATTTGCGTTGAGATGTACGCGAGCAAATCAATGCCCTGGAAAGCAAGAGAACAAATTCAAGCTACCTGCAATATTCCCCATATACCTTCTTTTGAAGAATGGTTAGAAGTATTCCATAATACCGGGTTTGTACCCGCCAGCGTAAAGCGAAATAATTTCCCCGGTTTTTTTGACAATATCAAAAACATGCTATACCCGGATCCTTATCAAATAGTATCCCGGGGAACGAGATCGAGCCAGGAAATTAATAGTGTAATTCAAGAATATATGCGATTAATTCAAAAAAATCGAAGATATCTAGGATTCGGCACTTTTTTTATAAAGAAACTAAAAAGTGTACTTGACCATAAATAAATAAAATGATAAACTGATGCTGTGTGATTGGAGTATCAAAGTATATATGGGGGTATAGCTCAGCTGGGAGAGCGCTTGAATGGCATTCAAGAGGTCAGCGGTTCGATCCCGCTTATCTCCACCAAAAAACAAACCTTGTAATCCGTATGGTTACAGGGTTTTTTTGTTGCCTAACGAAAGCAACCAACCAATAGATCGGTACATCCATTTTTAAGCAGATTATATTGCTTATTTTGGAAGCAGGATTTGGTTATAGAAAGCAATAAATTTTTTTAAACATAAAGGTATATTTTATCTTTTATAGAATTCAGAAATTATACAATATTTTTTAATATTACGATTATTAGGGGGTATTTTATGGTTTCAAGTAAATTTCAGAAAGAGTTGACACCTTTTGTTAAAGAAACTACGACAAACCCCGAAAAAGAAGATAATGTTTTGGATTCATTAATCAAGCTTGCTCCGATTATTCAAGAGTTGATCCCTACAGACTGTACAATCGGAATAACGGACAAGGAGAAATACATCTATTATCTTCCCGGCCGGGAAATTGACTTGGGTAACTTAGTTGGAAAACCAATTCCCAAGGAAGGTGGTATGTACAAAGCCATAAACACAGAAAAGGTTATTGATGCAGTGTTATCTAAGGAGGTTTATGGCATATCTTTTAAATCCAGAAGTTTACCCTTGAGAGATAAAAAGGGCAATGTAATTGGCGGACTAGCCTTCGGTTTTAGCCTGAAGAGCCAGGACTCGGTGACAGATATAGCCCAGGCAATCGCATCTTCAACACAACAAACTTCAGCTACTATCAAGGAACTTGCTTCATCTGCCCAACAGTTGGCCAGTAATCAGGAAATCCTTGAGGCTATGGGAAAAGAAGTGGTGGCTCAGGTCAAGAAGACTGACACAATTTTAGGCTTTATTAATGATGTTTCAAACACTTCTAATCTACTTGGTCTCAGTGCCGCTATAGAGGCAGCGAGGGCTGGGGACAGCGGCAAAGGTTTCTCTGTAGTAGCCGAGGAAATCCGTAAACTGTCGGTAAAAAGTGCACAGGCCGTCAAGGAAATTAGGGATATACTTGCTACGATAAATGAGAAAGCACTATTAATGGCAGAAAAAGTAATTAATACAGCATCGTTAAGTGAGCGACAAGCAATAGCTACCCAGGAAATCTCCAATACTTTACAAGAACTGGCAACCTCAGCAGGAGAACTCGAAAAAATTGCTAAGACTATCTAAACCACCCCCTATTAATAATAAAAAATTTTAGGGCAAATATTAAAAATAAAAAAATCTTAACCCGGAGATGATATTGGTAAATGGGGGTGTAGTAATGAAAAGAAAAAAGCAAAAGAAAAAAGAGCCAACCTTCGCACCTGGCGATAAAGGTGTTTTGGAAAAGAACGCCAGCAAAAAAGATTTACAAAGAGGTGATTTTACCAGAGTTACAACCCTGTCATACGATGAGGTGGATCCCAGTTAGAAAATGCCGGAAAACAAAAAGCTACCCCGCTAAAAGAAAATCAAGGCTCCGGTAGGCCCGTGTGCATAGGGACACATTCTGAACCATAGGTTTTTGGTAAGGCAGACAGCAGATTTTGCTGTCTGCCTTTGCAGTTAAACAGCTATTTTATGAGCTTCTTCAGCAAAGGCTCCGAAAAAGCCGATGTCTCGGTATCGGATGACAATCTTCTGTTCCGATGTTCTCGAGTAACGTTCACCTCGTTCGCCCACTTCAATACGCTCAATAAACAGGTGAAGCAGCTCGCCGTTCAGCTCTAAAATCTCGGTGTAGCGTTTCGCCTTTTCTACGAATCGGGAGACATTGGAGATGGATTCTTGCAGCTTGTTTATCCGCTCCGCAGCCTGGGGGATTCGTTCCTTCAGGCTGTTTTGTTCGTCATTGTAGTCGGCGGACAGCATCCGGAACTGCTCATTGGTGATGCGCCCCAGCACATTATCCTCGTAAAGCCGCTTGAATAAGGCCGTCAACTCCGTATCCCTGCGTCGCATATCATCCAGCTCCCGCTGGAGTCTGTCGATCTCCCGTTTGGTTTCGGTGCTGTTTCTCTGGTTGATACGCTGTATGAACAACGCCTCCTGCTGTCTGGCGAAATGGGTGACCCGGCGCAGATCGTCCAGAATGATTTCTGCCAGTTGGTTCTCCCGAATATAGTGTCCAGTGCAGATCTTTAACATACTCATAGTTGATCATCATCCTTTCATCGAAACTGCAGCTTAAAAATAAAGCAGTCCTTTCTTTTTTAATAGGACTGCCTTTGCGCCATATCTTATTGTAATCGGAAGGTTTGTCCCATCGTTGGTTCCTGCAAGGGTGTAGTGATCCGCTTAAAAAGCGCATCCATTTTATCGTAATGACACGCAAAGGCTTCTGCGCTGGCTTCTATCATTTCCTTGCTTGTAACCTGCGAAAAGTCTACCTGGTATCCCGCGTTTTCGGCAAGATATTGAATAAAAAGCCGTTGTACCCGTCCGTTGCCTTCCCGAAACGGATGGATCACATTGATCTCACTGAGATAAAAGGATAAGCGGAAGGGTATCTCATTCTCAGGTGTACCGGTAAGGTATGTTTCCTTTTTCAGCCTGTTAAACAGCTCGTTTGCATTGGATTCTATGTATGGATAGAGGCAGAACTGATTTCCCTTTGAGATGTTTACCCATCGCAGTTCGCCTGCCCATTCATAGATATCTTTGAAAATGTACCGGTGTATGTCCTGCAGATGCCTTTAAATCAAACCTGCCAGGAATAGGGTTGACCCTTGCTTCCAGTATCCGAACGGAGGTGATTTCCCTTTCCGCAATACGCAGCTGTTTGGCGTTTCTTAACCCCAGTTTGTTCTTCAGAACAAAAGAATTGGGATAACAGTATCTGCTATCCCATTCATAGTCATATTTATAATTTTTGTTCATGAGCGTCCTCCGCTTTGACCGAATGCTTCCGCATAAGATCAGCGACAACCTGATCCGTTTTCTTTTTATCTCCGGCGCAATATCGCATGCGCTCTTTATCTTCCTCGGTGAGGGGCATGCCCTCCATCGCCATGGAGGCGTTCACATCATCAATCATTCGCTCCAGATCTTTCATAAAAACACCTCGTTTTCATATTCAGTATAGCATATAATTTGTAAAAAATCAACCAGAGCAAGGCTTTCACAGGCTTTACCTGTCCTTCTGGAAACGATAAACATCCTCGAAATGCACGCTGCCGACAGACCGCTTGACATCCTGCACACACTTTCCGCGGAGCTTCCCCAGTGTGGTCTCATCCACATCCGCATTAGCGGCAAGGATATTCATCATCATGGACATCTCCACCGCCAGCTTGAANAGCAGACGGGCGGTACGGTTTTCAGACGCATCAACCGCGCCTGTCACAGCAGAGGTTATGGCAGCCGGCAGAAATCTCACGGCGTCGCCTGCTGAAATATATCCGCAGTAAAAACGGACGGCTTTTTCAATAAACTCGCTCCGGCTTTTGCAGTTGTCTTGTTGCTGCCATCGGTCAACGCTTTCCAACGTGGAAGGATAGAGCCAGAGTGGAATGCGTTTTTTGTTTTCTTCTGTCATCGTGAGTCCTCCTTCGAATCATTTTTCAAACCACCTGTAGGGTACACCCTGACAAACGCCATTCTGTGGGGATTCTATTTACGTTTTTTTGCTCAACGGGCACCTGCGGCGAGTCAGTACCCTGTTTTAGGTGTATCTTCCAAAACGTTCCTCGACCCGCATTGCGGGGCGATGTGAGCGGCGGGAGGTCGCGTAGCGACCACCTGCCTTTAACCTGCGAACTTTTCGACCGTATGGTTCAGCCTTTATTTTGCGGTAAAGCTGGTTTTCCTCTATGCCGGCGGCACCGATGCGAAAGACTGTTTCAGGCGTTTTCTCTGGGGGCGAAATCCCCGCACAAAGCCCCGACAAGGGCGTTATTCCGCCAAGATGCCACCTACGCCGTCAAAAGCCGACACAGGGGCACACAGCGGTAGGAATGAGTCCTTCTCAGCTGGGTGGTCTGTCCGCTGTACCACGTTTTCATATCCCGCTCTATATTGTGAAAGTGAGCCATGTTGGCACTTTTTTACTTGTTAGGATATCGGCGGCAATAAAAGTGAGCCAACATGGATTAAATCCGGTTACGGGCACTCATCGCAAGAATGCAAGGATGCAAAGTGTATCGAACATTGCACCCTTACACCCTTGAACCGGGAAGCTGCCAGTACCATTGTCCGCCAAGCCTGACAGATTGAATATGAAGATTCCTTTTTGCAATCTTCACCGTCCGCTCTGAGATGCCCAGCTTTTTCGCTTGGCGGAATACTTCTTCTGCGGGAACAGGTACATTGAGTATTTCCTTGAGCATTGCTTCCATCTGCATCGTCTTAGTCTGCACAGAACCTATGCCGGTGAGCACCTCATCCACCGTTGCGTCGCAGTAACCCTTCCATTGGAATCCGTTCTCCGCATCCAGCGAAAACGCAATGGATTTTCCCTCAGGAGCCAAGCTGCTTTTATCGTGGGCAACGATCCGGATACTTGGGTTATCTTTCAGTCTCCCGACCAGAAGCACGCTCCTTGCCGCCGCCCGGAAATCGATGGAGCCCAAACCACGGTAGGAAGCTTTCAACCCCTGCGCCTTGTTCATGTGGCCGATGAGGATGACAGCGCAGCCGGTACGCTCCGCCATAAAACACAGCCATTTGATCACCGGACGTACCTCGTTGGCGCGGTACATGTCTACGTCACAGCCGAGATAGGCCTGCAGCGGATCGAGCACAATCAGGCGGGCGCCGGTTTCCCAAACAGATTGCTCCAGCCGCTCATCGCACAGCGTCAGCTCCTGATCGGACTCATCAATAACCAGCACACGGGAACAGTCCGCGCCTGATTGCTCCAGCCGGGGCTTGATGGTGTCCGCCAGCCCGTCCTCCGCCGACTGATAGATAACTTTGATGGGTGGATTTGCTACTTCTTCCTCCGGTAACAGTTCCCCATTGGTTAGCAGGGCGATCATCGCCAGAACAAAAGATGTTTTTCCCTCGCCGGGATCGCCCTGGATATCGTGACCTTTCCGTATGGTATATACGGATACCACAGCCACCGCACTTCTTCGGTTGCGATGTCGCTCATCCGGATCAGCCTAGATTTCTTTTTCTGCATGATTCACCTCCGTCCCAAACTTGTATTTGAAAATTTAATCACTATTCTGCGGAAGAATTTTTGTTTGTGCTTTTGCACCGCGCTCCCGGCCAGGTTCCAGCCCTGCGGCCTTGCGTGACCTATCAATGGCATCGTAATCGCCGCCTGTGTCGCCCTATACGCCGCTGTTTGGCCTCGTAGCTCCGAGGACGAGAAAGTGCCCGCCGAAGCCTCCGGTTCGGAGGCGAGTGTATCGGCTGGGAGAATAACCTGCATAGATTTCTCCGGTTTTGCCTTAATTTCGGCGCTCACGACGAGCTTTGCCGGTAGTATCTTTTTCATTGCGCTTCCTCCTTCTGAAAATACTGAACGGGCATCCGGCCCGACCTCGTGGTCAGCAGCCAAATGCCCGTTCTCATAATTGTTTACTTGCGTTATGATCTGCCACACCAGCGACACTATAAAAATATTCTGACCCATGTAATGGAAGCAGCATTGCGAAAAGGACATTAGAACGTCTTTAAAATGTTGAGGAAAAGCAAATCATCTGAGCGAGCGAAGCGAGTGAATTGATTTGCCCAAAACATTTTTAGACGTTCTTTGGACTTGTAGCATTAAGCTGCTGGAATTCTATGGGTCAGAATATTTGAAAAGAGACCACGCCAGCCGGAACCCGCAGATGAAACTGTCCAACGAAACATCCTCGCAGATCTGGTCCTTGTCGTCGATGATCCGCAGCACCAGCTTGCGATTCCGCTTGCTCAACCTCTGAATCAACAGACGGTGGTTCGTTTCAATTCGCCTTGCCTGTGTTGAGTTTTTTGGTTTGCGGTAGAAATGATCATACAGTGCTTTCAGTATGTTATCCATGTCTGTTGCCTCCTTCAGCGACACAGAATACCTTATTCCGTTTTGAAGAGCTGTTCATCATACCTCACAAATATTCTGCGGCAGCCTTTTGTTTCATTAAGCCATGTAATCCTTCCACAACTTGAGATTCGATAAAAACTACACGAAAATATGATTTTTATTTTTTTTGTGTGAAAATTAATGTATTTGAACGGTATATGTGATATAATTAGGTAAATTTATGTCGAGGTGAACGGCATGGCTGTCAGTTATAATAAATTGTGGAAGTTGCTTATAGATAAAAAAATGAAGAAGAAAGATCTGCAAGCTGCCGCGGATATAAGTGCCAGTTTAATCACTAAGCTTGGTCGTGATGAGCCAGTAACAACGACGGTACTCATGAAAATATGCTCTGCGTTGAAATGTGATATTGGCGATATTATGGAAATCGTGCCGGATGAGCAGAAATAATTCGCTATTAGGTAGTAATCCAAAGCAAAACAGGAGAAAAAGACATGGCTATTAAAAAGAACGAATTGTACAGCTCACTATGGGCAAGTTGCGATAAATTGCGCGGCGGCATGGATGCGTCTCAATACAAGGACTATATCCTCACATTGCTGTTTGTAAAATATGTCACGGATAAATTCAAAGGCGAAAAGTATGCCGATATCAATGTACCGGAAGGTGGCAGCTTCGACGATATGGTCGCTGCTAAGGGCGACAAAAACATCGGAGAAAAAATGGATATGGTAATCGCCGCACTTGCCGAGGCAAATGAGCTGCGCGGAATAATAGATAACGCCCATTTTAACGACGAGTCCAAGCTGGGCAAGGGTCAGGAAATGGTGGACAAGTTGACCGGCCTCATTGCCATTTTTCAGCGTCCAGAGCTCAACTTCAAGAATAACCGAGCTGGCGGCGACGATATTATCGGCGACGCATATGAATACCTTATGCGTAACTTTGCCACCGAATCCGGCAAGAGTAAAGGACAGTTTTACACGCCCGCTGAAGTCTCCCGTATCCTCGCACAAGTGATCGGCATTGATAAAATCACGCCCAGAGATGAAGGCTATACCGTTTACGACCCTGCTTGTGGCAGCGGCTCGCTTTTAATACGTGCTGCAGATGCAGCTCCCTTTGAGGCCGCGATATATGGGCAAGAAAAAGATGTTACAACGGCGGGCCTTGCCAAAATGAACCTTGTTTTGCACAACAAAGCGACAGGAGAAATAAAGACCGGCAATACTTTTTCCGATCCGCAATATTTTGAAGACGCTGAGGAAACCATTATAAAGCGTTTTGATTTTGCAGTGGTCAATCCTCCGTTCTACCACAAAAAACTGGACGGACGGACTAAAGGAATACGGCCGCTTTGAAGGATATGGCGACAGGCCGCCGGAGAAAAACGGCGATTATGCGTGGCTTCTGCATATTATAAAATCGCTAAAGCGTACAGGTAAGGCTGCAGTCATTTTGCCTCACGGCGTGTTGTTCCGCGGCAACGCCGAGGCGACGATCCGCAAAGCAATTATCGATAAGGGTTATATCAAGGGTATTATCGGTCTGCCTGCCAATCTATTTTATGGCACCGGTATCCCCGCCTGCATTCTTGTAATTGATAAAGAGGGTGCGGACGATCGTCAAGGCATTTTCATGATCGATGCCAGTCGCGACTTCATCAAGGACGGTAACAAAAACCGCCTGCGCGAACGGGATATCTATAAAATTGTCACTACCTTTAACAACCAAATCACTGACGATCCGAAATACGCCCGGTTTGTGCCCAACGATGAAATAAAGATCAAAAACGAGTATAACCTCAACATCCCTCGCTACATAGATTCAGGTACGCCAGAGGATATGCAAGACATTAACGCTCATCTGAACGGTGGCATCCCTGCCTGTGATGTGGATGGGCTCGACCGCTACTGGTCGCTGTTCGGCGGCCTGAAAAACAAGCTGTTTTCCGTACTGCGCGAGGGCTATTATAAACTGAATATTGAAAAAGACGAGGTGCGTAGCACCATCTATGCCGATGACGAATTCCTCGCGTACAGCAACAAAATAGACGCTGCTTTTGAGGCTTGGCGGGATAAAGTTGATGGCAAGCTTAGAAACATCTGCTCCGACATGACAGCTAAGGAGCTCATCTCAGAGCTTTCCGAAACGCTGGTAGAGAAATTTGAGGACGTGGAACTTATTGATAAATATGACGTATATGAAGTCCTGCTCTCCTATTGGCAGGAGGTCATGGCGGACGATGTGTACATCATCATCCAAGACGGCTATGATGCTGCAAAGGAAACCGAGAACATCATGGGCGTATACACCTCCGGCAAGAACAAGGGCAAGGAAAAGGTAGTTGGCTGGGAGGGCAAGCTGATCCCCAAGGATATCATCGCCGAAACATTCTTCAGCACCGAAAAGGCGAAGATCGCCGAGGCTGAGCAGATTGTGGCCGAAACGGAAAGCCATCTTGACGAATTTACGGAGGAACATGCGGCGGAAGGCGGCGCATTGTTCGAGTTCTTGAACGACAAGGACAAGGTGGTTTTGAAGGACGTGGAGGCGGAGCTGAAAAAGCGCGAAAAAGCCGGCGACGAAAGCGAGGAAACCGCAATTCTTGCCGAGTTTGTCGCGCTATCGGATAAGGTCAAAGATTTTTCCAAGCTGGTCAAGGATTTGTACGCCGAGCTGGACGAAAAGGTCAAGGCGCAATATGCCAAGCTCACCGATGAACAGGTCAAGGAGTTGCTGGTCAATAAGAAGTGGTATTATCACATCTATAACGGCATCGACGCGCTGTATACCACCGTTTCCCACAATATCGCAAACCGCATCGTCGAGCTAACCGAACGCTATGAGGACACCCTGCCTAGCCTTGAAAAAGAGGTCGAGGATTACGAGGTAAAGGTCAAATCTCATTTAGAAAGGATGGGATTTACATGGTGAAGCAGGGGTATAAACAGACTGAGATCGGGATCATTCCGGAAGATTGGGATATTTCGTCTGTATATGACGCAGGGGAAATACTCAATGGTCTAACCTATTCGCCGGAAGATGTGTCTTCTTATGGCCTTTTAGTGTTGTGATCTTCAAATATAAAAGACAATAGATTATGCTTTGATGATAATGTCTTTGTTAAGCGCGAAATTAGTGAAAAACAATATGTGAAAGAAAACGACTTACTAATTTGTGTTAGAAATGGTAGTCGAGCATTGATTGGCAAGTGCGCTATGATCGACAAAAACTACAATGCTACTTTTGGAGCATTTATGTCACTTTTGAGAAGTGATATGAACAGATATATCAATCAGATTTTCCAAAGCAATATCATTCAGCAGCAAATTGATAAAAACTGTAGCGCGACAATAAATCAAATTACTAAAAACGACTTTAAACAGTTTCTGATTGCACTTCCTCCGCTCCCCGAGCAGAAGGCCATTGCCGAGGCGCTTTCGGATGCGGACGGGTTGATTGCGTCACTTGAAAAACTGATAGAAAAGAAAAAAGCTATCAAGCAGGGTGCCATGCAGCAGCTCCTCACCGGCAAAAAGCGCCTGCCGGGGTTCAGCGGCGAGTGGGTGGAGAAAACTTTGAAGGATATTCTAAGTGTAGGACATGGGCAATCTCAGCATGAGATTGCCGATCAAAGAGGTAAATATCCAATTCTCGCAACAAGTGGTGTTATTGGGTGGACTAATTACTATCTATGGGACAAGCCGTCTGTGCTTATTGGTAGAAAAGGAACTATTAATAAACCGCAGTATATAGATACTCCTTTCTGGACGATTGACACATTATTCTATACAAAGATTTATGAAGGTAATTCAGCGAAATATCTGTATTACCTATTTTGCCTTATTGATTGGTTGCAATACAATGAAGCATCGGGAGTTCCCAGCTTAAACGCAAACACCATAGAAAGTATAGAGGTTTATTTGCCTCAATATCTTGAGCAAACCGCCATCGCCAACATCCTCACCGACATGGATGCGGAGATCGAAGCCCTGCAGAAAAAACTCGCCAAGGCCCGCCTTATCAAGCAGGGCATGATGCAGGAGCTGCTGACAGGCAGGATACGACTTGTTGACACCGAAGATAAAGCGAAGCCGCAAGCTACGCCGGTCACAGTTGCTAAAAAAGAGCAATCCAGGCAGGGGCGCAACAAGCACATCGAAGATGCGGTGCTGATCGCCGCCATCGTTGACACCTTCTATTCGGACAAGTATCCGCTGGGACGCGTCAAAATCCAGAAGTTGCTCTATCTGCTGCGCAGAAAGCAAGAGGCGAGCGTTGCGGATTTCAAGAAAAAGGCGGCAGGGCCATATGCCGACGAGATACGCTATAAGGGCGGCGAGCCCATCGCTATTAAGAATAAATACATAGTCACCTCCACGAGCAAAAAAGGCACCAGATACAGCAAAGGCGAATATATCGCGCAGGCCCTCGGATATATTGAAAAAATGGGATATGCAGGACGATATTAATTGGCTGAAAAACAATTTTCTGCATACAGGCCGCAACGAGCTGGAACTGCTTGCCACTATTGATATGGCTATGTGTGATCTTACTGCTCAAGGCAAGGAAATATCTATTGCCAACATCAAAGAACTGATTCGTTCCGACAAAGAATGGAATGCGAAGCTCAAAAAAGCTTATTTCAGCGACGTAGATATCCAAAGAGCAATCAAAGAAAATACGAGATTGNTTGGTTAAAGGAGGTAGCCCAATGCCCGATATCGGTGACACCGAAAGAAAAAGCCCAACACAGGGTGGTGCGGTTCTTTCACAATAAACTGAACTATACATATATTGGCGATCTGCATGACAGCGAAAACAAAAACATTGATGTCGGCAGGCTAAAGGCGTATCTCCTGAAACGGGGTTATTCCGAAAGGCTTGCCGACCGCGCCATCGATGTATTGGTTCGTGCTGCAGGTAATATGCAGCAGGGGCTATATTCTGCCAATCACAATGTCTATACTCTTTTGAAATACGGCGCGAGGGTTAAGGAAAACCCCGGAGAAGCGGAAAAGACAATTTACTTTATTGATTTTGACACCCCGGCGGAGAATGATTTTACTGTTGCCGAGGAAGTCACTATCGTCGGTAATAACATCAAACGGCCAGACATTGTCATTTATATCAACGGTATCGCCGTCGCCGTATTGGAGCTGAAGAAAAGCACTGTTTCCGTATCGAACGGTATCCGCCAAAACCTAACCAATCAGCGTGAGCATTTCATTGAGAACTTCTTTACCACCGTGCAGCTTGTCCTGGCTGGGAACGACAGCGAGGGGCTCCGCTACGGAGCAATCTGTACGCCGGAGAAGTATTATCTGGAATGGAAAGAGGACGGTTACCGCGAGAATGCGGATGAGCGGGATGAAACCGACCTACTTATCGAGGAAAAGTGCAAGAGCATAGACGGCAAGCTGGAGAAGCAGATTTTTGCCATGTTTTACAAAAAGCGCCTTTTGGATATTATCCATAACTTTATTGTTTTTGATAAGGGCATCAAAAAGATCTGTCGTTATAATCAATACTACGGCGTAAAGCGTGCGCAGAAGCGGCTTTTTGAAAAGAAAAAGGGTGGCATCATCTGGCACACGCAAGGCAGCGGCAAGTCGCTGACGATGGTATGGCTGTCAAAATGGATACTGGCGAACAACCCCAATGCCAGGGTACTGATCGTCACCGACCGCGAGGAACTTGACGAGAACATCGAAAAGACCTATACCGGCGTCGAGGAAAAAATCGTCCGCACAAAGAGCGGAAAGGATTTGATCAACCGCCTTAATTCATACGAAGACAGGCTGATTTGCTCGCTGATACATAAATTTGGCAAACATGGCGATGAGATTTCAGACCTTGACTATGACAAGTATATTGAAGACCTGTATGCTTCTCTTCCGGCGGGCTTTGAAGCCAAGGGCGAGCTTTATGTTTTCGTTGATGAGTGTCACAGAACACAGTCCGGGAAACTGCATAAAGCTATGAAGGCAATTATGCCAAAAGCGTTGTTTGTCGGCTTTACGGGTACGCCGCTTTTGAAGAAAGATAAAAATGTACTCGATCGCACATCAAGTATCGCTGTGTTCGGCGGGTATATCCATACCTACAAATACGACGAGGGTGTGCGCGATGGCGTGGTGCTTGATCTGCGTTACGAAGCACGTAATATTCCACAAGACATCACTTCACAAGAACGGATAAACGCGTGGTTCGATGCAAAAACCGTCGGCCTTATGCCGAGGGCTAAAGCAAAATTGAAAGAACGCTGGGGTAACCTGCAAAAGGTATTCAGCTCCAGATCGCGGCTTGAAAAAATCGCCAACGATATTATCTTTGATATGGAAACAAAGCCGCGCTTGATGAACGGCAATGGAAACGCCATTTTGGTTGCCGATTCGATTTATTCGGCATGTAAGTATTACGAAATCTTCCAGTCAAAAAACTTTAGGAAATGCGCAATTATCACATCCTACATACCCCAGCCCGGTGATGTCAGAACAGAAACCGTCAGCGAAGACGAAGAAACTGAAGCGTTTGAGAAATATGAGGCATACCTACGGATGATTGGGATCGATCCCCGCACCGAGGGGGCAAAGGAACAAATAAAAAAGAGGGTTGAAGATTTTGAGACCGAGGCCAAGCGCAAATTTGTTGATGAGCCGGCAAATATGCGGCTTCTGATCGTTGTGGACAAACTGCTGACCGGCTTTGATGCACCGCCATGCACCTATTTATATATCGACAAGGCAATGCATGACCATGGCTTATTTCAGGCAATCTGCCGCGTAAACAGGCTGGATGGCGAAGATAAAGACTTCGGCTATATCATTGACTATAAGGAATTGTTTGGAGATTTAAGCGATGCGATGACTAAGTATACCTCCGGCGCGTTTGAGGATTATGACGAAGACGATATTGCTGAGGTCTTAAAAAATCGTGTTGTTGAAGCGAAAGGCTATCTGAACGAAACTTTGGATGCACTGGAAGAACTGTGCGAGGGCGTCGAACCGCCAAGGGATGAGCTCAGCTACACCCGCTATTTTTGCGGCGAAAACGGAGTCGATATCGGTATAGATGAAACCTTTGCGAGAAGCCGCGAGAGGTTGTATCGTTTGGTCAGCCGGTTGGTGCGCGCATATGCAGAGATCAAACCGGATATGAACACAGCGGGATATACTCAAAGCGAACAGGCTAATATTGCCAAAAAGGTTGAGTTTTATATTTCGTTGAGGGAGACCATTGGCCGTGCCAGCGGTGACTTTATCGACCTGAAGCAGTATGAACCCGGAATGCGGTATTTGATCGACAATTATATCGCAGCGGAGGACAGCGAAAAGATCGGTTGTTTTGCTGACTTTACTCTGCTTGATTTTATTCTTGCACAAGAGAGTAAGCTGAATGGCGAAGAAGGCAATGAACGTAGTCAGGAGAGCGCAGCAGAGGCCATTGAGAATAACATTCGCAAAAAGATAATTGAAAAGCAGGTAGTCAACCCGAAATACTACGCCAACATGTCTACGGTGCTTGAGGAATTGATTGCTGAGCGCAAAAAAGGCGTTATTGCCTACAAGAGTATGCTGGACAGATATGTGGAACTTGTAAAAAATATTACTAAACCGGAAGAAAACCCTGCATACCCGGAATCAATCAGGCATAACGGTGCGATGCGAGCACTTTACGACAACACTGGTTGTGATGAAGCTCTGGCAATTGCTTTACACAACGCTGTAATGCGAAGTAAATTAGATGGATTTAGGAACAACCCTGTAAAAGAAAACAGGATTAAAAAAGAGCTGTTCAAAATCTTGAAGGATGACGGTGAAGTGGAACGGCTATTTAAAATCATTGTGGAACAAGAGGAATACTGATGTACATAACTGTAGCTAACATACCTGTTGAGGTAGTAAAGAAAAATATCAAAAATATGCACTTGTCTGTTTTGCCGCCGAACGGAACGGTACGCATATCCGCGCCTCTTTCTGTGAGCGATGAAAGCATTAGCATGTTTGTCCGACTAAAAATTGGTTGGATAAAAAAGCAGCAAGAAAAGTTTGCAAATCAACCGCGCCAGAGCGAGAGAAAGTTTGTGTCAGGCGAAACTCTGTATGTTTGGGGCAAACAGTATTTTTTACAAGTAGATTACAGCTATAAAAGGAAATTCGATTAAACTAATCGGAGATAAAGCTATTTTGACTGTAAGAAAAGAAAGTACGCCCAAGCAGAGGGAGAATTTTGTCAACGAATGGTATAGAGGTTTGCTAAAAGCGGAAATTGAAAAACGTCTGCCAAAGTGGCAAGAAACCACGGGGCTCCAATGCAATTCCTGGCAAACAAAATACATGACCACACGCTGGGGAACCTGTAATGTAAACGCGAAAAAGATATGGCTTAATCTGCAACTTGCCAAAAAACCATTCGAGTGTTTGGACTACGTCATACTCCATGAATTGGTACATTTAAAAGAAAAAAAACACGGTCCAAGTTTTATCGCGTTAATGGATAAATATATGCCATATTGGAGAGGTATGAAAAAGCTCCTGAATGACAGTAAATTGGATTATATGAACTAGCACACGGCAAAATAACTGGAATATCATTTACCAGTTTCGGAAAAGCATAAAACCTTACTTACTCGAGGGCACGCCAAATAGTCGCTGGATTTGCGAGATGTCGAATTGGGCAGGCGCCCCCCAGCAGATGAAGGAATGGAACAACAGTAACCAGTGTTCACTGAATGACTTAATCATCAATTAATAAAAAATAAGCAGAGAATGCAAGATGGTCTGTCGGTGCATTTAAGCCAACATGAAAGAGAGGTACTATCCCTTGTGAGATAATGCCTCTCTTATTGCTTTCCGTATCGGTTTAGGGTATGGTTCAGTAAGTTGCCCTATTGAACCGTGCCTTTAGCCGGAGCCTTTTTGTATATAATTAATATTCCTTTGTTCTAATCTCTTCTTGTAACTTCCCTTCAAACTCATCAAGCGGCATGGCCCCGAGATCTCCCTTGGCGCGATGGCGCACGGCAACGCTATTCCGCTCAATTTCTTTATCTCCGATAATCAGCATATAAGGTATTTTTTGGGTTTGAGCTTCACGTATCTTATAATTTACCTTCTCATTACGTGTATCCAGTTCAACCCTGATACCAGCCTCATCCAACCTCTTATGAACACTGCGGGCATATTCATTATGCCGGTCGGTGATTGGAATCACACGGACCTGAACCGGCGCCAGCCAGGCTGGAAAAGCCCCGGCAAAGTGTTCTGTAAGGATGCCGATAAACCTTTCGATACTACCAAAAACCACCCTGTGGATCATCACTGGCCGGTGTTTTTGACCATCCTCACCAACGTAGCTCAAGTTAAATTTCTCCGGCATTTGAAAGTCCAGCTGGATAGTGCCGCACTGCCAGGTACGACCAAGTGAATCTTCCAGATGAAAGTCGATCTTAGGGCCATAAAATGCGCCGTCCCCTTCATTTACCTTATAATTCAGTCCCCTGGCATCAAGGGCATCCCGTAGCACATCAGTGGCCATGTTCCAGATTTCTTCCGATCCCATTGCTTTTTCCGGTTTTGTGGAAAGTTCCACATGATAGTTAAACCCAAAAACTCTATAAAAATCATCTACCAAGTCGATGACTCCGATAATTTCCTCTTTAATCTGCTCCGGCAGCATAAAAATATGCGCATCGTCTTGAGTAAAGCACCTCACCCGCATCAAACCATGCAGCACCCCGGAAAGCTCATGACGGTGCACCAGGCCCAACTCAGCAAGCCGGATGGGCAATTCGCGGTAACTGTGTAGCCTGTTATTATAGATCAGGATACCACCGGGGCAGTTCATCGGCTTGACCGCATAATCACCTTCATCAATCTTTGTGAAGTACATATTTTCACGGTAATGGTCCCAGTGTCCTGAATTCTCCCACAAAGATCGATTTAAAATAATCGGGGTGCGTATTTCCTGGTAGCCCCTCTTTTTATGTTCTTCCCGCCAATATTTTTCCAGTTCGTTGCGCAGGATCATTCCCTTGGGGTGAAAAAATGGAAAACCTGGCCCCTCATCCATGATGCTGAATAAATCCAGCTCAGCTCCGAGTTTGCGGTGATCACGCCGTTTGGCCTCCTCAATCCGGAAAAGATATTCATCAAGCATGGACTTTTTGGGGAAAGATGTGCCGTAAATACGCTGGAGCATTTTGTTTCTCTCATTGCCCCGCCAGTACGCGCCGGCTATGTTCATTAATTTAACCGATTTTACGCGTCCTGTGGAAGGAACATGAGGTCCCGCGCATAAATCAGTAAAATCGCCTTGTCTGTAGAATGAAAGGACAGTATCAGGCGGCAGGTCCTCAATCAATTCCACTTTATAGTTTTGACCGTTTTCATTAAAGAAGTCAAGAGCCTGTGAACGGGAAAGCTCAAAACGTTCAAATGGTAAGTCAGCCTTGATAATGGTTTCCATTTCTTTTTCTATTTTTTCCAAATCATCCGGCGTAAAAGTCTCCTTGGTATCAAAGTCATAATAAAAACCATCAGCGATGGCCGGCCCGATTGCAAACTTAGTACCGGGGAACAGTCTTTGCACGGCTTGTGCCATAATATGCGCCGTGCTGTGGCGATATGCCTGTTTCCCTGCCTCATCTTCAAAGGAAAGAAACTCTACGGCGGCATCCGTCATCATAGGATTCCCCAAATCCATTAGTTTGCCGTTCACTCTGGCGATAAGAGCTTCTTTGGCTAAGCGGGGGCTATAACTCTTTGCTATTTCAAAAAGAGTCGCTCCTGCCTGATATTCCCTTACCGATCCGTCAGGTAAATCAATCTTAATAGTATTGACAGCACTCACATTAACACTTCCTTTTTCAGACAAATTCAAACAAGAGAACAATTTCGCCTTCGGCGACCTTTGGGCAGATAACGCGGCTCATGTTCGGCCCTGCAAACAATAAAAAACCCGCCTCTGACTACTGTCAGGGACGGGGTATTCCCGTTTCCACCCTGATTAGGGAGAATTTACTCCTCACTCATGACAGTTAACGGCTGCCTCCGGCACGGCTTACTGAAGATTTCAGCCGGCGGTTCCAAGGTGGTTTTCGACCCACCGAACCCAAAAGTGCTTGCAGCCAACGGCACTCCCTCTCTGAAGGCCAACATGGGTCTACTCTTCCTTTTCAACACCTTTTCTTTATTTTTATATAGTATTATTACAGCCGTATTATATTGATTCGCCGTATTTTTGTCAATAAATCTAACGATCCGGAATTTCTATTTATTTTTTTGGGGAATACAGCGTTCGCAACCCAAGCACTCATTGACCCTACCGGCAAACACATTTTTAATAGTTTCTATGGTAGCCGAGTATCTTTCGTCCATTTTAAAATGAAAAATTATTTTTTTAGGCGCAATGGTAACAAGAGCGCTGACCAATAGATCCTCATAATTTATTTCATTGTCCATCATATCAATCAAAAACCCACCCAAATAATCGCTCCTGATGGGCTGCATCTTATCGTCAAACAGCTTAAACAATCCGCCTGCGTTAATCAGTACATGTACTATGTCCGCTCGAGGCTCTTGAATTTCTACAAAATATTTCAATAGTTGAATAAACTCTTTATATTCCCTTTCCAGAACAAAGTCATCTACAGCTTTATCCGTTGCCTCCCTTAATTCGTTAATATACTCTTTAAGTCTAAATCGTAATAAAACCTTCAATGATAATATTGTCATTAATCTTTAAGTAATCCAACACCTTTTTTTAGGATCTTGCTTTTCCGGTTCAACCAGTGAATCGATTTACGCGGCTCACTTGCTTTCCTGTTGATGTGTAGCAATGCATAGTTGTATATTATTTTCTTTTCTTCATCACCGTAATAATAGTAATTTTCGCAAATAATATTTTTTAATATAAGTGCTTCCCAATAAGACAGAATAACGTCCGATATAATGTCCGCCACATATTTTTTTATTATAATCTGAGAATCATCTTCCACCCGGCCATATTCCGGGAAATCAGCCAAACAACAAGACAAAAAAGTGTACTTTCCAGCTGACTTTTCTTCCAGATTTATTTTTAACCCATTTTTTTCAAAAAGCTTCAATCCCCGGCCCAGTTTAGCCTTTAACAAATCAATATGCTTTGCAGAACCTATGGAAATAATCTGGGCCACCGGACCACCACCCCTTGTGTTTTAAATATTTAATTCTTCCAGCCGCTTTACCCTTTCGCTGATAGGCGGGTGAGTGCTGAATAACCGGGTTATGGACGCACCTGATAATGGATTGACAATAAAAAGGTGCGATGTCGCGGGATTCACCTGCATGGGAATTCTATAAGCCGCACTCTCGAGTTTAAGCAGGGCATTTGCCAGCCCTCCCGGATTACCGGCGATACGGGCGCCGGTTTGATCAGCCAGGTATTCCCTTGAGCGTGATATGGCCATCTGAATAATTAAGGCCGCTAACGGCGCTATTACGGCCAACAGGATCGCTCCTATAAAGCTACCGCCACCTTCTTCATCATCGCGGCCCATACCCAAAATAGCTCCCCACTGGATAATGTTAGCGATCATAGTGATCGCGCCCGCAAAAGCAGCGGCGATGGTGCCGATTAGAACATCTTTATTTTTTATATGTGACAATTCATGTGCCAAAACACCTTCCAGCTCACTCCGGTTTAAAATACGAAAAAGCCCTTCGGTAACTGCCACAGCTGCATGGGACTGATTTCTTCCTGTTGCAAAAGCGTTAGGTTGCGGCGACGGGGTGATATAAAGTCTGGGCATAGGCATTCCTGCCCGTTTAGTCAATCTCCGCATTATATCGTATAATTCAGGCGCTTCATCTTCAGAAACAGGCTGCGAGCGGGTCATGGAAATGGCAACCTTGTCGCTGAAGTAGTAACTGAATAAATTCATCCCCAGAGAAATTAAAAAAAACAGTATTGCCCCGGATTTACCGCCGACAGCACCACCAATCAAAACCAGGATAATTGATAATGCGCCCATAAGAAGCCAAACCTTTAAGCTATTCACGCTATAATACCTCCCTAATATAAAAGTATTAACACACATATTTTATTTTAGTCAGCAAATATTTACAACCATTTCCTTTTACAGCATACGATTGATATATTTAAGAACGGTTTAACAAGTAAACCGCATATAAAAAGGAGTGAGGAATCATCTTATTCCCTCACATTTGCATTTAAAGAAGAATTGACAATAAGCCCAATGGACTGTTTAATATTAGAACATCTGTAGCATCAAAATTTAATGTGACATCCTTCGACACTTTTAATGGAACTACCTCTAAAGTAACAGTTGCTTGAGCTTTTGTTCCCTGAACAGATACATCCCGGATATTAGATAGCTTGACGTTGCCTTTCAACTTTTCAATTAGTTTTTCTGCAACAGGACCGGTGGAGCCGACATACTTTTTAACCACCTCAGTATTTCCATTATTTATCCCGTTAATTAGCTCAGTAACGGCGACACGCACATCTTGTTCAGTGACCGTTTTCTTGGGCAATTCTGTATTTTGCATTAAGGTACAACCAGTACAAATTATTGATAATAATAGAATGCTAATTAATACGCGCCTCACGGAAATCACTCCTGTATTTTTATTTCAAAATATATAAAAAACCCTCCCTCGCGATAGGGAAGGAAGTAAAATTAAATCTCTGGTGGAGGGGGCTGGATTCGAACCAGCGAAGTCGTTGACGGCAGATTTACAGTCTGCTCCCTTTGGCCGCTCGGGAACCCCTCCAAATTGTCCACTGTCTACAAACACAGGATATAAAATGGTGGGCGGGATAAGAATTGAACTTACGACCTTCTGCGTGTCAAGCAGACGTTCTCCCACTGAACTACCCGCCCATCATTAATTATTTTGACAGATAGCTATTAAAAAGTCAAGCTTCAAAAATGCTTGCTTGTATTTCCACGTGAAAAATAACTACCGGCTATTGATCTGCAAATAACTTATCCCAAACCTGCCTGTGCAGGCCTTTCCTGAAGACATCGGCGCCGGCTACCAGATTCACGCGCCCCATTTCTTGATTCCGGTAAGTATAAATAACTTCACCTAATTTCTGTCCTTTTTTTACCGGAGCAGCCAACGGCTCTTTTATTTCAAGCCGTTTTTCCAGTTTTGGGAGTTCATCCGGGTCCAGGCGGATTTGCAGTTCTTTTTCGGCTACTGCTTCAACCTCCGGGTTGACACCGCCTTCAACAACGGGGTTCGCGATAACTTGTCCTGAAGTTATGATTGATATTGGCCGAATTACATTAAAACCATAATCGAACATTTTGACACAATCCTGATAACGGTTGTCACTATGCAGTGCAACTGCCACCATGCGGCGGCCATCCCTGGTAGCGGATGCTATCAGGCAGTTTCCGGCCATCGGTGTGGTACCTGTTTTTACCCCGTCCACTCCTTCGTAGCCGCTGGTAAGCAAGCGGTTACTATTACTGATTTTTATTTCTCTATTAGCTGGTTCAACCCACCTTACTGTGGTTTCCCTGGTCTGAACCAGTTCATTAATCTTCGGGTTACCCAGAGCATATCTTGTGAGAACCGCCAGATCGTAAGCAGTTGTGTAGTGGTTTGGATCGTGATAACCATTAGTATTGGCAAACCTGGTCCCAAACAGTCCTAATGCCCCTGCCTTCTTGTTCATCATTGCGATAAAGCGGTCATGGCTACCGCCTACATGTTCAGCTATAGCCACGGTAGAATCATTGGCAGAGCAAACAAGCGCCGCTTTCAACAGTTCTTCAAGAGTAATTTTTTCGCCTTTTCTCAGATCGATGATGGAGCCCATTGAAACAGCGGCGGCTTTACCCCCAACAGTTACAACATCGTTCAAGTTGCCGTTTTCCAAAGCTATCACGGCAGTCATAATCTTTGTAAGGCTGGCTGGTTCGCATCTTACCATATGGTTCTTGGCAAAATAAATCTGCCCGGTCTCAACATCAATCAGCAAAGCGGCATCGGCTGTAACCTTAGGCACGTCCGCCAGCGCCGCACTCGTTGAAATAATTGAAATTGTCACAACCAGAATAACAATAACTTTATAATTTCAAACGCGCCGCCATATTTTACCCCCCCCCTTAAATTTTTTACGCCAGTTAAAAAAACCGCACTTTAATTAATGCGGTTTCTTAAAACTATTATTTCAAAAGTTTTTGACACTATTCAAACAAACTGAAAAAGCAAACCCGTTAAAATAACGGGCCTGCAAGATCCAATTAAATTTCCCGTGGACTTCTTTTAGTTTTTTCATTGATTGTCTTTAGCCATTTTTAAAACAACAATAGGTGTTTGTTGATCATCATTACCAAAGGGATTGTCTTCCAGGTCTTTAATCAGGCTTTCCTGATCAACTCCCCCGGACGCCGCAAGAATATCAACTTTTTTTATGTCATTCACGTCAGTTATAACGGCCTCTGCACCAGTAACATCTTTGATCTCTTTTACCACCTTATGCGGGTCCTTAGGCCCGAGGATAATGTGCCTCTCAAAAGGCCACATGGTCCCGGCCACGTCATCGATCTGCGCTAACTGACGGCCGGCCACCTTGTAGAAATCCCCCTTGCGGCCGATAATTCTACCAATAGCCGCCGCAAAAGCTCCGAGCAGGATACGGGAACTGCCAACTTCCCGGATTGCCAGCTGCATTGCCTGAGGTGTGGCAAGGCTCCCGTCTTTTCCAGGAAAAAGACACAAAAATCGGGCCAATAGACCTGGTTTAATGGTATCCGGCAAAATAGCCCTGCCTTGTGTGATCGCTACCACGCTTTCAGCCACGGCTATTATATCACCGGGTTCGGCGACTTCGCCGGTATATTTTTTCACAACAGCGACCATATCATCTTTTTCGGTAATAATGTGCGTTCTGATTGGAATCTTGCCTAAAATCACAGTACCACCTCATCGCGCCGGGCCGGCGGCATAGTAATTTTTCACTCCGTTGAATATACCTTCAGCTGCTTTTTTATGGAAGGTAGGACTACGCAAAAGCCCTTCTTCAACCCAGTTGGTAATCGTAACTACTTCCACTTCCACACCGGGAATATCACCGGGAATGGCAATTTCAGAGCATTCTTTGAGACCCCTGTTCTCCACTTTCAGCTTTTTAATCAATTCCTTATTAATCATGCCGGCAATTGCGCGACTATTATCACATAGTGATTTGTAACACACTGAGGCGCCGCTTATTTTGTTGTTCTTAGCAGAGTATGTATGAATGCCTATAAAAAGATTAGCTTTTTCCTCAATTGCCAGTCCAAACCTTCTTTCAACTGATATGTTTTCATCACTCGCTCTGGTTAGAACAGCCTGTGCCCCTACTTTGACAAATAAATCAGCTAATATCCGTGCAATTAATAGTACAACATTTTTTTCCACAAGGTTAACCGGACCTCTACCGCCCCAATCATCTCCCCCGTGCCCGGGATCAATCACAATTTTTTTATCCTTCAGCAGATTTGTTAAATAAGTACGGCCCAGAATGACTGCGGTTCTCGCCGGTATGCCTTCAGTCTTTTCCACCTTGTACTCACATGGATGTTCGGCATTTATTCGCACTACCGCTTCACCAGCGCCAGTTTGCACTAAAGTTATCTCTCTGACAAGACCGTCATTTATTTCAATTGAGCCCTCCGGCATATTAGCAACAACACCGGCAGCTTCTAGGATAATATCATTACCAACTCTGCTGACTATATGTTCAAAAATTCCTGTAGCTTCTATTACAACTACGGTTGAGAGACTGCCACTCTCGCTTTCAATTATTTTAGACCATATATTGGTAATTCTCGCTAGTTTCCGGGAAGACAATGGACGACTCCCCCTGTGAGTTGAATATTTAAAAATATTCTATGTCTTTAATGACTATAAAATTCAATAAGAATTCAATACCTTCGCCAATTTTCTTGTCGCCAATCCCTATTTTTCAAAAACACATGATTCTCGTATTTCAAAACCAGGGCAGCGCAGGCCAGCCCAAGCAAAGAACCAGCCAGGACATCAAACGGATAATGAACCCCGACATAAACTCTGGAAAAAGCCATTGTAATCGCAAGCAAGATGAAAAACCAGGCCAGACCGGGTAGTTTTCGCATCAACACTAACCCGGCTGCAAACGCATTAGCCGCGTGTTCTGATGGGAATGAATAGGTGTGGATAGGCCGTACCAGCAAGTCGACATCTGGTATTGTCTCAAAAGGTCTGGGCCTCTGAAAGAGATGTTTAAAACATTCGCCAGTCAGATAGCTGGTAAGCACCGCAACCAGCATCAGCAAAGCTGCCTTTCTGGTTGCAGGCCTTCCAGTAGCTAACAAAACCAGGCTGAATATAATCCAGATAAGACCTCCTTCACCTGCATTACTGAGTAACGGCATGAATTTATCTAAAATAGAATTATGGGTGTGGTTTATCAGGTTAAAGTATTCCAAATCTGTATTATTTAAAAAAGAAAAAATTTTTTCGTACAATTCAATCACCGTTTTTTGCGCCAAAAATAAAAAATTACAACAACTATACCAAGAACCACAACAACATCTAAGCGGTGGAACCAATACTCAACCGTTTTCCAGTTTTGGCCAAGTTTAAGTCCAATATAAACAAGCAGCAAACTCCACGGCAGTGAACCCAAAAAAGTATATACCAGAAACCTATTGAAATTCATTTTCGCGATTCCGGCCGGTAGAGAAATAAAGGTTCTGATAATTGGCATCAGGCGGGTAAAAAAGACTGTCGCCTCACCGTATTGCTCAAACCACTTTTCAGCCATTTCCAGATGTTTCATTGAGAAACCAAAATACCGTCCATATTTGGCCAGGAATGGCCGTCCTCCCCTGATGCCGAGATAATACGAAAAGGCCGAGCCAACCACACCTCCGATTGTCCCCGCCAATACCGTCGCGTAGAATTCCAGCCTGCCGGTCGACACGAGATATCCGCCAAATGGCAGAATCACTTCACTAGGCAGGGGGACGTTGGCGCTTTCAATAGCCATTCCAATTGCAATTCCCCAATACCCCATGGCTGATATTGCATTTGTAATGGCTTTCAAAACTTCTTCAATTAACCCGGTCAGGGTATGCTCCCTCCTTAGGTATACGCTTATATACTACTGCCCTGAAAATAAATCTTTACCATTTTCATCCATCTGATGGTGAAGCGAAGCTTCATGGGCGTCTGAATTCTGAATACCTGAATAGTAACTATATATTTTATTATATAAGCAGGTTGTGTCTTCTAGAGCCTTTCAAAGGCGGTTTTTTTGTTGAATAACGCTTGTCATAGTTTACCAGCTCCAATGACCGGCAAAGCAGCCTGAATTTAAGTGAGATAGTAGAAGAAGCAACGCCATATTGCCCTGCCAGATCTTGTTGTTTTAATTCTTCCTCCATTTCCAACCTAACAAAAGCATATATTACCGCGGCCGTCCATACTGCCGTTTTCCGGATAGCAGGCCGCTCTTTTGAGCAATAATCATACCAAAGCTTCATAGCTCCTCTCTGCTGTTTAACGTCATATCCACGTGCTTCCAGCCCCTCCCGGACACTGACCGCCACCATGGCATAACCTTGCTCAGGCCAAGGATAAGTTTCAACAACGGCTTCCGCCGGCGTGTCCGCCTGGCTATGGATTTCATTTGTGCTTTCCTTGATAAATTCCTTGAAATCAGTTATTAAGAGTCTCTTTCCTAAAGATAATAACCTGCGCGAACCCGTGGTGATCATAATGGACCATGGTGTTAGAACTATATTGCCCAAAACCTGGCGCAGTCCGTTTTTCCTCCCGCCACCGGCTATTTCTCCACCTGCTTCACCTTTCACAGAGGCTTTTTCTTCCCACTTGCCGCTTAACCAGCGTGACTCACCCAGCCAGGCCGCTGACACTCGCTCAAGTGCTCCTGTCCGGTCCCATAATTCTTGCGTAATGATGAATGCATCTGATTGTTTGATAAGCGTCAACAGTTCCCGCCAATCTTTCAAGGAAAACATTATCCTGTATTGCTCCCTCTTCATTCTGGCGGAATCATTATTAATCCAGGTATTATCAGTACCCAGTTCCATGACCCAGGCATTTATTTTGTGGGATCGTTCTTTCAGGTAAGCTCCCCAACCTCTGGCAACTGTCATTTTATTATTATAATAATCCAGGCGGTCTTGATGAAGACGCTTTAAAAGCGGTTCTTTGCACCAATCAGGTAAAGCCAGGCCGCTTGTGGAAAACTCGTATTCCATACCGACTTTGAGGACCCTCATTAACAAAATACTTCCCGCGTTAATCTCAGCCGCTGCGTTGATATCATGAACCATTAGCTTCTTGCGGCTCAAAAGATCTTTGATTACAAGCCCTTTACCAGGTAACACCATATGAACCTCATACAGAGAAATCCGTGAACGGGCCCATTCTTTGACCAAAATGTTTTCATAATTACTCAAAGGGTGCGGGTACTCTTCCCGGAACTTTTCAATAATTGTGGACCCCTTTGAAATATAAAAATCAAATATAAACCATTCAAAACAACGTTCCATTGTAAAATCGTCATCGTGCAGCATTAATCTTTGGTCCATACAACCCAGGTACATATCCTGGGCACGGGCCGCGTCCCAGGCAAAAGAAGGCTGATCGGCAAATTCACCAAGCTTACGGCGCAATTCCTGACCGGCCCGCCGCCACCTAACCTGGTCGAGTGAACAACAGACCTTATTTTCGCCGCAGCATTTTTCATAGGGCTTTCCACTGCCGCACGGGCATGACTTTATAGTTCCGGGCACTATAAAACACCTCCCTTATAAGTTATGCCGGTGTAGCAATTATTTTTGACCAAAGCTGTTACATTTCATTCTCAACATCGGATATTTTTTCAATAACAAGGTTGTTTCCATCCGCTTCGCAATTAATATTAAAAATATCCAGATCAGAAAGAGGAATAAATGTCGTCCCCTCTTTGATTACCAGCGGCTCCAAACCAGTTGTAACTTGCCCATTTACAATAGCACGCCCATCTTCCGTGCCGAAGAGCACTTCGGAGCCATACCCCGTTATTCTAACACTATTATCAGAAGTTTGCCAGTCAACTTTGTATCCAAGTGCCTCGAAGGCAAACCTTAGCGGAAGGTATGTAACACCANAANATTGTAANACTGTTTGTTTGATGTCNACAGGTNTCCCNTTNACAAGTNCCTGTGTTTTTCCNGTGTCGAAGTTTACTACATTCTTTTCAGACGGCTTTAAAAAACGCTGCGCGGCAGCCACNTGCAGCCCTGGGGTGAGCACCTGNATGTCGGGGCTTAAACCGACACCATTGATAGCTCTATCTTTCGGTGTGTGATACTCAGCAATGGTTAGTTTTAAAGCACCACCTGATTTAAGCGGAATTACTACTTGAACTGTACCCTTTCCGTAAGTTGTACTGCCGATAAGGGTGGCCGCTTGGTAGTCCTGAAGAGCTCCTGCCAATATTTCCGCGGCACTGGCACTGTTGTGGTCAACTAATACTGCCATACGCATTCCCAAACCGATAGCCGAACCTTTGGTGCTATGCTCCTGAAGTTTGCCGTTCCTGTCTACGGTACTTACCACTAACCGGCCAGCCTCAACAAAATTACTGGTAATCCGTACAGCTTCCTCAAGAATGCCACCCGGGTTATCCCTCAGGTCCAAAACCAGACCGGTCACTCCTTGCTGTTTTAATTTTGTCAAAGCTTTCTTAAACTCACCTGCTGTATCCACACCAAATTTGCTTATCCTTATATAACCGGCGCCATCATCAAGAACTTTCCAGCTTACTGTCGGCGTGTCAATATCAACACGGACCAGTTCCAGTTCAAAGTCATCAGTACCTTCCCTTCTGATGGTCAATCTGACTTTCGTACCTTCTAGCCCACGTATTTTTTGTACAACCATTCCTAATGGTTCATCAAGGATATCCGTTCCATCTACTTTGATTATTTGGTCATTTGGTTTTATCCCGGCTTTTTTCAGCCGGAGTGTTTTCAATTACCCCGACCACTACGGGATAATGCTCATCTGGTTGTAATTGAATACCTACACCAACGTATTCGCCGTCCAACGAACCGTTAAAATCTTTCAAACGCTCAGGAGGCATATATTCAGTGTACGGATCATTCAGGGAATTGATCAAACCTTCGATAGCCCCCTGAATCAGGATATCTGAATCAGGGTTGCTAATGTGTAAACGTTGGACTCGATCCAGTATTTCTTCAAATGTTTCTTTCCCGACAGCAGGGTTATCACC
>Ga0067045_1028177_pt1 | contig 40448 bp, 35 predicted proteins | sample TerdegcTABiofilm_FD_59184 | JGI IMG/M metagenome (GOLD analysis project Ga0067045, IMG submission 59184) | Combined Assembly of (Gp0054472, Gp0054536) Wastewater bioreactor microbial communities from Singapore -Terephthalate degrading... | reverse complement strand
CCCTTTTTTGAAAAAAAGGGGTTCCCTTCTCCCGGACCCTCATCCCTCCCCAAAAAACTTTGACGGGTTATGAAAATTCATGCGCGTCCCTTTGCTGCGCTGTGAACGGATTACAATCGATCGAGAATGTATCGTGCCGTGAACGGCAGGCCGTCGTAGCGAAGAATGTGATGGGGAAAGACAAAGCCCGTTTCCTGGCGGATGAGTCGGGCCAACTGCCCTGTGGAATTGCCCTCGATCATGACCGCGCGGGGAGCTTTCCGGAGAAAAGACAGGAAGTGGTCCGGAGCCAGGGGAAAGACCTGGGAGAAGTGGAGAACGGCGCAGGATGTTCCGGACTGGCGCAAGGCCGAGGCCGCCTCCAGGGCCGCGCCCAGGGTCGTGCCCCAGCAGGTGAGAAGAACGTCCGGATCGGGGTCGCCGAAAAGGTCGGGGGGGACGGTCTCGGCCCGAAGCCCGGCCAGCTTGCGCATCCGCTTGTCCTGCATGGCCACCCGCACGGACAGGTCCTCGGTGATGTGCCCGTCCGGGGTGTGCTCGTCGCTGTCGGCCACGACCAGATACGGCCCGAAACCCGGGACGAGGCGGGGCGAGACGCCGGATCCGGTCACGGCGTAGCGTTCGTAGGGGACGGGGCCGTCGTGGGACGTCCCGGGCCGGGCCACGGGAGGGAGAGAGGCGAGATCGAAGGGAGGAACGCCTCGGTAGGAGTCGGCCAGAAACTGGTCCGTGAGCACGAAAACCGGACCTTGATATTTTTCGGCCAGATGCACGGCCCGATGGGTCAGATGGAAACACTGCTCCACCGTGCCCGGGGCGAAAACGGCCCGGGGAAACTCCCCGTGCCCGGCGTAGAGCACGAGGTTGAGATCGGCCTGTTCCGTGCGGGTGGGCAGTCCCGTGGCCGGTCCCGGCCGCATGGCCACCACGATGACCACCGGGGTCTCGATCATGCCCGAAAGGCTTACGCCCTCGACCATGAGCGCGAACCCGCCGCCCGAGGTGGGCACCAGTACCCTGGCCCCGGCAAAGGATGCGCCAAGGGCCATGTTCACGGCCGCGATCTCGTCCTCGGCCTGTTCCACCACCACCCCCATGGCCTGGCCCTTGGCCGCCAGGGTGAGCGCCACCGAGGTCCCCGGGGTCATGGGATAGAAGGAACAGAAGTTGACCCCGGCGGCCATGGCCCCAAGGGCGATGGCCTCGTTGCCGTTGAGCATGATCCGCTTGTCCGTGTTCACGGCCGGGGCGATGCAGGTGAAGGTGACGTTTTGCGCGGTGGTCCAGGCCATGGCGTCGGCGAAGACCTTGCGGTTGGCGGCCACGATCTCCTCGCCCTTCTTGGCGAAGGTGTCGGCGATGATGCTCTCGATCCAGGCCGCGTCCAGGCACAGAAGGGAACACAGAACGCCCAGCGCGGCCGTGTTCTCGAAGATGGGCCGGGGGCACAGGGCCTTGAACGGGACGCGAAGCGTGCGCGGCCCGGCGGCCGCGTCCCCGTGGGCCTCGTCGATGAGCACCACGGCCTTGTCCGAAAGCTGCCCGGCGTGCAGGGCGTAGGTCGCGGCGTCGAGGGCCACCAGGATGTCCACGGCCTCCACCGGGGCATGGACCGGGTCCGGCCCCACGCGCACGGCATAGGTGTTGTGGCCGCCCCGGATGCGGGACATGTAGTCCTGGGTGACCACGATCTCGTAGCCGGCCCGGACCAGGGCCTTGGCCAGGAAATCGCCCACGGTGACCAGGCCCTGTCCGGCCTCGCCGCCGATGAGGATGTTGACGCTGCTGTCGGCCATGCGCGCTCTCTCCGGTTTAGACATAGTGAAATCGCGAGGGATTCCAAAGGGCGAAAGCCCGTTGGCCGCCGGAGGCATCCTCCCCTGACGGCTTTTGCGTGCGCCTTTATGCCCCATCCAATCCAGCGCGCTCCTTTTCCAGGAGCCACCCCTGGGGGTCCTCGAAATAGTAGCGGGTGTCGGACAAAAGCACGTGAAAGCCGCGCTGGTCCCGGATCATCTCCGCCAGAAAGGCCTTTTCCACAGGGTCCGTGGCCCTGGCGGCGTGATCCTGAAAAAAGCCCAGGGCCTGAAGCTCCGCGTCGATGGCCGCCGATAGCGCCCCGACCACGGTCATGCAGGCCGCCTTGCCGGGCGGGAGTCCGGGAACGAGTTTCGAGAAGACCCGGCGCATGTCCTCGGGCTGGTCCTCGTTGAGCACGCAGGCCGCCTCCCATTTCTCCCCGGCCATAAGGCCCCGGTAGACCTCCTCGATGCGGGCGCGCTGCTTTTTCTTGTCCGCCACGAGCCGCTCGAAGACCTCGCGGCCCAGGGCCTCGGGGCAGTCGGCCACGGCCTTGGCGTAGAATCCCACAGCCTTGTCGGCCAATTCCAGGGCCGTGCACAGCATGTCCTGCGACGGATCGGGCATGGTTGCCTCCGGGAAGCCGGGGGGCCGCCATGTCCGACGGCCCCGTCCGGGTATACGGTGCGAGGTTGTCCGGCTCCTATGCGGATGTCGGCGGAGTGAACACGCGCTGGGCCAGGTCCTTGTCCAGAAGGAACCAGCCGCCGGGGGTGGACTCCACCAGCTTGAGCTTCTGGATGACCTCGGCGACGCTGGCCTCCTCCTCCACCTGCTCGGTGATGAACCACTGCAAAAAGGCGGCGGTGGCGTGGTCCTTTTCCTTGAGGGCCAGGTCCATGAGCGCGTTGATGCGCGCGGTGACCTTGCGCTCGTGGGCCAGGGACTCCTCGAACACGGCCAGGGGCGAGGCCCAGGTCGCGGGCGGGGCGTCGATGGCCTGAAGGATCACCCGGCCGCCGCGCTCATTGATGAAGGCGTAGAACTTCTCGGCGTGGAAGCGTTCCTCCTGCTCCTGGACGCGCATCCAGTTGGCGAATCCGGCCAGCCCCAGTTCCTCGAAGTACGCGGCCATGGCCAGATACAGGTAACCGGAATAGTATTCCCATTTGACCTGATCGTTTAAGGCCTGCTCCATCTTTTTCGACACCATGCGCTAGTCCTTTCTCCACAATCCGTGGATGTTGCAGTATTCGCGCGCGGACACGGTCCTGGCCTGGACGCAGAATTCGGCTTCCGGAACCTGTCCGGGTTTGAGAAAGGCCTTATACGACACGCCGTCGGCCAGAAGCTCGATCCATTCGATGTAATGCTTTTCCTCCATGGGATGGGGCACGGCCCCGACCTTGACCTTGTATCCGGAGGCGGTCTTCTCGATGACCGGCACATGCTTTTCCTTGGAGGCGTCGACAACGCCCTCCTCCATGAGTTTCATGGGCTGGCCGCAGCACACCAGATCGCCCGCGCCCGTGTGCAGCACTTCGACGATATTTCCACAGATCTCGCACTTGTAGATTTCAAGCATTTTGGTCATGGCATGGTTCTCCTTGTCATTCTTTTTACCGACCTCCCGGCCTCGACGGTTCCGCCATCGACGAGGGAGATCGACGAATATGAAATAAAACATTTCCGCGGCATATTCGCAACCCCCGGATCGCATCCTGGCGGCGCGGCGACATGCTTTGTCGAATATAAGTCCGTCCCGACGCCGGGCAACCCCTGTCATCCATCACCGGTCCCATGCTAAAGATTTCGCCGAATCCTCCGATGACAGACGAGAGAGGCCTTCACCTTCAGCCACGGTGAGCGCCGAAAGGACACCATGGACACAACCAGGACCCTGCGTCTTACCCTGATCGCGGCCGCGGCCATCGGCCTGGCCGTTCCCCGGGAGGCGCCGTGCGAACCGGCACCCTTCCCCACCACCATCGGCATCCGGGACGCCAGCCAGCCTCCTTCGCCGGGAAAGGACCCCAAGCCCTTTGTCCCGAGATCCTCCTCGCCGAAACGGTCCGCGACGCGCAAGAAGGTCCCGGCCAAGCCCAAGCCGCAGGCCGCGGTCAAACCGGCTCCGCCGGCCAATGCCGAGCAACAGGTCCAGGCCGCCCCGCCCCTGCCCAGCCCGGAGGAACTCAACCGGCAGTACACCACGCCGAAGGAGTCCCTCTCGTCGCTTTTGGATGCGGCCGCCCCCCTGCCCGCCGCAACGCCTGCCCCGGCCAAGGGGGAAAGCGCCGCGACAGCCGCCGCCAAACCGGCCCAGGGGACTCCCTCCCCGTCCCCCGCCCCAAAACCGGCCCAGACCCCGGCCGGAACGCCGAAAGCGCCATGACCGCCTCTTCATGCCACCCTTGCCGGCCCCATTTCCCGCGGATATTCGCACTGTTCCGGATGCAACGCCGCCTGACGGGAAGCGTCATCCCCACACCATCAACCCTCCATACACGGACAACGCCATGATCTCCTCCCGCGCCCATTCCCTTGTGCGTTTCGATCGAAGGAAGCTGACCTTCCCGGCCCTGATCCTGCTCACGGCGGCCCTTCTGGTCGCCATCCCGGCCCGGGCCGGCCGCAACGCCCCATCCCCGCCTCCGCCACGGTATCCCGAGGTGGCCATGTCCCTGGCCTCCGAGCTGGACCGGCAGGCCGCGCCGCGCCTGGGCATCGGATTCCCCGACAACTCCCGGGGCCTGTACTGGGTGGTGGTCACGGTCCCGGCGGACACGGACAACCTGGCCACGTCAAGCGGCCTGGGGCGGCTCATGGCCCAGGAGGTGGCCACGGCCCTGGTGGCCCTGGGCTACAACGTGCAGGAGATCCGCAAGGCCTCGGAAATCGCCTTTTCCCGGGGCCAGGGCGAGTTCATCCTGACGCGCGACACCCGGGCACTGGCCAAGCCCCAGGTCACGGCCACCCTGATCGTGGCCGGAACCTATGCGCTCTTGCCCGGCGAGGTCCGCTTCAACCTGGAGATCATCGACGCCCGGAACAACAACATCGTGGCCATGAGCAGCCAGAGCCTGGCCACATCTCCGGAGGTGGCCGCGCTTTTGGGACGCGGCGGGCTGTCCGAGGTCGGCCCCACCGTGTCCACGGTGGACCCGGAGGTGTTTCGGCGGGAGATCATGCCGTATCTGCGCTAGGCCCGCTCGCGCCACGCCTTGTGGGAGCGGGGGAAGGCCCCGGTTCGATCCGGATTCCGACCCGGGAAAAAACGACAAAACGGCCGCACTTCCGTTCGGGAAGGGCGGCCGTCCGTATTTTTGCGGGGTGCGCCCCCTGCCTAATGGCGGGTCTGCGGCTGGTAGGCGTCCTTCATAAGCGACACGGAAAGGTGGGGGGTGTCCTCTCCCCGGCCGCAAAAGAGCTTGTCGGGGTCGGCGCACACCAGGGCGTTCTCCAGGACCTGATCCATGTGCTCCACGCGAATGATCTCCAGGTCCTTCATGATGGCCTCGGGCACTTCCTTCAGGTCCTTTTCGTTCTCCTCGGGGATGATCACCGTGCGGATGCGGCCCCGGTGGGCGGCCAGAAGCTTCTCGCGCAACCCCCCGATGGGCAGGACCCGGCCGCGCAGGGTGATCTCGCCGGTCATGGCCAGATCGTTGCGCACGGGCAGATTCAGAAGGGCCGAGACCACGGTGGTGGCCAGGGTGATCCCGGCGGACGGGCCGTCCTTGGGGATGGCCCCCTCGGGCACGTGGATGTGGATGTCGATCTCCTTGTGGAAATCGGGCTTGAGCCCGAACAGGGCCGAACGCGAACGCAGGTAGCTCACGGCGGCCTTGGCCGACTCCTGCATCACGTCCCCAAGCTTGCCGGTGATCTCCACCTTGCCCGTGCCGGGCATGATCACCGCCTCGACCATGAGCATCTCGCCGCCGAGTTCGGTATAGGCCATGCCGTTGCACAGCCCGACCTGGGCCTTGTCCTCCTTCTCGCCGTACCGGTACTTGGTCACCCCGAGATAGGACTGCAGGTTCTGCTTGGTCACGGCGAAGGACTTGGCCAGGTCCTTTTTCTCCACAAGCTTGCGGGCCACCTTGCGACAGATGGAGGCCAACTCGCGTTCCAGGTTGCGCACCCCGGCCTCGCGGGTGTAGCGGCGCACGACCTCGAGCAAGGCGTTGTCCGAGAGCGACAGGTTCTCTTCCTTCAGGCCGTGCTGCTTGAGGTTCTTGGGCAGAAGGAACCGCCGGCCGATCTGCATCTTCTCGTTTTCCAGGTAGCCGGGAATACGGATGATCTCCATGCGGTCCTGGAGAGGCAACGGGATGGTGTGCAGGGCGTTGGCCGTGGTGATGAAAAAGACCTTGGACAGATCATAGTCCAGGTCCAGGTAGTGGTCGTTGAAGGCCAGATTCTGTTCGGGATCGAGGACCTCGAGCAGGGCCGAGGACGGATCGCCCCGGAAATCCGTGCTCATCTTGTCCACTTCGTCCAGGCAGAACACGGGGTTGTTGTATTTGACACGCTTTAGGGACTGGATGATCTTGCCCGGGAGCGCGCCCACATAGGTCCGGCGATGGCCGCGGATTTCGGCCTCGTCGCGCACGCCGCCAAGGGACAGGCGCACGAATTCCCGCCCCATGGCCCGGGCGATGGACTTGGCCAGCGAGGTCTTGCCCACCCCCGGCGGTCCGACCAGACACAGGATGGGTCCCTTGAGGGCTTCCACCAGGGACTGCACGGCCAGATATTCCAGGATGCGCTGTTTGGGCTTGTCCAGGCCGTAGTGGTCCTCGTTGAGGATGGCCTCGGCCTGGGAGATGTCCAATTCCGTGGGTTGCAGGACGTTCCAGGGCAGATCCAGGATCCATTCCACGTAGTTGCGCACCACGGTGTATTCGGCGGAGGAAGGCGGAATCTGCTTGAGCTTCTTGATCTCCCGGGCGGCCTTCTCCCGGGCCTCGTCGGGCATGTCCTTGGCCTGCAGCCGCTCCTCGAACTCGGCGGCCTCGGCGGCCGGATCGTCCTCGCGGCCCATCTCCTTGTTGATGGCCTTGAGCTGCTCGTTTAGGTAGTATTCCTTCTGGTTCTTCTCCATCTGCTGCTTGACGCGGCTTTTGATCCGCTTTTCAAGCGACGATATCTCGATTTCGCCCTGCAAAAAGCCGTAGGCCGCCTCCAGCCGCCTGATGGCCGAGGTCTCCTCGAGCACGCCCTGCTTCTTGATGTAATCCACCTTGAGGTGAGGCATCACGGCGTCGGCCAGCTTGCCCGGCAGGGCGATGGAGTTGATGGCCAGGATGGTTTCCGGCGCGAGCTTCTTGTTGATGCGCCCGTACTGTTCCAGGGCCTCCTGGGTGGCCCGGATGAGCGCATCGGCCTCGGCCCCGGCCATATCCTCGTCGGGAAGGGGGGTCACCCGAACCAGGACGTTGTCGGCGTTGAACTCCCCGCCTCCCTCCTGGGGCTCCCACCGGCCCCGATACAACCCCTCGAACAGGACCTTGATGGTGCCGTCGGGAAGCCGAAGCATCTGCAGGATCTTGCTCACCGTGCCGATGTCGAAGAGATCGTCGGGCATCGGACGCTCGGTTTCCGGGGCGCGCTGGGCCACCAGGAATATCTTCTTGTCATGGGCGGCCACGGCGTTCTCGATGGCCTTGATGGAAGCCTCGCGGCCCACGAACAGGGGCACGATGGACCGGGGAAACATGACCACTTCCCGCAGGCTCATCATGGGCAACAGGCCGTCTTCGTCAAAACCATGCTGCGCGTTATCGTACAGATATGTGGACATACCACCTCCGTGAACACTCGGGGTCAGGGTCGTTGGTCGCCGCGAATCCGGACATGGCAGGCTCCGGGCGCGGATTTTCAAAGGTAAGGACGAAAAAACCGTTGTCAAACGACCGCGACGTCACCGGGAATCCCTCGCCCCTGGCCGTCCGGACGCGGCGGATCAGGCGCTTTTCACTTCCTGATGGTAGAAGAGCAGCGGCTCCAGGCCCTTTTCCAAAACGGCCTTGTTCACCACGCACTCTTTCACCCCGGTCAGGGAAGGCAATTTGTACATGATGTCCAGCATGATGTTTTCCATGACGTTGCGCAGTCCGCGCGCGCCGGTCTTGCGTTCGATGGCCCGCTGGGCGATGGCGTCCAGGGCGTTTTTGGTGAAGCGCAGACGCACCTTGTCCAGTTCGAAAAGCTTCTGGTACTGGCGCACCAGGGCGTTTTTGGGCTCGGTGAGGATGCGCACCAGATCCTCCCGATTCAATTCGGTAAGGCTGGTAATGATCGGAATGCGGCCCACGAACTCGGGGATCAGCCCGAACTTGATCAGGTCGGCCGGATGGGTCTGGGAAAGGGCCACGGACAGATCATCCTCGCGCTTGGATTCGACCTTGGCCCCGAACCCGATGCTGGTGCCCCGCATCCTCTGGGCCACGATCTTTTCCAGGCCGATGAAGGCCCCGCCGACCACGAACAGGATGTTCGAGGTATTTAAGCGGATAAACTCCTGCTGGGGGTGCTTGCGGCCGCCCTTGGGCGGAATGTTGGCCTCGGTGCCCTCGATGATCTTGAGCAGCGCCTGCTGCACGCCCTCGCCGGACACGTCGCGGGTGATGGAGGGGCTGTCCCCCTTGCGGGCGATCTTGTCGATCTCGTCGATGTAGATGATGCCCTTGGAGGCCGCCTCAATGTCGTAATCGGCGTTCTGCAGGAGCTGGACCAGGATGTTCTCCACGTCCTCGCCCACATAGCCGGCCTCGGTCAGGGTGGTGGCGTCGGCGATGGCGAAGGGGACGTTCAGGATGCGGGCCAGGGTCTGGGCCAAGAGGGTCTTGCCGGAGCCGGTGGGTCCGATGAGCAGGATGTTGCTCTTGTCGATCTCCACATCGTCGGGATTCTTCTGGGCGTAGAAGACCCGCTTGTAGTGGTTGTGCACGGCCACGGCCAGGATCTTTTTGGCCTGTTCCTGGCCGATGACGTATTCGTCCAAAAGCCGCTTGATCTCGGCCGGAGGCAGCAGCCTGCCGTCCTTGGTCTCCTCGGTGAGCGATTCCTGGGCGATGATCTCGTTGCACAGCGACACGCACTCGTCGCAGATATAGACGTCAGGGCCGGCGATGAGCCGTTGCACCTCTTCCTGGCTCTTGCCGCAGAAAGAACAACTCAGTTCATTGGACAACGGATTCTTTTTCTTGGTCATGGTCGGTTACCCGTTTCACCGTCCGCGGCGGGATCATCCGCGCCCGGACGCCGGCGTTTCCCATTCCGGCGGCCTGCCGGCCGCCTGAGGTTCACTCCCCGGCCTTTTCCGGCAAAGGCTCGCGGGAAGTGAGCACCTTGTCGATAAGGCCATAGACCCGGGCCTCCTCGGCGCTCATGAAGTAGTCGCGCTCGGTGTCGGCCTGGACCTTCTCGATGTCCATCCCGGTGTGCCGGGACATGATGGCGTTTAAGTTCTCCCGCAGACGGATGATCTCGCGGGCATGGATGTCGATGTCCGTGGCCTGTCCCTGAAAGCCGCCCATGGGCTGATGGATCAGGATGCGGCTGTTGGGCAGGGCGTAGCGCATGCCCGGGGCCCCGGCGCACAGCAAAAACGCCCCCATGCTGGAGGCCTGCCCCAGGCACAGGGTGGACACCGGCGGCAGGACGTACTGCATGGTGTCGTAGATGGCCAGGCCCGAGGTCACGGAACCGCCGGGGGAGTTGATATACAGGTTGATGGGCTTCTCCGGGTCCTCGGACTCGAGGAACAGGAGCTGGGCGCAGATGAGATTGGCCACATGGTCGTCGATGGCGCTGCCAAGCAGGATGATGCGGTCCTTGAGCAGCCGCGAATAGATGTCATAGGCCCGCTCGGTGCGGCCCGTGGTCTCGATGACGATGGGTATGGTGGACATGGCAGTCATACTATCCTTGGTGATCGTGAAAAACAAGCCGGCGGCCAGCGCCGACGGCCTGCCTCCGGACTAGCAAGAAACGGACCTGAACGCGCATTCGGGATGCCCTAGGCCGGCTTTTCCTCGGCCGCGTTTTCCGAAGCCGGGGCGGCCGGAGGCGTCTTTTTGACGTTGGCTTTGGAATAAATCAGCTCCACGGCCTTGTCCGCCAAAAGTTTGTCCCTCACGGGGATCACCATGTTGTGCTGCTCGTAGTACTGCTTGAGGGTCAGCACATCCTGCCCGGTCTTGTGGGCAAGCTGGTTGAAATAGGCGTCCATCTCCCGGGGCTCGACCTCCAGGCCCTCGGCCTCGGCCACGGCCATGAGGAAAATCTGGGTCCGGGCGATGTCCTCGGCCTGCTTGGCGAATTCCTCCCGCAGCCCCTCCAGGGTCTTTCCCGTGGACTCCAGGCTCTTGCCCCGGCGCTCCAGGCGCTCCACAAAATCCTCCACAAGCTGGGACAGGTTGGTTTCCACCAGAGACGGCGGCAGGGGAAAATCCAGGGTCGCCAAAATGCCGTCCAGCAGCTTTTTCTGGGCCGCGGCCTTGTGCAGGTCCTGGCGGGACTTCCGGTAGGAATGGACGATGGCCTCGCGCATCTTCTCCAGGCTCTCGAAATTCCCGGCCTTCTGGGCCATGACGTCATCGAGGGGCGGCAGCTTCTTCTCCTTGATGACATGCACGGCGATCTTCATGAGCACGGTCTTGCCGGCCAGCCCGGAATTGATGAAATCCTCCGGAAAGGTCATCTCCCCCTGTCCCTCGCCGCCGGCCGGAATGGACTTGACCAGGGCCTCGAACTCGGGCAGGGCCTGGCCCTCGCCCAGGGTGAGCTGGAAGTTCTCGGCGCGCACGCCGGGCACGGGCGCATCGTTCTCGAAGGCCTCGAAGCTGACCGAGACCACCTCGCCATCCTGGGCCGGCCGGTTGTCGGCAAGCGGCGTCAGTTCGGCGAGATTCCCCCGGATGCGCTGGATCACGGCCTCGACGTCCTCCTCGGACACCTCGACGTCCTCCTCCTCCACATCCAGCCCGAAATAGGTCGGCAGTTCGAAGGCCGGGGCATGCTCGAACTCGAAGGCATAGGCGAAGGCCTCGCCCTTGGCCAATTCCCCGGCATCCACGTCGATGCGCGAAAACGGGGATTTCTTCAGCTCGGCCATGATCTCGTTGATGTGCACATTGAGCAGGTCGTTGGTGGCCTCGCCCACGATCTCCTTGCGAAAACGCGATTCGACCACGCTGGAAGGGACCTTGCCCTTGCGGAAGCCCTTGAAATCCGCCTTCTGGCGGTAGATGGCCACCGTGGCGCTCAAGGCCGCATGGGCCTCCTCGGCCGGGACCTTGACCTCGACTTTGGTTTTCACCGGGGACACGTTGATGACAGTATATTCCAAGGCGAACCTCCTGGGGTTTCCGTCCGGAACGTGGCTCACGGCCAGCCCGGTGGTTTGCGTGCGTCATGAGGGACGCGGACCGCGGGCGGAAGTCCGCCGCTTCCCGCGAAGGCAAATGAAGGATAATATAAGACGAAATGCAAAAAGGGAAGAGCCGCGATCGCTCTTAAACAAATCCCCTCTGAAATAGTTGACGATTTTTTTCATCCCCCATTCCCTGTTTGCCGCAACGGTCCGCAAAGACGTACAATCCAGGCCGTTGACGCCCTGAACGAAACATCTTACCCCCTTGGCCGGCCTTCCCGGGCATGGGGCCGCATGTTTCCGGATGAGGCGGTTGCAACACCCCAAGAAAGGACGTCGCATGGTTTCCCTTCTGCTGTATCCCCTCTTCGGCGCGCTGGCCGGGGTCATCGCCGGCCTTCTGGGCGTCGGCGGCGGCATCGTGGTGGTTCCGGTCCTGGTCTTCCTGTTCACGATGCAGGGATTTCCCCCCGAGTTCATCATGAAGATGGCGCTGGGCACGTCGCTGGCCAGCATCATGTTCACCTCGATTTCGAGCTTTCGGGCGCATCATCGCCGGGGCGCGGTGCACTGGGACATCGTCAAGGCCATCACCCCGGGCATCCTCATCGGCACCTTCGGCGGCACCTATCTGGCCGCCGCCCTGTCGGGCACGTTTCTCACGGCCTTTTTCGCCTGCTTCCTCTACTACGTCTCCATCCAGATGCTTTTGAACCTCAAGCCCAAGCCGTCGCGCACCCTGCCCGGCGCGGCCGGCATGGTCGGCGTGGGCGGGTTCATCGGCGTGTTGTCGAGTCTGGTGGGGATCGGCGGCGGCACGCTGTCCGTGCCGTTCATGACCTGGTGCAACCTGCCCATGCACCACGCCATCGGGACCTCGGCGGCCATCGGGTTTCCCATCGCCGTGGCCGGGACCGTGGGCTATATCGTCAACGGCTGGTCCGTGGCGGGGCTGCCGGAGCTGTCCGTCGGATATGTTTCCGTTCCGGCGCTCGTCGGCATCGCGGTCTTCAGCATGCTTACCGCGCCGTTCGGGGCCAAACTCGCCCACAAGCTGCCCGTTCCGGTGCTGAAGAAAATTTTCGCCGTGTTTCTCATCGCCACGGCGACCAAGATGATATGGGGGGTGGTCTTTTAGGTTCTGTCTCACCCGGCTATGACGACGTGGCGTCGCCGACCCCGCAGGGACCATACCGGCGTTTCCTTCACGCCGGCGCGGTCCCCTTGGCCGCCGTTTCGGCTTCCGCCAGCGGAAAGACCACGGTGACGGTCGTCCCCTTCCCCGGAGCCGTCTCCACCTTGAGACGGCCATGATTGGCCTCGATGATCTCCTTGGCGAAGGACAGCCCCAATCCGGCGGAAAACTCCTTGGTGCTGAAGCACGGATCGAAGATCCTGGGCAACACCTCGGCCGGAATGCCCTTTCCCGCGTCCGTGATCCGAAAAACCACCCGTTCGGCCTCCCGCACGGCCTCGATATCCACCGCCCCGCCTTTGGGCGAGGCCTCCACCGCATTGATCACGATCTCATTGAGCCCGACCAGAAGACTCTCCCTGTCGGCCTCGAACCAGGCCTCGGCGGACAGCGGCGTCAGCCGCAGACGAACGCGGGCCACCTCGGCCTTGTCCCGCCCGTTGCGCTCCACCCCCGCCAGCACCTCGTTGGCGGCAACGCGCCGCATGAGATACGGCGCGTCGTCCTTGACCTTCAAAATGCCGTCGACCAATCCCGAGAGCCTTTCCGACTCCTCCACGATGACCTTGAGCCTGGACACGATGCCGTTTTCCTTTTCGCACTTGCGCAGAAGCGACTTGGCGGAATTGGCGATGACGAACAGGGGGTTTCGCGTCTCATGGGCCAAGGTCGCGGCCATTCTGCCGGCTATGGCATGGCGCTCCAACAAAATCACCTGATCCCGGTTGCGGCGGATCTCCTCCAAGGCCTCGCCCAGCTTGGCATGGGCCTGGCGTATCTGCAAAAACGCCTTTTCCACGAAGGAATAATACAGCGTCACCGCCGCGATGAAGATGAACGTCGCCGTATTGATGGCCCCGCTTATCGGGCTGAGCCTCGACCAGATGTGAGGGTGCCCGAGGCTTATCAGGAGATCGCGGACGATATGCCCGATGCCCCGGCCCACGGAAAACGCGGCCAGAGCCGACGAGAGCATAAGCAGATACGACCACAGCAACTCACGGGGAGCGCGCCGCATCAACCGGTGCGCAACGCGCATGGCGGCAAAGGACAACACGATCATCATGGCCGAACCGGCCAGATCGACGACATACACGGGTGCGACCGGAAGCGCGAGGCTCATGGGTTCTCCTTGTCGAGGGCGCGAAGTCCCTGGAGAAAAAGAAACATGGCCGGCACCGCGAGCAGGTGGTCGAGCTTGCACATGTAAAACAGCAGCGCCTTCCATTGGGGCGCGTCGGCAAGCACCCGACTCCATGGGTTGCCCCCTCCGACAAACACCGGGACGGGCATGACCTCCTCCAGGCAATGCCCCGCGAAGGCCACCGCGTTCCACAGGGCGAACAGCAGGCAGGAGGCCTTGATGCGCCGCCAGCCCCGCGAGGACAATTCGGGATTGCCCCGCAACCGCAAGGCGAGCGCCACCGCCATGCCCAAAAAGAGCAGATGTCCGATTTGATGGACATACAGGCCCTCCACGCCGCCATGGGTCTGAATGGCCAAGGCCTCCCCGGGCAACGCGGCGACCGCGAACCCGAGGCCGGCCGCCGCAAGACATCCCGCCGCCTTCCGGCAACGGAACAACCGGGACGCCAACCCCCCGGCCCGCCTCTCGGCCAGGGCATCCTCCAGACCGTTGTCCGGGCTTTGCGCCATGGGTGCCTCCTGACGGTTTTTTTCCGATTTTCGGGTCATACGACGTTTTTTGTGTTCTAACAACAAAACCCTCGTCTTCCCTCTCTCCCCTTGACTCATTCATTCGAATGAATAAATTATGCGCATACGTCACCACCCTCGTCCCGGAGCCGCCCATGCCCCGCGCCGCCGCAAACACCTCGACCCGCCAAAAACTCATCGACGCCGGGAAACGCCTCTTCGGCCTGCACGGCTTCGAGGCCACCTCCACCCGGGTCCTGGCCGCCGCGGCCGGGGTCAACCTGGCCGCCATCCCCTACCATTTCGGCGGCAAGGAAGGCCTGTACCACGCCGTGGCCCAGGACATCGTGGCCTCGGAAAAGGCCTCGCTCGACCCCGTCTTCGCCCATGCCCTCGCCGTCGGCGCGGCCCCCTCGTCCGGCCGCACGGACGTGATCGAGGCCATGCGCTCCCTGGTGCGGGTCCTCGTGGCGGAACTGATCGGCACCGCGGAATCGCAAAACACCAGCCAGATCATGCTCCAGGAGCAGATCGCGCCCACCCCGGCATTCCACATCTTTTTCGATGGCGTGTACCGGGGGGCCATCGAGGCCTGGGCCGCCCTGCTCTCCAGGCTCACGGGACTGGCCCCGGACAGTCTGGAACTCAGGCTGCGCGCCCTGTCCATCCTCGGTCAGATCACGATTTTCCGCGTGGGCATGGCCGCCGTCCTGCGTCTGCTGGAACGCGAAACCCTCGCCCCGGAGCACATCGAGGCCATCGCCGAGGTGGTCATCAGCCAGGTCGAGGCCATCGTCGCGGGACTTTCCCCGATCCCCCCGGAGGTCGCGGCATGAACGCCAGGCGCATCCTCCCGGCCGCCCTGGTCCTGGCCGTGGCCGGCGGGGCGTGGTGGCTGTGGGCCGACCGCGCGGAGCGCACGAACGCGGAGATACGGCTCTACGGCAATGTGGACATCCGCGAGGTGGACCTGTCCTTCCGCATCCCCGGAAAACTCGCCGAAGTGCGCGTGGACGAGGGCGACGCGGTCGCGGCCGGGGATGTGGTGGCCGTGCTCGACGCCGCGCCCTACCGCGACGCCCTGGCCAGGGCCCGGGCCCAGCGCGACGCGGCCGCGGCGGACATGGCCAAACACCACGCCGGCTACCGCCGCGAGGACGTGGCCAAGGCCAGGGCCGAGGTGGCCCGGCTGGAGGCCCAGGTGGAAAACGCCGTGCGCGTGGCCCGCCGCCGCCAGACCCTGCTCCTGAGCGGGGCCATCGCGGCCCAGGACTACGACGACGCCGCCGCGAACCGCGACGCGCTTTCGGCCCAGCTGGAAAGCGCCAGGAAGGAACTCGAACTCCAGGCCACGGGCTTTCGCTCCGAGGACATCCTGGCCTCGGAGGCCTCCCTGCGCGCGGCCGATGCCGCCGTGGACGCGGCCCTGACCGATCTCGCGGACACCGAGATCATCGCCCCCTCGGACGGCATGGTACTCGCCCGGGTGCGCGAGCCCGGGGCCGTGGCCCCGGCCGGGGCCACCATCCTGACCGTGGCGCTTGCGCGCCCGGTGTGGGTCCGGGCCTATGTCCCGGAGCCGCTTTTGGGCCGGGTGCGCCTGGGCATGTCCATGCGGGTGTTCACGGACAGCCGTCCGGACCAGCCCTATTCCGGCCGCGTGGGTTTCATCTCGCCCGTGGCCGAATTCACCCCCAAGAACGTGGAGACCACCACCCTGCGCACGGATCTGGTCTACCGGCTGCGCATCCTCATCGACGAGCCGGACCAGGGGCTGTTGCAGGGCATGCCCGTGACCGTGGTGGCCGATTCCCCGATCGCCCCGCCCAAGGCCGCGGGCAACGGGACCGCCGCCCCATGAACGCCCTGGCCGTGGCCGCAAACCTGTCCCTGCGCTTCGGGACCACCGGCCGCCCGGCCCTGGACGACGTCTCGGCAACGATCCCGGCCGGCCGGATCACGGGCCTGGTCGGCCCGGACGGCGCGGGTAAGACCACCTTCGTCCGCCTCCTGGCCGGGCTGCTCGAACCGGACGCCGGCCGCATCTCGGTCCTGGGGCTCGATCCGATCCGGGAACCGGGCCGGGTGCACGCCCGCATCGGGTACATGCCCCAGAAATTCGGCCTCTACGAGGACCTGACCGTGGCCGAAAACCTGCGCCTGTACGCCGAGGTGCGGGGGCTTGCAGACTCCGAACGCGAGGCGGCCTTCTCCAGGCTCCTGGGCTTCACGGGCCTTGGCCCCTTCACCACCCGTCTGGCCGGTCGGCTGTCCGGAGGCATGAAGCAGAAGCTGGGCCTGGCCTGCGCCCTGATCCGCCGTCCCGAACTGCTTCTCCTGGACGAGCCGAGCGTGGGCGTGGACCCCATCTCCCGCCGGGAGTTGTGGCGCATGGTGCGGGAACTGGCCGAGGACGGCATCGGGGTGCTGTGGAGCACGTCGTACCTGGACGAGGCCGAGGCCTGCGACGAGGTGCTTGTGCTCTCCGAGGGCCGGACGCTTTTTTCCGGCCCGCCCGGGGAACTGACCGGCCGGGTGGCCGGCCGGGTGTTCCAGGTCCGGGACATCGCGGGCAGCCGCCGCGCCGTGCTGCGCCGGGCCCTGGACCAACCCGGGGTCCTGGACGGGGTGATCCAGGGCCGGTTCGTGCGTCTGGTCCTGGCCAGGGATGCACCGCCTCCGGACCCCGGCACGCTCAAGGCCGGAGACACGGCCCGGATCGCGCCCGCGCCGCCGCGTTTCGAGGACGCCTTCCTGGACGCCCTGGGGGGCGGCCCGGGCGGCGACTCGCCCCTGTCGCGGCGCATGTCGGCCAAAAACGCCGTCCGTGAGAACGTGGTCGAGGCCCGGGGCCTGACCAAAAGGTTCGGGACCTTCGTGGCCGCGCACGACATCACCTTCGCCATCCGTCCAGGGGAGATTTTCGGACTCCTGGGGCCGAACGGCGCGGGCAAGTCCACGACCTTCAAGATGATGTGCGGACTTCTGGCCCCCACCTCCGGCCAGGCCCTGGTGGAGGGCTTGAGTTTCGCCAGGGCCCGGGGTCAGGCCCGGGCCCGCATCGGCTACATGGCCCAGAAGTTCTCCCTCTACGGAACCCTTAGCGTGCGCCAGAACCTGGAGTTCTTTTCCGGGGCCTACGGCCTGACCGGAAAGCGCCGCGACCAGGCCGTGGAGGGCATGATCGACACCTTCGACCTGGAATCCTACCTCCCGGCCTCGGCCGGGGATCTGCCCCTGGGCTACAAGCAACGGCTGGCCCTGGCCTGCGCCGTGATGCACGAACCGGCCGTGCTGTTTCTGGACGAGCCGACCTCCGGGGTCGACCCCGTCACCCGCCGGGAATTCTGGACCCACATCAACGGCATGGTGGAAAAGGGCGTGACCATCATGGTCACCACCCATTTTCTGGACGAGGCCGAATACTGCGACCGCATCGCCCTGGTCTACCGGGGCCGGATCATCGCCATGGGCTCGCCCGACGACCTGAAAGACGGCGTGCGCGGCCAGGCCCTGCCCGATCCCACCCTCGAGGACGCCTTCGTGGCCCTGGTCCAGGCCGACGAACGCGCCCAGGCCGCGCCAAACACCGGAGGCCGCGCGGCATGAACGCCCGGATCGCCCGACGGCTCGCGGCCATCATGGTCAAGGAGTCCCTGCAGATCCTGCGCGACCCCTCCTCCATCCTCATCGGGTTCATCCTCCCCGTCTTCCTGACCCTGCTGTCGGGGTATTCCACCAACCTGGACCTCACAAACCTGCCCGTGGGGCTGGTCCTGGAGGATACCTCCCCGGAGGCGAGGTCCCTGGCCGCCGCGTTCTCCGCCTCCACGGCCTTCGATGTCCATCCGGGCCGCGACCGCCGGGAGTTCGCGGAAGACCTCACCAGGGGCCGTTTGCGCGGCCTGGTGGTCATCCCCCAGACCTTCGGCCGGGACCTGTCCCGGGCCGACGCAAGCGTGCCCTTCCAGGTCATCGCCGACGGCAGCGAGCCCAACACGGCCACATTCCTGCAGAACTACGCCCAGGGGGTGTGGCTGTCGTGGATGGAGATACGGGCGGAAAATAACGGCCAGACCTTCACCCGGGCCGTGGAACTCGTGCCGCGCACCTGGTTCAACCAGGAGCTTTTGAGCCTCAACGGCCTGCTTCCCGGGGGCATGGCCATCAACCTGACGCTTATCGGCGCGCTCCTGACGGCCCTGGTGGTGGCCCGGGAATGGGAGCGGGGGACCATGGAGGCCCTTCTGGCCACGCCCATCGGCCCCCTGGAGCTGCTTGCGGGCAAGCTGATCCCGTATTTCGTCCTGGGCCTGGGGGCGCTTTTCATCTGCATGGTCATCACCCTGGCGGTCTTCCACGTCCCCTACCGGGGTTCCGTGTCCGCCCTGCTGGTCGTCTCCTCCGTCTTTCTCATCTCCGCCCTGAACCTGGGGCTTTTCATCTCCACGGCGGCCAAAAACCAGTTCGTGGCCTCCCAGATCGCCATCCTGTCCGCGTTCCTGCCGTCCTATTTCCTGTCCGGCTACGTGTTCGAGCCCTCGGGCATGCCGCTTGCGGTAAGGCTTCTGACCCACGTCATCGCCGCCAAATACTACGTCTCCTGCCTGAAGACGCTTTTCCTGGCCGGTGACGCCTGGCCGCTTTTGTGGCCCAACATCGGCGGCATGGCGGCCATCGCCGCGGTCCTTCTGGGGCTGACCCTGCTGAAAACCCGAAGGAGGGTGGCCTGATGTACGGCCGGGTGCGGGCCTTGGTCATCAAGGAGCTTCTGGCGGTCCTTCGGGACAGGCAAAGCCGCATCGCCCTGGTCATGCCGCCCATCCTGATGCTGACCATCTTCGCCTTCGCGGCCACGCTCGAGGTCAAAAGCGTGGATCTGGCCGTGCTGAACCAGGACGGGGGCCAGGCGTCCATCGAGCTGATCCAGCGTTTCGCCGGCGCGCCCTTCTTCACCAACGTCTTTTTTCTCCACGGGGTCCAGGAGATCGCCCCGGCCCTGGAAAACGAGCGGGCCATGGCCGTTTTGGTCTTCGACCAGACCTTTTCGCGCGACGTGGCCGCCGGCCGCCCGGCCCGGGTCCAGATGCTTCTGGACGGCCGGCGCAGCAACACCGCCCAGATCGTGCAGGGCTACGCCAGCCGCATCCTGGAGCGCTACACCCAGGACCTGGCCGAACGGCACGACCTGCCGGGTCCGCCGGCGACCCTGACGGCGCGCAACTGGTTCAACCCCAACCTGGACTACCTGTGGTACACGGTCCCCAACCTCATCGGGCTCCTGAGCATGTCCGTGGGTCTTCTGGTGACCTCGTTGTCCGTGGCCCGGGAGCGGGAGCTCGGCACCTACGACCAGCTTCTGGTCACGCCGCTGTCCCCGCGCGAAATACTGGCCGGCAAGACCATCCCGGCCATGATCATGGGCTTGGCCGAGGGGTTCCTGATCACCGCCGTGGCCATCGGCTGCTTCCGGATTCCCTTCGCGGGTTCGTTCCCGGTCCTGGCCGCGAGCCTGTTCCTGTTCATGCTCTCGGTGGTGGGGTTCGGCCTTTTCATCTCGTCGGTGTGCAACACCCAGCAGCAGGCCATCCTGGGCACCTTCACCTTCATGATCCCGGCCGCGCTGCTCTCGGGCTTCGCCACGCCCATCGAAACCATGCCGGAATTTTTGCAGATCGTGTCCCTGGCCAATCCCCTGCGCCACTTCCTGGTGGCCATCCGGGGCATCCTGCTCAAGGCCATGCCGTTTCCCATGGTTCTCGAGACGATCTGGCCGCTCGTGCCCATCGCCGCCGTGACATTGACTCTCGCCGGCTGGTTCTTCAGAAAGGGGCTCAAGTAGGCCCATTTCGAAGCCTCGTTCAGCCAAACCGCCGTCAACACGACACAGGAGACCAACCCATGACCGATATTGGCGACATCAAGCAGGTCGTCGAGGAAATGATCCCCTTCGACCTGTTTCTGGGCATGAAGGTCGAGGAGGCCAGGCAAGGCCACGCCCGCATCCGTCTGCCCTACCGCCCGGAATTCATCGGCGACCCCAGGCGTCCGGCCCTGCACGGCGGCATCATCTCCACCCTGATCGACACCTGCGGCGGCACGGCCGTATGGGCCTCGTGCGACGTGAAAGACCGGGTGGCCACCATCGACCTGCGCGTGGACTACCTGCGCCCGGTCCCCCCGGCCGACGTCATCGCTGTGGGCGAGGTCAAACTCCTGGGCAACCGGGTGGGCAACGCCTCGGTGCGCGTCTTCTCGGTCGAAGACGACACCGTGACTCTGGCCGAGGGACGCGGCGTCTACAACATCCGCAAGGCGTAGCCCCCTTCGGACCGCGGATTCCCTTCAGCGGACGGCGTCAATCCAGGGTCTGGCGGTAGCGTTTGACCCCGATGCCCAGCGACACGAACAGGAAAAGGACGATGGGCCACAGATGCGGCAGGATGTCGGCCGGGCCGTTGCCCTTGAGCACCACGCCCCGGACGATGCGCAAAAAATGGGTGAGCGGCAGGATGGCCCCGATGTGCTGGGCCCACTCCGGCATGCCCCGGAAAGGGAACATGAAGCCGGAAAGGATGATCGAGGGAAGAAAGAAAAAAAACGACATTTGCACGGCCTGGAGCTGGTTCTGGGCCACGGTGGAAAAGGTGATGCCCACGCCCAGGTTGGCCACGATGAAGAAGAAGGACACGCCGAAAAGCAGCCACAGGCTGCCCAGAAACGGCACCTGGAAGAGGACCCGGGCGGCCACGATGATCAGCACCATCTGGACATAGCCCACCAGGATGTACGGCACGAGCTTTCCCAGAAGCACCTCCAGGGGCCTGACCGGGGTGATCAGCAGGTTCTCCATGGTCCCCCGCTCCCTCTCGCGGGTCATGGCCAGGGAGGTGATGATCACCAGGGTCATGGTCAGGACCACGCCCATGAGCCCGGGCACGACGTTGTACTGGGTGACGGCCTCGGGGTTGTAGCGGGGATGGACCCGCAGGGTCACGGGGCCGTCCGTGGCCCGAAGCGCGGCCAGGGGGCCGGTGAGGTCGCGATTGAGGACGCTGCGCACCCCCTCGCGCACGGCGGTCACGGCGTTGCTGGTGGCCGAGGGGTCCGTGGCGTCCGCCTCCAGGAGCAGGACGGGCTTCTCGCCGCGCACGAGATTGCGCCCGAAATCCGGGGGGATGGTGACCGCGAACTGGACCTCGCCCAGGCGCAGGAGTTCCTCGGCCTCGGCCTCGCTGCCGATCTCGGCCACGAAGTCGTAATAGAGGCTGTTTTTCATGGCCGAAAGCAGGGTCCGGGAAAAAACGCTGCGGTCGTTGTCCAGGACCGCGGTGGGCAGGTGCTTGGGATCGGTGTTGATGGCGTAGCCGAAAAGAATCAGCTGCAAAAGCGGAATGCCGACCATCATGCCGAAGGTCAGCCGGTCCCGGCGCATCTGGACGAACTCCTTGGCCACCATGGCCGCGAACCGGCGCGGCGAAAAAACCCTGGACATGCCTTTCTCTCCGCTTTTTCCTCGTGTTGCGTTTCTTCACATTGGTATTTTCAAAGTTCGTATGCACGAATTCGAGGACGTCAGTGGTTTTTCGTCCCGCGCATGAGGCTGATGAACACCTCCTCGAGGCTGGAGGGGATGCGCCTGGCCGTGGCCCTGCCGGCGAGAAACGGCGGCAGGCGGTTCTCCAGGGCGGAGGCGTCCCGGCCGCTGACATGCAGGGTGACGCCGAAGGCCACCACCTGTTCGACGCCGGGCAAGACGCGCAGATCGTCGATCAGGGAGTAGAGGTTTTGGCCGGAAAGTTCCCAGGTGGCCAGATTCTCCTGGGCCACGATCTCGGCGGCCGTACCCGTGGTCAGCAGTTTGCCGTAGGCGATGTAGGCCAGGCGGTGGCAGCGTTCGGCCTCATCCATGTAGTGGGTGGAAATCAGCGCCGTGATGCCCTGGCCGGCCAGCTTGTGGACCTCGTCCCAGAAATCGCGTCGGGCCGTGGGATCGACGCCGGCCGTGGGCTCGTCCAGGAGAAGGAGCCTGGGGGAGTGGATCATGCTCGCGGCCAGGGCCAGCCGCTGCTTCCAGCCGCCGGAGAGATTCCCGGCCAGGGTCACGGCGTAGCGCCCGAGCCCCATGCGCTCGACCGTCTCGTCCACGGCCTTGGCTATGTCCGCGACCCCGTACATGCGGGCCATGAATTCCAGATTCTCGCGCACGGTCAGGTCGGTGTAGAGGCTGAAGCGCTGGGCCATGTAGCCCACGTGGGGCTTGATCAGATCCGACTCGGTGAGCACGTCGTGGCCCAGACAGGTCCCCGACCCGCCGTCGGGCCGAAGCAGGCCGCAGAGCATGCGGATGGTGGTGGTCTTGCCCGAACCGTTCGGGCCCAAAAATCCGTAGATTTCGCCTTGTTGCACGGTGAGCGAGACCCGATCCACCACGGTCTTCTTCCCGAAGATCTTGGTCAGTCCGCTGACGTCGATGACCGGACCGGCCTGGCTCACAAGGCCCCTCCCCCGGCGTCTTGCCCCAGGCGCACGTCCACGGGCTGCCCGGGATGCATGGTCCGGGCCACGTCCGGAGAAAACCGGGCCTCCACCAGAAACACCAGCTTCTCCCGAAATCCCTGGCTGAAGATGACCGGCGGGGCGTATTCCGCCGTGGTGGACACATAGTCGACCACGGCCGGCACGGGTTCGGACAGTCCGTCGCGGCCGACCAGGACCCGGTCTCCGGGACGGATGCGGGCCAGTTCGACCTCGGGCACGAAAAAGCGGACCTTGACGTTTTCCGGGGGCAACAGCACCACCACCGGACTCGATGCCCCGACCCATTCGCCCACATAATGGAGGGTGTCGAAAACAAGGCCGGAAACCGGGGAGGTCTGGATCTTCTGGTCCAGGTTCCACCGCGCCTGGTCGACCCCGAGCCGGGCCGCGTCCACGGCCGCCCTGGCGGCCTGGATGCGGTCCATGCGCTCGGCCAGCTTTCCGGTGGCCAGCTTGGCCTCCAGTTCGCGGACCTGGGCCTGACTCCGGGCGTGCTCGGTGCGGGCGTTGTCCAGTTCCTCCCGCGAGATGGAGGCCGTGGCGAAAAGCTTCTCGCGGCGGGAACGCTCGACCTGCATCAGGGCCAGTTCCGCCCGGGTGCGTTCCAGGGAGGCCTGGATCTGGTCGATCTCCTCGGGCCTAAGCCCCTTTTCCTTGTCCCGCAGGGTGTCCTCGGCCTGGGCCAGTTGGGCCTTGGCTATGTCCACGGCCTGGAGCTCGAACTCGTGCTCCAGGGTGAAAAGCGGGGCCCCGGCCTCGACGCGTCCGCCCTTGGAAACCCCCAACGCGTCCAGCCGTCCGGGGAATTTGGAGGCCACGTAGACGAATTCCCCCTCCACGTATCCGGGAAGCACGCCGTCCGATCCCTGCCCGCACGCGCAGAGCGCAAAGAGGACGACAGCCAGGACGCCCCATGCCCCGCACCGCGCCTTGCCGACCGCCCGGCCTTTCCCGCCGCCATGCGGACCGCGTCTTTTTTCATCCCTCATGGCCGCCCCCGCCGTGGCTGTGCGCTCCCGGGGCCGCCAGCCCCCGCCTGAGCATGCCGGACAAAAACGCGGTCATGTCCGCAATCGGCGCCATCGGATCGATCCCGAATTCCCTGCCCAGCCCCATGGCCGCGGCCCGCTCGCGCTGGGGACCGGAAAGAATGAACAGGACCAGGCTGCCTATCAGGCACATATGCACGAAAAACGGATTTTCCGGGGTGAAAACCCCGCTCTGGACACCACTGGACACCACCGTCGACGTGCAGCGAAAAATTCTCGCCATCTGGCGCATGACCGTCTCGGAGTCAATGACGCCGCCCCGGGCCAGTTCGATCAGCATGATCCTGGCCCTGGCCGGCCTTTCCTCGAAAGCCTCGGCCAGAACGCGCACCAAGGCGTCCAGACGCTGCCCGGGGTCCTCGGAAGAGGCCGCCGCCCGCTCCATGCGCGCGGCCACCTCCGAAAAATGCTCGACCATCACCTCTTCGAACAGCCGGGCCTTGTTGCCGACATGATAATACAGACCGGCCTTGTTCACCCCGGCGGCCTTGGCGATGTGTTCCACCCGGGCTCCGGCGAACCCCTCCCTGGCGAACACCTCGGCGGCCGCTTCCAGAATGCGGCGTCTCACTCCGATGCCTGCTTCCATGGCTTTTTCCCTTTGGTTTAACCTTGCGGTTAAACCAAATGGTTCATTCCGTCAAGACGTCCCCCCGCCGCGCGGCCGACAAGGGCGGCAAGGAAACACGCGGTCGCAACACGGACGACATCGGGCCGTCACCTGCCTGGTCCACGATACTTCCGTTTCCGCCGCGCAAGGCCCGGCACATGGATATACTGGGAGACTCACTCATGTCGGGACTTTTTTTGGGCCTTATCCTCGCCGCCTGCCTCCTGCTGTTCCTGCTCCGCGCCCCGTGGGGAACAACCATGGCCATGGCGGGCACGGCAACGACACGGCGAACGAATCCGAAGCCTCCACTCCTGCCGCAGCCTTCCGGCGATGGACACGGCAACGGCGATGCCATGCGGGCCCTGCTCTCCGCCCTCGACAGCATGGTTCTGGAACTCGACCACGACGGCCGCCTGCTGCGGGTTCTCAAGACCGCTTCCGACCCGATGGACATCGATCTGCGGGAACATGTCGACGAAAGCTTCCTCCGGTTTCTCGAACCGCGCGACCAAGTCTCCCTGCGCGCCGCCCTGTGCCGGACCAGGGAGGAACAGGCGACGCAACGGGTGGAATTCACCTTCGGGCGGGTTCATAAACGGCTCTGGCTTTCAGCCAGCCTCTCGCCGCTGGATGGGACGTCGATTCTGGCCGTCGTCCGCAACACGACCCCGGCCAGGGCGAGTCTTGAAAAATATCGGGAGATGGTGGATCTGGCCAACTGCCTCATCCTGCGCCTGGACCTGGAAGGCCGGATCACCTTTCTCAACGAATACGGGGAGCGTTTCCTCGGCTACTCCGACAACGAGCTTGTGGGCCGCACGGCCCTGGGGACCATCGTGCCGCCGGTCGAATCCACGGGCCGGGACCTCGCGTCGCTCATGCGCGGCATGTGCCGCGATCCCGGGTCGCTGCCGTGCGGTGAAAACGAAAACCTGCGCAAGAACGGGGAACGGGTCTGGGTCTCCTGGTCCAACCGGCCCATCATGGAAAACGGGGTGCTCGTCGGAGTCCTGTGCGTGGGGACCGACATCACCAGACAGCGCCGGACCATGGAGGAGCTTGTCCGACGCGAACGCTTCCACGGCTCGATCATCGCGCGCTCGACGGACATCATCACCATCGTGGAGAAAGACGGCCGCATCCTGCACGAAAGCCCCTCCTCGGCCAGACATCTGGGACACCCCGCGGAGGAGGTCGCCGGGACCATGCTTCACGCGCACATCCATCCGCAGGACCGGAAGATGCTCGACGGAGTCCTGACGACCGTGCTGGCCAACCCCGGCGACAACCCGGTCTTCGCCTTCAGACGGGCCCGGCGCGACGGCTCCATGGCCCATCTCGAGGCCACGGCCACGAACTGCCTGGATGACGACGCCGTTTCCGGCATCATTCTCAACTGCCGGGACGTGACCGAACGCACCGCCTTCGAGGAGCAGCTCAAACGCCACGTCTTCTTGGACGCCCTGACCGGCCTGCCCAACCGGGCCCTGTTCCTGGACCGGCTGACCCACGCCATCGCGCGCCTCAAACGCAAGCCGGGATACCAGTTCGCGGTCCTTTTCGTGGACCTGGACCGTTTCAAGCTGGTCAACGACTCCCTGGGGCACCCGGCCGGAGACCGGTTGCTGACCATGATCGGCGGCCGGATCGCCGGATGCCTGCGACGGGTGGACACCGTGGCCCGATTCGGCGGCGACGAATTCATCCTGCTTCTGGACGAGATCGACGACGACCGCCAGGCCATCCGGGTGGCGGAACGCATCCGCGAGGAACTGGCACGGCCCTTCGCCATGGACCAGGGCGAGGTCTTCGCCTCGGCCAGCATCGGCATCGTGTTCAGTTCGCCGGAATATTCCGATCCGGACCAGGTCATCCGCGACGCGGACACGGCCATGTTCAAGGCCAAAGCCAGGGGGAAGGGCGGCTATCGGGTCTTCCATTCCCGGATGCACAAGCAGGCCGTAAGCCTTCTGGCCCTGGAGACGGATCTGCGAAAGGCCGTGGAACGCGGGCAGTTCGAGCTGCATTACCAGCCCATCCTGTCCCTTGAGCCTCAGCGCATGGTGGGCGTCGAGGCCCTGGTGCGCTGGCGGCACCCTGAAAGGGGCCTGGTGCCGCCCATGGAGTTCATCCCCATGGCCGAAGAGACCGGGCTCATCGTGCCCATCGGGACCTTTGTCCTGGCCGAGGCCTGCCGCCGGGTGGCCGAGCACAACACCGCGGCCTCCGCCGGAAAGCAGCTTTTCGTGTCCGTGAACCTCTCGGCCCGCCAGTTCGAACACGACGATCTGGCCCGCGACATCCGGGACATCCTCGGCCGCACCGGTCTGCCCGCGGCCCTGCTCAAGCTCGAAGTCACCGAAAGCGCCATCGCCGCCAATCCGGAACAGGCCGCCCTGTTCCTGAATGATCTGAGGGAGCTGGGCGTGGGGCTGTCCATGGACGATTTCGGCACGGGCTATTCCTCCTTGAGCCATCTGCACGCCCTGCCCTTCGACACGCTCAAGATCGACCGCTCCTTCGTCAGCGGGCTGGGCCTTGCCGGTGACAAGAACTCCAAGATCGTCCACTCCATCATGGCCCTGGCGCGAAATCTGGGCATGTCGGTCATCGCCGAAGGCATCGAGACCGACGCCCAGTTGAACCGTCTTCTGACCATGCAGTGCCGCTACGGACAGGGATACCGGTTCGCCCGGCCGGCCCCCTTCGACGAACTGCCGGACCTCGACGCCGCCGCGGCGCCGGTGGGGTCGCCATGTCGCCGCGAGCGGGGTTGTCCAGCCCTGGAGGAAAGGACATGAACCATCCGGAAATCGCCTCATCCATCATGTTCACGGGGATGCTGGAGCAAAACAGGACCCTGCCGCGAAACGCCCTGGCCAAAACGGCCGGACGGTTCCTGCCGGACGATATCCTGGGGGTGGTCCGGGAGGAGGCCGGAAGCGCGAACCTGTCCATCCTGACGCTGCGCCTGCCCGAAGCCATGTTCCGATCCGGATCCTTCGGCCCGGAGCAAGGCCTCTTCGTCCTGGAGATCCTTGTGGAAACGGCCTGCGACGCGCTGCGCCACGATTGCCCGGGATGCCGCCCCATCTCCCTGTTCAAGGCCGGCCCCGGGGAAGCGGCGATCATCCTGGCCCATCCCCCGGGTCTGGAATCCGCCCTGGCCAAGGCCTATCCGCGCATCCGCCGGGACACCCTGGACGGTTTCGGCCGGCGGATCAACGGACCGGAAAGCGACGCGACGGGCTTCGTCGTCGGTTACAGCCCCATCGACATGCCCCTGTCCGAAAGTCCGGCGGGAATGGACCTGGCCATGCTGCGGGCCTATCTGCGGGCCGTGCGCCTGGGGAGCGAGGAAGGCGACCTCGCGCGCGAGGAAGGCGCGCGCCGGGAGGAACTTTTTCTTAAGATCCTGCGGGAAAGGCTCGTGGAACCGCTGTACCAGCCCGTGGTGGATCTCGCCTCCGGCACGGTCATGGGCTACGAGGCCTTTTTACGGGGGCCCCGGGATACTCCGTTTTTCGACCCTCTGACGCTTTTGTCCTTTGCCGAACGAAACGGACAGGTGTTCACCGTGGAACGGCTTTTTCTGGAGACGGCCGTGGCCGGGTTGGGGGCCGTCGAACCCCGGCAAATGCTGTTTCTCAACATCCACCCGGCCTCCTTTGCCGACCCGAAGTTCACTCCGGCCGGATTGCCCGGTCTCCTGGCCGAATACGGCCTTGGTCCGGAAAACGTGGTTTTCGAGTTCACCGAACGCCAGAGCGCCGGGGACCTGGACATCATGCTGGAAAAGCTCGCCCCGTATCGGGACATGGGCTTCCGCACGGCCATCGACGACATCGGCACGGGCAGCATGACCCTGCGGGCCCTGTGCCGCATCCGCCCGGACTTCATCAAGACCGACGTTTCCGTGGTCGGCGGCATCCAGTCCAACCCCTTCAACAGGATGATCGTGGAGACCCTGGTGGGCCTGGCCGAGAAGATCAAGGGCCGGGTGATCGCGGTGGGCATCGAATCCGAAACCGAACTGACCTCCCTGGCCTCCATGGGGGTCCAGGCCGGCCAGGGCCACTACTTTTCGCGGCCGCTTTTCCCCAAGCCCCTGATCGCGCCGGCCATCCCGGCCCTGGCCTCCTTCTCGGACCTTGGCAGAGGGGAACTCAAATGTTCCACCCCGGTCAAAAACCTCCTCCAGAAAACCCTGGTGGTCGGCCCGGGCACGACCATCCGCGAGGTGAAAAAACTCCTGGAGAACAGCCCGCCCACGGCCAACGTGGTCATCGTGGATCGCAGGAGGCCCCTGGGCATCCTCATGAACTACAACCTGGACCGGCACCTCAGCACCCAGTTCGGCCTGTCCCTGTATTCGGACCGCAATGTGCTCAAGCTCATGGACCGCGAGCCGCTGGTGGTGGAGGGAAACCGCCCCCTGGAGGACGTGGCCCGCCTGGCCATGCGCCGGGACAGCCGCAAGATCTACGACGACATCCTGGTCACCGAGGCCGGGGCCTTCATAGGCACGGTGTCGGTCCAGACCATGCTCGACTGCATGGCCCGGGTCCAGGTGGAAATGGCCAAGGGTTCGAACCCGCTCACGGGCCTTGCGGGCAACGTGGCCATCGAGGCCGAAATCAACCGCCGGTCCCGGGAAGGGCTGCCGTCGAGCCTGATCTATATCGATATCGACAACTTCAAGGTCTACAACGACGCCTACGGTTTCAAAAGCGGGGACAAGGCCATCCTGCTCACGGCCGAGGTGGTGCGCGAGGCCGTGACCAGGCAGGGCGACCCCGGGGACTTCATCGGTCATGTGGGCGGAGACGATTTCATCATCATCTGCGGCCAGACCCAGGCCGAAGCCGTCTGCCGCCAGATATGCGAACGCTTCGAGGCCCAGGCCCCGGAATTGTACGGCCCCGAGGACCGGACCAGGGGATTCATCGTCGGCCGGGGCCGGGACGGCCGGGAAGGGGCGTTCGCCCTGATGTCCCTGTCCATCGGCTACCTGGACTGCGCCTTCGCCTTTCCGTTCACCATGGAGGAGTTGAGCCAGCGGGTGGCGGAGATCAAAAAATACGCCAAGTCCAGACCCGGCAACTCCTACGTGAAGGACCGCCGGACGCCCCTGGGCTCCCTGCCGCCGGAAAGCCGGCCGTCGCTTCTGGCGGCGGAACCCGAGTGACCCTTCGCTTTTTCCGTATTCGACATTTTTTTCACAAAACATCTTGATGCGTTCCCTGCGCCGGTATACCACGACGGCAAAAGGGCGTTTGCCTCGACCTTGGCCCGAGGTCCCACGAAATCACCAAAGGAGGGGTTTCATGAAACGCACGGCGGCGGCGCTTTTCGCCCTGGGGGCGATCCTGTGCGCCGGTTCGGCCCTGGCCGTGGGCCATGACGTGGACTGTAAGGACTGTCACAGCGTGCATGGGGCCAAGGGGGCCTTCATTTTCGGCGTGTCGCCCCTTGCGGAGCAGTCCACGGCCTATGGGGGCAAGATGGATCCGGCCCAGGTGGACGCCCTGTGTCTGGGCTGCCACAATGAAAAAAGCGGCATCACCCCGATCATGCTCAAAAACTCCCACCCCACGGGCGTGACCCCGAAAAAGCTCAAGGTGCCCGAGGAGGTGCTGCGCAAGGGAATGCTGACCTGCGTGGGCTGCCACGATCCCCACCCGGCCAACCAGAACTACAAGTACCTCATTGTGAACACCAACAACGGCAAGGACATGGGCATCTTCTGCGGCAAGTGCCACCCGGCCCAGTCCGATCCGGGGACCCTGGCCAAGGCCGGCAAGGCCCAGATCAAGACGGATGCGCCGGCGTCGTCCGCAACCCCGGCCCCGACCGCCCCATCAACCCCGGCGGGGGCGGGAGGCCAAACCCCCGGCAAACCCGGGACGCCGCCCAAGACGAACTGACGGCTTCTCCCCGTTTTCCTGAGGCCCTCTCCGGAGGGCCTTTTTTTCGGCATCGGAATTGCAGAAATGGCCGGAATCGAGCCTCGGGCACAGCGCGGCGCCCCGGGATTTTTCCGGGAAACATCCCTCCGCCGCCCTTTGCCTGGGAATCAAAAGCTGATAAGGAATTTTCGTGTTTTGAACATCCCGTGTAAGTCTCTCAAACAATTGCACGCCACACTGCCCGACCCGCATGATAAACACCGTCGCACACGCCGATAACCCCTTCACCCTCCTGGGGCGCGCGGCCATCCGCGCCGTTTCGGAACTTGGCGGCCTGGCCGTGTTCACGGCTCTGGGCCTCGGACATATCCTCGCCCCGTCCCCACAGGTGCGAAAAATCGTCCAACAGGTCTATTTCATCGGGGTCAAGTCCATCTTCGTCATCGCGCTCATCGGGCTTTTCACCGGCATGGTGCTCGGGCTCCAGGGGTATTACACCCTGGTCAAGTTCGGTTCCGAAGGCCTGCTGGGGGCGGCCGTGGCCCTGTCCATCATCCGCGAGCTCGGCCCCGTGCTCACGGCGATCATGATCACCGGCCGGGCCGGTTCCTCCATGGCCGCCGAGATCGGGATCATGCGCATCTCGGAGCAGATCGACGCCCTGTGGACCATGGACATCGAGCCCATGCGCTACCTCATCGCCCCGCGCATGGCCGCCGCGCTCATCTCCTTTCCCCTGCTCACGGCCATCTTCGACGTCATCGGCATCGTCGGGGGCTACCTGACCGGGGTGATCATGCTGGGCATCAACCCCGGGGTCTATTTCCAACGCATCGACGCCACGGTGGAGATGGCCGACGTGACCGGCGGCTTCGTCAAATCCCTGGTGTTCGCCCTGCTCGTCGCGGCCATCTGCTGCTACCAGGGATATTTCACCCACATGCGCGCCGGCGGTTTCGGCGCCAAGGGCGTGAGTCTGGCCACCACCTCGGCGGTGGTCGTCTCCTGCGTGTCGATCCTGGCGGCCGACTACGTGCTGACCTCGTTTCTGCTGTGATCCCGCGCGGCGGGAGGCGGCGCTTGCAAGACGGCCTCGTTGGCCTTAAAGGCTGGGGGACATGAAAAAGTACACGATCGAGACGGCGGTGGGCGTTTTCGTTTTCATCGGCCTTTTGTGCGTGACCTATCTGACCGTCAAGCTCGGCAAAATGGAAGTGTTCGGCGACGACCACTATCCGGTGCTGGCCCGTTTCACCGATGTCACGGGGCTCGGCGAGGGGGCCTATGTGGAGATGGCCGGGGTCCGGGTGGGCAAGGTCGGGTCCATCGCCCTGGACCCGAAAGACAACACGGCCGTGGTGAAACTGCTCATCCAAAACGGCGTGCGCCTGACCGATGACGCCATCGTGTCCGTCAAGACCAGCGGACTCATCGGCGACAAATACGTCAAGATCTCCCCCGGAGGCTCCGATGTGACCGTCGCGCCGGGAGGCATGCTCCTGGAGACGGAATCCGCCGTGGACCTGACCGATCTGATCGGGAAGTACGTCTTCGGCGGCGTGAAATGAAACACTCCGCACAAGCCGGGGCCTTCCCCGACGACCCGCAAGGAAGACAGAAATGACGCACACAATGAAAACGCTTTTGGCGGGATTTTTTCTGGTCCTTCTGCTTCCGGCCTCGGGCCTGGCCGGGACCCCCAAAGAGGCTCTGCAAAACTCGGTGGACCAGGTCATCATCCTGCTCCGCGATCCCGCCTACCGCAACGAGACCACACGTCCGGAAATGCGGACCAGGCTCATCGAGACCATCAAGGGCATCTTCGACGCCACGGAACTGTCACGCCGGGCCCTGGCCGCCAATTGGAACAAGTTCTCCGCGCAGCAGCAACAGCGGTTCACCGACGCCTTCCTGACCCTTTTGCAGAATACCTATCTCGATCGCATCGAAAGCTACTCTGACGAACAAGTCCATTACCTCGATGAAAAACTGCTTGCGGAGAACCGTGCCGAGGTCAGCACCATGGTTTCCGGCAAGGGCAAGGAAATCCCTATCACCTACAGGATGTGCAACGACGGGGGCTGGAAGGTTTATGACGTGGTCATCGAGGGGGTCAGCCTGGTGCAGAACTACCGGAACCAGTTCGCCCAGATCCTCATGAACCAGCCGCCCGACGCCCTGATAGACATGCTGGTGAAAAAGTCGTAGGGAATCGGGACCTACGCATTGCGGGCACGATAACCACATCTGACATGCACGGCGGAACGACCATGACCCTTCACCTCCTGTATCGGATGCTCGCCGTGTGCCTGCTCATACCGGCACTGACCCTGGCCGCCGGCTGCAACGGCAAAAAAAGCAAGGCCGCCCGGGATTTCGCGCCCCAGGCCGCGCAACCCGCCGAGGCCGCCCCGGCGCAGGCCCAAAACGCCGCTTCCCGGCCGGATCAGGCGGCCGCCGGGGATGCCGCCCAGGCCGAGGCCCTTGCCGACGACGACCTGGATGCCCCTCCCCCTCCATCGGTCTACGACCCCCTGCAGGGCTGGAACCGCTTCTGGTTCACCTTCAACGATTATTTCTATGCGGGCCTGCGCCCCCTGGTCATCGGCTACAAGACGGTCGTGCCGGAATTCGCCCGCACGGGCCTCAAAAACGTCTATGACAACTTCACCTTCCCCATCCGCTTCCTGAACGCCCTGCTCCAGTTGGATATGACCAAGGCCGCCCGGGAATTCGGCCGCTTCCTGATCAACAGCACCTTCGGCGTGGGCGGACTCGTGGACCTGGCCAAATCCGACCCCAACCTGCAGCCCGGGGACGAGGATTTCGGGCAGACGCTGGGCTATTACGGCATGGGCGAGGGGTTCTACATCGTCTGGCCGCTGCTCGGCCCGTCCACGGCCCGCGACTCGGTGGGCATGGTCGGCGACATCGCCGCCAACCCCCTGACCTGGCTCTTCGGATTGTGGAACTTCTACGGCGAGGACAACTACTGGTACTTAAGCTACGTCATAAGCGGCGGCAACCGTTTCAACCGCCTGCCCGAATACCTGGACAATTACGAGGCCATGAAAAAGTCGGCGATCGAACCCTACGTCTCCATGCGCGACTTCTACATCCAGTACCGCCAGGGACGCATCGAACAGTAACCCTCTCCCGCCTCGGCCACCCATGAACACGACACCCTCCGACTTCCTGAAACGAAGTCCGGAGGGTGTTTGCGTCTCTGGCGCACAAGGACGGGAGGCCTACCGGAGCGACGCCTCTGCGGTTCCCCGCCGGACCACCGACACGCTCAAGGCCGTGGCCATCCTGGGCGTGGTCCTGTCCCATTTCGCCTCTCATGAAATCACCCGGATTCCGGCCCTGGTGTCCGTCCTAAACAGCCTCATGGGCCTTTTTTTCATCCTCGGCGGGGTGGGCATCGAGGCCAGCCTGAAACGGCGCTTCGCGGCAGGAATCACGTCCCGAACGATCCTGCGCTTCTTCCTGGATCGGGCGCTGCGCATCTACCCGGCGTACATCCTGGCCATCCTCAGTTCCGACCTCCTGTTCAAGACCCGCTATTCCCTTGCCGTCTATACCGGGCTCGTCTCGCCCTACTGGTTCATCACCTACATGCTGCATTGCTATCTGGCCGCGCCCATCCTGCATCTGGGCATCGCCAGACTCGGCACCAAACGCTTTGCCCTGATCGCAACGGCGGCCATTGCGGCCGCGAACCTGCCTTACCACCTGTTCGCCTCCATCCCCCCCTATCCCGAATCCGCGCTGCCCGACTTCAAGGCGGTGCTGTTCGGGCATATCCTGCTTTTCATATGGGGAATGTGTTTCTTCAATCAGATCACCCGGCCCCGAAACGCCGCCCCCCCGATCGCCGGACAGACACCGCCTTCCGCCCAATACCGGGCGCATTCGGTCCCCTCGTGGATCCTCCGGGTCATCCTGCTTTTGTACCTTCCCTGCGCAGCTGTGGCGGGCATGGCCGACCAGCCGCCGCTGTATGCGATCCTGGCCTCGGCCGGGCTCTATCTGTCGCTGGCCGCAACGACCCATATGGTCCTTTCCGGACAACTCGCGGCGCCTGCCGGGAAAGCCATTGCCGCCGTGGGCCGGGCCACGCTTCTGATCTATCTCTTCGAGCCCTTCTTCTATTTCGCCCTGAGCGCCCTGTACATTGTCCCGGGCGACGTCAAAAGCATCCTGCTCTACGCCGCAACCATGCCGCTGTTTCTTGTGCTGTGCGTCACGGTCCAGCCCTTGTTCGACGCCGTCTCCCGCCTGCCGCGTCGGTTCCTCCCCTGAATTCCGGTTTCCGGCCGCCAGAGGGGACGTCGCATCCTTGTGCGAAAAATGGTTCCGCAGCGCGCTGAGGGGGATGACCTGCGGCGGTGTGTACGCCGCACCTCATGCCTCATCATATCCAGCCTTCCTCGCGGCCGATGGGCCATAAAAAGCCCCCCGCGCCTTTGACGCGGGGGGCTGTCATCGATTTACGCCGGAGCTGTCCCCGGGGGCGGGACTACTTGTTCAGCCGCACCTCCTGCGGGAAGACCGGCAGATAGCGGTAGGCGAGGCTCATGACCACGCCGCCGTAGGCCAGGATCATCAGGGTGGGACCCCACTCGGCCCAGTTCGGGGCGTAGGTCATCCAGGTGTCGAAGGGCATGACCGGGAAGGCGATGGTCTGCACCGTGAACACGTAGCGGTTGATGACGATGCCCAGGCAATTGAGGATGCAGGCCCAGTACATGAAGGCCGGGCGACGCCGCAGGGCCGGGACCAGGAGGAAGATCACCGGGATGAGGATGCACACCACCTGCTCGATGAACATGAGCCATTTGCCGTAGATCAGGCCGTAGAACATCTGGTCGAAGGTCAGTCCGGCCTTGGGCAGGACGCCGGTGATCCAGGCCCAGGTGTCCAGGTACTTCATGACCATGTAGATCAAAAGCATGGTCCCGCCGATTTTCGCCATCAGGGACTTGACCCGGTAGGTGGTCAGCTTGCGGCCGGTGGCCTTCTCCACGAGGGCGCACACCAGGACGGTCATGCACGGTCCCGAGGCGATGGCCGAGAGCACGAACAGGAAGAACGTCCACGGCCAGATGAAAAAGCCCTCGCGGAAGGCGTAAGGCCGTCCGAAGAGCACGCCGTACATGCCGCCCAGCGATCCCTGGTGGAAGGTGGACAAGAAGGCGCCGATGCCCGCGAAAAGCGGCATGACCACGTGGAAGTTGTGGGCCAGGTGGTGCAGGAAGGGAATCTTGTTCAGCTGCTTCTGCTCCAGGACCAGGGGCACGAACTCGATGATGAGCACCATCAGGTAGCAGGTGATGCAGAAGATGACTTCGGTGAGCATGGAATGGACGTTGGGGTGCCAGTAGCCGAACCAGGCCCGAAGCGGCTGCCCGATGTCCATGGTCAGGATGAGCATGGCCCCGGAGTAGCAGATGAAGCCGATGATCACCGCCAGATTGATGATGTCCTTGAGCTCGTCGATCCGGATGATGTAGCGCAGGAGGCCGGTGAAAAAGGCTCCGGCCCCAAGGGCGATGACCGCCAGGTCGAAGGTGATCCACAGCCCGAACCCGAAATAGTTGTCCATTCCGGTCACGCCGATGCCGAAGAAGAAGATGAAGAAGGCGGCCACGGCGCCGAAGGCCAAAAAGGCCCCGAGAATCGCCAGCCAGCCCAGGAATTTGCCCAAGCCGCACCGGGTGACCCCCTCGGGGTACCAGGTCTTTTCCGCTTCAATGAATGACATCGCTTCCCCCTCCTACGCCTTTTCGTTTGGGAGGTAATTGTCGCCTTGACGCCGCACCCAGTCCCGCTTGGTCATGTAGTACACCTGCGGATCGGTGCCGAGCCGTTCCAGGAGCCGGAAGGCGTAGGGACTTTTGGAAAGTTCATACACCTTGTGCTTGGGGTTGTTCAGATCCCCGAAAGCCATGGCGCCGGTGGGACATATCTCCACGCAGGCCGGCACATACGCGCCGTCGGGCAGGTTGTCCGGATCCTTTCCGGCCACCCGGGCGGCGTCCTTGGCCTGGTTCCAGCGGTGATGGCAGAAGCTGCATTTTTCCACCACGCCGCGGGGCCTGGTCGAGGCGAAGGGGGTGATGGCCTTTTCCATGCCCTCGGGCCAGACCGGGTCGAACCATCCGAAGTAGCGGGCGTGGTAGGGGCAGGCGGCCATGCAGTACCGGCATCCGATACACCTGGGGTATATCTGGCTGACGATGCCGCCGTCCTCGTTCTTGTCCGTGGCCACCACCGGGCACACCGGCACGCAGGAGGGATTGCCGCACTGCATGCAGGGCCGGGGCAGATAGGCCACCTCGGCTTCCGGAAAGGGCTTGCCGTTTTTGAGTTCGTAAACGAGCATCCAGGTCAGCGTCCGCAGCTTGTTGGACGCGTCTTCCATGGGTGAGACATTGTTTTCGGTCTGGCATGCGACCATGCAGGCGCCGCAGCCCGTGCATTTGTCGATGTCGACGACCAGACCCCACTTGGTCTTGAATTCAATATGCGCTGCGCTCATGTCGGCTTCCCTTTGGCTTGGTTTTAGGCGATTTTCACTTCGGATCCAGTCCAGACGGTCATGTCCGTGCCGGCCTCCGGCGAGGCGGACATGATCGACAGGAAGTTATCGCCCTTGCCCTTGGAGAACGCATCGAAGGCGGTATGTCCGAAGCCCAGGGGCACGGCCACCACGCCGGTCATGACGTTTTCGGACAGATGCGTCCTGGCGGAGCAGGTGGCTCCGGCTCCGGCAAGCGTGACCCGGGATCCTTCCGACAGGCCGTACTGCTTGGCCGTGGCGGCGTTCATACTGACATACACGTCACCGTCCTTGAAGTCCGAGGCGGGGATGGCGGTGGTGCACTGGGCCGGAATGCCGGTTGCCGGGGTGCCGACCCGTTGCGGCGCCCTTCCGGCCAGGCACAGTTCGGGCTTGGCCGGCTTGAGGGCGGCCAGGACCTTGGCCGCGAACGACAGGCCGGTCTGGGCCACCTGGCCGGTCTTGACCCAGGCCTGTCCGGCCTCGAGGGCCTTCCACATGCCCGCGGCATCGAAGGCCGGCTTGTCCTTCCCGGCGAGCACCTCCCAGGGCATGACCTGTCCGGCCATGAATCCCTCGGCCTTGGCCAGGACCGCCGCCTTTTCCTTGAGCGCCTTTTCCAGGCTGTCGTGGCCCAGGGCCAGATTCATCTTCTTCGCCGTATCCAGGATGAAGTCGGCCGGGGTCTTGGTATCGTAGATGGGAGCCAGAAGCGGCTTGACCAGGGTGTAGCTGCAAAAGGCCGAGCCGTACGGGGTGACCACGTCGTCATAGCGCTCCAGGGTGAGCGATCCGGGCAGGATCAGGTCGCACATGGCCGCAGTCTCGTCCATGAACGAGGCGAAGCCCACCTTGAAGGGAATCTTCTCCAGGGCCTTGGCCATGGCCGCGGACTCCGGCAGCCCATAGGCCGGGTTGGCGGCGTGCACCAAAAGCACCTCGGGGGCGGGGGTCTTGCCCTCCCCGACGTTTTTCAGGAAGCCCGCCAGGTCGCGGGCCAGGATCTCCGAGGGCGTCTCCGCGCCGGGGAAGACCGCGGGCATCTCGGGCAGGGCCATGACCCCGCCGGGCTTGTTCATGCGGCCAAGAAGCAGGTTCAGGCTCATGCCGGCGATGAAGGCCCCGGGCCCCATGCCCTGTCCCATCTCCGAGCCGGGGATGACCAGGGGGGCCTTGGCCCCGGCCAGGGAGGCGGCCACCTTGGCCAGCGCCTCGGCGGGCACGCCGGTCAGCTTGAAAACCTTGTCCGGGGAATACCCGGCCTCGACGAGCTTCTTGAAGTCGGCCATGTCGGCCGCGTTCGCGGCCGCCCCGGCCTTGAGGAGGTGCCAGGCGACGCCCAGGGCCAACGCGCCGAGCTGGCACGACGCCACCGGGATCCAGGCGTCGCACACCGCGCCGGTATGGTTGCGGACCGGGCCGGCGTAGGCGAAGCGCGCCTTGACCGCGCCGCCTTGGGACCGGCTGGCGCAGAAGGCCTTGCGGTTGCGCACCGAGACGCCCGAGCCCTCGAAGATGTCCCCGCCGAGGATGAGCACGCAGTCAGCGTTGTCGATGTCGAATCCGACCACGCCCTGGCCGCCCATGAGCTTGAAGCCCGCGGCGGCCGGACCGGCCTCGCCCGGCATGGCGTACATGGCCGAGGAGCCGATCTTGGACAGAAAGGCCGAGAAGACCTCGCCCGAGGTTCCGCCCGCGTCGCCGCTTATGCAGGCCACCTTGTTTCCGGCGGCCTTGCACTTGGCCGTGAGGTCGGCCTGGGCCTGTTCCCAGGTGATGGGCTCGAACTTGCCTCCGGCCTTGCGCATGGGGGTGCGCACGCGGGAGGGGCTGTAGAGCATGTACACCTCGGAGGCCCCGATCGGGGACACCCCGCCCTGGCTCAAGGGATGCTCGGGGTTGCCGTACGCCGTCACCGGTTTGCCGCCGGCCAGGGCCACCTTGAGCCCGGCGCCGGAGGGACACAGCTTGGTCGCGGTCGTGGCGTAGGTCACCTCGCCCCGGGGCACCCGGGGAATCCAGTGCCAGTTCTGGGTCCAGATGGAGAGGTCGTCCGTGATTTTCCAGGGAATGGGGGTGAACAGCGTGCCGACGGCGCCACCCGCCACGAGTCCGATGAAAGCTCTGCGATCAAGTCCCACTTTTCTCCCCCCTTATTTATGGCAGACGTAGCATGCGTTGCTGGTGCCCATGGAGGCGTGGCACCTTTCGCATTCCCACATCTTCATGGTCTGCTTGCTGTAGCCCGTGATCCTGTTCTGCTGATAAGGCGGCGGAGAATCCATGTTGGCCACGTCGGGATGGCACGAGGTGCACTCGAAACCCTGATGCGCGGCATGGGAGAAGAAGACGTTGTCCGGCTGGTACTGGTAGATGAGCCAGGGCACCTCGACGCCGGGTTTGACATACTGGTTGACGAACTTGTCGATTTCCTTCTCGTTGTCCGTCGCGCCTCCGGTTTCGTCGGGGTGACACTCGGCACAGGACGCCGTGGACGGCAGGCCGATGAACTGGCCGGTCTTGGCGTAGGTATGACAGCTTTCACAATCCATACCCTGCTCCGCGTGCACCTTGTGGCTGAACCGGACAGGCTGGGTCTTCTGGCTGAAGAGAAGCTGCGGAAAAACCCACCAGCCGATGACGAGCGAGCCCACGAAACCCACCAGGAAAAGCAACACGACGCCGCCGACGCCGCCCGCCTTGTTCGATTGTCTTTCCTCCATAATCCCCTGCCCCGTTCGTTGTGGTTCACTTGGCGTTTTCTAGTCCCAACGGCATCGTGCGTATTAAGCAAGAGCAACGCGCCGTGTCAAGGACAAATGAAAAAATTCACGAACACTTAGGCCTGTGTTCCCGATTCCCGGCCCACATCGGGGCCGCCGTTTTTTTCCGGCCCGGACGTCCCGGCCTCCTCCCCGGTTTCCGGTCCCTTTTCGCCGCCCGGCAGGCGGCCGTACACGTCGTCGAAACGCACGATGTCATCCTCCTCGAGATACGGCCCGCTCTGGATCTCGATGATCTCCACGGGCACCTTCCCGGGGTTGGACAGGCGATGCGGGGTGGTCTTGGGGATGTCCACGGACTGGTTCTCGGAAAGCAGGAAGGAATCCTCCCCCACCCTGACCCCGGCGGTGCCGGCGATGACCACCCAATGCTCGCTGCGATGGTGATGCATCTGCAGGCTTAAGCGCGCCCCGGGCAGCACCTCGATGCGCTTGATCTTGTACCCCGGTCCCTCCTCCAGCACGGTATAGCTGCCCCAGGGCCGGCTCACGGTGACGTGGGCCTCGACCAGGGGGCTTCCCTGGGCCCGGAGCGCGGCCACCACGTCCTTGACCCCCTGGACCCGGGACAAGGGGCACACCAGGGTGGCGTCCCTGGTCTGGACCACGACCACATCGCGCATGCCGGTCACGGCCAGCTTGCCCCCACGGGACACGAGCAGGCTGTCCCGGCAGTCCAGGGCCAAAACGTCGCCCTGGATCAGGCAGCCGTCCGGGTCCTTGGTTCCCAGGCGGTACAGGGCCTCCCAACTGCCCAGGTCGTCCCAGTCGAAGTCGGCCTCGATGACCGCGATGCGGTCCATCCTCTCCACCAGGCCGTAATCCACGGACAGATCGGGTATCCCGCCGTATCCCCGGACGAGGGGCGTGTCCTGGCGCGCCGCCCACCAGGCATAATGATCCGGGGCAAAGCGCTCCACGGCCGCCAGGAACACGTCCGCCCGGAAAAGGTACA
>Ga0067045_1002855_pt1 | contig 40460 bp, 44 predicted proteins | sample TerdegcTABiofilm_FD_59184 | JGI IMG/M metagenome (GOLD analysis project Ga0067045, IMG submission 59184) | Combined Assembly of (Gp0054472, Gp0054536) Wastewater bioreactor microbial communities from Singapore -Terephthalate degrading... | reverse complement strand
AAGTCCATGGGAACGTTTTTTTGGAGGATGAGAGGGTACTGGAAGCGACCGGGAGGTCGCTGCGGGGTCGAGGGGCGGAGCCCCCGGTCCGAAAAAGGAAAGGCCGCGGGTTCGAATCCCGCCAAGTCCATGGGAANGTNNTTTTAAAAAATTTTAATGCACAATAAAGCAAACGGAAAAAAGAGACCCGTCCGGATGGTCACTACTTCTGCATCATTGCCTGCACTTCGCCTTCGAGTGTATTTTTCAGTTTTTCGAGCGCTTCGTTCTGGTCTGATGTCGTGGTAATGGTGAACGAATTATCGCTCTTCCTGTCGTGGTAGTTCACGATATACTCGATCTGGCCGTCCTTTCCTTTCTTTGGTTCGATGATGAGCTGCGCCATGAATTTTCGCGGCAATCATTGGCAGTGCTGCCACATCTTCCTTCCGGTCACACCGATCAGTAATAACTATATGGATTCCGTAGAAAAATGGAATGCTGCAGTCATGCAGGCACAGGGCTCGTAGATCAGGGGTAGATCGTCACGTTTGCAACGTGAAGGCCACGGGTTCGAATCCCGTCGAGTCCATGAATATGTGTTTTTCCTTTCCTCCATTTTTTATGGGAAAAAAGGTGATTTCCAGTATTCCCGGGTTTTGAGTTGATTAAGTCAGGGAAGAGATATTGACTTGATATGAGATCCGTGGTGAAATCTTCTCCGGGTCGTGACTCCCGGGCCACGGCGCGGGCTATCTTCATGAGGAGGGTGCGGGAGGAGCGGGGCAGATACAACTGGTCACACTGCCCTTCAAAATAGTAAAGAGAAAAAAAATCAGAGAATGATCTCGATATCGAGTTTCTCTGCAAGTTCCTTGTACCTGTTCCGGATGGTCACTTCGGTGACACCCGCGACCTCGGCCACCTCGCGCTGTGTCCTGCGTTCACCGCCGAGGATGGACGAGATATAAATGGCTGCTGCTGCAACACCCGTCGGACCTCGCCCGCTGGTCAGTTCTCTCTCCCCGGCCTGCCTGAGGATCTCTACCGCCCGGCTCTGGACCTCCCCCTTGAGGTTGAGGCCCGAACAGAACCGGGGCACGTAGTCGATCGGGGAGGTGGGAAGAAGCTTGAGGCCAAGCTCGCGGGAGATGAACCGGTACGTCCGACCGATCTCCTTGCGGGACACACGGGATACCTCTGCAATCTCGTCCAGTGTGCGGGGCACGCTGCACTGGCGGCACGCTGCATACAGGGCTGCTGCTGCAACACCCTCGATGCTCCGCCCGCGGATGAGATTCTTGTCGACTGCATCGCGGTAGACAACGGCAGCGGTCTCCCTCACGTTCCGTGGCAGGCCCAGTGCAGATGCCATCCGGTCGAGTTCCGAGAGGGCAAAGGCAAGGTTCCTTTCGGTCGCGTTGCTGACCCTGATACGCCTCTGCCACTTCCGCAGCCTGTAGAGCTGGGCACGGTTCTTGCTCGAAATGGCCCTGCCGTAAGAGTCCCTGTTCCTCCAGTCGATCATGGTGGAGAGACCCTTGTCATGGATGGTGAACGTCATCGGGGCACCCACACGTGAGCGCTTCATCCGCTGGTCATGGTCAAACGCGCGCCACTCGGGTCCACGGTCGATGAAATCGTCGTCGATTACAAGACCGCAGTTCTGGCATACGAGCTCGGCACGCTCGTAGTCATGGACCAGCTGGCGGCTCCCGCACTCGGGACAGACCGTCTCGGTGTGGTCCTCGGCCTTCTTTTCATGTTCCTTCACCCTGTCTTTCAGCCTCTTCTTGAGGGCTTCCCTCTCCTTCTGGAGCACCTTGAGCTTCTCGACTTCCTGCACATGCATCACTCCGTTGCTTAACGGATGAACAACTTCTCCCCAGCTGTCACTGCACACGGCCCCTTACAGAGAACTGCGGCAAGCGGCGATGAGACATTTCCAAAAACATCCACCACCCTGCCGACCGGTTTCATGCGCCTGTCAATGACCTCGCTGTAAAGCCTCGGGAGTTGTGCCGCATCGCACCGGACAACCAGGATACGTGCCCCTATGGCGTGAACAGCCAGACCAATGGATTTCACACGAAAAACCTCTTATTCCTCTGCCTGCGTGAACAGACTGAAGGATTTAGTAATCTATATATATGGAAATTTTTTATATTTAAACCTATTGAAAATGTATAAATATCATTTTTTACGGAAAAGGAATTCCTCTATATTAAACGAGAGGATTCGCTCACACTGGGCGGACGAGAGGCCTGCACCCATTCCAACCACTTTTCTTGCGCGCGCGTCCATGAGATCACCCGGCGAATGGGCATCGGAATCGATCACTAACACGCACCCTGATTCAAGTGCCACAGCTGCGACATGGCCATTGGTCCTGTTATGACCGCACCGGGAGGTNAGTTCGATCGCAACGTCGTTGCTGCATGCAAGAGCGGCCTCCTCTTCTGTCAGGAAACCGGGGTGTGCGAGGACATCGACATCCCTGCATCCGCATGCTGCCAGGTTCGTTCCGGGTGCCACAGGTTCAAGTACTGTCTCCCCGTGGACGACAACGATTTCGGCCCCGCACTTCTTTGCTTCCCGTGCCATTTTTGGAATCATCCCCGGCGGGACATGGGTGAGTTCAACACCGGGAAGGAGGGTGACACCGTAGTCTTTTGCGAGAGGGACCAGTTTTTTTGTCGCGGATATCAGTTCTTCCACGTTCGTTGCATCGGCATGGTCCGTTATCCCGACATGGGTATAACCGAGAAATGCAAGCCTTCGGACGAGCTCTGCCGGCAGCATGTCTCCATCGGTAAGAACCGTGTGGGTATGGAGGTCGTACACTCTCTCACTTCCCCTGGGCGAGGTGGGATGCAATCTTCCGGAGAAGTTTTTCCTTGCTCTCGCTCCACGTGACAACAATCCGGCCTTCCTTTAACCACCAGCGGGCCGGGAAATGCTTTTGTTCNGATCGGAACACGAGCCCGGNCCGCTTTGCCGCCCGTTCGAGGTCTGCAAGCGTGGGGTCGCTGACGGCACCTGACAGGGCCACTCTGCGCCCCTGGCCCCGTTTAAGGGCGGAATTGAAGTAGCAGGGATAGATTATCCTCTCGCCTTTCATCCTTCATAGGTGGGAATGGTGAACCTATAAACTGTGCAGCATCCATAATATCTGGTATGCACCATATCGACGTCCGCATTGAGAAGGATGTCTACGATATCAACCGCCGCATAGCCGAAGAGAACGCCCGCACCCTCCGGAAACACAATGTCCGTGCATTCGACCTCCTGGGAGCAATCGGCTCCGGAAAGACTGCCCTGATAGAGAAAGTCGTTCCCCTCCTGCAGGAGAGAGGTTTGAGACCGGGGGCAATTGCAGGAGATGTCTATGGCGATGATGATTACCAGAGGATACGGGCGCTCGGGATTCCCGCAGTGAATGCAAATACGGGAAAGGAATGCCACCTCGATGCGCACCTGGTGGAGCACGCACTCGAGAGTATGGATCTCGACAGTATCGATATCCTTTTCATCGAGAACGTCGGCAACATGGTCTGTCCGACCGATTTCCCCCTGGGGGCCGAGAAGAGGTGCGTCATTGTCAGCTCGACGGAAGGTGACGACGTGGTGAACAAGCACCCGATGATGTTCCGCGGGTGCGACATAGGTGTCATCAACAAGGTCGATCTCGCTCCTCTCGTCGGGGCAGACCTTGACCGCATGGAAAACGACATGAGGCGGTATCACCCTGGAATGAAAGTTTTCCGGACGAACCTCCGGAAGGGTGAGGGGGTCGTCCCGTTCCTTGATGCTCTTCTCGGGTGAGCGGTGAGTTTTATTAGGGCAGGGCACAAATATTATAAAACTTCGGCAGGAGCCTTTCCTGCCAGGAAAGACCACAATAATGGGATAATGACAGGGGAGATCGCATGCTCTGGCAAGGAAGATCGGTAAGGAAGCCCACAGGCGGCAGGTACCGGCTCCGACTCGTAAAGAGGAGGAGAGAGATAGGCTCGGCACCAACGGACAGTCATATCGGGAAGGACCGTCGGGCCATCGTGAGGATCACGGGCGGTAATATCAAGGTCAGGACAATGCGCGCCGAATATGCCAATGTTGCAGATCCGGATTCCGGGACTGTCAGGCGTGCACGGATCGAGACGGTGGAGGAAAACATTGCCAACCCCAACTACGTCCGGCGAAACCTCCTGACGAAGGGAGCGGTCATCAGGACCGAGGCAGGACGTGCACGCATCATCAGCCGTCCCGGGCAGGAAGGCGTCATCAACGCTGTCCTTCTCAAGTAAAGAACTTTTTTTTCCGCCGGGCTCGCCCGGAATTTTCCTTCCGCTATCCTGGAAGAGCTCAAAAGTCGTATCCAGAAATGAACATGGTGAGTAGGAGGAGGACTGTGGATGGATACGACTTTTGTCGTATATTTATTGTATTGATAAAAATATAAATATTTTCATATATAAAAAGGGAACGATCCGGCTAATTTTTTGATCTCCACGCATTGAATGATTTTCATTGAATGATGGCTGATACCTTGCATTCACGGAAAGAAGACAATGGAACCACAGTGTCGTTGAGTTTATGATGCACAGCCCCGGTTCGTTCGGCATCTGCTTTAATTTTCAATGCATAATCGTCAATTGTACGGATAATGCCAGGGATAAAATGCCGAACAGTTGATAGCATGCGGCAGATAAAATGAGATGATGAAGCAGAGGAGACCCGGAGGAGAGAGATGAGCCTTTCTTTGACAATCGCTGCACCGTTCCGCCATTCCCACAGGTCCGAACTCAAGAAGAACGAGATAGTCTATTATCTTGCGTTCAAGCAGCACTGGATGAACATCGAGCAGGCTAACCAGGTCATCACGCGTGCAATCGAGGAAGGGCTCATCGGGATCGAGGGTGACATGATCCGTCCCCTCTTTGATGTCTCGCGTGTCGAAATACCTCTGGGCTTCAAACCCGGCGCTTCGGTCTTCCAGCGATCCGACCCTGTCGATGACCTCGTTTTCCGTATCTCCGAAAGGACGGGAATTCCAAAGGGTTCCGTGGTGTCCGAGATAAACAGCATCATCCAGGACGTGTTCCAGGGGAACCTCACCAGCGAAGCAGCAGCAGTCATCCTGGCAAAACGTCACGGTGTGGAGTTCCAGGACCTGCTCCCGGCATTGAGGGAGCACGTCCTCACCTCGTGAGGAATCGACCCCTGCCGGTAATACCCTGATTTTGGTAACTGGTTAAAAAAGGAGAATTTTATTCCGTTTTCCCTTCAGCGGCAGGCTTTGCGAAGAGCTCGTCAAGGGACTTCTCGCCATACTGGACGATGCGCGCATTGATCTGGACGAAGTCGGCCGTTATCTCGTTGCCACGGATGGTCTTTCTCCTCCGCTGGCCTTCCCGCCGGGGCTTGAACCCTGCACCCCCCGAGAGGAGGATCTTCCGCCTCCCCGCGAACGGAAGGTTCCTCCGCGCAGGTGTGCCATTCCGATCGGATCCTCCCGTGATAACCATCCTGTACCCCTGGAGCCCGAAGATACCTGCATCAACCTCGTCACCGATGCGTTTCCCGATCAGTGCACCCGCTGCTCCGCCGCCCACATCGACCTTGAAAGAGCGGCCACTTTTCTGGTCAGACAGTACTACCTTGAATTCTGCCATCCTTGTTTCACACCTCTGGAAAAGGAATCTATCATTCTCCTGCAGCCGGCCGGAAATTATTCGTGACAGGTCACCCCCCTGCACCCGCAAAGGAGCACCGGGCCCTCTTCCGGCAGGGCCTCCATGAAGTACCTTTACAATTGGGTGACTGGTATAATAAGTCTATTTCCCCCAGAACGGGTTCTCTTTCCGTCTCATCGCGGTGAACTCTGCAAGGACTTCCTGGGTGTGAATGGGGAGATGGGAGAGCATCTCCTTCTCGAGCACCTTGACGTGTTTTTCAGGGACATCCACGTAGAGTTCATCGTCGACGTCCAGCTGCCTGCCCACAGTTGCACCTTCGATGGAGATGGCAACCTCTGCACCCGTCTGCGCCTCCCTGATGTTCTCCTGGTTCAGCTGCATGGACTTCACGTGCCCCACTTTCCTCCCGTCGCGCTGGATGAGGTTGACATCGGTCCGCAGCGTCCCGCCAAGGACGCGCACCCCCACCACGGCAGGGTTGCTCTGCCGGAATATGCAGTGGGGGAGGATGCGGATCTTGGCAGGAAAGATGATCTGCTCGAACTTCTGTTGCTCTATCCTTCTCTTGAGATCGTCCCTCCACTGGACGTAATCATCGACGAGCTTGTAGATAACCCGCCCCTCGAAAACCCTGACAGGGAATCCCGGTTCCCTCACCATATCGGCGGCATCGGGCAACAGGGGTGTGGAGAATGCAATAAGGACCCGGTAGTAAGGGTTTTTTATGGTCATTGCCTCGACGAGGTCGTGCCGGCTCACCGAACCTACCTCGGCCCGCATTACCCCTATCTCCTTCTCCTCCAGTTCCTTGCAGAGGGCTTCGAGTGCGCCGATGGTGTCTGCCTTGATGATAAGCCCCTCGGGCGAGAGATGCACGTTTATCGTCTCCATCTCCCGCCGTATCTTCTCCATCACGGAATCCGCGTCACCGCGCACGACATGGACCGGCGAACCTGCGATTGCCCCCTCGAGATTCGGGGCACTCACCTTGATTCCAGCAGCGGCAGTCACGGACCTGACCCGGCAGAACCTTTCCTCCACAAGGATCTCCTGGAGGGGCCGGGGCTGGAGAAGAGCCCTTACCTTTGTGACGATGATGCCGTCCTGCTTTGCAACGGCTATCTCGTCGCCGACCGAGAGCGTCCCGTCGTAGAGGATGACATCGAGGGTGGTTCCAAGCCCCTTCTCTTCCTTGACCTCGAGGATCGTCCCCATGCCCGGGCCGTCGATCGAGAGGGAGAGAGCCTTTTCCATGTACCGCTGCGCAAGTCCGATCATCACCATGAGCAGCTCGGGGATCCCCTCGCCGGTATGGGCGCTGACCGGTACGATAGCAAGGTTCCTCTGGAAGTCCGAGACACGGTCGAACCGTTCGGCCGAGAACCCGAGTTCGGACAGTTTTCCGACTACCTCGTAGACTTTGGTCTCCAGGAGTTCCTTTACCCTCTCGTTCTGCCTTCCGAAACTCGCAAGGAACGGCTCGTCGCGGTTTACCTTCCAGCCATGGATGCGGTCTATCTTGGTTGCTGCAACGACAAACGGGGTCTTGTACGTCCGGAGTATCTGGAGTGCCTCGAGCGTCTGGGGCTGAAAGCCCTGGTTGATGTCCACGACAAGGACAGCCATGTCCGCAAGGGCACCACCCCTGGCACGGAGGGTCGTAAACGCATGGTGACCGGGTGTATCGATGAAGAGGAGGCCTGGAACGTTGAGGGGAACCTTCTCCATGGATCCGCTCATCTTCCTGATGGCCTCGATGGGAACGATGGTCGCCCCGATGTGCTGGGTGATGGCACCGTCCTCCATGCTCACAACCGAGGAGCCCCTGATCCGGTCCAGGAGAGAGGTCTTTCCATGGTCNACGTGCCCGAGCACACAGACAATAGGAGTCCTGATTCGTGGCTTCTCACTCATTTCTCTTCCTCCGGGGTGCACGAGGGGATGGAAAGCCCTGATGTCTGGTTATGCGAGGGGGAGACAGGGAAAAGTGGAGACACTCTCTTCCCTGACACTGCCCCCGACTGGTACCGTGCAATGTAATGGAGCACCATGAATTATATACGCACCGGGGAGCCTCTCCATCCGGTCCAAGGATATCTTAAAGTGTGCAGGGGTTCAAAAATGAAGGGTACATCCTGCCAGGGTGGGGTAGTTGGTTATCCTAGGGGACTGTGGATCCCCCGACCCGGGTTCGAGTCTCGGCCCTGGCCTATTCCTTTTCCGTCCTTGATAACTGCAGGACATGCAATGAATGGGATATCGCCTGCTCTCCTGTCACCGTCCCCTTCTCCAGAATGCCCTTTTGGCATTTCATGCGCTTTGGGCCGCCATCAGCCGGGGACCATCTGTGTCTCGCATCGCGGGCAGGACATGGTGTAACAGGGCACTGTTACGTGCCTTCGAACGCGGTAACCGCACATCGGGCAGACGCAGAAAGCTGGTATCATCCCCCCAGGCGCCATCCCACCCCTCTCGTGGTCTTCCATCATTCCGGGTCAGGAATACCTCTGGTTAATCCGGAAAATAAACGTTCTCCAGGGGGACACTCCCCTCTTCTCCCGTAAGTGAGCATCCGGGAACGATCGGGGATCACGTTCCATCCTACCTTGGCCTGAAAAAGTGCTATATGACAGGAAAAAGGGAAAGATTGGGGGAACCGGCGAACTGATAGATTTAAATAGGGATACTTCCCCCCATTCTATATAGCTGATTGGTGGAGTGTATGGAAAAATCAGTCCTGAAATACCTNATCCTCTGTGCAGTCGTTGCCCTGATAGCACCTGCATCAGCCGATTCTGCAACGGAGGCATCGAAAGACCAGGGGATCTACCGCTTTCATAGCAACGTTGATGGTGCGGAAGTGTACCTTAACGGCCAGCTGATCGGTTCCATCCAGGACTATATCCTCGATGTGCCTGTCAGCGCATCAGGGCCGTTTTATCGGAATTATACCCTCATGAAGGAAGGATACAAACCCTACTCGGGCATTATCAATTCCATTCCGAAGAAAGGACAGGTTATTCACATCTACGTTGTGATGAGCGCACAGGCCATGGTCGAATACGGGACGGTGCATCTCATGGTAACACCCGCGGATGCAGAGGTGACCTGGGACGGAAGTCCTGCCGGAAAGGTCCCACCATCAGGGATTCTCGTCCTCTATAACGTATTACCCGGTTCCCATTCTCTTGTTATCGGAAAGGAGGGGTATGAGACATATTACGGGTCTTTGTATGTTCCCCCGAATGAAGTTGTGAAGTTCCCTGTCACACTGACTCCGATCCAGGCGGGGGCACTTTCTGTTGAATCCGTGCCTGCGGGTGCTGCAGTCAGCGTTGACGGGCAGTACCGGGGTGTCACACCCCTCGTGATACGCGACCTTCCGGCAGGAAGCCACACGGTATCCCTGGCAGGTGAGGGATACCAGGAGTACGTCTCCTCTGTCGAGGTCACGGGTGGGGCAACTGCCACAGTGAGTGTGACCCTCCTCCCCGCGACAACATCCGTGCCGGCCGGCCGGTCCCCGGTATCGCCCGTTCTCATCGTTTCGGGTCTTGGTGTCGCCCTCGTTCTTGCTGGCAGAAAGATGCTCTGATCCACTCCCATTCTTTTTTCATGCTTTCAGAAGGTGCCTGCGATAATACGGTCATCCTGTATGACGCAGCGACGGGGACGCGGGAGCCAAAAAGCCGGATATGCCGGTCACCTGAAGAATGGCGGGCTCTCCTTGCACCGGAGGTATACACTGTAACGCGTGACAAGGGGACAGAACCTCCCTTTTCATCGCCCCTCACTCGCTGCAATGCAGAGGGGGTCTACCGCTGCGCGTGTTGCGGCACCGACCTCTTCATGAGCGGGAAAAAATTCAATTCGGGGACAGGATGGCCGAGTTTCAGGGCCCCTGTCGACCCCTGTAACGTGCACANGGAGAGGGACACATCATTGGGGTTGGAAAGGATCGAAGTGCTCTGTGCCCGCTGCAATGCGCATCTGGGACATGTCTTTTTCGACGGGCCGCCACCGGAGGGGACACGGTACTGCATCAACGGACTCGCCCTCTCGTTTCATCCGGGCNGCAGAAAATGAAGTGGAACAGGGAGNGAATTGNCCCCGTGACCTCTCATCCCGGATGAAAACAGGCATTCTCTTTAATCACTGCCGCGNAATGTCTTTCATGCACTTCTGCGTTCCCCGGTGGGGGGTGCAACGTGAAGGAGAGTGACGGAACCATCCTCTCGGCAGATGACAGCGAATTCCTCGGGGAGCTGTCAGAGTACCTGGAAGTCCTTGGCAACAGCACACGTCTGCGTATCATCAGGTTCCTCGAAAAGGAGGCCATGGATGCCCGGACACTGTCGAGAAGGACCGGGATCTCCTACGAGAATACAAAAAAACACCTGGAAAAACTTCTCGGTGCCGGACTTGTGACGCGGGTTCCGGGACTTGGCAGGGAGACATCCAGGGGTATCCATCCTGCCTGGAATTACCTCCCCGTCCCCGGCATCCTGGAGAGGATCCAGAGGGATCTCGGTGTCNTNGCCTCGGTTCAGGATAAAAGAGGACAGGATGCCCTTCAGCAGAGGATAGAAAGTGTCAGGCGGGAGGTCGGGAAGGCGCTTGGAACAGCGGGGTGGATGCTCCTTGTCATTGGCGGTGAATGGGACGGGAAAACCATTTGCCTCCAAAGCCCGAGGACTGAACTGGGGAGGGGAAGGGAAGAAGGCATTTCGGGAGAAGGGGGCATAACACGCATCGCTTTTCCTCCATCGTACCGGTCTGTCACGCGCCTTGAAAAGCCCCATGCAATTATCCGGACAGGGAGAGGCGAATGTACAATCGAGGATGCCGGGAGCAGGGGAGGGACCTTTATCAATGACCAAAAGATCATTCCCCATGATCAGGTACCCCTGAAGGATGGCGACAGGATCATGCTTTCCCGGGGAGACTTCCCGGTCACACTTCTCGCCCTGAAAAGCGATACGGTGGGAGAAAGACCCCATGAGTGAGGGCAGCTCGTCATTCCTCAGGTTTACTCTCATTGTTTTTGTACTGGTGCTGGTATCCGCTGCAGCATGCCATGCAGATAATAACAAGGATATCAAAATTCCACAGTCCCTCACGAACAAATCGATAAAGGAGGACCTTTTCGCATTTCTCAAGCAGGGGGCAGAGAGTGCGCAGAGTATCCTCCGCCCGACCATGACCATGCCCCAGATCACGCCCTTTCCGACCGTGACTGCCCCGGGTAAGGGTGCAATACCGACACGCCCCCTGACAGGGCAGCAGACAGTGACTCCGCCAGCGACTCTCCGTCCGATTACCACGGAAACGTCCCTGCCGATAACGCCAACAGCAACAACTCCCGCACCAGCGGCAACACAATTAACGCAGCAAACCACGATATCCCCCGGAGGAACGACGCAACCATCCACGGGGACTGTGTCATGGTCCGGTATTGGTATCCTGGCCGGCCTTTTCCTCTCTGCCTGCACAGGCTACGTCTACCTGGTACACAACAGCATCCGTCGCAGGGACTCAATGCCCGTTGCATGGTGGGTCCGCTACTCCCGTATCCTTGCCGGATTCCATGCAGCACTTGCTGTCGTGTTCGTGGTGATGGTACTGGGCATCGTCCTCCCTTTCCTGGACACCGCCCGGGAGACACCCGTTGATCCCCTCATCTCCCTTTCCAGTGGTGCAATTGCAGGTTTTGCAGCGATATCCTCGCTTGTGATGTCATACTTCACCCTTTCCGGACATCTCCCGCGGCGAGTGGGAACGGTCCATGCAGCGGTTGCACTGGCAGGAACTCTCCTCATACCCGCGCTTGCCTTCTTGCAGGGTAGCGCAGGTCCAGACCCTCTTCGGATAGTCCCCTTCCTGTCAGGACTCGTTCTGGCAGTGGTGCAGGCACGGGAAGGCGGATTGAGGTTTGGAGTGCCTCCCAGGAATGCGCCACTTCCAGACACCCTCCTTTTCGAGGATGAAAATCTCCCCGGGCCCGGACCTGACTTTCCCGCGGCGCTTTCCAGCCGGTATTACGGGGCACGTTACATCCACCACGGCGGAATTGCCCACGTCTTTTCCGCATACAGGAGATCCGATGGCGTTGCGGTCGCCGTCAAGATCCCCATCAGGACTGATGAGCAGACGGGGAAATCATTCCTCCGGGAGATGAAAGTGTGGGAGGGACTGGTCCACCCCGGGATTGTCCGGATCTATTCAGCAAATATCCTCCCTGTCCCCTACGTCGAGATGGAATACCTTCCCCACAGCCTGGCGGACACGCCCGTCCCCACCAGTCCCGCCGCGTCGTTAGGGATAATCCGGAAAATCGGAGAGGCACTCCTGTATGCACACGATCGCGGGGTTATCCACCGCGACTTAAAGCCCGAAAATATCCTCGTCACTTCCGGAGGTGAACCCCGGATCGCTGACTGGGGCCTTGCCAGGGACGAGAAGGGAACGTTCCAGACGACACTCCATGGTTTCTCGCTTTCGCACGCCGCTCCCGAACAGCTCGATCCCGGCAGGTTCGGGACAACGACGCAGCAGACTGACATATACCAGCTTGGGATCATCTGGTACTGGCTTGTGTGTGGTACACAGCCGTTCTCGGCAGGAAGCATTGCAGAAGCGACGAGGGAACGCCTGGAAGGGGAGGTGGTCCCGCCTTCTGCCCGCGTGCCGGGGATTGAGCTCCTGGATCCGGTCATCCTCAGGTGCCTTGCCCGGAACCCGTCCGAACGGTACAGGGACATGCGCGAATTCCTGAAAGATATCCTGGACCTGGAAACAAGGCTTGGAGGAAAGAATGGTGGTGCCGGCACCGGTAATGCCTGACTGCCCGGCCCTGCCCGGGAAAGGATGCTCCGGGAGGCAGCATGAATAAACCCGGTCTGGCAGGGGAAGGGATTCCTGTTGCCGTTGTTGCGTGCCCCGATTACATGCCACAAAACGTTTCACGTGCACTCAGGCGCGCTTTAGACTTAATGGGAGGTCTCCCGGCTTTCGTTCCTCCTGGTTCCCGTGTCCTCGTCAAGCCAAACCTCCTCCAGGCAGTCCCGCCCGAGCGGGCCGTGTGCACGCATCCGGTAGTGACCGGTGAAGTCGTCCGATCCCTCACGGACGAGGGCTGTTCTGTCACCGTTGCCGACAGTCCCGGCGGGGGAACCCGGTACACGGAAAGGAACATGGAACGTGTCTACAGGGTTTGTGGGTATGCACACCTCCCGGAAGAAACAGGCTGTTCCCTGAACCATGACTGCAGGTACCGGGAGATTACCGTCCCCGGAGGGTCGGTCTGCACCCGCTTTCCCCTCATATATCCCTATTTTCAGGCGGACAGTATCGTGAGTGTCTCAAAGGCAAAGACGCATGTCCTGACCCTTGTGACGGGCGCGACAAAAAACCTCTTCGGGCTCCTGCCCGGCCTGGAAAAACCCCTTTTCCACTCCCGTTTTCCGGACCCTGCCGTTTTTTCCGACATGCTTCTTGATCTCCTCCTCGCGGTCCGGCCGGCTCTTCACATCGTGGACGCCATCGTGGTCATGGAAGGGGATGGTCCGATGTCAGGGTCACCCCGTCCCCTGGGTGCCATTGTCGTCAGCCCGAGTGCCCTTGCAGCCGATATCGTCCTCTGCAGGCTCATGGGCATCGATCCTGCCCGCGTCCCCTACCTCGCACGGGCTGCTGCCCGTGGCCTCGTTGCCCTGGATGGCAGTGGCATCGATCTCAGGGGAGATCCGGTCTCCATGCTGCGCGGGGAAGACTTCAGGATACCGGGGACTTATGCGTCAGGAAAGTCCGGATTCTCCATTCCACTTGTCTTCCGTGTTGTCCACCGCCTTGGGAAAGTCTACCAGCTCCGCCCGGTCGTGGATGGATCGCGGTGCTCCGGATGCGGGAGGTGTACAGTTGCGTGCCCGTCCAATGCAGCAGCGCTCGTTCATGGCAGGGCCCGCATCGATCCCCGGAAGTGCATCCGGTGTTACTGTTGCCACGAAATGTGCGAGCAGGGGGCAATCCGGCTCGAACGTGGGGTTGTGGGCGCACTTATCCATGCCATTGCGGGCGAAAAACGTCACGAAGAGTGACTATTCCGTTCACGCGGGCGAATCCTCCCGTGACTCTTTCCTCTCCGCGGAGCAGAATCGGGTGGTCTCTGGTCATTTCATTGAACCGCAGGTATCCACCAAATTTAAATGCGTGTTCCATCCACCATAGTGCCGAGGTGCCAAAAATGAGAGACACCATAAAAATAATGCTGGCAATCATGACGTTTACCGCGGTCCCGATGGTCCAGCTCCTCGCTCCATGACGGGAAGGTCCAAGGGTTTTTTTAACCCTCCCCTCATGTCCCTATCAGAAACATCAAACCCTTATCTTTTCACAATTGCAGCACAGTGCCAGGTGACAAGGAAGATGTACCCGCCGCACATTCCACGCCTCCTCGAAAAGTCAAGGAAAAGACCGGACCTTGCCTGTATCATCACGCGGGCCCGCCTGGCCTACCGGAATGCAATATCCCGGAATGCATGGCCCCGGTGAACCATGTCTCTGCCCGTGGGAAGAAGCCATAAAAAGGAGCGAATAAGCCCTGGGTTAACCTTATATCATGTTCTTTCCATTCCTGTTAGTGAGGTGATTGGTTCATGTGCACTGTCGGAGGCCCGGTGGATCTTGAAGTTCCCCCTGACAGGGTCAAGGGGAAGAATTACCGGTGCAGGGAATGTGGAGAAAAATTCAGGGGAGTGGGAAAACACCCTGTGTGCCCGTCCTGCCAGTCTGAAGACGTGGAAGAAGTCTGAAAGGTACGATTCCACGTCAAAAAAAAAAAAAAATGGAATATGGACCGGCCCGGGACGCCGGATCTGCACTTTTTTCCCCATGCATCTGTTGGATGAGAACCATCCTTACGGTATCAGGAAGTTTTTCCGGGACTATGGCCCGGTCTGCATGTCTTTTGTACCAATCATGAAGGAACCGGCGGGAATTGCTATCTCGAAACGCGCCCCACGCCCCGGTTCCCCTGTCTCCCTGATAGAAAATCCGGTCATCGCGAGGATCTCGCGGACAAGGAAGAGGCCAAAACCGGTATTTTCACCGACTCCCATTTCGAAGACTTCTTCCTTTCTTTCAGGGGCAATTCCGATACCGTCATCCTCGCAGACCAGTATGATCCCGTTGTCATTCTTCTGGTATGAAAAGGAGACCCGTGTCGTCTTTCTGCCGTGCTGGATTGCGTTCTGGATGAGGGCAGAAAAGACCTTTTCGAGCAGCGGATCTGCGTGGACAACCAGATTGTCGCAGTCTAAGAGGATAGTGACGTTTTTGAGGTCATGCATTCCTGCAATCTTCCGGATGACAGCGTTCACGTCCTGCCAGGCCGGTGCACGCATTCCGACTGCCTGGTAGTCATCTGCGAAAGCGAGCACGTTTTCGAGGGCCTGCAGGTTCCGCTCCCCCTTGTGGATGTACGTGAGGATGAGGGGGTCATCCGTCTGTTTCTTCACGCGGTCATGGTAGCTTTTCACAGCTGCGATCAGGTTCCCTGCGTCGTGCCTGGTGACACGGTCAAGCAGGGAAAGCTTTCTGTTGTATAACGCAAGCATCTCCTGTGCCCTTTTCTGGTCTGTAATATCGACAGAGAAGACCGCCACCCTCGAGAACCTCCCCTGCGTATCGCGGACAGGGGAGGCGTCAAAGATCAGGGAACGGGAATCGTGCATCATCTCGAAGCGGGAAATCCTGCCCAGCCTGAGTGCATCCTCCACGTGATCCCGGATGATCTCTCCCGTTTCACGGTNNACCAGGGAATAAAATGTTGTTCCGGGCGGATGATTTTTGCCCCCGCCGTAGCGCTCCCAAAAGGAATCNTTCGCTGCGATGATCTCGCCGCCTTTCCCGAGGAGGAANGACGGCCCGGGGATCGCATTAATGAAAGTGCGCAGGGACAGTTCNCTCTCGAGGAGTGCATTTTCCTGTCTCTTCTGTTCCGTTATGTCGGTAACCGTGAATATGAGGGGTCCTGACCAGTCCACTTCCTCGAGGGGCGACACGCTGATGGAGACATCGATGAGTGACCCGTCCTTCCGGATCCATGTGCTTTCCACTGATGCAACGGCACGCTCTCCTTCTCTCAACGTGTAACTATTCAGGACACGCTGGTATTCCTCATCTGACGGATAAAAAATTCGTGAACTCTTTCCCACGAGTTCTTCGCGGGAATACCCTGTCATGTGGCAGATCTGCTCATTGACAAATACGAAGACACGGTCCCTTATCACACCAATTCCAGCCGGAGTCGCCCGCAATATCCCCTGGAGGAGGGCTTCACGGTTTTTGAGTTCTTCCCGGGCTTTCCACTGCTTGTGAATATCCGTCAGAGTACCCGAACAGCCGGAAAATTCACCTTCAGTCCAGATGGGGATAAGTGAAACCCGGCACCACCGCTCTTCTCCCGATTGTGTTACCACCTGGAGTTCCCTGTGGGGGAAAGAGGGACGCTCCCCGCCTTTGAGCCCGGAGTAGAGCTGGAAGACAGAATCGGCGTTTCTGGAAGGGAGGTATTCAGTAAACGGGCGCCCCTCGAGTTCCCGGGGGAGGTACCCGAGTACTTTTGTGACGGCAGGACTCACGTACGTAATCCTGCCGTCCGGGTCGAGTGAGAAGACCACGTCATTGATGGTTTCCACGAGTTTCCGGAGCCTCTCTTCGCTCTGGCGGAGGGCTTCCTCTGCCTCCTTTCGGGACGTCACATCCATTATCTGGGCAAGGAAGCCGCAGAGGGTCCCGCTCTCGTCAGGGAGAGGTTCCATGGAACAGGAGGCAAACCAGGACGTCCCGTCCTTTCTTGTGGCAACGAACTCAATATCGCGGAAACCGGAACCTTCCCGAATTGCCCGGGAGATCTCTTCAGCGACTTTCCCTGCGTCCCTCTGGTGGATGATACCTGCAATACCGATCTCCTTCAGCTCATCGGGCAGGTATCCCGAGAAGTCCCCGGCATGGGGGCTTGCATACTCTATCTTTCCTTCCCGGTCCAGGATAAAGAGGAGGCTGGGTGCAGTCTCGACCATCGTCCGGAACCTGGTCTCGCTCCGCCGGAGGGCCTGTTTCTCCCTCTCCAGCTTGTGGCAGTAATCGTTTAAGGAGTCCTGGGTTGCCCGGAGTTCCTCGAGTGTGGCAAGCATCTGGTCGTTTGATACCTGGAGCTGTTCCTTGGTGACGAGCAGGGGAGAGATGTCGTTGATGAGGGCTACAAAGTAATCCACACTGCCGTCAGGCTTCCTGACGGGCATGGCCGAGACTTCGACGTCAATCCATGTACCGTCCTTCCGCCTGAACTTTTTCTCGAGCGTGAAGGATTCCTGTTTTCCTGCGATGACCTTCCTGATCTGGTCCATTTCGCGTTGGCTGTCGTCTTCCGGTGTCAAGTCGGCCCACGTGAGTGCCTGTAACTCGCTCTGGGTGTATCCAAGCATTGAGCAGAGCTTGCTGTTGGTCATGAGCCACCGCATGTCCGGCGACGTGATGGCGATCCCGGCGAGGGGAAGCTCGAAGTACGAACGGAACCTCTTTTCGCTTTCAGTCAGGTGGTTCTCCATCCTTTTTCGTGTGAGAACCTGCCAGAGGCTTCCCATCAGGAGGGTGACCTGCTGGACATCGGTATCCGTGTAGTCGGTAGACTTGTTCCCAAGGCCCACCAGCATGACGATCCGGGACCCGTCGATGATCGGGACACCCAGGTACTTCGCGAGGGGGGGATGGCCCGGGGGAGTCCCCTTCTTTCCCCTGTCAAGGGCGGCGTAATCGTTAATAATCAGGGGGCGGCGTGTCCTGACCGGTTCCCCCCATAGCCCAGTCTTCGCGACCGCAAATTCAGTATTCTTATCTGCAACCCTGCACAGGTCGAGGGTGGACTGTGACCAGGTGGTGATTCTGAAGGCAGTCTCCTCCTCGTTGAGGAATGCGAGGTACCCGCTGGCACTTCCGGAGAGTGATATTGCCCTGTCAAGTGCATACCGGCAGAGATCTCCTCCGTCCCTGTCCGACATCTGGTAGAGTTCGATGACGGCCTGCAGTCGCATCTGGTTTAGATGGATCTCCTCCTCGGCACGCTTCTTCTGGACGGCCTGCACAATCACGTTGCGCAGTTCGGCGAACTGGGACTTGGGATCCCCTCCCTTCTGGAGGTAAAACGAGGCTCCCAGGTTCAGTGCCTCTATTGCCACGAACTCCCGCCCGCGCCCCGTGAAGATGATGAAAGGGATATCGTATCCAAGGTTCTTGACAGCCTTCAGGAGATCAAGACCGGTCATCTGGGGCATCTCGTAGTCCGCGACGATGATATCGAACTTCCGGACTGCCAGTTTTTCCAGGGCATCCTTTGCAGACTCCGAAAGGGTCACCTTCATCTTCCCGTCCCTCTCGAGGAATATCTGGGTAATGTCAAGGAGGGGAGGCTCGTCATCGACAAGAAGTACGGATATCATGAGAAATGCACCGGATTACCCTGAAATTCTGATAAATTTAGGTACATGCAGAGCATTAAAAGTATTCGGGTTACGGGTCTTTCCATCCCGTATCCCTTTCTGCCCTTTTCATGGAGAACCTGTATCTTCGCGGACCATCAGGGTCCCTTTCCCCCTGTTTGCGACATCTCCGCGGAATACTGCCATCCGGAACTTTTTTCCACCGAACTCGACCTCTGCCGATCCGTTGCGCCGGAACGACGGGAGGAGCTCCCCCGGGTCCCCCATGACCATGCACGTGCCGCCTGTCATGTTCCCGCAGGGCCGGGAACAGTTCCCCCTGATCACGAGGGTACCGCCCCGCATCTCCACGCCCGGGAGGTCTCCGCAGTTCCCATGGATGATCACCTCGCCGCCCGAGAGATACTCGGCAACGAAGTCCCCGGCATTTCCCATGACCTCGATGGTCCCTCCCCGCATGCCGCGTTTTTCCCCGCGGTAACCGGCACCGCAGTAATCGCCTGCGGTCCCCTCGCAGAGGATTCGCCCGCCCCGCATCTCGCGCCCGAGCCATGCATCGGCATTGCCACGGATGATGATCTCCCCTGCACTCATGAAGTTCCCGCAGTGCATCCCGATATCTCCCTCGATGATGATCCTGCCGGCGTTCATGTACTCGCCGACCCGCTTGATCCTCCCGGTATCGCCCGTCAGGATGATCTCGACCTGGTCGGGAGAGACTGCGGGGCCCTCGACCGTCACGAAGAAGAGGTCCTCGAGGTTCCGCTCGCGGTTCCCCTCGTACACGGTAAGATCGTTTTTACGAAGGAAGTTCTGGGGGATGATGCCTTCTGCCTCGATCGGGACATGGGGCTTTTTCCGTGGCCTTGTCTTCAGGATGACCCTCATAGTGCAGCCTCGGTCTCTATGCAGATTCCCCGCGGGAGGTACACGTCCTGGACTGGGTAATTCCGGAGCCGGACGGTGTAATACTGGTCGAACTTCCTGGTGAACTCCGGGTCAGACCCCATGTCATACTCAGGCGGGACACGGGATCGTGTCCATATCGTGCTGTTTGCCCCCTCGACAACGACGTCCCCGTCCCGGGCAACGACCCTGCCCCTCTTGATCGTGTAGAGGGTGCGGGAAAACCCGGCCATCACCTGCTGGTAATCGACGGACGGGTCAAGGTTATCGGGCTTCAGCGGGTAGATTGCCACGTCAGCCTGTGCTCCCGGCGAGAGGTGTCCCTTCCCAATCCGGGTGATCCCCATGGCTTTTGCCTGTCCGGCCCGCGTCATCACCGCGATGTCGTACCAGTCGAGCTCCCGGTCGAGGGCAAAGAGGGGGACATAGTGTTCCGTCCGGGGATCGATCTCCTTTCGCTCGTTCTCCCGCATCCTCCGGCTCATCAGGAGGGCGATGATCTCGGGGTACTTCACGAAGGGTGCACCGTTCGGGTTATCCGTCGAGAGGAGGCACTGCCAGGGATTTTTGGCAAGGAGAGCAAGCTCGAGGCCGATTGCCCACATAACGCAGTTGACGAGGCTTTTCCGGCTGTAATAGACAGGGATGATGCCTGACCCGGTCTCCAGCTCCACGTCGTGGTTGCTCCACTTGTTGTGGTGGAGCATGTAGAGCTTGAACTCCATCGGACCGTCTGCCGTCATCGTTGTCGTCCGCCCGAACATGATCTGGCCCATGTCGATGACCACCTGGGGCTTGCTGTTGAGGGACCGGGCAATCTCCTCTGATTTCGAGCTGATATCTCTCCATGTCGTCCCGCCATAGGAATGGAACTGGACGTGCGTGAGGTACAGGGTCTGGCGATCATCCCCGGCCGGCGGGGCCAGGTCCATCGTCTCGAGGGTGGTCCGGAAGTTCCCCGGGACCCCGAGGTTGTTGCAGTGGAGGTGGACGGAGTGCGGCAGTCGCAGGATCTCGTTTGCCTGGATCATCGTGGAAATGATCTCGGCAGGGGTGACTTCGAAGTAGGGGACAGGGTCGTGGATATGGGACACGTCCTTGCCCCACCCCCATGCCTCGGTCCCGCCCGGGTTCGTCAGCTTGATGGCAAAGCCCTTCACGGCCGCAAGTGTCCAGGCGACGATCGCGGCCGCCCTTTTGACGTCCTTCTCCCTGACAGCCTCCATGACGGACCAGTTCCCGTCAAAGAGGGTGTTGGCAAGCATGTCCTGGTGGGGCGTTGCCGTGAACTCCTCGTGGGTGTGCCGCGCCTCGAGCGGGGCCATAGCTCCCTCGAGCACCGTCGTGTATCCCATCGTGCTGTACCGGTAGGAGTTTCCAAACGTCGTGGGCACGCTGTACCCGGACGTGACGTGCATGACGCCCTTGCGGGAGGTGCGTCCGGCCCTCATGTCCTCGGGGCTCATGTACCTCCCGAAGTTAACCTTCGTCCCGCACACGTGCGAGTGTGAATCGATACCGCCGGGAAGGGTCAGGCATCCCCCGGCATCGATGACCTCGGATCCGGGAAGGGCATCCTCGACGATCCGGCCGTCCCGGATGGCAATATCCATGATCTCACCCCTGATGCCGGAGAGAGGGTCGATTACGTAAGCGTTCTTTATCAGGATCCCCTGTGTCATCCCTTTGCCTCCTTCACGAGCGAATAGATCCTCCCGAGGACAGACACATCGTCGGGGTAGCCGGTGGAAAAGAGCTTGCGCGTCCTGATTGGGACGCCGTCCATGCGGTACGCGGTCCCTTCGGCATCGATACCGGTCACGGCGACGGGTATCTGGATCCTTGAGAGGTGGGTCGTTGCGTTCATGTGGGGATCGATCTGGACCGTGGGGATGCTTGCCAGGTGCTCGGCACAGGCACGCGGAAAGTGCGCACCCGGGTCGCTTGCAACAACGAGACACGCATCGCATTCCTTCCGGCGGAGGAGGTCAACGCTCGTCGTCTCCCCGGGGTTGTAAAACGCGATCCCCCGCGAGAAATCGACGGCATACGGATAGCCCGTAATCCAGGTGAACACTTCGTTTGAGCCGTACACGTTCCAGTGTCCCCTCATGGGAGAGATAGTGAACTTCGTGTGTCGGTTGAGTTCCTCGGTCAGTTCGATGGCGTTGCGGATATTCTTGGACTTCCCCCGGGACATCGTCAGGCCGAGCCCGAAGAATATCGCTCCAAAACGGGCAGAGAGGCAGATCTCGGCTACCCTGAAGAGTTGTTCCCTGGTTACCCCGCTGACCGTGGCAGGGACCAGATCACCTTTCCCCCGCACGATCATGCGCAGCGCAGTGAGAACCGCGTAGTCACCCCCCGGCGTCACTTTCACGAACTCGTCGGCGATCTCGGACGAGTCGGTCTCGCGGATATCCACGACGATCACCTTGCGGTCCCGGAACGCGGATTTCACGAAGAACCCGTCGGTAAAGGTCGTGTACCTGCTCATGTGCCGCGGGTGTGCCTCGATGGGGTTTGCTCCCCAGTATACGATCACGTCGGCCCTGTTCTTGACCTGGCCGAGCGTGCAACCCGGGTGACCGACCTCCTGTATTGCCAAGATGGAGGGGCCGTGGCAGACGGTCGAGGTGTTGTCGATGACTGCGCCGAGGAGCTCGGCCATGTGGACACCCAGCGTCTGGGCCTCGACGAACGTCCCGCTCCACCCGTAGAGCAGGGGACGCTCCGCATCGAGCAGGATCTCTGCTGTCTCCCTGATGGCGTCGTCGTATGTGGTCTTCTCCCAGGCGCCGCCCGTCCGCCGGATAGGATGGGCGAGCCTGTGGTCGCCGGTGAACTTCTCTGTCGCCAGGGTGCACCCGTTCTCCACCGAGAGGACCTTTGTCCCTTCCACGGAGACGACGAGGTCGTCGCAGAGGCACCCGCAAAAGGGGCAGACGACGTCCTCAATCCTCATAGGGCATCCCCCCGCACTCCCTCATCAGGGCGGAGACCGGGAGCGGTTGCTCGGTCGTCGGCTCGATGCTGACCGGCACGGTCTTGAAGTCCGGCATCCCCGTCCCGTGCGTCCACGGGCTGGCAAGGGCATTCGCATACGGCCCGAGGCAGACGAAGACGAGTCCCCGCGGGAGCATCGGGTCCTGTCTTACCCGCATGACCACGGAACCCCCTGCACCTGTCACGCGTACGGCATCTCCCTCCTCGACGAGGAGATCGAACATGTCAACGGGATTCATGCGGATACAGGATGCCTCATCCCGGTAAGGCGCGGTATTCTTCCTCTCGACATAAGAGCCCTGCCGGACCGTCCTTCCGGTCGTCATCAGGAAGTTCATGGCTCTTCCTCCGGCGCATGGACTGCTTCCAGCAGCCGGGCGACAGAAATGGCTTCGTTCGGGCAGTGGTGCTCGCATGTTTTGCATCCCGTGCACTTCTCCACGTGGAGGACGCGGCACTTCCCGTCGCTTAACTTCAGGAGGAGATCATCGGTCGATGCCCGGCCGCCGTGCGACATCTGGGCATCGATCAGCTTGTTGACAGGGCAGGCTACCGCACAGTTCCCGCACCCCATGCACTTGTCCAGGTCGACGTCTATTTTGAAGGAGAAGGAGAGGCGGGTGTTGTCACGGAACATGGATTCCAGGATCCTGCCGCTCGAGAGCACTCCGTTGGGGCAGGCCTCGACGCAGAGACCGCAGCGGATGCAGTGGCCGATGTGGATCCGGGGCTGCCACCCTTCAGGTGTCCGGATGACATCGATGGCGCCGGGGGCAGGGCAGGCCATCATGCAGAAGAGGTGATGGGTGCAGGTCTTGCCGGTCAGTTCCGGGTAATTGCGGAAGTAGGGGGGGATAACCAGCGGAGCTGTCCGTGCCGCAAGAAACTTTCTTGCCCATTCCCACCGGGCGAATTCCCTGATATATGCGACGAGGGATAGGGCCATTGTCACCGCTCCGTGCAGGCTATGCAGGGGTCAGAGGAGACGAACGTGGACGTCACGTCCGCCAGCGAACTGACTCCTTTCAGCATGTAATGGCAGCAGGCCTCGATGTTCATGATCGATGGAGTCTGGATGGAGATCTCGAGCACCCTCCCGGCCGAATCCGTTTTGACGAAGTACGAAAGTTCCCCGCGGGGAGCTTCCCCCGAGTATACGATCTCCCCTGCACCCGGAATACCCCCTCCCCGGATCGGTCCTTCCGGAAGCTCGTCCAGGCATTTTCGAATCAGCCCGATACTCTGGACAATCTCCTGGAACCGGACCATGATGCGGGCGTAGTTGTCCCCCTCTGTCCTGACAACGGGAGAAAATCCGAGGCTCTGGTAGGTGGGGTGGCGCAGGCGCCTGTCGATATCGCCAAGACCGCTGGCCCTTGCCGTCGGGCCCACCGCGTAAGCTTCGCGTGCCGCCTCTTTCGTGAGGATCCCGATCCCCTTACTCCGGAAGGCGATAAGGGGCCCACTGGAGAACATGTCGGTATACCGCGTGATCTCCTGCTCGATGGCAGAAAGTGACTGGCGGAGGGCCTGTCCGTCTTCGGGGCGGAGGTCGAACCGCACGCCTCCCGGGACAATATAGGCGCAGGTGACACGGGCCCCCGTGATCCGTTCGAGCTGGTCCATCACCTTCTCCCGGACGTCGAGGAGGTACATCGCCAGGGTCTCGTGCTCGATGGTGTAGCAATAGGAGAAGTTGGCAAGGATGTGGCTCTGCATCCTGTCGAGCTCGTTGACGATGACCCGCAGGAGTGCGGCACGCCGGGGAACTTCGATACCGCTGATGTGCTCGAGGGCCTCGATGAAGACCATGTTATGGATAACCGAGCAGATACCGCAGACACGCTCGGCAAGGAACATCACCTCCTGCCATGGCCTGCCCTTCATGATCCGCTCGATCCCCTTTTTCATATATCCAAGTTCCACCTCGGCCGAGACCACGTACTCCCCGCGGGTCTCGCATTTCACCCTGGCAGGTTCCTTCCAGCAGGGGTGGACCGGGCCGACGGGGATGGAAACATCGACGGTCCGCTTCATTTTGTCTTCACCTCGTAGTCTGCGAAAATGGCCGGTGCCACTGAAAGGATGGCAGAGAGTATCTCCGTTGGACGCGGCGGGCATCCGGGCACCTGCGCAGCGATGGGAATATGCTTTGCCACCGGGGGGTCGACAAGAGTATGGGGGCGGGCAAAGAGGCACCCGGATATCGGGCAGTTCCCGATGGCGATAGCGGCCTTCGGGGGCGGGATCTTCTCCCAGAGCCCCCGGAGTTTCTCCTCCCATCCGGGCGTGTACGCGCCGATAACGAGGAGGATGTCTGCTTCCCGCGGGTTATTGTGGACGAAAATCCCGTACTGCTCGATGTCGTACCGCGGCGAGAGGCAGGCGAGCACTTCGATGTCGCACCCGTTGCACGATCCGACGTCCACGTAAGCAACGTGGATCGAACGCGACCGGACGAAGTTCTTGACCTTCTGGAGGAACGTCATCGGAGGATCACCTGCCGGATCATTGCCTTTCCGGCTGACACTGCCTCGGAAAGGGGAATTCCCGCCGCAATCCTGTCCTTTGTGGCGGCGACTATCGTATCCATCACCCGCTCGTCGACGAGCGGGACAGCCCGGGTATAGAGGTGGGAGGAGAGTGCCCTCTCGACCTCGGGCAGGCCCTGCTGGAACTTTTTCCCCTGTTCGTACCGGGCAGGCAGGTTCTCGAGGAGGAGCATGTCGAGGTTCTCCATCAGGTATCGCCGGAGCAGGAGGTGGGGGATGCCAAGGTCGGCTGCAATCTCGCGGACCATCCGGTCGTGGCGCCTGCTCTCGAGGATGGCGTACTTCAATGCTGTCAGGTCTTTTTCATAGAGAGCCTCTTTCATACCAGTCCTCCCAGCCGTGCGAGGCCGTAAACAAGGAAGAGGAGCACGGCAGCCCAGAGTGCTGCCTTCTCCCAGCGGTCCAGTATAATCCTGTCGCGGAACCAGTACATCGCCACAGCTGCTGCAAGGGCGGCCCCGGTGAGAAACCCCTCCAGCCAGAGGGAAGGACGGTTCCATACCTGGACGGCTATGACCAGGATATAGATCAGGAATGCTGCCACCAAAACAACTCGTATCATGGCATCACCACCAGGATGCTGACGTAGGCGAGCATCAGGCCTGCAATGATCGTCTGGACTGTCACGCTGTCGTACGGCGAGAGCATGGGGCAGAGTGCACACGCAAATGAGAGCGACACAGTGAGGACCAGCATGCCGAGGAGCAGGAGGAGAAACGGCAAAGACCCCACGAAGACCAGCAGGAACGTGGTGAGCAGGACGTACGTCTTTAACCCGTTGCAGACCTCGAGGCCTGCCCGCCAGACACCGAAGTGCTCGGTCTTGTACCCGCTGACCAGTTCCTTGCTCTCGACGATGGAGAACGGGCCAAAAGGCATCTTGGAGAGGACGACGAGGTACATTGCCAGGCCGGCGAGGGGCACCGTGAGGAGGAGCGGCCCATGCACCTCCTGGTACGCGACGATGTCTGATATCATGAGGGAACGGGTGAAGAGTCCAATCGCCGCCACACTCACGAAGAGGGGGATCTCGGACGCGGCCGAGATGACAGACCGGACTCCGCCGAACTTCCCGTAGGGTGACCCGGATGAGAGCCCAAACCCGTGTTCCACGATCTTGTGGAGCATGTAGACGGCAAAGATGATGAGGAGGCTCCCACCCGAGAGGACGACGAAAAGCGCGGCTGTCCATATTCCGATCGCGACCAGGACCACCCCGACGAAGAGGGCAGCACTCGCAGTCGCAGGGACCCACGTCGTCTTGAAGGAGAACTTGAGCATGTGCAGGATCTCCTGCCAGACGGGGGGCCCCGGTCTCCTCTGGATGCGTGCAATGACCTTCCGGTGGATACCCAGCAGGAGGAGCCCGAAGACCGTCCCGAAGAGGAGCTCGCCAATCATTGCTAGTACCCCACGAACGGTATGTCCGGGTCTCCTTCCCGGGCCATCCAGTACAGGTACAGTCCCAGGACGAAGGCCGGGAACGCGATGACCCAGGCTGCGGCATCTGCATGGGGTGGCAGCACCCCCGCGAGGGTAAGGAGGGTTGCAGCGATCCCTGCCAGGGCAGATACCACTGCCACGGCGAGTGCCTGGGACTTCTTCACATGAGGCGTCATAGGAGGAGGACCACCTCCGTGACCCGGAGGAATATCAGGAGGGACGAGAGCGAGCACATGATCACGTACGGAGCGCCGGGTGCCCGGAACATCTCTGCCTTTGCCGCGTAGAAAGGTGCCATGCCCTCTCCCATCACCCCGAGGACAAGGAGGGCACGGGCGATCAGTGGAACGGCCGGGGCCGCTGGAGACGCCAGTTCGAGCATCGAGAGGGTCCCGGTCGTTGCGGCAACAATGGCAGCGGCAGAAAAGAGGGGAACAGTTCCCGCGAGGGCGACGAGGCCGTACTGGTAGGCGGCGTCCTGGACGTGGTAAGTCCTGACCGCGGCGACGATACCGACGTTGCAGATCCCGACGAGCGAGACGAAGAGGGTGAAATCGAAGACGTCTCCCGTGACCATTGCGCCCATGCACGCCAAACCGCAGGCAATTGCCATGAACCTGCGGAACCGGAGCTCCGGGAGGGAGATCTCCTTGGCAAAGAAGGCATCCGCCCCGAACGCGATGTCGATCTGCCATTCCGGGCGGCTGACGATCACGAAAACCGAGAAGACAAGCGCCAGGAGGAACAGCGTGAGCGTGAAGGGGGAGAAATATGCCACGATGTCCCCGAACTCGAGGAAGAAGAGGGGAACGCCGCCGATCTCGTTCATTCCGCCTCACCCCACATGACTCCCACGAGCGAAATTTTCGTGATAACCTTGAGGAGGATGCCGACCGCAGCTCCCATCAGCGCCAGGAACCAGAACGCCGGCGCGAACATGAAGACGAAGAACGCTGCGACCCAGAGTGCCCAGGAGATCCCGCTCGCGAGTTCCAGCACGTGGAAGTCGCCGAGGAACCTGTGGCTCATGAAGTAGAAGACGAGGCCGAGGGCAGCGATCCCCCCGCCCGTGAACCCCGAGAGGACGATCCCGTAGACGACGAGGAAACCGGGGATGATCACGGTTGCAGGGGACTTTTGCACGACCTCGATGTTGAGCCCCCTTGGGGGAACACCTGCGAGCCCCTCCTTGGCGATGTAAAGCTGCGAGAGGGCGAGGAGCTCGGCGATACCGACGACAAGTCCCGGCAGGATGAGTGCCTCGGCAAGGTCGGTCCCGAGGAGTGCGATGACGGCGATCGAGGCGCCCTCCACGAGATCGACGAGGAGGAGCTTGTGCAGGTCATCGCGTTCCCGTGCAAGTGCCATGAATCCAACAAGGGCAGCGAGGAAGACGACGAGGAGACCGAATGAGTACTCATTCCATGCCATCTCCTAGTCCTCCCGCCTGTGGAATATGTAGGCAGCGATGGCAAACGAGATGAAGAGGATTGTCGGTTCGACCACAGTGTCAAGCCCCCGCGTGTTGTAGAGGATTTCGTCGAGGATGCCGCCCGGGTGTGCAACAATCGTCGTGCCCATGTACATCGTGGTCCGGGAAAGGAAGAGCGAGAAGGGGGTGAGGTATGCAGTCACGTAGCCTGCCGTTGGCGAATTTTGCGGGTACTGGAGCCTGATGTCAGCCTGCGTGAACGGCGGGCCGCCCCTGTCATAGGGGTTCAGTGTGCTGCCCGGGACGATCTGCTTGGGATAGAGCTGGTCCTCGAAATAGGGGAGGGGAAGGGAGAGGAGTGCAATAACAGCGAGGATTGCACATGCCCCGGCAAAGAGGGGGAGAATGTTGTCGTAGTTGGAGAGGACCCTTGATATTTTCTGGATGATCACGTTTTTCCCTCCCTCTTCTGGAGAACCCTGACGAAGATGAAGACACTCAGGGCAGAAACGCCACCGTATGTCAAAAGGGCGAGTGCCTCGTTATACGAGAGCATCACGAGGAGTATTCCAATCCCCGGGATCTCGAGGTTGATCAGCCTGTTCAGGTAGGTCTTCGGCTTTGGAAAGGCAGTCCCCACTGTACCTGCAAGGATGAGGAACAGCCCGATGAGGAACTCGGGGGTCATGGCTCTCCCCCCGGGCATGCCATCAGGATGAAAATGGTCGAGAGGGGAAAGATGAGTGCCACAGCGATGGCCACGTCGAGGAGTCCCCTGTCCACGATGAAGGGGATGGTCCCGCCGACGATGAGCGAGAGCGCTATCAGTTTCCGGTACGGATCGCTTTCCCGGATGGCAAGGACGCACCCCAGCACGGCCAGGGCTGCAAGTATGACGATGACGATTTCATTCATCCGCGATCGAGACCCCCGGCATACGTGCTTGCAATGGCGTTTGATTCGAGCGTCGACCCGACGAAGTAGGCCGCGGCAGCCACGATACCCAGGGGGTGGGGCAGGAGGAGCGCGATGAGACCCGTGATCGCAAAGGAGAGCACGTTGAGGAAGGGAAGTTTCCGGAGAGTGTCCGGTTCAAGCGCAACACGAACACCTGCGTACAGGGCAACTGTCCCGCAGAGGACCAGTGCCATATCGGCCGGTGTCATCCCCACCTCACCTTCCATATCGTGGAAAGAAGCCTGCTTGCGTACACGTGGGATATTCCCTGGATGGACAGGATTGCAATCACCATCCCGGCGATGAACTCCGCGGCAGAGAACCCGGCGAGGGTGAACCCATAGATGAGAAAGGTTGCCGTCAGGCAGCCCGTCGTCCCTGCATATCCCCTGTCGTGGCAGATGCGGTTACCGATGAAGACGAGGAGTGCTGCCAGCAGTCCGCCGGGGATGCCTGCAATGAAGACTCCGCAGGCAGCAAGGAGAGTGCCTGCAGATGCGTCGGGCGAGGAGACGATGTTCCCCATCATCGTGCCACCTTCCAGCGATCCTCCACCGGCCTCGATGTGCAGGGCGATGGCAGTGGCCCCGACAACCCCCCCTTTTTCGGGGAGCTTGAAGAACATATCTATCGTGATAAAATTGAGCCAGCAGACGGCTGCTGCAACCAGGATATGCACGGTGGTCAGGAGAACGGTATCCATCGGGCCGTCAACGTATTAGGGATTAGGGCTGAAGGTGAATAATATTTTGTTTTTGGCATTCAACGCCAATCAGGGCGTTTTGAGAGGGGGGGAGATTCCTGTCCGGTGGTGGCCTGCAGGGAGAGAAGGAAGAGGTTGCGGTGGAACCTATTTCCCCTTTATCCGGGGTTCGAATCCCCGGATCAGCCCCATGGCAAGGATGAGAACCGGGATGATCTCGAGCCTGCCTGTCCACATCAGGAAGATGAAGACCCATTTGATCGGGAGCGGGCTTGCCGGAGTCAGGTATCCGAGTCCGAGCCCGACGTTGCTCATCGCGGATATTTCCTCGAAGATGACCTGATGCGTCCTGAACCCGGTTGGTGCAAGGTGCAGGCTGATGACCGTTGCAAGAAAGATGGTCAGGACATAAAGGACAATGATCAGCATGTTCTTGGAGAGTTCCACGTCAGATATCCGCCTCGGGATGGCCCGGCCCTCGTGCCGGAAGGGAACAATGACCCTGCCCCGCGAGAAGAAACGCCTGAACCACCATACGAGACCCTCGTAGCCAAGGATAACACGGTTTGCCTTGATACCTCCCGATGTACTTCCGGCAGCCCCCCCGATCATCATGAGGAGACTGATGATGATGAGGGGCGAGGCGATCCACTGGAGGTTCGAGTTCTGCAGCCCGCAGCACGTAAGGCCTGATACCGTGCAGAAAAAGCCCTGGCGGACGGCTGTTTCAAGGGGAAGGCCGTTGAAGAGGTGCAGGTCGATGGTGACGATCAGAGATCCGGCAAGGGCGAGAAAGAGGATGAGCCAGACCACGCGGTCCTGGAGAAACGGCCGTATTTTTCCCCTGTATATCAGGAAATAGAGCTTGAAGGGCAGTGCACCTGCAAGCATGACAGGGATGAGGAGGATCTCGAGGAGGGCATTGTCGTAGTAGGAAACACCCGCATTATGGAGGGAAAAACCTCCCGTAGCAAGGCTGACCATGACGAGGTTGAGGGCATCCCACAGGGGTATTCCTGCAAACATGACCATGCCTGTGAACACCACGGTGAGAAAGACATAAATCACCCACATCCTCCTTCCCGTGGAGACGACGTTTGGCATGAGATCCTCTGATCTCCCCTCGGCCCGGTAGAGCTGGTGCTGGGTCAGCCCGGACCGGGAAAGCATCGCGATACCGAAGGCAATGACCCCGATACCCCCGAGCCACTGCATGAACGATCGCCAGAAGAGGAGAGTCTTGGGAGTCGTATCCAGATTATCGATGACTGAAAAACCTGTCCCCGTCCACCCTGACATCGACTCAAAGATGCTGTCCGTCCAGCTCATATGCATCCCTAAAACGAAGGGAAAGCTCCCGATCAGGGCAACTGCTACCCAAATGAGTGCAACCGCGGTGAGGGCAACCGAGAGCTGCGGCACGTACTCCTTCCGGGGTATATGCGAGATGAGTAGGCCAAGGAGACCGAACGTGAGGGGGACCGAAACCATCGGCAGAAACATGTCCCATTCCCCGAATACGACCACCACGAGGAAGGGCAGGAGAGTGATCAAACCGAGGAACTCGAAGATGGCCCCCATGTCATGGGCGATGATGGCCAGGGTCTCCAGCCTCTTCATGATGGATCACGTTTGGTGGACGATGTTATCTTGTTTCTCCCCGGTTGGCAGAGCCCCCATGCCGTGGGAAGGGTGCAAGAAAAGGAGGGTCAAGTTCAGGCTGTTCCCGGGAACTCAAGGGGCTGCAGTATGTCTCCCGGTCAGCCCCTTCCTGCCATAAAAAGCAGAAAAGATACCATATATGAAGTTACAAAGGTCCGGTATGCAGGCCTTTTAAGACATCCCGTACATCCTCAGTGTCAAGTTTCTCAAGGATCTTCATTCGTAGGAGGGAATCATCACCATCCGGCAGTGCCTGACTGAAAGGTGGCGAACAGTCAGCAACATTCTCCTGCCCCTGGTCTTCCTGGTTGACATTCCTCACCATTTATCTCACCCGGTCTTCGGGATGCCATTGACCCTGCTGGTGCTGAAGGTTACAGGGTCATCAGACTGGTCTTTCTCACCAGACCCTCATATATGGCACATTTCTATTAAATCTCCATGTATATAATAATTGCGCAGAATAATATTTTTACGATAAAAAAAGTGGCATCTGGCTTTATTGGCTTTTTTTCTCATTTCGTGCAGTTATGCAACGAGAAACGGGAGCGCAAAAATAACGTAAAGTGAGGTGGCAATGATTTAATCCGGAAAGACCAGTCACATAATTATGGAGCGAGGGTTGCCGAGAGGTCAAAGGCGATGGATTTAGGGTCCATTCTCGCAGGAGTTCGGGGGTTCAAATCCCCTCCCTCGCATGGGGACACGAGGTTCCATTTTCCACCTTTTCCTTTTACAAAAAAAGGCAGTTGCAGGATCTTCTTTTTTCAAAGTATGGATACCAAATCATGGTCCCCTTACCGGCGTGGGAGATGTGGATTGAAAGTATACCGGCAGCGCATCACTCTTCGTTCTCCTGGTTACAGGGAGTTTGGAACGGTCGGGAAGGTGCGTTTACCGTGCGTTCCAGATTTCGAACCGACAGAGGTTGCTCCCGGTTGCATAACAATTCTTCTCGATGGCTTCCCGGGCCTCGCCGTGGTGTGCAGAAAAGAGGGCCGAGAGCACACCACCCCCGAATGAACATTCAGGTTTTCCCGTCAGGGGGAGGTCCATGCATTCGAAGCAGTCGCGGATGACGATGGTGAAGGGGTCATCCCGCTCGAGTTCCATCTTTCCAAGCCCGAACTTCTCCCAGAAGCACGAGATGCGGGAAAAAAAGGAAAGCGTGTCGTCGTCCTCGACGAGGTGGTAGATTGCCTTTCCCGCCCGGCGCCCTGCCTGGGAAAGGATGGGATGTATCTCGATCCCGTCTGATATCAGGCTTACGCGGAGCGCGGTGAGGATGAAGCTGAAGACGTCCCGGGTCGTTGCATCCGGGGGCAGCCTGTCGGGGAAGAAATTGTCGGCCCATTTCATGTCACGGTCGAGGGCGAGGGTCCGGATGAGGATTCTCCCGTTCAGGGAGAAGAGCCGGCGGCGTGCATCCGAAGGATCGGGACGTGAGACGGTGATGCCTGCCTCGCTGAGCGCCTTGAGGTGAACGGAAATGGTTGACTTGGCCTTCCCTGTCCGGGTCACGATCTCCTCGAAGTCTATCTCACCGGCTTCGAGCATCTCGAGTATCTGCCCCTTGAGAGGGCTGTCGATGGCCTTCAATCCACGTTCCGAAGTACAGATCTGGATATAACGTTGTTTATCGCCCTGATCATGATTGGACCCGGCCACCTGCAAACCTCCACTCCCATGAAAATGGTCACAAAAAGTATAAATACATATGGTTCGTATATACTAAAACGTTCGTATATATTCGAACAATATCATGCCGTGGATGGAAAATCCCGCCATGGGATGATCAGGCCGGGGGATGCGCTCCGTGTCAGGCGGGGATGACCCTGGCACCGGGAGACGTACGAATATACATTAAAAAAAAGGAGACAAGTGCAATGACACTGGTATCAACCCCGACCCAGACAGACGGGATCGAGGTGAGGAGGCAGGTAACCACGATCGATTGCCTGCCATCATCTGCAAGGGCGGTCTACATGCTGCTCTCGGACGGCAAGGAGAGGACTCTGAACGAGATCATCGGACGCGTGGCATTTTCGCCCCGGACGATACGCAATGCGCTGTCACGCCTGCGCGAGAGCGGCCTCATCATCGCCAAGTTCAACTTCAGGGATGCACGAAAACCCCTCTACAGGTTAAAAACCGCTTAAACCGGCCTTTCGTCACCCTTCAACCGGGCTGCCGGGCCGGACAATCCCTGTTTTTTCCGTATTGAAAAAAGACTGGTACTCCGGACAGTCGGGAATATGCCTGTTTTGCCATTCAGCAGAATGAAAGAGAGGGGGTCTTTTTTTTTACGCGTTATCGTTTCCGGCATGGCGATCGTTCCTGCGGGCTACCCGCCTATACCTCCACATTGAAGAAGACGCGGATAAAGACCCCGATGAGGAACGAGACTGCGGCAATCCCGAGAGAGAGGGCAGCCATCTCTGCAAACCTCCGACCGAACGGGAGGTCGAGTGTCACCGAGGTATACCCGGTAAACCCGGTGATGATGAGAATTGCGCAGATCAGGGTCATCAGGAACGCAAGGAAAGGGTTGGCAGTCATGATGAATGGCAGGACGAGCACAAGGACGGTGAAGATGTATGCAGCTCCCGTGTAAAGTGCTGCCCTGATGGGATCCAGCGAACTGCGATCTGATTTCCGGGAGAGGTATTCTGATGCTGCCATCGAGAGGGCAGCAGCAATACCCATGATACTTCCCACTGCAGCAATCACCAGGGAATCCTGGAGTGCAAACGTGAAACCCGCGAGGCTCCCTGTGAATTCAACGAGGGCATCGTTCAGCCCGAGGACGATCGAGCCCACGTAACGGAGTTTTTCCTCGGAGATCATGGCAATGATCGAGTTCTCGTGCTGTTCCTCATCCCGGATGACCTCTTCGATTCCCGGCACACGGTCAGACACTGCCCGGTATGTCCTGATGGTGCTGCCTTCGCCCCTCTCCATGAGCTTGATGGCAAAGGTAACTCCAAGGATCTTTGCAAGGATAACGTACCACCAGACGCGAATGGTGTCCGGTTCCTCTTCCACCTCTGCAATTTTCTGCCAGAACCGCGAATGAGCAAGTTCCTCGCGGGCCATTTTCTGCAGGACGCTGGCGTTTCTTTCATCCCGCATCATGCCTGCGAGCCTCTGGTAAATGTGGTACTCCGTCACCTCGTCCTTCTGGAAAGAGCGGGCTGCCTCCATCAAATCGGGATGAGGTTCCCGATCCCTTTTAACGGAAGGAATAGCGATACCCCCTTCCCATTGCTGTAACCCGGGCTGTCTCCATGATTTGTACCACCGTAAAAGATCCCTGAAAGGATCCACCTCCTAACAATGGGTATGAAACGGATTAATAGGTTCTTTTTTGTCAAAAACTGCTACCGGCAGTTATTTATGGAACTCCGGTGCACTTTCCCGTGACCGGGACGAGGGAAAGGGGGATTTCCTGGATGAAAAAGGTCCTTATCACGCTCAAGAAAGACGATGCCCCGAATATCACCCAGTTACTCGGCGGTGCGTATTCCTACCGGGAGGAGATTGACGACAGGGTCAGGTTTACGCTCGTTGTTCCTGATACAAAACTCGATGACCTGGTATCACGGATCCGCACGGTTTTGGACTTCGTCGACAAGGAGACTCTCGTCGAGGTCTATTCGCCGGACTTCACCATCTTTCCCGCGTTCGACGAGAAAAAAAAGCAGGAAGAAGGATCGCGGGAAAAGAAGAAGGAAAAGTCTCCTATCGAGAAACTGCTTGCATCTGTTGAATCGTACGAGAAACTCGATACCAAAATCCTGACTCTTGCCGGCGTCGCCAGTATCGTGGGACTCATCGGGCTCTTTTTAAACAACGTCGGGATCATCATCGGCGCGATGCTGATCGCACCCATGATAGGTCCCATATACTCTTTTGCACTCCATTCTGCGACCGGGAACGGTATCGGTGTTGCCCGGGATATCTTCAACATCTTCACCCTTCTCCTCGCATTCATCCTGTTCTCCCTCGCAGTCACGTGGATCATCGGTTTTTTCGTCCCCCTGGAAGTGACCGCGGAAATACTTGCACGCACGCACCAGAGTCCCGTCTATGCCATCATGGCGATATTCCTTGGTTTTGCGACGATTGTGGCACTTGCAAAGGGAATACCTGATACAATCGCCGGAGTGGCGGTCGCGGCAGCCCTCCTCCCCCCTGCCCTCGTGAGCGGGCTTTCGATCGTTCTCTATCCCGGAGGGACTATCAGCGCTGTCATCCTCACCCTCCAGAACGTCATCGGCCTCATGGCCGGTGCGATCATTGCAACAATAGCACTCCAGATCAGGCCGAGGTCCTATAAGGAGACACAGGCTGCGCGCACTATCCTGATCAGGATTGCCACACTGCTCCTGATCCTCATCCTCCTGCTCCTGCTCATACCCCTTTTTTGAGGCAGGCCTTTTATTGGTAAAACAGGCGGTTAACTCCCGGGTGGGATCGGGGCAAAGGGACGGAGGAGGATCTCGTGGGGCAGGCCTGAAAGGGCTATTGCAGCAAGGGCACCGATCCTGCCCCTTCCCCCGAAGAGCTCCACACCGTTTTCTGCAGCAACCGATTCAGCCTCTTTTTCATCAACTACCCCGCTGCGTGCCTTCGATCCGAAGGTACGAAAAATCCCGGGAATCGAAAAACCTCTTCGGAACGCCATACCCCATTCGGGCGAAAGCGACTCGTCCTGGATGAATACGAGTGCCCTGTTCCGGACATCCTCGTATCTTTCGGGAGGAATTGCGATCTCGATGTAACTGCATGAGTTGCCTGTTGTCTTCTCGGGGATGGCAGTATTGAGCATTACGATGTGGTGGCTGATGGGAAGCACCCCTTTGAGGGTCTCGAGGTGCTGGAGGAGTGCAAGGGCCATGGCAAAAGTGGCACCTCCTTCACGGGAATCCGTGTCATCGAGACCGATGACCAGGTGAACGAGGGCACGGGTCCTCACGCTCCCTTCCACCAGCCCGCCGCTTTTTTGGATTTTCACATCGCAGACGCCTTCGGCTTTCGCCATCATGTCGGTGAGGGAATACGCCGGCCCGCCAATGCACCGGATGTGCTGTATGATGTCGTTTCCCTCTCTCTCGACCCCTGCGACCCCGACCGCGGAGGCAGGATGGAGCCCGATCTCGATCCTGCTCTGTCCAAGATGGGCCCTTTCACGGAGAAGCGGGCCGTCCCTCATCACGTCCTCGAGAACGCCGCCCGCGCGCGAATGGTGGTATGCACAAAAGGCTGCACACGCATTGCTCATGCACTCGTGGTAAATCTCGACCCTGTCCCCATCGACGGTCGTGAATATCCGCCTGCAGGCACTCGAGGGAAGTGCACTGATGGCAGCATACTTCGCCGGGTTCCGGCCCAGCTTCCGTTCCTTCAGGACAACGCATCCTTCATCGAGGAGACGGTTAATCCAGTCCTGCGCGGTACTCCGGGGGACTCCGGCCTGTTTCTGGATGTCTGTCACGGTAAAGTAGCCACGGTCAACCGTGCAGGCCCGCATCAGCTTGAGGAACTCACGGCGTTTTCTTATGACGCCCCTCATGGAAATCCCGGATATACAGGAGGTCACCGATGATTGCGCTTGCCGTTTCGACCGACCCGGCCCCCTTGCCTATCAGCGTGATCTCTCCTGCCATGTCTGTCTCAATGGTGATGGCATTCAGTGTCCCGTCCACGACCAGCGGATGGGAGAGGGGAAGGAGACGTGGGGCGACCCGGAGGATACCCCTGTCAGGAATTGCCTCGGCAATCAGCCGGATGGTGCAGTCCTGTTCCTCGGCGAGGCGGAGGGCATCGTTCGTGAGCATGTCGATCCCCGTGACTTCGACGTCCTCGAGCTGGACGGGCTTTTTCCAGAAGGTATTTGCAAGGATGACGAGCTTGATGGCAGGGTCGATACCCTTGACATCGTAGGTTGGATCCGCCTCGGCATACCCCATCTCGCGTGCCTCGAGGAGTGCCTGCTCGTAGGAGAGACCCTCGGCAGCCATCCGGCAGAGAATGTAGTTGCACGTCCCGTTCAGGACCCCGAATATGGCAAGCACCCTGTTTCCTGCCAGTCCCTGCTCGAGGGTGTGGATGATGGGAATCGCCCCCCCTACCGTGGCTTCGTACCGGAGGAGGACCCCCTTTTCCGCGGCGCAACGCCTGAGACGTTCGTATTCCCGGGCGATGGGTCCCTTGTTGGATGTGACAACGTGGCGTCCCCTGTCAAGGGCGGCGAGGATGTGGGACAGACCCGGTTCACCTGTGAGTGCATTCGTGGGTGTGACCTCGACGAGGACGTCGTATGAGCCCTTCATGACAACGTCCATTGCGGAGAGGGACGTGTCCCCACAATACCCGCGTGACCTCTTTGCTTCGAGCACCTCATCGATGCTTATCCCGTCCCTGTCCATGATGGCACTCCGGGAATCAGCAACCGCAGTGACCACGAGCCCGAGATCCCTCTCGCTGATGACCTGCATGAGGCCCTTTCCAACCGACCCCATGCCGAGGATGGCAACTTTCATTCGATCTCCTCCAGCGGCTCGACGAGCAGGAAGTTTTTCTCTTTTGAGACACCGCGGAGGATATCCATCGCCTGTTCCATGTCCTGCCTGTTCACAGCCTTGACGACAAGCCGTGCCGATGAGACCTGCGTGATGGCGGGCATGCAGATATTGAGGCCTGTGACTTCTGCAAAACCGGTCCTGTCGATCCTGTCGACGGTATCGCCGAGATCGGTGTGGATGAGGTGCCCGATTACGATCACCGTTTTTTCGTAGAGAAGCCTCTCGTGCCCGATCCTCTGGATATTCACACCCTGTTCCCGGATGAGCCTGACGAGGTCGGAGAGCCGCTGATCCGGCAGTTCAAGTACTATCTGGACACTCAATGTGTCCCCCTTTGTTGCCTTCTCGTCCCTCTGGTGGATAACAGCGATAATGTTGCCCCCCACCTCGGAGATGGGGCGAAGGGCTGCCACCAGCTGCCCGGGGGCGTCCCTCATCTCGAGTTTCATGGATACCTGCACAGGTTCACCCGCACAGGTATGTGTGAACGCGAAAAAAGATAAGCCTTTTACCCTCCTGCGGGGTGCGGGAAGTCTTTTTTAACCCGGTTCTACATGTCGTCCCCGATACCGTAGTATTTCCGGATGAATTCACGGATCTTCTCTGACTCGACCCATCCCCGGTCAAGCTGGGCGACCGTCTTCTCGATCTCGTGGACCTGTTCGCGAATCTTTCCGGCAAAGGGACCCCCTTCCAGATCGGCAAGGCCCATGATTACCTGCACGGGATTCCGTATGTGATCACCGAGAATTGCAAACTGTTCAATGTTCTTCTCGATCTGCTGGTATGCCCTTTTCTTCTCCCTCTCCAGGTGACGGGCCCTCGTGATGTCCCTCATGATGATCATGACCCGCGTGACCTCTTCGGCGGCAATAACGGGAATGAGATGGGCCTCGAAGAAATAATCCTGGCCCCGGAAATGAAAATCGAGGATAGTCTCCCCGTCTTTCCCGGTCTCGAACACGGAACGGATCGTGTCGGAAACCTGGCTGCTGATGCAGGGAACGGCTTCCCCGACCTCCATGCCGATTACATTGCCTTCCTTCCCGATATGCGACAACCAGCGCCGGAGGGTGGAATTGAGGAGCACGATCCTGAAGTCCCGGTCGACGAGCAGGATTCCGTCCATCATTGCGTTCAATGCATTTACGTACTGGCTCTGGGACGCCCGGAGTTCTTCTTCAGCCTTTTTTATGGCAGTGATATCAACGAGGGTCAGGACGGTCCTTCTCCCGGGGACAGGACCTGCTGAAAGGAGGCCATGGAGGATATACCCGTCTTTCCTGCGGAGGTGACACTCGAAGTCTGTCACTGTTCCCCCGCGACTGATACTTTCCATGACTCTCTCCTTCTCCGGACCGACCGCGAAGAGGTCGAGGAACGGTGTCCCGGCGAGTTCTCCTGCCCGGTATCCGAGGAGTTGTGCGCCCCTGTAATTGACTTCCTCGATCACGGGTCCTGACCGCAGGTTAATGACGAGGAATACCCCGGCCTCCGAGTAATCAAAAATCCCGTGGTACCTCTTCTCCTGTTCTTTCTGCGTGCCGGAAAGGGATCCGACAATCAACCCGATTGCGACAAAAACGTAGAAGTACGCAGTTGCCTGGGCGAGGCTCTCGACCTCGGGATACCTGAAGAAATAGACCATTGCCATGTACCCCATCGCTATGACGACGGTGAGTGTGACGCCGTTCCGGGTAAACCAGTAGGCGGCGATGACGATGGGGATGTAGAACAGGTGCGACGTGATGGAGAGGAGACCCCTCTGCATGCCGTAATAGTTCAGGAAGAATGCAAACAGAGTGGACAGGATAAGAACGGCAATCCAGAAACTTCTCTTTTCGAGGAGTGAAGGGATTGCTCTTGTCAGTGTTCCCATCTCTCTATCACCCGTCCCTGCACCTAAAATGAATAGCGCCTCTCCCTATAAAAGGTGTGACACCAGAGACCCCCCGCGGTCCTGTCATGTCCGTTCCAACCGCGCCCTCCCTGGGGATACCCGCGGTATCTTCAGTCTCCTCCGCTCTCACCCCGGTTATCGGCGGATGTATCGCACGGCACGAGGTGGTACCGGGTCGCAAAATAGTGAAAGGACCGGTTCTTCCGGCATGCCACCGGTACCGAGAACCGGGAGAGTATGTCCAGCATGAACGCGATCCGCGAGACAAAGTGGCGGGGAATGCGTGAATTGAAGTATTCCTTCGAGAGGTCATCAGTCGAAGAGTGGTGGGGTAAAGAAAGATCCCTTTCTGCCGCATCGTCGAGGCCGGCAAGGTACCAACTTTCTATCTCCCGGATGATTATGATGATCTCACGGCTCTCGAGAACGCAGAACCGCTCCATCAGGAGATGTTTCTTGGCTTTCACTCCCGGTTCGTTATCGATGTCTGCGAACACGAGAAAGTCATCCTTCATGCGGCGGATACCCGCCACGAGGCGGCAGACGCTGGCCCTTTTCATGCAGGCAAACTTGACGATGTGGACCGACCTGTACCGGGACTCGAACAGGGGAACGACGACCTTTGCGAAGAACCGCTCGTCATCGTTTCCCTCGACGAAGAGGAAGAGTCTGCGCCTGGTCATTCCAGCCCGAGGAGGTTCTGGATGAAGAGATCCTCGATTCCGATCTCCTGTTCGAGGAACTCCCGTATCTCCTGCCTGTTCGCGGGCCGGCTCACGTTCGAAAAACCATCACGATCGCGGGTTATGAGCAGAATGTCATCGATACTGACATGTTTCAGCATCTCCGGGTTGTGCGTCGTGACAATGACCTGCTTGTTCCGTGATGCATCTTTGAGCATCTCCACGAGCTTGGATATGAGGTAGGGGTGGATGTTCCTCTCCGGTTCCTCGATGATGGTAACAGGCCGCTCCTCGAAGTAGAGGGCGATTATGATGGCACAGATATTGATGGTCCCGTCCGAGACCATCGACGCCGGGAGGTATTTTTCCCTGTTATAGACTTCTTTTAACTTTAAAAACATCGACATGTCCATGAACTTTTCGACTTCCACGTCGTCGACGAAGGGGAGGACTT
>Ga0067045_1028175_pt1 | contig 40486 bp, 42 predicted proteins | sample TerdegcTABiofilm_FD_59184 | JGI IMG/M metagenome (GOLD analysis project Ga0067045, IMG submission 59184) | Combined Assembly of (Gp0054472, Gp0054536) Wastewater bioreactor microbial communities from Singapore -Terephthalate degrading... | reverse complement strand
ACGGACTTCACCCCAGGAACAGCCAGGATCGAGCAGCCCTGAAAGCGTGCAGCCATGCGGGTTTGCGGGCGATTGCCGAGGATGGTTGCGCGCCCTGCAGGCGCATGTCCACCACGGCCAGCGGCCAGGAGCTGGCCCAGCCGGGCCAGCAGGCCACGCGAACGGACTTCACCCCCAAAATGGTGACTCGCAAACCCATGGCCAGGGCTTGCGCTGTCACCATTTGCGGCGCCCAGGCGCTGCAGGCTCTAGCTGGCACTTGAGCGGACTTCACCCCACTGCATGCAGAGTTGTCCACACTACCGGGGGCATGGAAAGAAGCGGACTTCACCCCTAGTTGAGCCAACGTCTAAATAGGCTCAAAGCAAGCATTCATGCGGGTTTCCGGGCGGTTCAGGGATGGGATACGACACAGCACCCCCCACCTTGAGCGGGCGATCCTGGGCTTTTGCTGGGCTTCAGATGAGCGGACTTCACCCCCAAAAATCCCCGATTTGGACCATTTCGGTGTAGCACCCCCCCTCTATCCACAGGGCCGGAAGAGCGGACTTCACCCCCAGGCTGGACGGCATCGAATAGGACGCAAAGCACGTAGCCATGCGGCCCAGGCGCGCGACCGCGCGCTTACAGCGCTGCGCACCTCCTCTCTGGCATCAGTCAAAACGAGCGGACTTCACCCCAAAAATGCCGATTTTTCGGTGGATAACTCTTAAAAGCGGACTTCACCCCACAGAACCCCCCAAAAAGAGCGGACTTCACCCCACAGCGAAACGGACTTCACCCCACAAAGGAGCGCCTAAGCCATTGATTTTTAACGGCTCTGGTGCGAAATCCACAGGCGCTACATGCGCGCGCGGTTTTTTACTTTTTTATTATTAAAACGCGGCTTAGAGCCGCGCCGCCTCCTGGGGGCTACGCCCCCGCCAGCTCCTCCGGGCCTAACGGCCCTACGCCCGCGCTTCGCGCTCCCCGCCCGGCGTCCCCCAGGGGCTACGCCCCTCGCTTCGCTCACCCCTTTATCGAGTCCCCCCAAAGGGGGGACGAACTAGTACCCCCCGGCCCATCGCAGAGCACATGCCTATTCGACCAATCGCCCCACTGAGAACCTAACCGCGCCCGCCCGAGGGCGGGAAAAAGGGGAACCAGGTCGCCCACGGCACCGGCAGCGCGGAATCAGGCCAGGACGACCCATGCCAAAGCCGATGCAGCAGCAAGACCGCCGCCAAGAAGCTGGCCCATGTCGGCCAGCAGCCACGCGGACGGACTTCACCCCAGGAGCAGAGCGATTGCCGCTCCCGCCCGAGGGCGGGGAAAAGGAGGAGGGCTGCGCCTAGGCCAGAAGCGCGCCAGATCGACCGCAGCGCCGTTTTTTCTAAGAGCCCAAGGGGTAGGGCAGGGGAGGAGCTGAAAAACGCGCCTAAGAGGCCAGGGGTGGACGCTGAAAACGCCGGATTACAGTTTATTACTTTATTTCTTCATTACTTCATTTCTTTCTTACTTTCTTTCGTTGTTTCTTTCTTTCTAGTGCGATATAATTGCATCATCAGCAAGACAGAAAGGGCTTTGTGATGAGGTTCCAGCGCACACAGCGATACGGGCAGATCGAGATAACGCCGCGCAAGCTGCGGGCCATCGAGGGAAAGCCGGAGCGTGACCGTAAAGCGCTGGCTGCAAAGCTCCCGCTGCTGGTCGACGTGCTGCCCGAGCCCGGGCCGGTGGACGTGCAGGCCGAAATTCAGAGTCGGCAGCGGCGTTCGGATGCATCGGAGCAGCGGATGCGTGCTCTATATGCCCGGGTGTGGCGTGAGTCGCGCCGGGACTATTTCCAAGCAGATGCCACTGCGCGCGAAGCGATCCGCGAGGCGTGGGCGGCGTGGACTGGCCCGATTACCTGCATGTATTACCGCTATGTGGTTGACCTGCATACGGGCGTGCAAGAGGCCCGCTCGCAAGCCTTCAAGAAGGCCGAGGCCGAGAGCAAGGCCCAGCGCCGGGCGATGAACAAGACCCAACCGAGTTTGTTTTAACCAATGGAGTAAACGAGATGAGCCAAGAAATTCCCGAAACCATCGACTTCACCCCGACCTGGGGCGAGTGGGCAAATATGTTCCGCCGCTTTGCGGAAACTGGAGAAACCAGAGCCGTGCGCGAGCTGCGGGCCGACCTCGCTAAAGCAATGGCTGCAGCCCAGGCGCTGCATGAAATCCGTTCGACGCTGACGGAGGAGCAGGCCAAAACTGTCAGCCAGACCATTGCCGCCGAGCTGACAAAGCAAGGCTTTTGAATCCCCTCAAGGTTTGGCGACAAAAAGACAGCCAGGCCTTGATAATCCTGTCACCAAAGAGGAGAGAACATGCGACCCGCAGAATTCACCGATGAGCAAATTATCCAGGCAGGCCAAGCGCTGGAAGCCAAGGGAACGAACGTCACCGGCTTTGCCTTGCGCAAGGCTATTGGCGGTGGAACGCCGGCGCGGCTGGTACAGGTTTGGAACGCTTTCAAGGATCAGGCGGGGGGCGAGCTGATGGAGGCAGTACCAGAGCTGCCCATCGAGCTTGAGGAGCTTGTCGGCCAGCTCCAGAGGGGCATGGCCGACAGCATCAAGCAAGTGGCATTGACGATCCACGACCGGGCGACCAAGGGGGCAGAGAAGCGCGTCAGCGACGTGGTGCGCTTGTCCAACGAACAGCAGGAGCAGGCCAAGCGCGAGATTGCCGACGCATCGAGCGCAGTAGAGGAGCTGGAGAACGAGGTGGACGGCTTGCGCGATGAGCTGCAGGGCAAGGCCGAGGAGCTGGCCGCTGCCCATGCTGCAGCCCAGGAAGCCGCGATCAAGAGCGCCCAGCAGGCCGAGCGCCTGGACGCTGCGACCGCCGAGGTGGCCGAACTGCGCCGCCAGCTCGACGCCTGCAGCCAGGAACGCGATGCGGCCAAGCGAGAGGGCGAGAACGCCCGTGCTGATGTGAAGGTAGCCCAGGCCCGCGCCCAAGAGATCGAGCAGGCCAAGCGCGATGCGGCCGCAGCGCACGCCGAACGCATCAAAGACTTAGAAACCAGCCTTGCCGACGCCCGCAAGACCATTGCGAGCAAAGACCAACAGATTGCGGATGCAAACGAGCAGGCGGCGCAGGCACGCGAGCAAACGGCTCGCCTGTCGGGCCAGATCGAGGCCATACGCGCCGAACAGGAGAAGGCTAAGGCCGAGGTGCCAGCGGAGCCCGCAGGCTCCCCAGCGGCCCAGAAAACGGCGCAAAAAAAGCCCGCTGTGAAAGCGGGCCAAGGTGACAAATCAAAGTAAGGGGGGCTTTGATTGTCGAACTCTGATTAGATCATGGGTGGTAAGCGCTGCAGCCGTCCCCCTGCAGCCTTCCGCCATTGGCGACAGGACGGACAACCAGGTTCTTAGATCCTGTCACCATGTTGGTGACTGGAAGAAAGTTGGCCATGGTTTCCGCTGTCACCAGTTCAGGCCGTGTGTAGCTGGGCCTGTATCCCGTCTTTGATCGCCTGGGCGTAATCGGCCAGCTCGGCAGGTGCTTTACCTCCCGTCAGCTTTTCAATAAGGCCCATGGCCGTGTCTTGCGACATTTTCAGCTCCACCTTTTCCTGATCCTTCGCCACGAAATACGGAATCAGCAATTCCACGTCCTCTACGGCGAGAGTCAGCTTCACGCTGTTGCTGGCTGGAGCCTTCGAGGTGGGTTCCTTGGGCCGAGGCGTGGCGACGGTAGGCGCAGTGCTGGGCGGCGTGCCGCCGTGGTCGGAATCATCAAAACCGCTTGGGGTGCCGTCAGCACCACCCTGCAAGGCGCTGGAGTCCGTCGTGGTGCCGGTGTCATGCCCAGCTTGATTGCCGGGCTCCTGGGCTTCCTGCTGCGCCTTGACGGCCTTGCTTTCCGCCTCGACCGCATCACGCGAAATCACGAAATCGCCGGTTTGGGCTTCCAGCATCAAGCGCTCACGGCTTTCCGGCTCCAGCGCCTTGAGCTTCGCCAATGCATCAGCACTTGCAATCTTGCCGCTTTGTGCCAGCTCGGCAAACTCGGGCTCAAGCAAGGCCAGCAGGCGGGAGACCTGGGAAGCATTCAGGCCCAGCAGTTCGGCCACGTCCTTTTTCTTCAATTTGCTGTCATTATCAAGCTCTTCCTTGATAACGATTGCCAGCTCATAATCGGTAAGGCTTGCGCGATTATTATTCGCCATGGCTTGAATGAAGCGCAGGCGTGCCGGTGGAATATCGTCGCGGACGAGAGCGGGAACAGTCGTCAAGTTCACGCGCTGCGCAATTCGCCAACGTCGCTCACCATCAATAAGAATATATTTTGTCGCGTGCCCAGGTGGTGCAGTACGCAGCAGCAAAGGCTGCAAAATGCCTGAGTTCTTAACGCCTCTTTCGAGAAACGCCATTTCCTCATCGTTGAAAACGCGGCGGGGTTGAGCGGGGTCAGGAGAAATATCAGTAACCGAAATATCGGTTCTCTGTTCTTCGGTGTCGCCCAAGGTGCTCAGAAAATCAATTGCTGATCCAGTAGTAGCCATGCTAACACCCTCCTATCAAATCAAACCCAGGGTGTTAGGAAGGCTGCGCCAAGAATCGGCAACCTCGCGGGGAATATTGCTGTATTCCCATACTGGTTTTCCGATGGCAAGCGAATCAGAAACCCCTACCCGCTGGCCCAATGGGATTGGGACAAAGTTATTAGGGAAATTTTGACGCAGACTATCGAGCATCGTATTTTGCTGTTTGCTTGTGTTCACAAACATATTGACAATGATTTTCCACTTGATTTGCAGACCCATTTTCTCCAGGCTGCGAATTACGCGAATGGTCGATGCAGTACCTTGAACGTCCAGCGATGAGGCTTTAGTCGGGATAACTGCATAATCAGCCCACATCAGGGCCGACAGTTGCCGAACACCCAGGCTTGGGGGTGTATCAATGATGATGAAATCATAGTCCAGCTCGGAAAGCCGATTTTTTAGCTTTGCGGCTTCTTCGGCCTTTACTTCCCGGTCTACATTTTCCAAGCCAGTATGCCCATGCAGCAGGTCAATACCGAGAGGCGTTGAGGTTGGTTCAATGGGCTTGTCTGCGTAGAAGACGCATTCAGAGCCGCCAGGACGTTGATTGATTCGCGCATCGCGCGAAACTGTAGCGCTGGAGTTCCCTTGTCCATCCACATCGATTAAAAGAACTTTTTTGCCGAGTTCTTTCAACGCGATAGCTATATTGACGCCGATTGTAGATTTACCGACGCCACCCTTTTGATTTGTCACCGTTACTATCTGAGCCATTATTTATGTACCTCTTTATGAGATTTATTAGAGCCGAAGAAATGAATTATTGCTGCGTCAATTAGGCTTGTTGCTGATAGATTGCGGCTTTCGGCTGCTTCCTTCACCTTTTCATACACACCCACCTCAAAGGTCACTGCGGTGGGCACGTACTGCTGGCGGCTTCCTGGCGCTCGGCTCCTCTGACGCACCTCCAGAGAGCTTAGGTCAGTGCCCAGGATTGCGTGATTGATCTGGTTGCTCAGGTCGCCGCGTCGTGACGTGTGTTCCCGTACAGCGGCATCGGCTTCGATGCTCAAGCGGATGAGCTTGACTTCTTTTTTTTCGTGGTCTGCGTGATCGATCATCGCAATCTTGTTCCAGGGTCGGTGAGCGTAAGCATGCAGTAAGCGTGCCGTAAGCATGCAATCTTACGTGATCCTCCATGTTTTTGGTGACAAGATGAGTAGGTACTATGACGTATCTTGTCACCATAGGTTGACTGTTCGGGCCGATGGTCAGGGCTGCACTGTACGGTCGCTGTAGGACGCATCCAGTGCAACGTCTTTTGACACCATTACATTGAATTGGTAGCCAGGGCGAATTTCAATCGTTGGCTGAATATTCAAATTCCGTTGAGCCATTTGCATACCCAATTGGGAAAATTGGCGGCCAACCTCTGCAGAGGCAATCTGAGAGGATGATTGTGTATTGCCAAAACCGTTACTTTGTTGATTCTTTTGTGTGATCTGGAAAACAGATGCAAAAGCAGACGACAAAGCACCGTAGCCAATCAGACGCCAAATATGGTTATTCACTTGGTCTTTCATGCCCGCATAACCTGATTTATCAGTACCACCCATGCCCTCCAGAGAAACGCTAGAGCCATCGGGATAAATCAGGCGATCCCAGGCGACAAGCGCACGCTCCTGGCCGAAGGCCACGCGACTATCGTATTTTCCGAAAAGGCGTGAACCTTGAGGGATCAACAGAAACCGCCCTGTCGAGGTGTCATAGACATTTTCCGAAACTTGGCCGATCAATTCACCGGGCAAATCGGAGTTAAGACCAGTCAGCAAGACAGCCGGAATAATCGCGCCTGCTTTCAGCTCATAAGCAGTACGCGCAAGCCTGCGTGTACCGCGCAGAGATTCCCGCTGTTCCGAGTCTGCAGCCGCCGCAAGGAAATTTTCCTTGCGAGATTGCATGTTTTGATCCATGCCATCAGGGTTGAAGGCGGGCGCTGGTGTTTGGCCGCGAAAGCCTGCACCGCCTGCAGATGCGGCCTTGGCCGCGTCTGTAAGGCCCGCCATCATCTTTTGCAGCTCGGGAGGTGCGCCAGGAGCAGCAGCCAAAGACGCATCACGGAAAGACACTCCAGAATCGGCGGTGATGGCCTTGAATCGCTCTTGCTCGCGCAGCTCGCGCAAGCGCTGCGCAGCCAGTTGCTCGGGCGTGGGGCCGGGCTGGGTCACTGTCCCCGGCGTCGATCCTTGCGGCTGCAGCGCGGGAACTGTGGTGCCGTTGTTGCTGGAGGCCATCGGCGGCGGGGCCGAGCCGATCAAGGCGGGCGGTTCCTCTTTGGCTAGCAGGCCATCAGGCACGCCCTCATACAGCCTTTTGCCTGCGCCCGTGGCCGGGGTCATGTTTTTATTGGCCTCATCGCCATTGCCCCGGATACCGGCTGGCTCACGGGTGGCGATGCCAAAAATAATCAGACTCAGGGCAATGAAAATCACGGTGCCGACAATAAAGCCAGCTTTCATGCCGAAGCGCGAGCCGAGTTTAGGTTTTCCCTTCAACTCGATGCCATCAGGCGAATCGATAGCTTCGCTCATATTAAACGCCTCCCGTGCGAGTAATGGTTACTTTCTTCTGATCGCCACCAACGCCGACAATCAGGGCTGCTTTGCTGAAAATCTTGTCAACGATGAAATAACCGTTTTTCAGACGGTAATTTACCAGTTGCTCTTTGCCATCATTACCCAGCAAAACCAATACTGGAGCTTCGGTATTTTTGAAGTTCAAGCCCATTTGAATATAGGTCTTGTCGCCATCATCGAAAATCCGCACCGGACGATGGGGGCTATCACCGTCCATGGCATAGCCAAAATGGAGGCGGTCAACGCTCATCGTTGGCATATCGGCGGTGACAAGCTTTTGCTCTTTTGCCATCGCCATTTGCTGGGCCTGCCAAAGTTTCTCATCGTTTTCAGGGTATGAGAAATTAATATTACGGACGAATTTCTCACCAGTGACGGCGAAAATATCGACCTCATACATGCGGCGATTGGTCGCCAATTTCAGATTGGTATACAGGCCAGGCTCATCGCTCTTGGGCTTGACGATCACATACACGGTTTTAGACGCGGCTTCGCCAACGACCGAGGGCGTGATGCTCCAGCGTACCGGATCGCCCGCATCCACCTTATTCACTGTTTCGCCGGGCTCCAGCTCAATAGCGCACACACGCAGATAGGAGCATCCGAGCTTGGGCACCGACTGGCCGTAAACAAAGGTGACTTTGCCGTTACCGCTGGTGGACACGATCGCGCTTTCATCGTTGGCCCAGCGCGTGGACTTGTCGATCGCTCGGCGTGCAGGGGCGTATTTCAGGCCATCAATGGAGTCGTTGCGCACAGCCGACACGCTGCGCACTGCGGGGCGGGTCGCCGGGGCTATGGGCGCGACGGCTGCGGGCTGGACAGCGGGAACGGTTACAGCCGGTGCCGGTGCTGGGGCCGGTGCCGGTGCCGGTGCTGCTGCTGCTGCTGCTTGGATGGCTTCTGGTGGCTTGGCGGGTTGGAGGGCGGGAACGTTGTCGCCCTCCTGTGCGGCTGCGCCTGCTGCTGCGCCGATCAAAACTGCGGAAATCAGAACATTTTTCATGTTTTAGCCTCTATTGAATATGGGGGTTAAATTAAAGTTGCTCCGACCAATTCAAATCGGTCACAAACAAGCCAATCGGGTTATCCAAATCAAACGCCTGCGTTTGTTCTTTCGGGGGGTTAAAGGCAATCATTGCGACGGCCTTATAACGCTTGCGCGATTGAATCATGCCGGTAAGGCTGCGCTTTGTTTCCCACCATTCAATTTGCCAGGACTGTTCAGACAGGGGCAACGGTGTTCCGATAGGCTCAATAGAAATTGAGGAACTTTGGGCCATGACAAAGGGGGACGATTCGCGGTAATGGTCATTGATTTTTGCCAGGGCTGCACTGCCTTGAGGAACCATTTTGTAAAGCCGATCAGTTGCGGCTTTTTGCACAACGGCATCCAGGGATACCGAGCGAAAGTCAATGGTGAAACGCATCAGCATGGCTTGAATAACTCGTTTGCCTGCTGGCTGTATTTCGTTGGCTTGCGAGACATTGACGACTTGTCCAAGTTTGTCAACTTCGACAATATATGGAACCATCTTGTTTTGGGAGCCGATATAAACCGTTCCCGCTGCGAGAATGATAGAAATGAGGCCGAGCATAAGGGCCATCAGCCGCCAATTCCTTGCCCGTGAAATATAGTCACCATAGCGCTCATTCCATTCACGTTTAGCCATCATGAAAGGATCGGCTCCGCGCATGTCTTGAATCGTCACTTTTTCAGGCACAGAGTCAGACACATTTGTATCACTCTTAGGCTGATCTTTGCTTTTGCGTTTCCACATAATTTAATAAACTCCTATTAGGCTTAATCGTCCGGGTGATCTGTCCGAATATGGATACCAGTTTGCGGCGCGGTATCGTTGGGAATATTCGGGGGTCTAACCTGCCCTCCCGAGAAAACCTGTTTTTCTCTGGTTTGGGCTGATTGATTTGTGGCCGTTTGATTCGTCGCCGTGGTCTGCGGCCCTGCGCTGCCCATCTTCCGGTCGCGCAGCGTGTCGCTGGCTTGGCCAGTGCGCGCTTGTGCGGTGCCTGGGCCAGACGCACGCACTTCGGAGCGGTCAGAGTTCCAAGTCGCATCAGCCTGGGTTTGACGGCGTGCGGCATCATCTGCCGGAGAACTTTTCCCGCCTGCGGCGGCGCGGGTTTCTGCAGCGTCAGAGTTCCAAGTCGCATCACCCTGAGTCTGTGCAAAGGCCGTTGCCTGCTGCACCATGCCTTGCTGTGCTGCGCTTATCGTCGCGGAGGTGGGCGCATCACCTGCCCCACTGCCAGGCGCACCACTGCCAGGCGCACCGAGCCCGCCCACACTGGCAACAGACGGAGCTGCAGCGGTATTGGCTGCTTGATTGGTGGCCGTGGATTGAGCTGCAGCGCTGCCCATCTTGGTTGGGCCGTTGTCCTGCATGGTGTCGCTGGCTTGGCGCGTGGTGGCCTGTCCACCACTAGGGGCCATGCCCTGGGTCACGTTGTTTAGAGCCTGATCCATTGCGCCATTGCCTGCGCTCTGCCCCCTGCCCCTGTCATCGCTGTTTGAAGCGCCTTGATTGCCCGCAGAAGCGTTTTGCGCGCTGCCCTGGGCTGGAGGGCTCACCGAGCGGCCCGGTTCAGCTCCATGGCCCGCCTGATCCTCGCGCATGGCTTCCGTGGCCGCACGCCGGGTTTCAGATGCTCTCCCGCCAACGGTGCTCATCCGTGATTGCGTGGGCTGGGCCAAGCCCACGGATTCGGCAGCAGACCGGCCAGCCTCGCGGCCAAAGTCAGAGGTAGACGTTCCAACGGCTTTCAACGCACTAGCGACCTTGCTGCCACCCTCTGCACGGTGATGGTCATAGCCCGCTTTCAGGGCCTGCATACCGCCCCGCGCGCTCTGCATCGCGGGAGAAATGACGGCTGCGCCCGCACCAGTCACGCCAGCGGCCACGCCTGCAGCAGTGCCGAGGGCAGCGCCCGCGCTAAAGCTGGTGGCCCCGGAAATCATCGAAGAAGCGAGGTTCGGGATTTGAAATGCGAGGTAGGCCAGGAGGAAGGCACCACCCATAACCATCAGAATATTTTGAAAAGTCGGGTCATTCAAATAGGTATTCCACGTTTTGGAAGACTCCATGGCAACGCCGACAATCAAATACAGGATAAATAGTTTTACGCCGGTAGCGACAGCGAAACTAATGTACTTAGTTGCAATATCGCTTGTCCAGCGAGAGCCACCGAACCCAAGAAAGAGAATGCCGCCGCCAATGACAATATAGGATTCGACAATTGCGAGAAGCAACTGAGCAGCAATGAGGATGAAAGACAGCAGAATAATAACGGCAGCAAGCCCACCGAAAATACCACCGACCGGGTTTGTCAGAAGGCCCAAGCCGCCAACACCATCCAGCAAGGACGCTGCAGTATCCACGCCAAAATCGAAAACTGCGGAAGGAGTCAGCGCACTGACACCAGTTGCCGTTTGTCCCGATTTGACAAAACTATTGATAATGGCGGGCATCCATGTAGGAGCGTTCAAAAGAAGCGCATAGAAAAAGCCGATACCAATTATCTTTTTCACCACCATCGCAGTGAAAGACTGCAAATTGTCTTGCTGCAGAACCCAAACAATGGTTGACCAAGCAAATTCAATTGCTGCCAGCTTCCAGAACAAACCGCGTGCGATGGGTTCCAGATTGGACAGCCAGCTACCGCTAGCTGTCTTATAGCCGTTCATGATTCCATCCATGATGCCGGAGGAATCAGCAGCAAATGCTGTTGGGACAACAGTTAGCAGAATAAATGCGACAATATAGAATTGCAGCTTCAGTATCGGCGGGGGCATCCTGTATTTCATGCGCTACCTTTTGAACGATGGATTAAACGCCGCTAAAGCCTTGACTCGGTTTCTTCTTTTCGCTTGAATCTCGGCGATTGAATACGCCGAAATATGCCAATTCGCAGTTTTTTGCGAACCTTTTAGAAACGTCATCTTTAGGAATTGGTGGCACATTATTTATGTTGCACCACTTTAAATATTCCTTGCTTGGCTCAAGATTGGCGCGGAAATATTCAATAGTCTGAATCTTGGATAAGTCCAGGCCGTTGATTTCGGTTTTTAGAACCTTTTCCTGAGTGCATGCACCCAGGAAAATAGCAAGCAGGAGAAATCCTGCTTTAACCGCCACCCCCCGAAGGGGGGAAAAAGTAAGTCCGTTCATCAGTTGACGCCCGAGAACTCAGGATATGTACGCTTGTCTTTCAGCTTTGGCTGATTCAGCATCTTTTCGATATTGGCGTTTGTCGTATCCTTTTCCTGCTCTTGTTTTGCCATGTAGGTGTTTTGGGCCTGCATTTGGGCCAGAGACAGCGCACGCAGTTTTTGGAGCTGGGTAGCTGTTTCAACGGCAATTTGATTGCCCGTTTGGAGGGCTTCCATACGGCCCGAATTCGATTGAGACATGGTGCGCAGTTTGGCAAGGACGGTTTCCTCATCCTTGAATTGCGAGGCTTGCATATTCGCCGCCTGCAAAGTGCCTTTCAACGTATCCCGCCACGTCGTTGACCACTTTTTGTAAGAATCAACGATATTTTTTGCTTCGGTGAAGCCAGGGAATTTTGCGGCGAATGCCTCCGCAATGTTTTCCAGATTGAAGGCCAAGCCCTCGCCCTGTTTAACGATATTGAAAACGCCCATCAACTGGCCTTGCACATCCGACCAGATTTGCATGGGCAGATTGAGCGTGTTCTGCAGTTGATCTTTGTATTGCTGCAATTGGGTGGCGTACTGCTCAATTTGCTTGGCGTAGGCAAGCACGAGCTGCACGTTGTTCATGAGCTGGGTGGGCTCGGTAGCACCAGCCACGGCACCCGTGGCCTGGGCCATGCGCGGCGTGAGCAACAGGGAGGCCGTACCCGTCGCCATGATGGCGGCGGCTGCAGCGGTGCGCTTGAGAAGGAAACGACGAGTTTGCATGCTCTAAACTCCAAGTTAGATATAAATATATCACACTTCTACAGTGTGCCAATAGTCCGCCCACTCGGGCAACCCCCGAGCACGTAACCAGTGCTCGGGCCACTCATCGCCGTACTGGGCAATGAATTCGTCGCAACGCTCAATGTCCTGCGGGCCACCGGCCCCGATGAACGAGAGCGCTACCCCACCGAAGCCGAAGGAGAACAGGCGACGGCCAAGGGGTGATGTGTAGTAATACTGTCGGCGCTCAGTGGCGTTTGCGATGATTTGAATCTCGCGCTCATTCATGCCAAATGCTTCATAAATCGGCGTGAATGTATTTTTCTGAGCTTCGGGATTTGGCAGGAAGATTTTGCAAGGGAAGTTTTGCAGCAAAACCGGGGCAAGTTCGCTTTTGAGAGCGTCATCCATATTTTGCGTTGCCAGGAGCAAAGACGCGACTTTCTTACCCCAGGTGCGCGCCCATTCGTCCAGTTTCTCGCGGAAAATACCAATCTTGAATGCAAGCCAAGCCTCATCCACGGGAACGAATGTAGGCTGTCCCTTCAATCCCTTATCAATCGTGTTGAAAATATAAAGCAGCAGCGGTGCATAATTGCGCTCACCCATTTTCATCAGACTATCGAGTTCAAAAACGACAAACCGCGAAAATGTTACGTTGTTCTTTTGACCATCCAGCAAATGCCCCATTGGCCCTTTGAGGGTATAGGGTTCCATAGCACTGCGCATTTCAGGATCAGAAAGAAGCGACTGAAATTTAGTCAGTGAACGGTCAGAGCTTTGAGAAAGCAGATTAATGCACTCATTAAGATGATTGATTCGTTCTGAATCAACTCTCAGGCCCTGAATTTCCATGCAGCCGCGCACCCAATCAACCGCTGTCGCACGATCCACAGCAGTATCAATCTCAGCCAGAGGGGCGAAAGATAGATTAGAACGCGAGCCGCCCAGGTCATAGTGCTGGCCTCCAACAGCCTTGCACAGCACATACATGGAATAGCCCTTATCGAAGGCAAAGACCTGGGAGTTTTCATAGCGCAGCCATTGCGCCATCAGGAACGCAAGAGCTGTCGATTTACCACCGCGAGTTTTGCCCAGGAGCAATGAATGGCCCACGTCGCCCACGTAGTTATTGACGCGGAACGGGGTTGAGCCAGTCGTCGCGGCATAGGCCAGTGCTGGGCTATTTGGAGGGAAGTATTGGCAGGAGACATGCTCCTCACCGGCCCATATGCTGGTGATGGGCAGCATGTCAGCCAGATTCATCGTGTGCAGCAGTGGGCGGCGCACGTTGGCATTGTGATCGCCGGGCAGGCTTCCCATGTATGCCTGCACTGCGTTGGCCTCCTCGATCCGCGCGCCGAAGCCTGCATTCATGACGGCCTTGCGGACTTTGCGAGCATCCTCCAAAAGCAATCTGTTATCTCGATTCATCAAGATAATGACCGAGGTGTAATTGCCAAATTTGACCAGGCTGCTTTCTGCCTCACTCATGGCCTGCTCAACGTCCTGGGTCATATTGACCGCATCGAGGTCTACAGCGCCTTTTGATGTGTTGAAAACCTGATCCTTTAAACCGCGCTGCTTTTGCAGCCATTTTTTGCGGATGCGCTCCAGCAGGGCGCGGGCTTTATACGGCTCATGGAAAATGAAACGGGTAGACCAGCGATATTCAATCGCCAAATCATCCAGCGTTTGCATGATGCCCGGATAGCTCTCTTGGGCAAAGCCATCAATGGCGACTGCACAAATGAAGTTATCACCGACGCGAGGCTCATTTCCGCCGACGAATTCGTGAGTGCCCAAATAGGCATCCAAATACATCGGAACCGAGGGGAGGCGGAAAGGCCGGTCAATACCGCTTACGCAGTATTCATAAAATTGGAGTTGTTCGCAAAACGCGGTGGGGCGTCCAATTTCATCATAGCCGCGAGAAACATTCATGCGGCGGGCGGGGAAAAGGCCGGTGAAAATACTCTCAAAATCTTCAACGGCCTTTCTAAAGAGTTGAATAATCCGATCATTTACATAATCTTTGCTGGATTTTTCAACGCCCTCATACATCATGTCCGCGACACGCCGCTTTGCAGTCAGTGCGGGGAAAAATGTTAGGGTCAGCGCATAGAAAGTTTCATAATGCGCGCCCTCCTCCAGAAACTGCTGGCGGCGCTCCTCATCTATCACCAGAGAGGTTTTGTCGGGAAATGCGCCCTTTTCCGGGTATGAGTTCGCTTGGCGGCGGACGGCATCGCAATGAAGCATCCAGCCCTCGCCCAGCATGCACAGAGCCGCATTCAAGCGGCCTGAGATAGAAGCCAGCTCGGCATTTGTGGCGCTTTGGGTATCTCGACCACGGAAATACCAACTCGCCATCAAGCCGCCAGCTTTGGTTTTAACAATGCCGTCTTCAACAGAGGCGGCATATTGCAGCAGGTCAGGCAGTGAGCGCGCCCTACTCCGAAATTCTTGCAATGCGAGCATTTATATTATTCCTTCCATTTTTGAATTTGCGGAGGTTCAGAAAACATGCCCGCATGCGCTGGGTAATGAGCACGGTATTTCACATGTCGCTGATATACCTTGCTCATCAATGGATCGTTCTTTGCCATTTCAAGCAGACACGTATGCACTGCTAGCCAAAATACGACCCCGACGACAAGCTGCACCCAGCTAGACGCAGTGAAGCAAATCATGGCCGCAAATAGCATGGTCATTAAGACCAGCTCGCGCTCACCGCCCAAGATCAAGCTAGGGCGATTAAGCGAGCGGTGAATGGGAATGCGCCGGGGTTCGTCCATGGCTTAGAACCCCACCAGCGCGCCGGTGACGCCGAACAGAATATTCAGCAGGGACGCACCCGACACCATCAAGGCCACGGCCAGAATCATCAGGATGATGCGGCGAACGAATTCCGACATTTCCCCGCCAAACACCAGGGCGGCGGCAGCGGCAAACATTGCCAGGACGCCGATGGCCAGGGCGGTTTTGCCGGTCAAGTTCTTGACGATCTTGTCCAGGCCGGAATCCCAGGGCATATCAGGGCCAGTACCCGCAACGGCATTGCCTGCCCAAAAGGCCAGACCAACCACAGGCAGGCCAGCGCGCACGAAAAGGTTTTTCAGAAGCTTCATACAGATTTTCTCCGTTCAATAAATTGGTTTGCAGGAACCAAGTTGCTAGTTTCAGTGTTGCTAGTTACAGTGGTTCCGAAGGACATGGGTTTGAGGATATATTCGCCATTTTTATAGCCAAGCACTTCGGATATTTCCGTAACCAAACGGCCCGGCTTTGAATTGATTGGCTCAATAAAAATAACGAGTTTTACCGCAGTTGCAATAACTTGCGGATTTGCTTTGGTGTCGGGGTTTTCTTCGATAAGTTGCTCCAGACGTATTAATCCCTCCTTTGCAGAATCTGCGTGTAATGTCGCCACGCCGCCAGGGTGGCCGGTATTCCAGCTTTTCAATAAAGCCAAGGCTTCGCCGCCGCGCACTTCACCCACAATAATGCGATTGGGCTTCAATCGCATTGTTGCGCGCAAAAGGCGTTGCATAGATACAGTGTCAGAAGTACGCAATGAAACAATGTTTTCTACTTTGATTTGAAGTTCGCGCGTATCTTCAATTGTGATAATCCGATCATTTGGGCATAATGATGGGAACTCGGCCAGCAGTGCATTTGCCAAAGTGGTTTTGCCGGAGCCAGTGCCACCAACTACCAATATATTTTTCTGCGCAGATATTGCAGCCCTGATTGCTTCAACGGGGTGGCTGTAATCTGTTTGGTAGGCGTGCTTTCTTCCAAGCGTTGAAAGAAATTCGGGGGAGATTGGGCGAATGATGCCGCTATCGACATACTCATCAAGGGTAAAGACCTTGACGGCTTTTTTACGCAGTGCAAATGCTGGCCCCAACACAATGGGCGGCATGAGCGCCTCCAGGCGCGAGCCATCAAGAGGGAATTCACCCTCCAAAATCGGATGCTCGTAATCAAAGACCGTATTCAGCATGCTTGCGCAAGTGCGGAGCATGGACAACGCCGAGTTGTACGGCATCTTTGCGCCAGTGTCCGACCAGCCGATACCCGCCTGCTCTACCCAAATGCGCCCATCGGGATTGAGCGCAATTTCAAAAACGGAGTCATTCGCCAGGGCATCCATGAATGTGTCGCCGCATTCGCGTCTGATACTTTCGAGCAATCGCTCTCGTTGTAACGCCTCGTTTGCACTATGCATGCCGGTCATGTGTATCCCGTAAGAATGGAGTAAGATTGCATCATTTATATCACACTGTCCCGTTTATATCACACTCGTTTTTGGGTCGCAACACAGACATTTTTCTTAACAAAAGGTAAACAAATGGCGGATTTGACTACTCGCGCAGTAGAAGCCCAGCTCAATGCAATGGGTTCGCAGACCTTCGATGTGGGCGTGTTTGTCCCGTCTAAGGACATGATGATTACCAAGACGTGGGACAAAGAGACAGTGCTGAAAAGCGTGGGCTATCTCAAGTACCAAAACCAGCGCGGAGCGCATATCTACGTGCGGCCAGCCGGTGAACACAATTTGTCGATGATTGACGACCTGAACCGAGGCGGCATTGAGAAGCTGCGCAAAGGCGGCGTAGAGCCCGCTGCAGTGGTGGAAACCAGTCCTGGCAACTTTCAGGCGTGGGTAAAGCACCACAAGACTTTGCAAAAGGATGTATCAACGCAGGTTTCCAAGGAGCTTGCGAGCCAGTACGGCGGCGACCCCAGCAGCGCCGACTGGCGGCACTATGGCCGATTGGCAGGTTTCACCAACTGCAAACCCAAGTACCAGCAGCCCAACGGCTATTACCCGTTTGTCATGCTTCGGGAAGCCAGAGGGCAGGAGTACAGCACCGCGCCGCAGCGAGTTGCCCAGGCCGAGCAGACGTTAGAGACGAGGCGCGCGGAGGAGCAGCAGCGGCGGCAACAGTTCACCGAGCACGCCCCGGCCAGCAATCCGAGGGCAACGAAGACCATCAACGACTTTCGCAACGATGGCCGCTATGGTGGCGACCATCACCGGATCGACCTTGCTTATGCAACCTATGCCCTCGCCCGGGGCGTGAGCAGCAAGGACGTTGAGGGCGCGATCTACACCCGCGACCTGAGCCACAAAGGCCCAGCTCGCCGCCAGGATGACTACGTGCAACGCACCTTGAGCAAGGCAGAGGAAACTATCGCAATGAACCCTCAGCGCACCCAGGTAAAAAAAAATGACATCGCACGCTAACCGCCCTACCCTTTTTCGCCCCCTTGGGGGCGGCGCGGGCATTGCTCCCCAAAATTGCGCAAGCGCAATTCTTGTCCGACGTTTGGCGGACAAATGTAACGGTATCGGTTACTTGAGCCAGGCGGGGAGCACATCGCTGGATGCACCCATGAAGCTAGCGGGGGAAGGGGAGGGGGAGCAGAAAAAACCCCTCATAAGTCAGTAGTGGAACATAAAGGGTGGCGGACGATTTAGGCTATTTTACCACTTAACCCATTGTCTATAATGGGTTTTTGTGGAGGACAAATAGCGTTTTTTGTCCGCCGTTTGTAAGACAGTATTTGCGCTTGCGCAAGGAGTTTTGACCATGGAAAACACCCCCGAGAGCACCCCGCAGACGCCCGCAAAGCCACCCAGGAAGGCCGCAAAGAGGGTCGTCAAGAGTTCGTTCAGGCTTTCGCACAAACGCGACCTAGAGGCTTGGGACAGGCTTAGCGCGACCTATCCCGATAACAGCTCGGAGCTGGTACGGGATGCCATCCGCGCATACGACAACCAAGACCAGATCAAGCAGGCATTGAGCGGCTTTGAGAAGCGCATGGCCGGTAGCTTCCGTTCTCTGCACAAGCGCTTGAATCAACTGGAATCAGCGCAGCAGATCAACATGGCTTTTCTTGAGGTGCTGATGCGTACCTACTACTTCCACACTCCAGCGGTGCCGAAGGAGGCATTCAGCGAAGCGGTGGCGAGTGGAGAGCGCCGAATCAAAAAGTTCATGGAAGACGTGGCCGGAATGCTCACCGCAGGTACGGGCGACGTGGCCGGGTTGATCCTGGCTCTCAACCAGCAGTTAGAGGAGCAAGCGGGCGATGACGAGCAGCAGCCGTGAGGACAAGGGCAAGAGCCGCGTAACCGACGACTACGGTGTTAAGCGGCTCAGGGTCAGCGGGCGCAAAGTGAAGGATGGCCGGGTGCTGTCCACCACCATGCGCCTGATTAAGAACCTGCAGAACAAGAGCGCGGGGGCCAGCAAGCAGGCGAACAGGGCGACCAGGGGAAGCGGGAGCAGGGCGGGGGCGAACCCCAACATGCAGCGTTGCGCTGTACGCATGAGCTATTCCGCTAACAAGGTGGGTGGGCAGTGGAAGGCTCACGGGCGCTACATCGCGCGGGAGGGCGCAGCCCACCAGCAAGACCCCGACCAGGGTTTCACGGCTGATGGACATGCCAAAGTCGCGGACACGCTAGACCGCTGGCAAGGCAGCGGCGACCCCAGGTTATTCAAGTTCATTCTGTCGCCGGAATTCGGCCAGGACATGAACAGCCTTGAAGCATTCACGCGCGACTTTATGCAGAAGCTGGAGGGCGATTTAGGCGTGGGGCTGGAGTGGGTAGCTGTTGACCACTACAACACCGACCATCCCCATGTCCATGTCGCGCTGCGCGGCATAGACCGGGATGGCAATGATTTGCTCATCGACCCCGGCTATGTGAAATCCACGATGCGCCACCGCGCCCAGGAGGCCGCGACCGAGCAGCTTGGCTATCGGACGGAGCGGCAGCGGTACAGCGCATTTGAGAAAGAAGTCAGCCAGGACAGATTTACCTCACTGGATCGAGCGATTCAGAAGAAGGCGAAGCAAACACCGGACGGCCATAGTTTGGTGGACTACGGCGACAAGATACCCAAGTCGCAGACGGCCAAGGACATGCGGCTATTCCAACTGCGCCGCATCCATCGTCTGGAAAAAATGGGACTGGCCGAGCCTGCCGGGCATATGCAATGGGTGCTGCAGCCCGATATGCCAGCCACATTGAAGAAGCTCCAAGAGCAGGGCGACATTCTCAAGAGCATTCACGGCGCGCGTGATATTCGCTCTGATCCGCGCATGCCAGTGCGCAAGACACAGCTCCAGCTGGGCGAGGCCATAGAGGGCCGGGTAATTGCAACAGGAGAGGACGAGACTGTAAGCAAGCCCTATGTGTTGCTTGAAAGCACCGAGGGTTTAGTGCATCATTTATATCAAACTCAAGCGATGCAGAAAGCGCGTAATGCGGGCACGTTGAAGCGTGGCGATTACATCAGCGTGGAAGCAAAGCACATCGAGAAGGACGGCAGAAAGGTAGCGGTGATCGCGGTCAAAAACCACGGCTCCGGTGTGAAGCTGCTGAAAGACAAAAAGCATTTGGCCGGGCAAGTCTTGCGCTCTATTGAGCAACACAAGGCCATGCCAAAAAAACGGGCCTTGGTGGGGTGGCTGGGAGAGTACCAAAAAGCCATCAGAAACCAGGGCGCAGAAATGTTGCGAGCTGGCGTTATTCGCCCTGTCGTCGGTGGGTATGAAATAGCAAAGCCAATCGACCGCCAGCCGCAGCAACCGCCCCTGCCAACACGGCAGGAGAAAGGACGGGGCGTATCTCGATAGAGGAGTGTTTTCTATGAAGTTCCACCGCATCGCCGCCGCCGCCGTCGCGGCCCTTGCACTGATTACCACGGGGGCCTATGCAGAGTCGGAGGCACCACCGGAACAGCCCTTGAATCCGGTAACAGGCGGCGCAAAGCTGCGCATGTTCCTGGTCAGCGAAGGCGGGGATTCCACGATCCCGTTCTACGTGGTTGAAATCCTGCCGCCTGCGCTGACCGTGGGCCGTCCTGGTGGCTTCTATGTGGCGGCAGAGCACAACGGCTCTCGCATTGCCTACCTTGATTCGACCAAACAGGAATGGAGGCTCTACACCGGGGGCATGGGCGCAGCAGTTGACCTCAACAACGCTCTGCCCAATCAGCCGCGCTACTTCCACCCCCTCACCGGCAAGCTGGTAAGCAAGCCGCCAGAGATGGCCCCTAACAGGCAAGTCGGTAAGCAATACGGCGCGGACATGAACGACATTTGCGCCGTCGCTTTGTCCGGGGCGGGCGGTGGCTATGCCACGTTCAAGCTCTATGCCGGTGTCGGCGCACTGACGCCGGAGGATGAAAACCGGGTGAACACCTTCCACAAGGACAACAGCGAAGGTATCGACCGCAATCAAATCCGGCATACCTATATCCAGATGAATATGCAGAAGCAAAAAACCTATTGGCCGATCCTCGACCAAGCATGCTCCAGCGGGGGCGGCGCGTAATGGCCGGGCAACCATACAAAAGCCCTCTATATCCGAATGGAGGCACGCCCAGCGACGAAGCGGATTCACCCGAGGAACTGGCGGAAACGCCCGGCCAGGATGAAACCGCAGCACCCCCAAAAACCGAGTAAGAAGGAGATTTAACGATGGCGACAGGTACGCGCGATTACCGCCAAGAGCTGACCAATCAAATCATTGAGCTAGTGGAGAAGGGCGCGGCACCGTGGCAAAAGCCATGGAGCCCTGCCGATGGGCATGGCCTGAGCATGCCGCATAACGCGGTATCGGGCAGGCCCTACCGGGGCGGTAATGCGTTGTACCTGATGATGCAACAACAGGGGCGCGGCAGCGATGACCCCCGTTGGTGCACTTACAAGCAGGCCCAGGCCGAGGGCTGGCAAGTGCGCAAGGGCGAGAAGGGCACCAGTGTTGAATACTGGAAGTTTGACGAGGAGCGGGAAACCACACGCGAGGACGGCACTGTAAAAAAGGAGCGCGTGAAGCTGGAGCGCCCGCACGTCTTCTATGCGAATGTCTTCCATGCAAGCCAGATCGACGGCATGCCGCCGCACGATCCGGCCAGGGCCAAGAAAGCCGAATGGGAAGTGAGCCAAGCTGCAGAAGCTGCCATTGCGGCCAGCGGCGTGCCGTTCTTCCATGACCAGGCCGACAACGCTTTCTATACGCCATCGCGCGACCAAATCCACACCCCGCCACGCTCTGCATTTAAGACGCCTGCAGACTATTACGAGGTGGCATTGCATGAGCTGGGCCACGCCACCGGCCACCCGTCCAGGCTGAATAGGGACTTGAGCGGTGGTTTCGGCAGCACCTCATACGCACGCGAGGAGCTGCGCGCGCAAATGTGCAGCCTCTACCTGAGCGCCGAGCTGGGATTGCCATTCAATCCCGACCGCCACGCCGCATATCAAGCCAGTTGGCTAGATGCGCTGAAAAATGACAAGAACGAATTTTTCCGTGCCGCTCGGGATGCGGAATCAATGGCCGATTATGTGATTGATCTTTCCCATAAAAAGGAACTGGAGCAGACATATCCCGGCCTCAATGCAGATATTGCGCTGGTCACTAACGATAATCAGGAGTGGAGTTTCTCGCATTATCATGATTATCATGGTAGTGAATCTGGTCAATCTCTGGAGGAGTCGCTTAGGGCTCAAGGGTTCAATAGCATTAAAGATATTACCGGCTCCGATATTAATAACGTCTATGTAAATGCTCATAATAATCTGAGTAAGATTTATGGCCCTGATTCCGATGATGTAAATAATGCATATCTGGAGAAGAAGGGTCTGGCTCAAGCATTCGCAGAATCTGCTTTTAATATCATTGAGCATGAGCAGAGTCTGAATATGCAGCGTGCATTGAATCAAAATATGGAAATGGATGCCCAGATGGATTTGCCGCCTGAACTGCCACTAGGCCATATTCCGGTGATGAGCATTCACCAAGAGCGTGAATATCGGACAGCCAAAGAAAAGGGCGATGAAATCAAGGCCGGATCAATCCAGTTGGAGGCGTCAAGGAATTACCGAGAGGAAGCCGCAGCGCAACTGCCCTTGCAAGAGATAGTGCGACAGCGCGGAGGCGAGCAGGCCCGCATGCATTTGGCCCAGGACAACAAGCGGTATGCCGGGCCAGTGCTGGCCGTCAATGAAAAGTACGCGCTGCAAAGCAGCATGGATGGCACCGCATTTGTGGCGCATCCCATCGACAAGTTCAAGAGCCAGGGAATCGAACTCACCCCGGGCAAGGCGTACAGCATCCGCCACAACGGCGACCAGCTCGCCGTCGATGAGCTGCAGCGCGACCGCAAGGCCCAGGCGCGCGGCCAGGGCCAAGAGCAGGGCACCCAGGGCACCACAGACGGCCAGGAAGGGCAGGGCAAGGCCAAGCAGCAGGACAAGGGCAACGCCATCAACAGTGAAGTCTCAGCGATGCACAAGGCCCATGCTCCGGGCTCCAAGCTGGTGATGGCCCAAGACCGGCCCGGCACGGCCTATACAGGGACGATCATCGCGGAAACCGGCGACAAGGTGCTGCAGCGTGTATCCGATAAGTATGTGGTGGTGCACAACAAGAGCATGCTTGCGCGCGATGTGGAGGTGGGCAGCACCAAGCGCCTAGCTTACGAAAACGGGCGCATTGACGTGCTGGAGCCCAGCATGGAACGCAACCACTCCCGGTATCAAGAGGCCCAGCGCGCGGGCGAAGTCGCACCCGACCAGCGCGACCGCGCAAAGGCCGAGCTTGCCGCCCACTATGGGGCCGATGCCAAGCTGCGGAGCGCCAAGACTGACATAGGCGACTACAAGGGAAAAGTGGTGTCGGTGTCGGATACACAGGTCATCCAACAGGTAGGAGCAAAGTCGTTTGTCGCTCACGACAGAGCCAACCTCACCGGCCCGGCCACGCCGGGCAAGTACACCCAAATCAAGTATGCGGACGGCAAAGCAGAGCCGTCCCTTGCCGAGCCCACCAGGGGCCGGGCAAATGCTCTGGAGCGATAGATGGCGAAAAGCAGCTCTACCCAATCCCCCATGTACAACCTGCCGAAATCCGGCAATGACAAGCTCGCGGGGGTCATGTGGCAAATCGTCGCCATTGGCCTTTGTGCCATTGTCGTGATTAGCTGGATCGCAACCCAATATGTTGCGTCCAAGCTCGGCCACCAAAGCGCGCTAGGTGCGCCGCTTTGGGTTATTCCAGTCATCGACTATCCAATTTATCAGCCCGTGGGCTGGGTAGTTTGGGGGTGGAAATATGGCGACATGGATAACCCGCTAGTTAAGGACATTTTCGGCAATGCCTACATGGCAGTTACTGGCGGTGTTTTGCTGTCGGTGTTCCTGGCGGCATATCTCAGCTATAGGCGCACCAAAAACCTGACCTCGGGCAATGAGCATATCCACGGCTCCGCGCATTGGGCAACCCCGGAGGAGGTCAAGGCCACCGGCCTGATTGGCAACAGCAGCGGGGTCTATGTCGGGGCCTATCAGCCGCCAAACAGCACAAGCATTAAGTACCTGCGGCACGATGGCCCCGAGCATGTGATGGCGTTTGCGCCCACCCGCTCAGGTAAGGGCGTGGGCCTTGTTTTGCCTACGCTTTTGAGCTGGCCGCATAGTGCGCTGATCTATGACATCAAGGGCGAAAACTACGCGCTCACGGCGGGCTGGCGAGGGACGCAAGCCGATAACACGATCCTCAAGTTTGAGCCGACCGCGACGGATGGCTCAAGCGTGCGATTCAATCCGCTGTCCGAAATCCGCCTCAACACTGACAAGGAAGTGAGCGATGTGCAAAACATCGTGACGATGATTGTTGACCCGGACGGCAAGGGCCTTAATGACCACTGGTCAAAGACCGGCCATGCGCTGCTGGTGGGGGCCGTGCTGCACGTCCTTTACGCAGAGGCCAACAAGACATTGGCAGGCGTTGCCGAGTTCCTGAGCAACCCGGAAATGCCGATCAATGAAACCTTGAATTACATGCTCGGTACTGAGCATGACCCGGACGGCGTGAAGGGCTGGCCGAACAACGTGCATCCAGTAGTCGCGGCCAGCGCCCGCGACATGCTCAACAAGAGCGAAAACGAAGCCTCGGGCGTGCTCTCTACGGCTATGTCGTTCCTGGCGCTCTACCGCGATCCCATCGTCTCCAAGAACACGGCATTCAGCGAATTCAAGGTGCGCGACTTGATGAACGCCGACCGCCCGGTGTCGCTGTATCTGGTGGTGCCACCCAGCGACAAAGACCGCCTCAAACCGCTTGTGCGCCTGATGATTAATCAGGTGGTGCGGACGCTCACCGAGCACATGGAATTCAAGGACGGGCGCAGCGTGGCGGGCTACAAGCACCGCCTGCTGCTGATGATTGACGAGTTCCCATCGCTGGGCAAGCTGGACATTTTCGAGGAAGCACTAGCGTTCATTGCCGGTTACGGCATGAAGGCGTATCTCATCATTCAAGATATTTCCCAGCTCTGGACGGCCTACGGCAAGGACGAAAGCATTTTCTCCAATTGCCATGTGCGCGTGGCCTACGCGCCCAACAAGATCGAAACCGCCGACCTCCTATCAAAGATGACTGGCACGGCCACTATCGTGAAAGAGCAGGCCAGCTACAGCGGCGACCGCCTGCAGCCGATGCTAGGGAACGTGTCCACAAGCGTGCAGGAAGTCAGCCGCGCACTGCTCACACCGGATGAAGTCATGCGCCTGCGCGGGCCGGTGAAGAACTCCAAGGGCGACATTACCGAGGGTGGCGACATGCTGGTTTTCGTGGCCGGTCACAGCCCTATCTATGGCCGTCAAATCCTCTACTTCCTCGACCCGGTTTTTTCCGAACGCGCCAAGGTGGCCGCGCCCAAGGTCAGCCAGAAACTGATTGCCGAGCTGCCCGCACCCGCGCGAGCGCTGGACAAAGAGGAAACCCCGCCACCAGCCGCCGAGCAGGAACCCGCCGACCCGGCCATTGCAGCGACCTACGCCGCCGCCGAAGGCATCGCATCGCCTGCCGCCGCTGCGCTGTCGCAAGCCGCCAAGCAAGCGGCCAATATCGACCAAGACACGGGCGAAATATTGGAGTACGCACCCGACGAGATTGCGGACGCCGACCACACAGCAGCGCCGCCGCCAATGGAAGCACCGCCCATCGAGCACGACGACGAGTACATGCCGCCGCCCATGGGCGAAGCGCTCCCCGCTGGCTTCGATGCGCCCGAGGATTCCATGGCGACAGATGGCCACGACCTGGCTGCGCCTTTTGTCGCCAATGCAGAACCCGCCGAAATGGTGACAGAAGAAGCGCACCAGGTTGCGCCTGTTGTCACCAATTCGGAGCCCGTTGAAATGGTGACAGATATTGACTCAGCTCAGCTGCAATCTGTCACCAATGAGGAGGCCGCCGCAATGGTGGCAGAAACCGGCATCGAGGAGCTGGAGATTGTCACCACCGAAGAGCCTGATTTGCTGGCTCAAATGAAGGCACTCAGCGCAGGAGAGGACGCAGGGGGCGACGATTTTATGGGCTTGTTTGATGACGTGTTGGACGCTCCCGAGGAGCCCAAGAAGACCGCCAAGAAGGCCCCGAAAACCGACGCACAGAGCATTGACCTCACAGATGCAATGGCGGATGTGCTCACCGAGCTGGGCCAGGAAATCCGGCAATCCAAACCCTAAACCGAAAGAAGACGCAAACCATGACCAAGACAGCAAAGACCCCAGCGCCGCAGGCACCGGCACCGTCCCCTGCAGGCGTGCGAAAGGTGATGCCGATGCCCTACATCAACCGCAAGCAGATTGCCGGGTATGTGGGCCAAGACCCCGACTATCGCGTGATGCCCAACGGCGACGCCGTTGTGTCGTTGACCGTGGCGACGGTTTACTCATACCGCGATAGCGCGCAGCAGTGGCAGGACATGACCGAGTGGCATCCCGTGGCCTTTTATCGCAAACAGGCCGAGAACGCGCGGGCACTGTTGCGCAAGGGCTCGGGCGTCTACATCGAAGGCCGGATGCACACCCGCACATGGGTGGCCGAGGACAAGCAGGAGCGCAGGCGTACCGAGCTGCTTGTAGAGAAGTTTTTCCCCATCAGCCTTGAGGCTGGGGGGGCGGGGCAAGCCGACACGCACCAGGGCCAGGACAGCCAAGAGGAGGGCGGCGGCAGTGGTGGCAGCGCAAGCATGGCCGGATTCGATACGCCGGAATCCTGATTGTTTGATTATGGGATAGTGTGATATAAATATATCTAACTATTCCACTTGAATGCATGGCAAAAATCACCCGCAAACAGCTATTCATTGCAGCCGCACCGGCAATCGTCTTTGTGATCGCCGGGACGGTTGCCGCCATTGGCGGCTACCGCATCAATACCACCCCATCGCTACCCATGGGGATTTGGAAAGTCAGCAAGGAACTCAGCATTCAGCGCGGGCACTACGTCAGCGCCTGCATTGATCCGGCCAAGCCAGCCATGCAAACCGCTGTGGAACTGCATTTTCTGGCTGATGGTCATTGCAAAGGCGGCTATGCCCCTTTGCTAAAGCAAATCGTGGCCGTGCCCGGCGATACGGTCACGCTGACCGATGCCGCCGTGACTGTGAACGGCCAGGAGCTGCCCAACACGGCCACCATGAAATTCGACTTCATTACCGAGCTGCCATCCGTGCAGCGCGGCACCTACACCGTCCAGGCCGGGCATGTTTGGCTCATTGCCAACGAGAACCCGCGCAGCTTCGACAGCCGCTATTTCGGGCCTGTTTCCTACTCGGAAATTGAGCACACCTTACGGCCCGCCTTGACCTACTGAAACGACACATGCGCCGCCTATTCATTGCTGAAAAACCATCGCTGGCCCTCGCCATCGCGTCACAACTTCCCGGCGAGCTGGTCAAGCGCCACGGCTTCTATGAAGTGGGCGACGATGTTGTGACCTACAGCCGGGGCCATGCCCTTGAGCAGTTCATGCCGGAGGACTACGACCCGGCCCTGAAAACCTGGGCATTCGCCACGCTGCCCATGATCCCGCCCGCGTGGAAACTGGCCGTCAAGCCCGACATGGCCGAGCAGGTCAAGACGATTGCCAGCCTGTTGAAGCAGGGGCCGCAGGAAGTGGTGAACGCGGGCGACCCCGACCGCGAGGGGCAATTGCTCATCGACGAGCTGCTGCTATTCCTGGGCAACCGCCTGCCGGTGCGCCGCGTGCTGGTCAATGACCCCAACCCCAAGCCCGTACAGGCCGCGCTTGCGCGCATGCAAGACAACCGCGAACAGCAGTTCAAAGGCTGGTATGAGAGTGCCCTTGCGCGCTCCCGCTTTGACTGGCTTTTTGGGCTCAATCTCACCCGCGCCTTTACCATCGCTGCGCGTGAAAAAGGCTATGAGGGCTTGTTGCCCGTGGGCCGCGTGCAGACCCCGACCCTTGCGCTTGTCGTGGCCCGTGACCTGCAGATCGAGACATTCAAGCCTGCGCCTTACTTCGCTATCTCTGCAGTCTTTGAACATGCCAACGGCACATTCAAAGCCGCATGGAAGCCTGCAGAGGAGCAGCCAGGACTAGACGACGCCGGGCGGCTGATCGACCGCCAGATTGCCGAGGCGTTGACGGCCAAGATTCAGGGCAAGCCCGCGACCGTCACGCACTACGAGAAGGCACCGAAGAAGGAAGGCGCGCCGCTGCCGTTCAGCCTGTCGGCCCTGCAGATGGCGGCAAATCGCAAGTACGGGATGAGCGCGCAGGACGTGCTGAATGTGGCCCAAACGCTCTATGACGCCAAGCTGCTGACCTACCCGCGCAGCGACTGCCCCTATCTCAGCGACGAGCAGCACGAACTTGCCCCCGATGTGCTGGCCGCAGTCCAGGCGAACAAGCCGGAATTGGCCGGGGCCATCGCCAAGTGCAACACGGCGCAGAAATCACGCGCCTACGACTCGGGCAAAGTCACTGCCCACCATGGCATCGTGCCGACCGAGGCCCGCGCGGACTTGTCGAGGCTGTCCCAGGAGCAGCGCAATATCTATGACATGGTGACGCGCGTTTACTTGGCGCAGTTCCTGCCCGCCCGCGAGTACCTGCAAACCACCTTGGAGCTGCAGTGCGAAGGCGAAACCTTCGCCACGGGCGGCACCACGGAAACCGCGCCGGGCTGGCGGGTTGTCTACACCGACGACGACGACGCCGACGAGGAGCCCAGCGCCGACGCCGCCCAGCGGCTCCCCGCGATGGCCCAGGGTGATGCGCTGAAATGCACCCAGGCCCAGGCCGAGAGCAAGCAGACCAAGCCACCCAAGCGCTATACCGAGGCCACGCTGATGGCCGCTATGGTGAACATCCATAAGCATGTGGACGACCCCCAGGCCCGAGCCCGCTTGAAGGAAGGGCAGGGCATCGGCACCGAAGCCACGCGCGCAGGGATCATTGACGAGCTGAGAAATCGCACCTTTCTCCAGCACCCTAAAGAGCGCTCCAAGGAGCTTGTGAGCAGCACGGCAGCCCGTGCCCTGATCGCAGCATTGCCGCCTGCAGCGCGAAGCGCCGCGCTCACCGGCATTTGCGAACAGGCCCTAGACCTGGTGGAGCAGGGCAAGCTATCGGCAGACGCTTTCATCGAGCGCAATATGGCGCTCATCAACAAGCTGATTGACACGGCGAAGGCCGGGCAAATCAATGTGCCAGTCACGCCCAAGATTGCATGCCCGAAATGCGGCACCGGGCACCTGCGCAGGCTCAAGGGCAGCAAGGGGATTTTTTGGGCCTGCAGCGGCTGGAGCCAAGAGCCTAAGAGCTGCGATGCGATCTATCAGGATGCACGCGGCAAGCCGGATTTTGAAGCGGCCAAGACCTACCCATGCCCGGCCTGCAGCACCGGCAAGCTTCACAAGCGCAAGGGTACGAATGGGGCATTCTGGAGCTGCAGCAACTGGAACACAGAACCAAAGTGCAGCGCGACATTTCCAGATGGCAAGGGTAAGCCGGATTTTGAAGCGGCCAAGACCTACCCATGCCCGACCTGTGGCACCGGCCAGCTTCGCAAGCGCGAAGGCAAGAACGGCCCATTCTGGAGCTGCAGCAACTGGAACACAGAACCGAAGTGCAGCGCGACCTTTCCAGATGGCAAGGGCAAGCCGGATTTTGAACCGCCCAAGGTGCACCAGTGCCCGAAGTGCAACACCGGCCAGCTTCGCAAGATCAACGGGCGCAATGGTGTTTTCTGGTCATGCAGCAACTGGAACCAAGAGCCCAAGTGCGATGCGACATTCAATGACGTAGGCGGCAGGCCGTCAAAGGCACCCCAGGCACCCAAGAAGCCCACCGCTCGGAGGCCCAGCAAATGAATAGGCCCCTCGCTGGCCTGCAGCTCGTCAACGTGGCGACCGCCGCAGTCATTGGCTATGCAGGCTGGGGCGATCATGTAATGGCCTTGGGCCTTGCACCGGCCATTGCCTATGTGTGGGCGCAGTCCCCCAACAGGCTCGGGGCCGGGCTCGCGTTGCTGGCGTATTACGCTGCCATTTCCAGGGGCCTACCGCACGGCACAGCGGTTTTTTTCGGCCCCGAGGCTAGCCCAGCATGGGGGTGGGTCTTTTGGCTCGCCAGTTCGCTATTTTTGGCCTTGCCCTGGCTAATTCTTTGGCCTGCGCAGCGGCGCGGGTACTGGTGGCGTGTGCCGCTGGCCCTGCTGCTGGTCACACTGCCACCCATCGGCGTTTTTGGCTGGGGCAACCCGCTGACCGCAGCCGGTGCGCTCTATCCGGCCACCGGCTGGCTCGGCCTCCTGGCCGTGCTCGCGCTCATGCTGGCCTATTGCTACGCCACGGCCAGCGCCCAGCCCGCCCGGAATGCCCTCATGGTGCATGCAGCGCTCGCGCTGTCGCTGGTCTATGGGTCACTGCACACCCAGCCCGCCGCGACCGTGCAGGCCATGGATACCAAGCTCCCAGGCGTAGGCATCGGGCAATACGACTTTGCCCGCACCTACGCGAACAATCAGCAGCTCATCGAGCAGGCCCGCCGCGAGGCCGCGCCCGGCAAAACGCTGCTGTTTCCTGAAACCGTGGCTGGGCTCTGGCTGGGCGGCACCGTGAAGCTCTGGCAGCGTGAGGCACTGCCCGGAACCATCGTGCTCGGCGCAGCGCTGCAGCACCCAGGCGGCGACTACACCAATGCGCTTGTGGCCCTCACGGGCGAGAGCGAGCAGATCATTTACCGGCAGCGCGTGCCCGTCCCCGTTGGCATGTGGCACCCGTGGGCCGCAGATTCCGCAATCGCACATTGGCGCGACCCCGGCGTTACCACGCTACAGGGCACGCGCTACGGCGCATTGATTTGCTATGAGCAGTTGCTTGCATGGCCTGCACTGCAAACGCTCTGGCACCGGCCCCAAGCCCTCATTGGCGCATCCAATGACTGGTGGAGCGCCGACACGTCGATACCGGCAATTCAACGGTCGGTAATGAACGCATGGGGCCGCTTGCTCGGCATCCCCGTGGCAACAGCATTCAACTACTGAGGAGGCGCGATGGCCGAGAAGATAGACATTTGGGGTTGCCCAATCTGCCGGAACGAAGTCCAAGGCGGGGCGCTGATGTGCCCCTTTTGCCATGCCGAAATCGTCTATGGGCTGACCCGCCCGGAGTGGCGCAATGTGGTGTTGGTGGTGGCCGCTGTCGTCGGCTTCCTGGGCCTTGCCATTGGCTACGGAGTGCCCGCGCTCCTCAACGAGGAGGGTGGGCAGCATGCGCCCGGGTGGGGCATAGGCTTTGTCTACATCATCGTCCCCACGATGCTCCTGGCCGCTGCTGCAGGCTACAGCGCAGCTCACTACGCGGACAACAAGCGCCGCAAGCAGCCGCCGCGCTTCTTCCCCCCGTTCTCACCCCTTCAATAAGCCCTCGACATGCTTCCAGATATGCCCCCGGACGTGCCCGCGCTGATCCAGCAATGTGCGCCCAATGTCGCAGTCAACACCCTGCGGCCCCTCATTTCAGTAGAGAGCGCCAAGCGCCCTCATGCCATCGGCTACAAGGTTGTAGGCAGCGATGGCAGCGTGTTCCGGCTGACCAAGCAGCCGCGCGACGTGGCAGAGGCCAGGGAGTGGGCGACATGGTTTCTTGCCAATGGCTACAGGTTCGACGCCGGTATTGCCCAGGTCAACACGGTGAACTTTCAGCGCACCGGCTTGACCCCTGAAAACATGTTTGATGCGTGCTCCAGCATCCGGGCCGGGGCCACGGTCTTGACCGAGTGCTACACGCGCGCATCGGCCCGATGGAAGGACGAACAAACCGCGCTGCGCGCCGCGCTGTCGTGCTACCAGTCGGGCAATTTTTCGACCGGCTTTGCAACCGGCTATGTGCAAAAAATCGTGGCCCAGGCAACCGCGGGCTACCCGGCCCAGGCTGCGGCCACGACCGCGCCCAGCTCGCCGCCCATCGTGCGCGAGGGCAGCGCTGCCACCAGGCCCGTGACGCGCAGCGCGGCAGGCAGCAGGCCCGCCGCACCGCCACCGGCAGCGGCTGGAGCCTTCGACGTGCACAACGTTTCCAGCGAGGTTCCCGGCTGGGGGCCTGCACCCACCACGACGCGAGCGCCGACGCCAAGCCCGGCACCGTCCACCACCACGACAGAAGAACCCTTGAACTCTAGGAGCTGACACCATGAAACTCAGAAGCATCACCGCCGCCGTTTTGGTCACTATCGCCCTTGTGGGCTGCGGCACCACGAAGCAACAGACGCCATCGAGCTACCGTTTCGACTACCAGACGGCCCAGGCCGCCGAGGGCGTCATACGGGCCTTTGACGATGGACGCCGCACCATCGTTCAGTTTGTCGATTTGGACGAGGCCCGGCCCACGTTCAAGGACGAGGACGGCCAGGGCATTCAAGAGGTGGAGCTGCAGGGCCAATATGCCGTGCTGCCACGCAAGTACCAGACTTTGACGGTTACCACGGGCAGCGGCGCAGAAGTCATCTATGCCTATGTCGGCAAGAGCTTGGAGCCACAGGACAACACCGCCGCATTGGTGACAGCGACAGCGACGCCGGCGGCGAAAACTGACACCATGGATTCAGAGCTTGCGCGCGCGCAAGAGGAGTTGCGTAAGACCCAGGCCGAGCTGGCCCAGGTGAAGGCACAGCTTGCCCAACAGTCGCAGCCACAGCCGCAGCCCGCAGCCCAGGTGAGCCCGATCTACTTCAACAGCGGCAGCAGCTTTGGCATTGTGTCCAAGGACGCCGCTTTGCTGCTGGCACGCGCCCGCGAAGCGCAGACCGTCAAGCTGGTGGGCTACACGGACGCGACTGGCGACCGTGCAGCCAATCAGCGCCTTTCCCGCGCTCGCGCGGAGGCGGTCAAGAACTGGCTTGTAACGCGCGGCGTGCAGGCCGCAAAAATCACCGCAGAAGGCGGAGGCCAAGCCACGGAAGGGGACAACACCACCGAGGCGGGCCGCAAGCAAAATCGTCGCGTGGATGTGTCGATCAACTGATGTAGTGGTGACTAGATCCGCTCAACCAGGCGCGTTTTCTGTCACCACGTTGGTGACGCGGCCGCAGCTGGCCATGGTTTAAATTGTCACCAAAAGGAGGAAGATGAATGGCAGAACCAAACACGCTCATGGACGCATGGGACGAGCTGGTTGCCCACTGCAACCGCGACCCAGGTTATGCGGGAAGCTGGGCCGGTGGCCTCGCTCGGCGCGAGCTTGCCGAATGGTGGGAACGCGAGTGCCCCGGATTGCATGTGCCGCAAGTGCTCTGGTCGAACAAGACCGGAAAGTATGAGCTGACAGACTACAACGTCGCCAAGAATGCCCGGCTGTAGCCAGGGCAAGCAGGACGAAGAAACGGCCCCGAGGGGCCGTTTTGTTTGGCTAACCGCCACCGCCCCAGGGCGGGGAAAAGGGGTCAGGAAATCAGATACTCATCGCGGTTTTTGCCCTCGATCCACTTGGGCGGCTTGCCCCGGCCTGTCCACGTCGAACCTGTCGCGGGATCACGAAATTTCGCCTTGACATGAATCTTTTCACGCCCGCCCCGGCCCTTGGGATACAGGTCGGGGAAAACGTCTTGCGCGGTGAGTCCGTAGGTGTCAATCAATGCGCGAACTTTGGCCTTGGCTTCGCCTTTTTCTTGCTTGCGCAGTGCGTCAATCTCGCTGTCGAGGTCTTCACGCTTTTTCAGAAGTTCCGCTAAGGTTGCCATGGTCTTAAAAGGTCAGAGGTTGAAATAATAAACGCTGATGGCGCACAGATATATTAAAGGAGCTGGCTAGGCTTACCGAGGAACTGCCTCGCACTTTACGTTTCCGTAATAAACGGTGCAGTTGTACGGCTTGCCCTTGTACTGTGCGCGAAAGTCAGTAGCGAGCGCCTGTTTCTGGATATTGGTAACTTTGACCTCGCCCGGCTTCGCTTGGAAATAGTCCGTGGCTTTTTGGTTCACGGTTTCCTCATTATTGCCAAGATTGGACGCGCCTGAAACGATGGCTGCGCAGCCCTGCAGGCCCGCCGCTGCGACCAGTGCCAGGGCAAGAATCGACTTTTGCATAACTCTCCTTTTGGTGTGAATGTCCATTTTGGACGGGCCAGCAAGCAAGCCAGAGTACAGGATTGCAAGCGGGTGTAATGGGACTCCCACACGCTACAAAACATAGTGTTTTGTTGTCATGTGTGATAGACTTATATCACAAAAGATAGAGGTAAAACCAGCTCAATCTGAGGAGGGCTGAACCATGAACAAGCAACGCGGTATGAGCATTTTTGGCTTTCTGGTGCTCATCGTCCTGGGCTTCCTGGCGGTGTCCATGCTGCAAGCCATGTGGGGGCCTCGATACAGCGAGATTTGCCCACCAGGGAAGCCACGCGCCTCCTATGAGCTGCTGGACAGGGACATGCGAGCCGAGCCCGCACCGGAGCCGAAATGCGAGAAGCGAAAGCTGTAAGGAACACCATGAAGGCATTGGCCCGCGCGCTGCTGCGCAAGTCTTTTCTCCCGCTGCTGCGGGTGCGGGCAAGCTACTGCGCCCATAGTCTGGATGCGCTGCAGCGCGGCCCGGCAATCGTCTGCGCAAACCATGTAAGCCTGCTGGATGGCTTTATCGTCGCCCTTGCTAGCCCGGTGCCGCTGACCTTTGGCGTGGATACGGACTACTCCAGGCGCTCCAAGGTTGCCATGCGGGGCATGGCCGCTCTGGCATGGCTTGGCTTTGGCGCTGTCGTCCCCGTCGATATCGACTCTCCCTATGGGATTCGGACGATGCTTAAAAGGTTGAAGGCGGGCGACACGCTGATGCTGTTTCCCGAAGGCTGCATCAGCCAAGATGGCACCCCCCAGCCAGAGCACCAGGGCATACACTGGCTGCAGCAGCGGGCGGGTGTGAAGTTGATACGGGTAAAGATTACCGGAGCGGAAAATAGCCGCTTCTTCGCCAAGTCGGGAACGGCTTTCTGGCCTAGTATTAATCTTGCGTTTGGGGACGCAAAGCAGAGTAATGAAAGGTAGTCATGAAAGAAAAACCTTGGTATCAACGCTTGGCGGTATATATGGGGATTAGCGCGGCTGTCGTCTTTACTCCCATTATTTTAATGCTGCTCATCAGCATTTTTGGAAATTTGGCGTGCTGGGCATTCGGCGGTGCTATGTGTCCTCCGCTTCACCATTGAAGAGGTGTAAGCATGAGAAATAGCGATCTCTACAAAAATAAAACGAAGATAATTGCTTTCGGTGCGGTGCTGATGTGGGGTGTCTGGACACTGGTGCCTGTCGTAATGGCTGCCCTGGCCGCATTGATAGCGATTGTCTACTACGGAATCCAGGCTTTTTCACTTCCGTCTTGGGCTTTGGGGAGTGGGGCAGCGGCTTTGACTCTGGCGATCCTCCTAACCCTCACCCTGCAAGATGGTCCAAAAGCGCGTCTATTGCGAACGCTGTTTTTTGCTGCAAAAATCGCGGGTCTTTTTCTAGTGACAGCAGGTGCAGCGGGGGTGCTATTTACGAACTTACCGGCGCTCCCGGTTGACGCGCCTTCACATGTCGCAAAAATGGACGCAAGGATGAGCACATTGGCATTCGGCATAGTTGAAGCCTTCGCTTGGATCACGGTTTTTTTTCTTCCTGTCGGATTGTGCTGTTTGACGCTGCAGCGTGTCTGGAGTGAGTTGTATCATGGACAAAAGTAAACCTATTTTGGAAATTAGGGATGAGCCATATGAAATTGAATCAAACCATAACTCTCTTATGTTTCATCTGTGGGACTCTTTTGGGGGGGCTAGTTTTGTTTCACGTTGAAGGTTTTTCGGCTTCTGTGGCTTTTGGTGGATCGGCAATTGTTAATAGCATGGGCGCGGCGGTGCTGGCTCACGTCTTGGAGACAGAATGATTGACGACGATTTCAGCCCGCCTCCCGTTCCCGAGGAATTGCTCCAGGCAGAGCGCCGGGCCGAGCTGTACCGCGAGCAGCGCGAGCTGCTGGCCGAGGACGACCCTAGCGAGGCCCGTATACGGTCTTTTGTGCGCCTGCAGCGTGAAGTAGAGGCATCAGAGCAGGGAGCGCCCGACGAGCCCACGGAAGGGGTCGATTAGGGCCTTTGCATACCTGTTGACAACAGAGGACAATGGAGCTAATGGAACAAGGAGGTTCGTAATGGTGAACGCAACTACCGCCGCTTTCCGCAAGATGATGCTCAATGGCCGCATGAATCAGCTCATGACCGAGGCCGTAGAGGAAGGTATCGAAGCCACGAAGGCCGCGCGCAAGGCCCAGGAGCAGGGCCGCACAGTAAACCCTACCCAAGCCCCCGCGACGAAGGGCGTGGCGGTGGGCGAGGCAATCAGGAGAAGGGCCAAGGCCGCATGAGTGAACAACAAGAACAGCAGCCAGAAGCAGGAGGAGATCGAGCGCCGACCGTGATTGTTTTTGCAGGGCCGAATGGCTCCGGTAAATCGACCACCACGGCGCGCGTGCTGGACGATCCAGAATTGAAGTTTGACGGCGAATACATCAACGCCGACGACATTGCCAAGGGCCTAGAGGGAGCCATTGCCGATCCCCAGGCGCGTAACCTGAAAGCCGCGCAGATCGCGGAGGAGCGCAGACACACAGCGCTCAAAGAAGGTCGAGCTTTCGCCTTTGAAACCGTCATGTCAACGCCCGGCAAAGTGGCTTTGCTCACCGAGGCAAAAGCCAAGGGCTACGAAGTCACCCTAGCCTTTGTGACCACCAGCGATCCGGCCATCAACGTGCAGCGCGTTGCTGATCGCGTGCTGAAGGGTGGGCACGATGTGCCAGCCGACAAAATCGCCAGTCGCTATCACAGCGCTATGAACTTGCTGGCCTGTGCCGTAGAGCACGCAGATACCGCGCTCATCGTGGACAACAGCGGCACCAAGCCGCGCGACGTGGCCTATCTCATCGACGCCCAGCTCATCGAGGCCGACCCCAGCCAAAGCCCGGCATGGGTGGCCGAAAAGCTCCTCAAGCCGCATCAAGAACGGACACAGAGCCGAGAGCAGATGCACGCCGCTTTCCTGCAGCTCCAAGACGGCCAGGAAATGAAGATCGCGGATGCCGATGCGAGCCACGGCAAGAGCTATACCGGCAAGATCATTGAGGCCACGAAGCACCACGCCTTGCAGCAAGTCGGTGCGAATAAATGCGTGGTGCATGACCTTGCATTGACCGCGCCGCTGCAGCTTGAAAAAGGTAAGTCGGCCACCATCGGCTATGCCTACCAAGGCGGAAAGATCATCGAACCGGCCAAGGGAATACAGCGCGCGCCCAATGTCCCCTTGTCCTCTAAAGACCTGGGCCACGGCCCGAAGCGATAGGACGCACGCCATGAGCACCACCACCGAGAAACTGCACACTGACGCCGAGCAGCAGCCGCGCCGCTTTGTGCGCCCGGCTTACTTCACGCCAGTGGACAAGAAGCCCAGGCCGCAGCCTACGCAGGCCGAGCTTGACGCTGAATTCGCTATCCCGGCCCATGTGCAGGAGAAGCAGAAAGCGCCGAGCAAATGAGCTTGGACAAGGCGACCGCAGAGAGCGCAGTCAAGGAGTTTTTGACCGAGTTCAAGGGCCTTGAGCAGATCAAAATCCGGGTGCTTCACGACCGCGCGGATTTTGTCCAGGCATACGGCAGCGCGGCAGATGAAGCCATAGAGGCATGGCAAGGGATGAAGGCCGCATTCATGCCGAACCGGCGAGAAATCCATGTGGCAACCGAAAGCCACTATTCCACGGGCGACCTGAAAACCTCGCTGGCCCACGAAGGCATCGGCCATGCTGGCATTAACACATGCACGCGCGAGGAAAAGCGGGCGCTGCTGGATGCGGTCATTGGGAGCAAGGACACCGACAGCACGCTAGGCCGGGCCTACTGGCCGGAGATTCAAGAGCGCTATCCAGATGCCAGCATCGACCTGCAGGCCGAGGAGGTCTATTGCTTGGCAGTGGAACGCTCATGGCGACGGCGCGACCTGAACAAAACGGCCTATGAGCATGCATGGCAAAACTCAGTGATGGGCGACAAGGAGCCGCTGCAGGCGTGGGGACTGGCCCAGGTGGGGCAGCACATCGCCCAGGGCTTGCGCGAGAACACGCGGCAAATCCAGATCATCCCTGCAGCCGATGACGAGCTATTCCGGGCCGGTGACGGCCAGGACGTGGCGCAGTCACGCAAAGCCATGGAGGGCGTCACGACAACCCTGCAGGCCAAGCCCTTGCCAGGGGGGCTAAATGCCGTGGTGAAGGACGCAGACCCGCACGCAGGCAAGCCCTATACCGGCAAGGTGATCGAGGTCACACAGCACCATGCATTGCAGCAGATCGGAGCCAATAAGTTCGTAGTGCACGAGCTGGGCAAAGCCGGGCCGCTGCAGCTCGAAAAAGGCAAGTCGGCCACCATCGGCTATCCAGGCATGCAAGCGCAAAGCGTGGCCCTCTCCAGGCCCAGCGGCAAGGAGCTTGCCAAGGGGCCGGAGCGCTGAATCCAGGCACAGACCAAAAAGAGAGAAGCGGCGGCAACGCCGCTTTTTTGTTGGTGACATTGGCCAGCTGGCCAGGCCGGGAAATTGTCGCCATGAGTCCGCCCTTCATGGTGACAGTGACCGACTGCGGCCGCAGCGACTTTGACACCAACGACCGCGCCCGCCCGAGGGCGGGAAAAAGGGGAACCAGCTCGCCCACGGCAAGAGCCGGGCCCACGGTTAGGAAGTACGCCAGAACGCGCCAGGAGGGCCGCTGCAGGCCTGTTCCGCCATGGTGACAGATCCGCTGTACCTGGTGGGCCTAATTGTCACCATGCGCCCATCGAGCAGAGCGACCTGCAGGCCGACCACTGCCGGGCACCGTGAGCGGTGTCCGCGAGGGGACTTCATCCCAAAAACTTTCTTTCTTCATTCATTCATTTCTGCCGCACCAAGCGCCGGAGCATCCGAGCAGCCAGCGCATAGCCGAGAGAGGGGCAGCGGTCAACCCCCGTCCCGAACGACAGGCAAGACGACCGGCCTTATGTAAAGCGGAAACATACATTTACAAAATAAATGAGTCACAAAACCACTAAAATGTGGCACATAACTTATAGTTTTGTCATGTCGAAGCAGGGCAATTTGTCTAAACCACTATGACTACTCGGAAATTCCATCTATGGCAGGGAGAACCGGACGGCGGGTTTTCCAGAATGCGCCCACACCCCGGCCCCTGCATAGCAGGGGAGAGCTGGTTTAAAGTGAGGCAATTCCAGAAGCTAAGAAGTGCCGATGCCTATGTCAATGCAGCCCATAAATCCCGATTTACTAAAGAGCTTGGTAAGCGCGGGGTCTGTGCGAACAACTACCGTGATTGCGACCCCAAAAGGCTTCTCAGTCTGTATCAAGTTTGGAATGAATGAAGGTGTTTTGACGACTTTTAGAGGAAACACCCGATATTTCAAATCATTGCATACGTTGCTAGATTATTTCCATGGTCTAGGTGTATTTAGAATTGAACTAGATATATCCAATTACCAACGAGAATAATTCTAGCGGGAGGCCGCATTAAATGAACAAAAACAATCCAGCAAACCAACTCATCAAAGAAATTGCAAGCATTAGCAAGGACGCTCAAAAGAGTTTGGCGCTCCGCAATTCACTAGAGGAGAAAATGAAGAAATTGCAGAAGCTGGGTGTTGTTTATGGTTCCCTCTACAAGAGGGAAGAAAAGTATGTTTACCTGCTGCATCGGTCAAAAGTCGGTGAAAAGCGTAGGCGTGAATATCTTGGCGTAGATGAAAAGGTGATTGCGCACTATGAGGCATGCATCGAGCGAAGCAAAGAATATGACGACGTTCAAAAGAGCTTAAATTTGCTCGATTCGCGCCTGCAAAGCGCCTTGCACTATTTAAAATTGGCACGCTTTACAGCGTAAGGGAGGATAATGGTTAAGCGAGTACCACCAGAGCAGGGCGATTTGTTTAAGATGCATATCGTCAATGCAGCGGTAAAAGATGATATTCATTCAATGGAATATCCTCTTTTCTCGCTGGCAAAGCGCGCCGATACCGAAGTGCGTGAATATCGGGACGCACGCAATGGAAAGTCGCTAAAGATTATTCCCTCTGCTTACGGAATGCCTACGATCTTTGATAAGGACTTGCTGATCTATGCAATGTCCCAGCTCGCAGCGGCGATGAACCAGGGGCAACCAGTCAGCCGGACGATTGTCTTTCAAACTTCGGATTTTCTGAACGCCACAAAGCCTGACAAGGACGGCGGCAAGAATTACACGCTTATCATTGGTTCGCTGCGGCGTTTGCGGGGCACAACGCTAGAAACCAATATTGAAACGGGTGGCAAGCTGGAAACCGAAGGTTTTGGATATATTGACGATTACAAAATCGTACAGCCAACATCAAGAGGCAAGGGGGCTTTGGCGGTGCAAATGTCGCTTTCCCCCTGGCTTTATCGGGCGCTGATGAATTTTGAAATTCTGACGCTTCCAAAGGGCTATTTTGCCCTTGGACAACCCATAGAGCGACGTTTATACGAGCTGGCCCGCAAGCACGCAGGAAGCACGGGCGTTATCTGGAAAATCAGCATGCAGCGGCTGTTAGAAAAAACTGGCAGCAAACAATCGCCAAACGAGTTTGCAAAACAGGTACGGGCGATTATCAAAAGTGACAGTTTGCCAGATTATAGGGTCTTCCTCGACAAAGCAAAAAAGCCTTATAACGTAGTTTTCCTCACTAGGAATAATAAAGCCTTGATCGAGGAGCTAGAAAAGAAAAACCTCTTTGATTGGTATGAGGAACTTTTGAAGAGCAACCCCCGCGAGTGAGCGGACTTCACCCCGTAATAAATATATCGCACTACCCCTTTTTCCCGCCTGCGGGCGGGGCGGTGCTGAGTTCAACGGCCAGGCATGAACTGGCCCAGCCGGGCCAGCAGGCCACGCGAACGGACTTCACCCCAGGAACAGCCAGGATCGAGCAGCCCTGAAAGCGTGCAGCCATGCGGGTTTGC